>Ga0070662_100000004_pt1 | contig 195534 bp, 201 predicted proteins | sample KBSC53metaG_FD_65648 | JGI IMG/M metagenome (GOLD analysis project Ga0070662, IMG submission 65648) | Corn rhizosphere microbial communities from Kellogg Biological Station, Michigan, USA - KBS C5-3 metaG | ecosystem: Host-associated > Plants > Roots > Rhizosphere > Soil ...
CTGCTCGTTAACAGCACCGACATCTGCAAGGCCAAGGCCACCGCGGAGGTCAAGCTCACCGCTCACTCGGGGGCCAAGCTGACCCTGCGGCCGGCGCTGAAGAGCAAGGGCTGCGGGAAGCAGTAGCGACGGGGCCAAGCTCTCCCTTTCAATCGTCCAGTCACGAGACGGCGGAGCAATCCGCCCGAAAGGAGAACCAATGACGCTCGTAAGGATGCTCGGCCTGGCCGGGGTTGCCGCGATGGTCGCCATGGCGCTCGCTGGAGCCTCGTCGGCGATGGCCAACGCTACCTCCATTGTGCTCTGTGAAAAAGCGGAGTTAGTCTGTGAAACGCCGTTTCCTAATCCCACTACCACTGTTGGGCACGCCGTGAATCCAGAAGTTAAAACAAGTCTCGGTACCGTGGTATGTAAAAAATCGTTAGCTGAATTAACCCTGTTAAATAACTTAGGGACGTTACTCACTGCCCACGTGTTAGCACTAACTTTTGAAGAATGTGCGCTCGGTAAAACCGCGTGTACGGTAACAATCAATGCACTGGGTTTAGTCTCATACACTAAGAGTGGAGCGTTAACGGCATATGCTAGATCAACGGGTGGCACAAAAGCCACCGTAGTCTGTGGCTCGTTGATCAACTGCAAATACGGCGGTGAACCCACGCTATTAGTTCACTCCTCAACAAACGGCGAAACCAAGCTCTTAGCTTCGGAAAGCACTCTCTTGATCGAAGAAGGCGGGAAATTCATCTGCCCGGATACGTCGAAATGGGTCGCGGTCTACACTGCGTTAGGCACGATGTGGATCGAGTCTTAGCCTCCAAGAGGACGAGTAGCTAGCAAGCGACCGCCCTCGGATTGTGAGGGCGGCCGCTATGCCGCGAGGTCGTGCAAGGCACCATTCCGCGCGTTCGGACCTTTGTCCTTCTGGTCGTAGGCGACTCGTCAACCTCCAGACTGCGAGCAGCTTGAGTCGAAGGGACGTGCCTCATTGACTGAGTCACGAACGTCCTGGAATGTAGGCGGCTCAGGTCAATGCCTTTACGAAGGCCGTAGCGAGGGAGAGAAATGAGACTCGTCAAGACAGGTCTGATCGCCGCAGCGATTCTGGTGGTCTTTGGAATCGTTGGAAGCTCGGGGGCGATGGGGAACGCCACGAACGTCGTTCTCTGCCAAAACGCGGAATTAGTCTGCGAAAATCCGTTTGGAAACCCAACTACGATTGTTACGCACGCGACCGGAATTGAAATGAAATCTACTGTCGGCACGGTTAAATGCGCGAAATCGTTATATGAAATTACGCTGTTAAATACGTTAAGCACGTTACTCGTCGGCCATGTTTTAGCGCTGTCATTTGGGGATTGTGTATTCGGGAAAACCGCCTGTACCGTCACCGCAGATACGCTCGGCTTATTGTCGTTCACCAAGTCCGGTGCCTTATCGGGAGTCGTCGAATCGACAGGTGGTACTAAATTCACGATCAATTGCGGCTCGCTGTTAAAAAACTGTCACTACGGTGGGCAATTCGTGATGACGATTCATACTTCGGCGGCGGGCGAGACTAAGCTCTTAGCGAGCGGCGGCTCACCGGAAGAAGGCGAAGCATTCATCTGCCCAGATTCGGTGACATGGATTGGGACCTACACCGCATTAGGCACGATGTGGCTCGAGTCTTAGTCTCCACGGGATACATGGAGTCTTAGCGTGTATAAGCGGCCGCTCGGCCATGAGCGGCCGCTTAAGATCGACCGAGTCGAGGCAGCTCGACTACCGCGGAGCCCCGCTACGATGACCCTATCGACGATCCCGCCCTCTACTTCAACCGCGAGCTCTCCTGGCTCGATTTCAACCAGCGGGTCCTCGAGCTCGCCGAAGACGAGGCGGTACCGCTGCTCGAGCAGATTCGCTTCTGCGCGATCTACGCGTCCAACCTCGATGAGTTCTACATGGTGCGAGTGGCCGGGCTCTTCGATCAGCTCGACGCCGGGATCGACGCCCGTGGGCCCGATGGGCTCGGTCCCGGCGAGCAGATCGACGCGATCCAGAGTCGCGTCCTCGGGCTCGACGGCCAACTGCATCGCTGCTTCGAGGGCAACCTGCGCCCGGCGATAGAGGGGCATGGAATCCGCATCGTCACCCTCGACTCGGCCACCGCGGAGGAGCGGCGCGAGATCGACGAACGCTTCCACGAGCAGGTCTTCCCGGCGCTGACGCCGCTGGTGATCGGCCTCGGCAGGCCTTTCCCCTACATCTCGAACCTTTCGCTCAGCCTCGGCGTGCTGCTGCGCGACCCGGAGAGCGGGGTTGAGATCATCGCCCGGGTCAAGGTGCCAAAGGAGCTGCTCGGCCGCTTCCTGCCGGTCGGTGAGGGCGGCGCCTCCTTCGTCCCGCTCGAGGAGGCGATCGCGGCCAACCTCGACGTGCTCTTCCCCGGCACTGAGGTCGTCGACCACGGCTACTTCCGCGTCACCCGCGATGCCGACTTCACCGTCTCCGACGAGGCAGACGACCTGCTTCAGGCCGTCCAGGACGAGATCCGCCGCCGCCGCTTCGGCGAGGTCGTTCGGCTCGAGATCGCCGCCGGGATGAACCCGAAGCTACGCCAGCAGCTGATCGATGCGCTGCGGCTCGAGGACCGCCAAGTCTACGACGTCGACGGCCTGATCGACCTCGCCGACCTGACCGAGATCGCCGACGTGCCCGGCCACGCCGACCTGCGCTTCTCGCCCTGGACGCCCGTCACCCAGCCGCGCCTGCAGGGAGAGGACGACGAGGCGGTCGACATGTTCGCCGCGATCCGCGCCGAGGACATTCTCGTCCACCATCCCTATGAATCCTTCGCCACTTCGGTCGAGCGCTTCGTCGAACAGGCGGTCGCCGACCCCGACGTGCTGGCGATCAAGCAGACCGTGTACCGCACCAGCGACGACTCGCCGCTCGTCCCGGCCTTGATCCGGGCCTCCGAACGCGGCAAGCAGGCGGTCTGCATGGTGGAGCTCAAGGCCCGCTTCGACGAGGAGGCCAACATCCATTGGGCCAAGTCGCTGGAGGAGTCCGGCGTCCACGTCGTCTATGGCATTCCCGGTCTGAAGACCCACGTCAAGGCGATCCTCGTCGCCCGCCGCGAGGGCGACCGGGTGCGCGAGTACGTCCACATCGGCACTGGCAACTACCACCCGAAGACCGCTCGCCTCTACACCGACTTCGGCCTCTTCACCGCCGACGAGGGCGTCGGCGCTGACGTCGCCGAGATGTTCAACTTCCTCACCGGCTACGGCCGTCCGGCCGAGTACCGCAAGGTTCTGGTCTCGCCGACGACGATGCGCGACCGCATCGTCGAGGAGATCGCCGCCACGGTCGAGGCCCACCGGGCTGGCGAGGACGCCGCGATCGCGCTGAAGATGAACTCGCTCGTCGATGCCGCCTGCATCCGCGCGCTGTACGAGGCCTCGCAGGCGGGGGTCCGGGTCGACATTAACGTGCGTGGCATCTGCTGTCTGCGTCCGGGCGTTCCCGGCGTCTCGGAGAACGTCCGCGTCGTCTCGATCGTCGGCCGCTTCCTCGAGCACTCTCGCGTCTATGCCTTCCGCCGTGGCGAGGAGACGCGCGTGCTGATGGGCTCCGCCGACCTGATGCCACGCAACCTCGACAGCCGCGTCGAGCTTGTCACCCCGGTTGAGGACCCCGCGCTGAAGGCGGAGCTGCTCGACGTTCTCGAGCGCTGCCTGGCGGACAACTCCAACGCCTGGGAGCTCGACTCCGACGGCGCCTGGACGAGGCTGGCACCCGCCAACGGCCAACGGCGCAGCGTTCAGGAGGAGCTGCGCGAGCGCCACGCCGCCCGCGCCGCCGAGCAGCTTGCCGCCGGCGCTGGCTCGACCTGAGGCGCGCCGCTCCTGCCAATAGGATGACCGGCAGCCGTGCGCCTCTCCCTCCTGCCACGCGACCGCACCTTCTTCGACCTCTTCGTCGAAGCCGGTCAGAACACGCTCAAGGCCTCGCGCCTGCTCGACCAGATGATGGGCTCCTGGCCCGACGAGAGCCGGCTCTCGAAGGAGATCGTCGAGGCCGAGCACGAGGGCGACAGGATCACCCATGAGATCGTCAGCCGCCTCAACTCGACCTTCGTCACGCCGATCGACCGCGAGGACATCTACGCGCTCGCCACCGGGATGGACGACATAGTCGATTTCACCGAGGAGGCGGCGGACCTGCTCGGCCTCTACAAGATCGAGGCGCCGATGGCGCAGGCGCAGGCGCTGACCAAGGTCCTGGTCGCCGCCTGCGAGCAGCTCGCCGGCGGGCTCGAGCACCTGCGCGAATTCAAGGATCTCGACAAGTACTGGATCGAGATCCACCGCCTCGAGAACGAGGGGGACAGGATCTCCCGCGACGCCGTCGCCTCGCTCTTCTCCAACGGGATCGACCCGATGGTCGTGATCCGCTGGAAGGACATGTTCGCCGTGCTCGAGGAGGCGATCGACGCGACCGAGACGGCTGCCCAGATCATCGAGGGCATAGTGATAAAGAACAGCTAGGGACGATGTCTTCCGACGTCATCCTCGTCATCGTCGTCGGCACGGCCCTCGCCTTCGACTTCACCAACGGCTTCCACGACACGGCCAACGTCGTCGCGACCTCGATCTCGACCGGCGCGGCGCGGCCGCAGGTCGCGATCGGGATCGCCTCGCTGCTCAACTTCGTCGGCGCCTTCATCTCGATCTCGGTCGCGGCCACCGTCGCCAACGACGTCGTCGACGCCGCTGTCATCACCCCGACGGTCGTCTTCGCTGGACTGATCGGCGCGATCGCCTGGAACCTGATCACCTGGTCCTTCGGCCTGCCGTCCTCCTCCTCCCACGCGCTGATCGGCGGCGTGGTCGGCTCGGCCGTCGCCGCCGCCGGCGTCGACGCGGTGATCGGCGAAGGCCTGGTCGGCAAGGTGCTGATCCCGGCCGTGATCGCGCCGGTCCTCGCCCTCCTCGTCGCCGGCGTGGCTATCGGCCTCGTCTACCGGATCGTCGGCCGCCAGCGGCCGGGGATGGTGACCCGGGGCTTCCGCTACGGCCAGCTCGTCTCGGGCGGGATGCTGGCTCTGGCCCACGGCACCAACGACGCCCAGAAGACGATGGGTGTGATCACCCTCGCCCTGATCGCCAACGGATCGCTCGCACCCTCGGCCGACCCGCCGCTCTGGGTGATCGTCTCAGCGGCGACGGCGATCGCGCTCGGCACCTACAGCGGCGGCTGGCGGATCATCCGCACGACCGGGACGCGGATCATCAAGATGGACGCGGCTCAGGGCTTCTCCGCCCAGGGCGCCGGCGCCGCCGTGATCCTCGCCTCGACCCACTTCGGCTTCCCGCTCTCGACCACGCATGTGATCAACGGCGGCATCATGGGAGCGGGGGCCGGCAAGCGGGTGTCGGCCGTGCGCTGGGGCGTCGCCGGCAACATCGTCACCGCCTGGCTGCTGACCCTGCCGGCCGCGGCGGCGATCGGCGCCCTCGCCTACGGCGCCACCTCGATCTTCGGCAGCGGCGCCCTCGGCCCGGTGCTCGTCACCCTCGCCTCGCTCTCGCTGATCGTCGCCGTCTTCGCCCGGCGCTCGCGCCGCGGCGCCCCGGTTCCGGCGGGATGATGGCGGTCCTCGTCGAGACCAAGGAGCTGGCGCAGACGATCGTCGCCTCGATCGTCGCCGGCATCGGCATCACCGTCGTCTTCTCGATCGCGATCTGGGGCGTCGCCCGCTTCGCCGATTTCAATCGCGACGAGCGGCCGCTGGCCGCGGGCGCCTCCGCCGCTCTGGCCGGCGTCGCGCTGGCGGCGACCCTCGGAGCCGTCATCTTCGGCATCGTCGTGATGACGAGCAAGTAGCCGAGCCCGAGCGGCGTACACTGGCCCCATGCGGCCATTTCGCAACGTCGCGATCGTCATGCTGCTCGCCCTGGTCGTCGCCTTCGTGCCGGCCGGCGGCAACCTCGCCGAAGCGCTCCTCGCCGCGATCGCGATGGGCTTCCTCGCCGGTATCGCCTGGTCCCTCTTCGTCCTCGGCCGCCAGAACCAGCTGACCCTGGCGGCGCTCAGCGAGCGGCGGCGGGCCCTGCTCTACGGCGCCCTCGGGACGATCGCTCTGCTGATCGCCGGCCAGGACGAGCTGCTCGCTAGCGGCGGCGGCACGCTGCTCTGGATCGTCCTCCTCGCGGCATCGATCGCGGCGATCTGGCGGGTCTGGATCGACGCGCATTCTTGGCGCTGATTAGTTCGATTTGACGCGCCACGCGTGAGGCGTGCCCTGGCAGCGTCCATCGCGTGCCGTCACCGATCGCCAGTGGCAATAACCGCAGGGAGAAGGGGACCGCCTCGGTCGAGCTGATCGCCGCGGTTCCGTTCCTGCTGCTGGCGATCGTCGTGGCGGCGCAGCTGGCGCTCGCCGGCGGGGCGCTCTGGGCTGCGGAGATCGCCGCGAGGGCGGGGGCGCGGGCGGCGCTGGTCGGCGGCGACGCCCGCGTGACGGCGCGCCGGGCGCTGCCCTCCGCCCTGCGCGCCGGGGCGGAGGTGGGGGGATCGGGCCCGGTTGCCGTCCGGGTCCGTGTCCCACGCCTTGTCCCTGGCCTGCCCGAACTGGTCCTCACCGCGAAGAGCGGTCTTGGCGATGAGTAGACAAGTCGGCCAGCGGGGCCAGGCCACGGTCGAAGCGGTCGCGGCGATCCCGTTGCTGCTCCTGGCCGGAGTCGTGGCCCTGCAGCTCCTGGTGGCTGGCTACCTGTTCACCCTCGCCGACGGCGCGGCCGAGGCGGGCGCTCTGGCGCTCGCCTCGGGACGCCCGGCGCGGGGTGCGGTCATCGCGACCCTCCCCAGCTGGGCCGAAGGGGGAGCCGAAGTCTCGGTGCGCGGCGGAGAGGTGAGCGTGCGGCTGCGACCGCCCTCGCCGGTGCCCGGGCTGGCTGATGCCTTGACGATTACGAGCGCGGCCTTCGCGAGGCCCCCGCGATGAGCGCCGTGGTCCTGGTCACATGGGTCGGCGGCGCAAGCGGGTCGCGGGCGGCCGCCGCGGCGATGGCCTGCCACGGATCCGATCCGGACCGACCGGGGCTCCTGATCGACGTCGGTGGCCGGCCGCCGCGGCCGGCGCTGTTCGCCTCGAGCGCGGCGCGCGAGCTGGAGGAGCGACTGGCGGTGCATCTGCCCGGCCACCGGTCGGCGTCGCGCGGGCAGATCTGCCACCTCGTGGTCGACGGCGACCCGCTCGAGCTCGAGGCGATCCGCGCCGCGCTTCCCCTGGCGCGGGATTCGGTTGCGGTCGTTCACCTGCCGCCGGCGTGTTTGCAGCCGTTCCTCGCCGAGGCCGGCGTTCCCGTCTCCGGCGTGCTCCTGCGCGCCGCCCTCGGGGCGGACCGCGCCCTGGCCGCGCTCGCCGTCCGCGATCTCGCCGCCCGGGGCGTCCGCGTCCGGATCCTCGCTCGTCCCCTGCCCTGGGTCCCAGCCCGCCGGGCGCTCTTCGGCCTGTTGCATCCCGAAGCGGCTGGAGGCCTGCCTCCACGTTTGACAGCAGGCATTTTGGAAAGAAACGCCTCACTGGAGCACCGGTGCTACGATGGCCTCGATGACGCGGAAATTGACCCAGAGGGAACTGCGCAACAACAGCGGCGAGATCATGCGCGCCCTCGACGGCGGCGAGGACTTCATCGTCACCCGCAACGGCCGACCGGTCGGTGAGCTCCGCCCGTACAGGCCGCGGCAGTTCGTTCCGGCCAAGGAGCTCATCGCGGCCTTCAAGGGCGCTCCTGTCATCGACTACCAGGAACTCCGAGAAGACATCGACCGCTACGTCGATCAGGACCCTACGCCTCGCTACTGGGTTGAGTGAGGATCGCGGCCTGATCGATACCTCGGTCGCGGTCGTCATTCGCGATCTCGACGCGGCGTTGTTCCCGACGGAGGTCGCGATCTCGGCCCTGACGCTAGGTGAGCTTGCCACGGGTCCACATGCGACGACCGACGAGCTGGCCCGCGCACGGCGCCAGAGTCACCTTCAATTCATCGAGACGAACCTCGAAGCGCTGCCCTTTGATCCCAAGTGCGCCCGCGCATATGGCGTCGTCTACGCCGCGGTGAAGGCCAAAGGACGAAAGCCACGCGGAGCGCGAACGGTCGACCTGATGATCGGCGCCACGGCCCTCGCACACGAGTTGCCTCTCTACACGCTCAATGCCAAGGACCTTCGCGGCCTCGAGGAGTTGATCGAGATCGTCGACGTCAGCGCCTGAAACCCGCTTGGCAGGGCGGATCGCCGCGCGATCCGACCGCTACTTCCGCGCTACGATCGGGTTGTGCCTGGCATGGGAGTCAGGGGAAGGAGATCGTCAGGGCTACTCCGCCTCGGCCTGCTCGTCGCGCTCGTGGCGCTCTTCGTGCTGATCCCGGTTGCTAGCGCTTCGGCCGCCAGTTTCACCTTGACGGTCAACGTCCAGGGCGAAGGTCTTGTCTTCTGCGAAGTCGAAAACGAAGAAGAAGGGTTCTTCGAAGAAGAATGTGGGGAACAGAGTCCCGAATACCTCGAAGGATCCGAAGTCTCGCTGGGCGTGCTTGCCGAATCAGGTTTCGAACTCAAGGAATTCGCGGGCGACTGCCAGGGTGTCCCTGCCGAATGCCACCTCGTGATGGACGAAGATCACGCAGTGACCGTGGTCTTTGCGCCTGAACCCTCCGAATACAAACTCACCCTCAATGTCGTCGGCTCTGGTGAAGTCAAGTGCGAAGCCGAAGAAGGCCTCGAAACGTGCCAGCCCACGTATCCGAAAGAAGCAGAAGTGGCGCTATTCCACGTGGCCGGCACCTTTCTCGGGTGGAGTGGAGACTGCTCAAAAGATCCATGCGTTGTTGAAATGACGGGCAATCGCACCGTAACCGCAACCTTCAAATCCGAAGGGTCGGGCGGGGGCGGGGGTGGTACCGGCGGAGGGAGTTTGTCCCCACCCAAGCTCCCGATCTCGGTCCCGCTCGCCGGCAAGGTCAAGGTCAGCGGCGCCGGCCTCTACAAGGGCGGTAAGGCGACCCTGCGGATCTCCTGCAAGGGCGGGGGCCCCTGCAAAGGCACGGTCAAGTTGATCGCCAGCCTCGAGGTCGGCGGCAAGACCAAGCGGCTCACCATCGGCCAGGCCTCGTTCAGCCTCAAGGTCGGCGCCTCCAAGGCGCTCACGGTCAAGCTCTCGGCCCCCGCGAAGAACCTGCTCGGCAAGGGCAGGACGCTGACCGCGAGGGCAATCGGCAGCGGCGTCATCGCCTCGACGGTCAAGATCAAGCCCACCCAACGCTAGGCCCGCGCCGGCGTCGAGCGCGGCGTTTCGCCAGAATCGCGCCATGCTGACCGTCGCCGTAACCGGCCCCACGGGTGAGATCGGTCGCCCCTTCATCTCCGCCCTGGAGCGGGCGCCGGAGGTGGAGCGGGTGATCGGGATGGCGCGGCGCCCGTTCGACATCGCCGGCCCGGGCTGGGAGAAGACCGAATACCGGCGCGGCGACATCCTCGATCGCGGCGCGGTCGAGGACCTGGTCGCCGACGCCGACGTCGTCGTCCATCTCGCCTTTGTCATCGTCGCCGGCGGCAGCGAAAGCCGCGAGATCAACCTGACCGGCTCGCGCAACGTGTTCGAGGCTGCCGCGGCGGCCGGGACCAAGCGGCTCGTCTACACGTCCTCCGTGGCCGCCTACGGCTTCAGCCGCGGCATGCCCGACCTGCTCAGCGAGGACGACCCGGTAAAGGGCACCTCCCGGCATCCCTACTCGGCCCATAAGGCCGAGGTCGAGACCGTCCTGTCCGAGGCGCTCGAGGGCTCCAGCACCGACGCCTTCGTCTTCCGCCCCTGCATCGTCGCCGGGCCGCGGGCGACCCTGCTGCTCGACATGATCCCGATGCTGGCGATGGGCCAGCGGATACCCGGGCCCGTGCGCTGGGCGCTGGGCAAGGTGCCCGAGCTGCGCCCGGTGCTGCCCGACCCCGGCGTTCCCTTTCAGCTCGTCCACCACGACGACGTCGCGGCGGCGCTCTGCGCGGCCGTCATCGGCCATGGCCAGCCGGGCGTCTACAACCTCGCCGGGCCGGGGGAGCTGACGATCACCGACGTCGCCCACGCGCTCGGCTGGCACGCGATGCCGGCTCCGCACCTCGCCGTCGGCGTCGCCGCCGAGGCCGTCGGCTTGATGCCCTTCCTGCCCGATGAGGCGGCCTGGATCGAGGCGGTGCGCCGCCCGGTCCTGATGGACACCGCGCGCGCCCGGCGGCGCCTGCACTGGATGCCGCATCACGACGCCCGCGAGACCCTGCGGCAGACCGTCGCCGCCTTCCGCGCCCGTTGACGAATCAGTAGCTGACCCGGATGGCAGCGGCTCGCGCCGCCCGTAGCGTTGGCTGTGTGTTCGAGGTGAGGATCCATGGCAGAGGGGGGCAGGGCGTGGTCACGGCCGCCGAGCTGCTCTCGATCGCGGCCTTCGACGAGGGGCGCTACGCGCAGGCCTTCCCGAGCTTCGGCTCGGAGCGCACCGGGGCGCCCGTCGTCTCGTTCTGCCGCTTCTCCGACAGGTCGATCCGCACTCGTGAACCGGTTGCCGAGCCCGACGCGCTGATCGTCCAGGACCCGACCCTCCTGCACCAGGTCGACCTCTTCGCCGGCCTAGGCCGCGGCGGCTACGTGCTGATCAACACCGGCAACGACGTCGACACGCTCGGCCTCGGCGAACTTGCCGAGTCGCTCGAGCCGGGCCGCCTGGCGACGTCCCCGGCCAGCGCGATCGCGCGCGAGCTGCTCGGCCGGCCCCTGCCCAACGCGGCGCTGCTAGGCGGCTTCTCGGCGCTCACCGGCCGGCTGCGCCTGACCTCGGTCCTGGCTGCGATCGAGGAGCGCTTCCCCGGCGCGGCCGGCGAGGGCAACGCCGCCGCCGCGCGGGCCTGCTTCGAGCACGTCAGGGCTCAGCGCGAGGCAGTCGCGCTCGCCTAGGGGTCCTGAATGACCTTCAGGCAGACCGAGGGTTCGGCGGCCGTCGCCGAGACGGTCGCGCTCTGCCGCCCCGAGGTGGTCTGCGCCTACCCGATCTCGCCCCAGACGCACATCGTCGAGGGGCTTTCCGACCTGGTCCGCGAAGACAGGCTCACGCCCTGCGAGTACATGACCGTCGAGTCGGAGTTCGCGGCGCTCTCGGTTTGCATCGGCGCCTCCGCGGCCGGCGCCCGTACCTACACGGCGACCGCCAGCCAGGGCCTGCTCTACATGGCCGAGGCCCTCTACAACGCCTCCGGCCTCGGACTGCCGATCGTGATGACGGTCGCCAACCGGGCGATCGGCGCCCCGATCAACATCTGGAACGACCACAGCGACTCGATGTCCCAGCGCGATTGCGGCTGGATCCAGCTCTACGCCGAGGACAATCAGGAGGCCGCCGACCTCCACGTACAGGCGTTCAGGATCGCCGAGGCGCTCTCGCTTCCCGTGATGGTCTGCATGGACGGCTTCATCCTCACCCACGCCTATGAGCGCATCGACGTGCCGACCCAGGCTCAGGTTGACGCCTTCCTGCCCGCCTTCGAACCGCGCCAGATGCTCGATCCGGCCGAGCCGGTGACGATCGGGGCGATGGTCGGGCCCGAGGCCTTCACCGAGGTCAAGTACCTCGCCCACGCCAAGCAGATGCAGGCGCTAGACCTGATTCCCGAGGTCGCCGCCGAGTTCGAGGCGGCGCTCGGCCGCCGTTCCGGCGGCCTCGTTCGCGGTTATCGCGTCGAGGACGCCGAGACGGTAGTCGTCGCCCTCGGCTCCGTGCTCGGCACGATCGAGGACACGGTCGACGAGCTGCGCGAGGAGGGAGTCTCGATCGGCGCGCTCGCGATCAAGTCCTTCCGCCCCTTCCCGCTGGAGGAGGTGCGCGCGGCGCTGCAGGGGGCGAAGCGCGTCGTCGTCCTCGAGAAGGCGCTGGCGGTCGGCATCGGCGGCATCGTCTCGGCCAACGTCCGCATGGCGCTCTCCGGCATCCAGCTGCACGGGTACACGGCGATCGCCGGCCTCGGCGGGCGGCCGATCACCAAGAAATCCCTGCGCGCCCTCTTCGCCGACGCGATCGCCGATCGCCTCGAGCCGCTCACCTTCCTCGACATGGACTGGGACGTCGTCGAGGCCGAGCTGCGGCGCATGCAGGGCGGCGGCCGCAGCGGCCCCCACGCCGAGAACGTCCTGCGCGAAGCCGGCATCGTCGCCGCCAGGTCCCACTGATGGCCGCCGAGACGCAACGGGTCAAGCTCTATCAGGTCGGAACCTCCGTGGTCGGCAATCGCCTTCTCGAGCCCGAGGAGCGCACCGTGCAGGCGCGCATGGACCGCTCCAACAGCCTCACCTCCGGTCACCGCGCCTGTCAGGGCTGCGGCGAGGCGCTCGGCGCCCGCTACGCGCTCGACGCGGCGATGCGGGCGAGCGGCGGCAAGCTGATCGCCGCCAACGCGACCGGCTGCCTCGAGGTCTTCTCGACGCCCTTCCCCGAGTCCTCCTGGCAGCTGCCCTGGATCCACTCGCTGTTCGGCAACGCGCCGGCGGTGGCCAGCGGCGTCGCCGCGGCGCTGCGGGCGAAGGGGCGCGAGGACGTGCGCGTGGTCGGCCAGGGCGGCGACGGCGGCACCGTCGACATCGGCTTCGGCTGCCTCTCGGGAATGTTCGAGCGCGGCGACGACGTGCTCTACGTCTGTTACGACAACGAGGCCTACATGAACACCGGTGTGCAGCGCTCCGGGGCGACGCCGCCGGCAGCGCGGACGGCGAACACGAAGCCGGTCGGCGGCAAGCCGGGCAACCCCTTCGGCCAGGGCAAGGACATGCCGCGGATCGCGATGGCCCACGGGATTCCCTACGTGGCGACCGCGACGGTCGCCGAGCTGCACGACCTCGAGGCGAAGGTCGAAAAGGCGACGCAAATGCGCGGCGCCCGTTACGTGCACGTCTTCGTTCCCTGCCCGCTCGGCTGGGGGTCGCAAGCCCGCGACACGATCAAGATCGCCCGCCTGGCCAAGGAGACCGGCCTCTTCCCGGTCTTCGAGGCCGAGCACGGCGCGGTCACCGCCGTCTCCAAGATCCGCCGTCAGGCCCCGGTCGAGGAGTACCTGCGGCCGCAGCGCCGCTTCGCGCACCTCTTCGGCGCGGACGGCCGCCCCGACGTCGTCGAACGCCTGCAGCGCCTCGCCGACGCCAACATCCGCGAGTACGGGCTCCTCTGATGAGCGCCAAGCCCTACGCGATCACGCTCGACGTCGGCTCCAGCCTCGCCAACAAGACCGGCAGCTGGCGCACCGAGCGCGCCGTCTACGTCGACCGCCTGCCCCCGTGCAACGATGCCTGCCCGGCGGGGGAGAACATCCAAGCCTGGCTCTACGAGGCCGAGGAGGGGGAGGCCGGCTACGAGCGGGCGTGGCGCAAGCTGGTCGAGGAGAACCCGCTGCCCGCGATCATGGGAAGGGTCTGCTACCACCCCTGCGAGACCTCTTGCAACCGCGGCCAGCTCGACGAGGCGGTCGGCATCCACTCGGTCGAGCGCTTCCTTGGCGACCTCGCGATCGAGCGCGGCTGGCGCCTCGAGGACGGCGCCGAGCCGAGCGGCAAGCGCGTCCTCGTCGTCGGCGCCGGGCCGTCAGGCCTCTCGGCCGCCTACCACCTGACCCGGCTCGGGCACGCGGTGACGATCCGCGAGGCCGGGCCGATGGCGGGCGGGATGATGCGCTTCGGCATCCCCCGGTACCGGTTGCCGCGCGACGTGCTCGACGCCGAGGTGCGGCGCATCCTCGACCTCGGGATCGAGCTGGAGCTGAACAGCAAGGTCGAGAACGCCGCCGAGGCGATGGCCGAGGGCGGCTTCGACGCCGCCTTCCTCGCCGTCGGCGCCCACATCGGCCGCCGCGCCTACATCCCGGCCGGCGAGGCTGAGCGCGTCCTCGACGCTGTCTCGCTGCTGGCCAGCATGGAGGGCGAGGAGAGGCCGATGCTCGGGCGCCGCGTGGCCGTCTACGGCGGTGGCGACACGGCGATGGACGCGGCGCGCACGGCGAAGCGGCTGGGGGCGACCGACGCGGTCGTCGTATATCGCCGCACCGCCGACCGCATGCCCGCCCACGAGGTCGAGGTCGAGGAAGCGGCCGAGGAGGGGGTGCTGATGAAGTGGCTCTCGACGATCAAGCGCTTCGAGGGCGGCAAGCTGGAGCTCGAACGGATGGAGCTCGACGAGACCGGCTTCCCACGGCCGACCGGCGAGACCGAGGAGCTGGAAGCCGACTCGCTGGTTCTGGCCCTGGGCCAGGAGGCGGACCTCTCGCTGCTCGAAGGGGTGGAGGAGATCGAGGTCGCCGACGGCGTCGTCCAGGTCGGGCCGAACATGATGACCGGCCACGAGGGGATCTTCGCCGGCGGCGACATGGTCCCGGCCGAGCGCACGGTGACAGTCGGCGTCGGCCACGGCAAGAAGGCGGCGCGCAACATCGACGCCTGGCTGCGTGGCGAGCCCTTCGAGCGGCCGCCGAAGCACGCGCTGGCCGGTTTCGACTCGCTCAACACCTGGTACTACAGCGACGCCCCGCGCGCGGAGCAGGCGCGGCTCGAGGCGGCACGGCGCTCCTCCTCCTTCGACGAGGTCGTCGCCGGCCTCGACGCCGACAACGCCCTCTACGAGGCCCGCCGCTGCCTCTCCTGCGGCAACTGCTTCTCCTGCGACAACTGCTACGGCGTCTGCCCCGACAACGCCGTGATCAAGCTCGGCCGCCCGGGCGAGCGTTACGAGATCGACCTCGACTACTGCAAGGGCTGCGGCCTCTGCGTCGCCGAGTGCCCCTGCGGCGCGATCGAGATGGTGCCGGAGGAGATCTGAGCCGCCTCCGCTACGGCGTCGCCGCGTGCCAGGTGCCGACGTCCTTGATCCCCTCGCCCTTGGCGTCGCCCTTGCGCTCGTCTTCGTCGAAGGTGTAAAGCGGCAGGCCGTGCGCGGTCACCTGGCGCCGGCCGTTGTCCGGGCGCGCGATCGTGCCCAGCTTCGTCGGCCCCGTCGGCTTCGTCCCGGCGGCGACGTAGAGGGGATGCCAGTCGCGCAGGCAGCTTCCCTTGCAGATGAACTTGCCGTTCTTCTCGGCGCTGAGGCTGTAGAGGGTGAGTCCGGACAGGTTCGTGAGGACGGTCTTGTCGAGCTCGCGATTGGAGGCCGACGCGACCACGCGCTTGCTGGTCGAGGCGCTGGCGACGCCGCCGACGGCGAGAGCGGCGACGGCCAGCGCCGCGGCTAGGAGCGCGATTTTCGGGAACCGGGACGTGCGGAGCTTCGGCATGTGGCCTCCTCGTGTTTCGGGGTTGCCGGTTCTACGGCCGGGACGTGCGAAGGGTTCAGTCACGCTACCGCCTCGCTTTGGTTCGATTCCGCGCGCCACGCGTTCGCCCGGGCCCGGCAGGGTCGGGGCATGGCTCGATGGAGAGAGGACGGCCAGGCGCTGCCGCTGGCGCTGGGCGGATCGCTGGCGTTGATCGCCGCCGCGCTGGCGTTGGTCGCGATCGCCGGCGCCGTGACCGGCAAGGGACGCGCGCAGCGCGCTGCCGACCTCGCCGCGATCTCGGCCGCCCGCTCGCTGCGCGACGACCTGCCGCGACTGCTCTCGCCGCCGGCGTTGCCGGACGGGACCCCGAACCCCCGGCACCTCGTCAAGGCGATCTACCTCGCCCGGGCGCGGGCGGCGGGAGTGGAAGCCGCCGGCGCCAACGGCGTCGGCGCCGCGCGCCTGTGGCTCTCGTTCCCCGACGCCGCCTCGTTCGCCCCGGTGCGGGCGAAGGCGGTGGTGATCGCGACGGTCGCGGTGGGGGAGGGGAAGGGCCGTACCAGCGCCTGGGCGGTTGCCGAAGCCGCTGCGCCGTCGTCGCCCGCCGCCGGCCAGCCCGCGACTGCGAGCGGCGGCGGCTATAGCGGCCCGCTCGTCTACCGGCAGGGGGAGGGGATGCGCCCGGACGTGGCGGCGGCCTTCGACCGCATGGCGTCCGCGGCGGCCGGCGCCGGCATCTCCCTCGTCGTCAACTCCGGCTTTCGCTCCGACGCCGAACAGGCCACCCTCTTCGCCGCCCATCCCGATCCGCGCTGGGTCGCTCCCCCCGGCCACTCGCTGCATCGCTGCGCCACCGAGCTCGACCTCGGTCCGTCCTCGGCATATGGCTGGCTTGCCGCCAACGCCTCGCGCTTCGGCTTCGTCCAGCGCTACAGCTGGGAGGCGTGGCACTACGGCTTCGACGCCGGCCCGCCGCCGTGCTCGGCCGCCGGTGACGCGATCGGTCCCGGCACCGGCTCCGACGGCGCCCTTGCCGGATCCGGCGGCCTGCCCGACTTTGTTCCGGACCGTTACCGGGCGCCGCTGCTGCGTGCCGCCTCTCGCTGGAGCGTCTCGGCCGCCCTGCTCGCCGCGCAGCTGATGGCCGAGTCGAACTTCGACCCCTTCGCCGGCTCGCCGGCCGGGGCGCAGGGCATCGCCCAGTTCATGCCCTCGACGGCGGCGGCTTACGGCCTGCGCGACCCCTTCGACCCGGTGGAAGCGATCGACGCCCAGGCCCACTTGATGTCCGACCTGATCCGCCAGTTCGGTTCCCCCCAGCTAGCCCTCGCCGCCTACAACGCCGGCCCCGCCCCGGTCGAAGCCTGCCACTGCATCCCGCCCTATCCCGAGACCCAGGCCTACGTCACCCGCATCCTCGCCCTGCTCGGTGGCGCCGGCGCTCTCACCGCGCCCAGCTTCGAAGTGAGGCTGGTGGCGTGACACCGGCAAGCGCTCGCACTGTCGTTCGGTCCTCCCGCCCCTGGCGTGTATCCATACACCCTAAGGTGTATTCTCATCCCATGACGCGAACGAACATCGAGATCGATGATGTCCTGATCGACCGCGCGATGCGCCTCTATCGGCTGCGCAGCAAGCGCGAGGCCGTCGACCTCGCGCTGCGCAAGCTCGTCGGCGAGGCGATGAGCCGAAACGAGATGCTGGCCGCCGAGGGGTCCGGCTGGTCGGGCGACCTCGACGAGATCCGTTCGCCGGAAGAGATCCCCAGCCGATGATCCTCGTTGACAGCTCGGCCTGGATCGAGTTCCTGCGCGGGACGGGAAGTCCCGTCCACCTCCGGGTTCGCGCCGAGCTGGAGGGAGGGGCTGCGCTGGCTTGGACCGACCCGATCGCGATGGAGATCCTCGCCGGCGCCCGCGACGACGCCGACCGCGACCGGCTGCGGCGTCTGCTCTACGGTCTTGAGTTTCTGCGAGTAGAGGGTCCCGCTGACTATGAGGCGGTGGCCGAGCTGTACCGCGCCTGCCGCCAAGCAGGCGAGACCCCACGCAAGCTGACCGACTGCCTGATCGCCGCCGTCGCGATCCGCAACGAGGTCGTGTTGCTCTGCGAAGACGCCGACTTCGATGCGATCGCCCGCCATGCCCCGTTGCGATTGGCCACGGCGAAGGGCTAGGCTCGGTGCTCCAGTCAATCCAAGGAGGACGAGATGCTCGCACGAGTGGTTATGTGGGAAGGCGGTCAGGCCGAGGCGATGAAGCAGAGCGCCGCCGAGATCAACGAACAGTCCGGCGACGGGCCGCCCCCCGGCGTGCCGGCCAAGGAGTTCCTGCTGCTGCAGGACACGGCCAACGGCAAGGCGATCGCCGTGATGACGTTCGACAACGAGGACGACTATCGCGAAGGCGACGAGACGCTGAACTCGATGAGCCCTCCCGGCGAGGGCATGGGTCAGCGGGTCTCGGTCGAGAAGTTCGAGATCGCCGCCCGCTTCCAGGCGTAGAGGACGAACCTCGCGGTCAGCGGGCTGTGAGCGCGCTGACCGCGGCCGCGAAGGCCCGCCGGCTCTGGAAGAGGAAGGCGTGGGCGCCGGGGAAGATCCGCAGCGAAGCGCCTGGGATGCGGGCCGCGATGCGGCGCAGGTTGAGCGGCGGCGTCACCGGGTCGGCGCGCCCGGCCGCGGCGAGGGTGGGGGCCTCGATCTCGGCCAGCTGCCGGTAGTTGCGGTCGCTGCGCAGCCAGGGGCCCTCGGCTGCCACCTGCCTGCGCGCGGTCGCCGCGGCGACGTGGAAATCCTCGGGAATCTCTCCGCTCTGACTGGCGCGTTCGAGGCGGCGCAGGAAGCGGTGGCCCTCAGCTTGTCGTCTGGGCGGGTAGAGCTCGTGCAGGATCGTGTCGGTCGAGGGGTGGGGGTCGCTGTCGATCGCCTGGGCCTTGGGCGTGCCGAGCACGGCGCGGCCGCCGCCCGGATTCGTCCCGGCGAGGATCAAATGCGAGACGCGACTCGGGTGGTCGATCGCCAGCCGCTGGGCGACGAAGCCGCCCATCGACCAGCCGAGTACGGCGGCGCTGGGCACGTCGAGCGCTCTCATCAGGCCGGCCGTCGCGTTGGCAAGCGAGTCGAAGGTTCGCCCTCGCCACGGTCCCGACCTGCCGACGCCCGGATAGTCGAAGAGAACCAGCCGGTGGTCGCGGGCGAGCAGGCGCAGCAGCGCCGGATCCCATTCGGCCATCGTCGAGCCGGTGCCAGTCAACATCAGCAGCGGCGGCCCCTGTCCTCGCTCGTACCAGGCGATCCTGGTCTGGCCGACCGGCGTGACGTGGACGTCGGCGTGGAACGGCTGCGCCGAGCTGCTGCCGCAGCCCACGAGCAGGACGGCGAGCGGAAGGCAGGTCCAGCGCAACGCTCTCACGGTCCGCAGCCTACGAGCGCCGGTGGAGGCTAGACTGCCGCCGATGGCGACCGTCGAGGTCCAGGGAATCGAGGGGATGCGATCCCTGTTCGGGCAGGAGATCGGCCCGAGCGAGTGGCGCACCGTCGCCCAGGAGGACATCGACACCTTCGCCGGCCTCTCCGGCGACGACCAGTGGATCCACGTCGACGTCGAGCGGGCCGCGAAGGAGAGCCCCTTCGGCACGACGATCGCCCACGGGAACCTGACGCTCTCGCTGGTCGACGGCTTCCGCAAGGAGCTGATCTCCTCCACCGGCTTTGCCCTCGGCGTCAACTATGGCTGGAACAAGATCCGCTTTCCCGCGCCCGTCCCCGCTGGCGCCCGCGTCCGCGGCCGCGCCGAGGTCGTCTCGGTCGAGGATCGCGGCGGCGGCTGGTTCGAGGTAATCACCCGCTTCACTCTCGAGGTCGAGGGCAACGAGAAGCCTTGCTTCGTGGGCGACAGCGTCACCCGCGTGATGGCCGCGAACCCCGCCTGACCGACGTCAAGCAGAAGGATCGACCAACTGTAGGTTCGCCGGCTTGAAATCCTTCTGATTGAGGGTCGACAGCACCAGATCATGTGCGAGCGCGGTGGCGGCGATCAGACTGTCTTTGACCGACATCGGCGTGCCGCCGCGGCGCAGGTCCGCGAGCAGTTGCGACCAGCGCATGCCGATGTCGGAGTCCCAGGGAAGGCACTCGATTCGTCGGATTCCACGCTCGAACCAGTCCTCGAGCCGGGTGCGACGTGCGCCGGGCTTGAGGAGGAGGATGCCGAAGCGGACCTCACCCAAAATGACCGGATCGACGACGAGGAAGCGCTCGTTGCTTTGCAGCCACTCGACGATCCGCCGATCGGGGCTGGGCTTGGTCGCCTCCGAGAGGACGTTGGCGTCGACGAGATATCTCACAGCGTGTCGGTCGACTCGGACTCGATCGGCACGAAGTAGCCCTTCTCCGGGCACGCGAGCAGCCAGTCCACCAGTCCCTCGTTGGGTGCGGGGGACACCCGTCGCAGCCGGTACTCGTCGGCGTCGAGACGCTCGACCTCGAACTCCTGACCCGGCTCGATGCCATCGCGCCGGCGCAGCGGGGCGGGCAGCACGATTTGACCCTTGGTGGAAACGGTCGTCCTCATATGCGTAAGATAGCGTCTTACGCTGCACTAGGTTGAGGGGCCAGAAGCCTTGCCTCGTGGGCGACAGCGTCACCCGTGTGATGGCGGCCGACGCCTGACGCCAGCCTCGCAAATATCAGTCTCGCTTCGCGTAGTTCCCGATCTCGCCAAAGTCGACCATCACGCAGGCGTCGGGGCCGGGGACTTCGGCATCGTGGCCCGGCGGGATGGCGAACACGTCGCCGGCCTTGACTTCGGCCTCCGTGCCATCGTCCATGAAGATGCGCATGCTGCCCGACAGCACGTAGCCGAAATGGGCCACCTGGCACGAGTCGGTACCGGCGATCGGCTTTACGTTCTCCGACCACTTCCAGCCTGGCTCGAAGGTACCCTCGGCGACAGCGTGGCCGGCGAGCTGAACGACCTTTGCCTGGCCGTTCCCTTCGAACTGGCGGGTTTCGTCGGGCGAGTCGAAGTTCTTGACCTCAGTTGCCATGGGATTCCTCCATCGGTTGGGCGTATCGTGACCGTACACCTGCCCTGGCGTAGAGGCAACCCGGGGCCGGCGGGCCGTCTCACGCGACCAGCTCTACGATCGCGCGCTGGGCGTCTGGCAGCGATCTCGCGGCTGCCGGGCCGAGGATGCGACGCCAGGGAAAGGCGAGGGGGCCCTCGATGTAGATGGTGTTGGTGAGACGAGTGCCGCCGCTCGGAGCCGGCTCGATTAGATGGCGGTGGCCCATGCGGGCGCCGGGGAGGCGCGACTCGTCGGTGAAGAGGCGACCGTCCTCGAACTCGACGACGCGGAAGCGGAGGCGCAGGCCGGTGCCGAAGGCGATCTTCGCCTTCGCTCCGAGGGCCAGCGGACCGTCGAGGCTGGCGCGCTTGATCTCGGCGTTCCACTCGGGCCAGGCCGCCGCGTCCGCGTAGGCCTTCGTCCAGACGGCCGCCGGTGAGACGTCGGCCTCCAGCGTGCTCGTCGTCTCCCAGCGGCTCATCGCCCGCAAGATAGTCGGCGGGGTGCGATCTCGTGGCGCTTGTGCGGGCCCGACTCCCGCAGCAAAGAGACCATCGCCGCGCAGGCGTCGACGGTCGCGGCGAGCAGGATCAGGTTGCGGGCCAGGCTCGTCGCGGCCACGCCGAAGACGCTTGGAGTGAGGAGCGTCGCCACGACGACCAGCCAGGCCGGCCGGGCGAGGCGGCGGCTGCCGGCGCTGAGGACGACCGCCGCCAGGGCGAGGAGCCAGACCATGTACTGGGTGCTGAGCACGCGGCTGGTGACTACGAGCAGCATGACGACGGTGAAGACGAAGTCGAGGCTGACGGCGGTCCTCCCGAGGGCCTCGCGGCCCGCGCGAATCGCGCGGGCGCGGTAGGACCACCACGCGGCCGCGGCGGCGAGCGCCGCCAGTGTCGCCCACTGGAGCAGGCCTGCGACGGCGTCCGCGGTCGAGCCGGTGATCTCCCAGGCCCCGTGGCGGATCGCCCGCGCGGGTCCTTCGCCAGTTACGAGGTCACGCAGCTGCCAGGGGATTGTCGCCACCGCTTCCTCCTGCAGCCCGCGACCGCCCTGCTCTCCGAGGAAGCCCAGGGGATCGCCGAAGGCGACGGCTCCGACGAGGAGGACAAGCACGATCGCCGCCACTGTGGCCAGCCCGGAGCGCAGGAGTCGCCGCCGCTCCCACTCGCCGAAGAGCAGGACGACCGGCCACGCCTTGATCGCGGCCCCGAGCCCGGCCAGGGCGCCGAACAGCCACGGCCGGCGGTGGATCGCGACGAGCGCGCCGATCGCGATCACGGCGGGAACCAGGTCGAACCTGAGTAGTGGCAGGGCACCGAGCAAGGGCAAGCCGAGCAACCAGACCCAGACCCCGGTGAAGTTGCCCGAACGCCGCCCGAGCAGCGCCAGCAGCCCGAGGCCGACGAGGTCGGCGAGCAGCATCAGGGCGACAAAGGACTCGCCGTAGGTGCCGAAGCCGAGCCGGGGAACGAGCATCAGGAAGGCCGCCCCCGGGGGGTACTGCCAGGCTTCGCCGTCGGGAAAGGCGTGCGCCGTCGCCAGGTGGTGCGACCAGACCGCGTAATTGTCGACGTCTTGCAGCCGCGGCCCGCTGACGTCGTCCCAGAAGCCGACGTCGGCGACCATCAACGCCCGGGTGGCGACCCAGATCGCCACCCAGGCCCACGCTACGCGTCTATTTGACAGTCAGCGTGCCTTCCATCCCCGCTTCGCGATGTCCGGGGACCGTGCAGAAGAACGTGTAGGTGCCGGGTTTGAGGTTGACGGTGGTCGAGTCCGAGCCGCTGTCGATCAATTCGGTCTGGCCGACGACTTCGCCGTTGGAGTCTTCGATCGCGACGTCGTGGGTCAGCGCCTGCGGGTTGTTGAACTCGACTTCGACCTTGCCGGCCTTGGCTTCGGCTTCGGTGGTCGTGTAGGCGAGGGCGCCTTCCGGGTCGGTTTCGAATTCGAGCGCCGCCGCCGCGCCTCCGGCTTTCTTGCCGCCTTCGCTGCCGCCACCGGAGCTGGATTCCTTCGATTCCTTCGACGATTCGGTGCTTGCCGTGGTGCTGCTTTCGTCGCTACCACCGCCGCCACAGGCGACCAGGGCGAGCGAGGCGAGGGCGAGTACCAGCAGGGCTGCGACCTTCTTCATGACCGGGTTCCTTTCGTCGGGAAGAGCGCTGAGGGTGACTGTAGCTCGATACGGGTGCGCCGGGCGGGCGGTTCAGCGGCCCTTGAACTCGGGCGTGCCGCCGCCGAAGAAGGCGGTGACGCCCTCGCGCAGGTCCTCGGTCGCCATGCTGTCGGCGATCCCGTGGCGCTCGAGCTGCAGGTGCTCGGTGATGTTGTTCTCGATGCTCTGGCCGACGAGGATCTTCGCCATGCGCACGTAGTGGGGCGCCTTCGCCGCCAGCTTCTCGGCCTTGGCGCGGGCGCGCTCCATCAGCTCGTCCGGCGCGACGACCTCGGCGACGATTTTCTCGGCGAGCGCGTCGGGGGCGCTCATGTTGGGGTCGTTGAGGAGGATTTCCAGCGCCCGGCTCGGACCGACGACGCGCGGCAGGAAGTAGGTCATGCCGCCGTCGGGCGAGGCGCCGATGCGGCCGTAGGCGCAGGCGAAGAAGGCCGACTCTGAGGCGATCCTGATGTCGCAGGCGAGCGCCAGCGAGAAGCCGGCCCCCGCGGCGGGGCCGTTGACCGCGCAGATCACCGGGTACGGGATCCGCCGCAGGTCGACGATCGCGGTGTGCAGGGCGTCGGCGCCGCGGCGCACCTGGGCGGGAAGGTCGATCTCCTCCGAGGAGACTCCCTCTTTGAACCAGTTGACGTCGCCGCCCGAGCAGAAGGCCTTGCCGGCGCCGGTCACGATCAGCGCTCGCAGCGGCGCCTGGTCGGCGAGCCAGGAGAAGGCGACCGTCATCTCGCCGATCATCTCGGGGCTCATCGCGTTGAAGGCGTCGGGCCGGTCGAGCGTCAGCGTCCCGATCTCGCCGTCGATCTCGATCCTCATCGTGTTCAGCTTCGGTATGTCCATGGGGGCCGCAGCCTACCCTTTGTCGGGTGACCGAGCTGACCCGCGACCTTCCCGACGCGCCCGGCGTCTACCTCTTCCACGCTGCCGACGACGAGGTCATCTACGTCGGCAAGGCGCGCTCGATCCGTAAGCGCGTCGCCTCGCACTTCTCGGGCGGGGAGCCGCGGCTGACCTCGCGCGTCGAGCGGATCGAGTGCATGGTCACCTCGACCGAGGCCGAGGCTCTGCTCGCCGAGCAGAGCTTCATCAAGCGCCACCGGCCGCGCTTCAACATCCGCCTGCGCGACGACAAGTCCTACCCCTACGTCTGCGTCAGCCTCGACGAGGACTACCCGCGCGTCTACTTCACGCGCGAGAAGCACCGCCCGGGCCGCGCCTACTTCGGCCCCTTCTCCAGCGCCAAGCGGGTGCGCGAGACGCTCGACCTGCTCGGCAAGCTCTTCCAGTTCCGCACCTGCGAGGGGGCCGAGCCGGGCCGGCGCTCGGGCAGCCCCTGCCTCGACTACTACATCAAGCGCTGCGGGGCGCCCTGCGTCGGATACGTGAGCAAGGAGGAGTACCGGCAGAGCATCGACGCGATCGTCGGCTTCCTCTCCGGCCGCTACCGCCAGATCGAGGCCGCCGAGCAGGCGAAGATGGAGGCGGCCGCGGCGGCCCGCGAGTTCGAGCGCGCCGCCCTGCACCGCGACCGCCTGGCGGCGATCCAGTCGCTGTTCGAGCGCCAGCGGGTCGCCGGCGGCACGGTCGGCACGGCCGACCTGATCGGCGTCGCCGCCGAGGGCCAGGACGCCAACGCCCAGGTCTTCCAGGTGCGCGACGGCATCCTCGCCGAGCGGCAGAGCTTCTACCTCGACAACCAGGCCGAGCGCGACCTCGCCGAGGTCGCCGAGGAGTTCGTCGGTCAGTACTACTCGGCCTCGCCGGCGGTGCCGCGCACGGTGATCGTCGGGCCCTACCTGGGCGAGCGCGCCGAGCTGCTCGAAGCGGCGCTGAGCGAGCGTCGCGGCGGCCCGGTCGAGGTGCGAGTCGCCGAGCGCGGCGACAAGCGGCGCCTGCGCGAGCTGGCCGAGCGCAACGCCAGGCTCGCCCTCGACCAGGACCGGCTGCGCCGCGAGCACCGCCGCCAGCGCCGGGTCGAGTCGCTCGCCAGCCTGCGCGACGCGCTCGGCATGGGCGAGCTGCCGGTGCGGATCGAGGGCTTCGACATCTCGAATCTCGGCGGCGAGCACACCGTTGCCTCGATGGTCGTGTTCGAGGGGGGTGCGACGAAGAAGTCCGACTACCGAAGGTTTCGCGTGCGCGGCGAGGGCGGCGGGGGCCGCGCTGGCGGCCCCGACGACTTCGCCTCGATGGAAGAGATCCTCGGTCGGCGGATGAGCCGCTACCTCGAGCAGGTCGACCTCTCGCCGCACGACGGCAAGCGCGACCCCAGCTTCGGGGCGCTGCCCTCGCTGGTCGTGATCGACGGCGGCAAGGGACAGCTGGCGGCGGGCATGCGGGCGCTGCGGCCCTTCGTCGAGCGCGGCGTCACCGTGGTCGGGCTGGCCAAGCGGCTCGAGGAGGTCTACGTGCCGGGTCGCTCGGCGGCGATCGACCTGCCGGCCGACTCGGAGGCCTCGAAGCTGCTGCAGCGCGTGCGCGACGAGGCGCATCGCTTCGCGATCGAGCACCACCGCGGGCGCCGCGACCGGGCGATGACCGGCTCGGTGCTCGACGAGCTGAAAGGCGTCGGCGCGGTGCGCAAGCGCGCCCTGCTCCAGCATTTCGGCTCCCCAGAGCGGTTTCTCGCCGCGTCGCGCGAGGAGCTGGAAATGGTGCCCGGCCTGCCTGGCAAGGTAGCCCGTGAGATCCACGAGCAGCTGAACAGGACCGGTTGATGGCGAAGAGCACGACCAAGCCCGAGAAGGCCGAGGCGCCGGAGGCGGAAGACGCCGGCCCGCACGGCCGCGGGGTCAACCTCGTCGTCATCACCGGCCACTCGGGGGCCGGCAAGTCGGAGGCGATCGCCGCCTTCGAGGACGGCGGCTACTTCTGCGTCGACAACCTGCCGCCGCGGATGATCGGCAGTCTCGGCGAGCTCTTCCAGCACGAGGGCAGCGGCGTCGAGCGCGCCGCGGTCGTCTCCGACGTGCGCGGCGGCGACTACTTCGACGAGCTGCTGCAGGTGCTCGACGACCTCGACGCCGACGGGCTGCGGCCCACCGTCCTCTTCCTCGAGGCCGACGAGGAGACGCTGGTCGACCGCTACAAGGAAACCCGCCGCCGCCACCCGCTGGCGCCGGAAGGGAGCATCGTCGACGGGATCCGCGCCGAGCGCGAGCTGCTGGCGCCGCTGCGCGAGCGCGCCGACGTCGTCATGGACACCGGCGGGCTGACCAGCGGCACGCTGCGGCGTCGCATCGCCGAGGAGATGCTCGGCCGCCACGAGAGCACCAAGATGGCGCTGACGCTGATCACCTTCGGCTTCAAGAACGGCCCGCCGCACGACGCCGACCTCACCCTCGACGTCCGCTTCCTTCCCAATCCCCACTACGTCGACGAGCTGCGGCCGCTGACCGGGCTCGACCGCCGCGTCCGCGAGTACGTCGAGGCCGGCACCCAGGCGGGCGAGTTCTACGGCCGCCTGCTGCCGCTGCTCGAGTTCCTCGTCCCGGCCTACGTGGCCGAGGGCAAGAGCCACCTCTCGATCGCCGTCGGCTGCACCGGCGGCCGCCACCGCTCGATCACCGTCGCCGACCGCATTCGTCGCGAGCTCGAGACCCGCGACGACGTGGTGGTGCGGGTCAAGCACCGCGACGCCGAGCTGGACTGAATGATCGTTCCGGCGAGGGGAGGGCATCGGTGGGTGCTCGCGGGAATTGACGTCGCACGCGCCCGCTTCGCGGGCGCTTAGCGACAATCTGAGAGCGCGGCTGGCGCCGCGCCTCGAACAACACTGCGTGAGCTGCCTGCGGCAACATTCCCGCGAGTACCCACCGATGCCCTCTGGTCGTCAAGGGCCGCCTCCCATGTGAGCAAAGCCCACCAAGACGAAGCACGCGAAGACTACCGATGCGATTACGAGACCGACCAAGGACCCGCGATGATTCAAGCTAATTCGCTATCAGGCCGAGACATTCGGACCCCAGGCGTTTCGTACGTCGATGCGTTGTCGGGGGAGGAGCCCGGTTGGTCCCTGGGGCGAATGTCGCCGAAGGCGGCCGCCGCACCGTAGTTCTCAGCGCGGCGCAGCCGCGCTCTCAGATTGTCGCTAAGCGCGCGCAGCGCGCGTGCGACGTCAATTCGCTCCAGGGACCAACCGGGCTCCTCCTGGGACAGCCATAGAATCGGCCGGCTTTGAGCTCTCCCGGCGACACCGTTATCTCGATTCGCGGCCTGCGCAAGAGCTATGGGGAGTTCGAGGCCGTGCGTGGGATCGACCTCGAGGTGCGGCGGGGGGAGGTGTTCGCCTTCCTCGGGCCGAACGGGGCGGGGAAGACGACGACGGTCGAGATCCTCGAGGGCTATCGCAAGCGCGGCGGGGGGGAGGTCACCGTCCTGGGCGAGGACCCCGAGGGCGCCGGCCGCGCTTGGCGCGAGCGGATCGGGATCGTCCTGCAGAGCTGCCGGCTCGACCCGTACCTGACCGTGCGCGAGTCGCTCGAGCTCTACGCCGGCTACTACCGCGCTCCGCGCCCGGTCGATGAGCTGGTCGAGCTGGTCGGCCTCGGCGACAAGGCCGACGCCCGCACCGGCGGCCTCTCCGGCGGCCAGCAGCGCCGCCTCGACGTCGGCATGGCGATGGTCGGCGACCCCGAGCTGCTCTTCCTCGACGAGCCGACGACCGGCTTCGACCCCTCGGCCCGGCGCCAGGCCTGGGAGGCGATCGCCGGCCTGCGCGACCTCGGCAAGACGATCTTCCTCACCACCCATTACATGGACGAGGCGCAGCACCTTGCCGATCGGGTGACGATCATCGCCCGGGGCGGGATCGTCGCCGGCGGCACGCCGGAGGACCTCGGCGACCGCGAGAGCCTGCCGACGACGATCAGCTACCGGCTCGACGGCGAGGAGGTCGCGGTCGAAACGACCACCCCCGTCGCCGACCTGCATGAGCTGACCGCCCGCGCCGTCGCCGAGGGCCTCGAGCTCGAAGGCCTCGAAGTCACCCGTCCCAACCTCGAGGACATCTACCTCTCGCTGACCGCCGAGGGCGGGGAGGCGGAGTGAGCGGGTTGGCGCTGTTCGCCCACCAGCTCCGCTACGACCAGAAGGTCTTCTGGCGCAACCCGGCCTCGGTCTTCTTCACCGTCGCCTTCCCGGTTGTCCTGCTGCTGATCTTCGCGACCGTCTTCGGCGGCCAGACGGTCGAAGTGCGCGGCGGCATCGACACCACCGCCTACTACGTACCGGCGATCATCACCCTCTCAGTGATCTCGGCGACGATGCAGTCGCTGGCGATGTCGCTGGTCATCGCCCGCGAGGACGGCCGCCTCAAGCGCGGCCGCGGGACGCCGATGCCGGCCTGGGTCTTCATCGCCGGCCGGGTCGGCAACTCGGCGGTCGTGGCGGTGCTGATGCTCGCCCTGATCGCGGCGATCGGCGGCCTCGTCTACGGCGTCGCCTTCCCCTGGAACCGCCTGCCACAGGTCCTGCTCGTGCTGCTCGTCGGCGCCGCCTCCTTCTGCTGCCTCGGCATCGCTCTGACGGCGGCGATCCCCTCCCAGGACGCGGCGGCGCCGATCGTCAACGCCCTGCTGCTGCCGCTCTACTTCCTCTCCGGCGTCTTCATCCCCGACGACCAGCTGCCGAGCGGCGTCGTCCACTTCGCCGACCTCTTTCCGATCCGCCACTTCTTCGAGGCCTTCTTCGCGATCTACGACCCCGGGAACGCCGGCGCCACGCTCGAGTGGGGGAATCTCGCCGCCGTCGCTGCCTGGGGCGTCGCCGGCCTCGTGCTCGCGATCCGCTACTTCCGCTGGGCCCCGCGCGGCGGCTGATCCCCGTGGCGACGCGGCACCGAATCCGGCCTCCCGTATAGCCTCCTGCCCTCGATGCTGCACCATGTCCTCCTGGAGGTGTCCGACCTCGAGCGGAGCGCCTCGTTCTACGACGCGCTGCTCGCTCCGCTTGGCTGGCGCCGCCATTTCGAGGAGGACGAGACGATCGGCTGGGGCATCGCCAAGCCGGTCTTCTTCATCTCGGCCCACCACGATCCGCAGGCCGGCTTCGGGCTGATCAGCTTCTCCGGGTTGGGGATCGTCGCCGTCAAGGCGGCCTGGGAAGCCGGGATCCGCGGGGGCGGCACCAGCGTCTCCGAACCCGGCGAACGCAGCTCCTACGGCTCCGGCACCTACTCGGCGTTCCTCAAGGACCCGGACGGGTACGAGATCGAGATCACGATCGGCTCGGACTGAGGAAAACCCGGACCGGCGGAGCGTCGCCGGTCCATAACATCGAGACATCTCCCTAATAAGCCACTCCAGGAGGATTTGAGACAAATGGCAGTCAAGGTCGGCATCAACGGCTTCGGTCGGATCGGGCGCAACGTCTTCCGCGCCGCCCAGGCGGCCGGGGCGGACATCGATTTCGTCGCGGTCAACGACCTCGTCGACCCCGGCACGATGGCCAACCTGCTCAAGTACGACTCGATCCTCGGCCGCTTTCCCGCTGAGGTCGCCGCCGAAGGCGACGCGATCTCGGTCGGCGGCAAGCAGCTGAAGACGCTCTCCGAGCGCGACCCGGCCGCGCTGCCGTGGGGCGACCTCGGCGTCGACGTCGTGATCGAGTCGACCGGCCTCTTCACCAAGCGCGAGGACGCCGCAAAGCACCTCGCCGCCGGAGCGAAGAAGGTGATCATCTCGGCGCCCGCCACCGAACCGGACGTCACCGTGGCGCTCGGCGTCAACTTCGAGAGCGAGTACGACCGCGACAGCCACGACATCGTCTCCAACGCGTCCTGCACGACCAACTGCCTGGCGCCGCTGGCCAAGGTGCTGCACGAAGCCTTCGGGATCGAGCAGGGCCTGATGACGACGATCCACGCCTACACCGCTGACCAGCGCCTGCAGGACATGCCGCACAAGGACCCGCGCCGCTCGCGGGCCGCGGCGCTCAACCTGATCCCGACGACGACCGGCGCCGCCAAGGCGGTCGGCCTGGTCCTGCCGGAGCTGAACGGCAAGCTGAACGGGTTCTCGATGCGGGCGCCGGTGCCGACCGGCTCGGCGGTCGATCTCGTCTTCACGACGCCGAACCCGCTCGAGCCCGCCCAGATCAACGCCGCGCTGAAGGAGGCCTCCGAGGGACCGCTGAAGGGCATCCTTGCCTACACCGAGGACCCGATCGTCTCCACCGACATCGTCGGCGACCCGCACTCCTCGATCGTCGACGCGCAGTCGACGATGACGATCGGCGACGGCCGCATGGCCAAGGTGATCAGCTGGTACGACAACGAGTGGGGCTACTCCAACCGCTGCGTTGAGCTCGCCGGCAAGGTCCTCTGAGCGACGGGGGCCTCGTGAGCTTTGCCAAGGCCAGTGTCCGCGACGCCGACGTCGCCGGCAGGCGGGTCCTGGTCCGCGTCGACTTCAACGTGCCGCTCGACGGCGGAAAGGTCGCCGACGACACCCGGATCAAAGCGGCCCTGCCGACGATCGAATTGCTGCGGGGGCGTGGCGCCTCGCTGGTCCTCGTCTCCCACCTCGGGCGGCCGAAGGGCGAGGTCGTCCCCGAGCTCTCGATGAAGCCGGTCGCCGAGCGGCTCTCCGAGCTGCTCGGCGGCGTCCTCGTCCATCAGGCGCCGGCCGTCGTCGGCGAGGACGTCGAGGCGATGGCCAAGGGCCTCCATGCGGGCGACGTCCTGCTGCTCGAGAACGTGCGTTTCGAGGCCGGCGAGACCGACGACGACCCCGTCCTCGCCGAGTCGCTCTCTCGGCTCGCCGACGTCTACGTCAACGACGCCTTCGGCGCCGCCCACCGCGCCCACGCCAGCACCGTGGGGGTGACCGCGCACCTGCCCGCCTACGCCGGCCTGCTGCTGGAGAAGGAGGTGAGCGAGCTGACCCGGGTCGTCGAGTCGCCCGCGCGGCCGCTCGTCGTCGTCCTCGGCGGCGCCAAGGTCAGCGACAAGGTCGGCGTCATCGACCGCTTCCTGGAAGTCGCCGACGAGATCCTGATCGGCGGCGCGATGTGCTTCAGCTTCTTCCGCGCCCAGGGCGTCGACACCGGCGATTCGCTGGTCGAGGAGCAGGGCGTGAAGCTTGCCGAAGACGCCCTGGAGCGCGCCGAGGGCTCCGGCTGCGAGCTGCGCCTGCCCGTCGACCTCGTCCTCGGCCGCGCCTTCGACGCGGAGACCGAGGTGCGCGAGAGCGACGGGGTCGAGGTGCCCGACGGCTGGATGGGCCTCGACGTCGGGCCGCGCACCGCCGCCGCCTACGCGGCGGCGATCGGCGCCGCCGGCACCGTGCTCTGGAACGGCCCGATGGGCGCCTTCGAGCTGCCGCCCTTCGCGGCCGGCACGAGGGTGGTCGCCGAGGCGGTGGCCGCGGCACCCGGCACGACCGTTGTCGGCGGCGGCGACTCGGTCGCCGCCCTGCGGCAGTTCGGGCTCGGTGAGAAGGTGAACTGGTTGTCGACCGGAGGAGGAGCGTCGTTGGAGCTGCTGGAGGGGAAGAAACTGCCCGGGGTGGAGGCCTTGAACGATGCCTAGGACACCCTACGTCGCCGCCAACTGGAAGATGCACAAGACGGTTGCGGAGGCTGGCGAGTTCGTCGACGCGCTGCTGCCGCGGATCGCGGCGACGCGGTCCGACGTCGTCATCTGCGCGCCGTTCACGGCGCTGAGCGCCGTGGTCGAGCGCCGCTACGGCACCGCGGTCAAGGTCGCCGCCCAGAACATGCACGAGGAGGCCTCCGGCGCCTTCACCGGCGAGGTCTCGGCCGCGATGCTGGCCGAGCTCGACGTCGAGGCTGTCGTCCTCGGCCACTCCGAGCGCCGCCAGCTCTTCGGCGAGAGCGACGAGGCGCTGGCGCGCAAGGTCCCGGCCGCCCTCGCCTCCGGCCTCGAGCCGATCCTCTGTGTAGGCGAGAGCGAGGAGGCGCGCGACGGCGGCCAGACCGAGGCCGTGCTGGAGCGCCAGCTGCAGGCCGACCTAGCGGAGGTCCCGGGCGAGGCGCTGGCGGAGGTCGTGATCGCCTACGAGCCGATCTGGGCGATCGGCACGGGACGCACGGCGACGCCCGAGCAGGCGCAGGAGACCTGTGCCTACATTCGCGACGTTCTGCGCGAGCGCGGCGGCGCGGCCGACGAGGTGCGGATCCTCTACGGCGGCTCGGTCAAGCCGGCCAACGCCGCCGAGCTGCTGGGCCAGCCCGACATCGACGGCGCCCTGGTCGGCGGCGCCAGCCTCGATCCGGCTGAATTCGCCGCGATAGTCGGGGCCACATGAGGTTCCGGTGCGCCTTTCCCCCCCTATACGGGGATAAAGCGCACCGGAAGGGGCGGTCGTGACCGTCCCCTCGCTGGCGCTGGTGATTCTCGACGGCTGGGGGATCGCCGAGCCGGGGCCGGGGAACGCGATCTCGCTCGCCCATACGCCGGTCTTCGACTGCCTCTGGGACACCTACCCCCACACCCAGCTCTCCGCCCAGGGCCGCGACGTCGGCTTGCCCGACGGGCAGATGGGCAACTCCGAGGTCGGCCACCTCAACCTCGGCGCCGGGGCGATCGTCAAGCAGGACCTGGCCCGCATCGACGACGCGATCGCCGACGGCTCCTTCTTCGAGAACGAGGCGCTGCTCGCCGCCTGCGACCGGGCCCGGCGCAGCCCGCGCGGCCGCTTGCACCTGCTCGGGCTCGTCTCCGACGGCGGCGTGCACTCGGGCTGGGAGCACATCGAGGCGACGATAGAGCTCGCCTCGCAAGAGGGCGTCCCCGACGTCGTCTTCCACGCCTTCACCGACGGCCGCGACACCCTGCCGCACGGCGGCCGGGGCTACGTCCACGAGCTCGAGCGCTGGTTGCGCCACGCCGGCCGCGTCGGCACGATCGGCGGCCGCTACTTCGCGATGGATCGCGACACGCGCTGGGAGCGGACCAAGCTCGCCTACGACGCGATCGTCCACGCCGAGGGACTGAAGGCGGCGAGCGCCGAGGACGCGGTCGCCGCCTCCTACGAGCGCGGTGACACGGACGAGTTCGTCAAGCCGACCGTGATCGGCGACTACGACGGCGCCGCCGCCGGCGACGTCGCCTTCTTCGTCAACTTCCGCCCCGACCGGGCGCGGCAGATGACCCGCGCCCTCGCCGAGCCCGGCTTCGAGGAGTTCGCCCGCGCCGGCGGCCCCGTCCTCGAGATGACGACGATGACCGAGTACCGCAAGGGATGGCCCTATCCCGTGGCCTTCCCCGAGGCGCGGCCCAAGGCGACCCTAGCCCAGACGATCTCCGAAGCGGGCGGCCGTCAGCTGCACGTCGCCGAGACCGAGAAGTACGCCCACGTCACCTACTTCTTCAACGGCGGCCGCGAGCAGGAGTGGGAGGGGGAGGAGCGCCACCTCGTCGACTCGCCGCGCGACGTGCCGACCTACGACCACAAGCCGGAGATGAGTGCCCGTGCCGCCGCCGACGCCTTCGTCTCGCACTGGCGCGAGGGCGACTACCGCTTCGGCATCGTCAACTTCGCCAACCCCGACATGGTCGGCCACACGGGCGTGATCCCGGCCGCGGTCGCCGCGGTCGAGGAGGTCGACGGCTGCCTCAGCGACGTGGTCGAGGCGGTGACGGCGAAGGGCGGCGCCTGCATCGTCACGGCGGACCACGGCAACTGCGACCACATGCTCGAGCCCGACGGCTCGCCCAACACCGCGCACTCGCTCAACCCGGTGCCGCTGATCGTGACCGCGGAGGGGGTTGATTTGCGCAGCCACGGCATTCTGGCGGACGTTGCGCCCACAGCCTTGGAGCTGCTCGGTATTACACAACCGAAAGCCATGACCGGGCGGTCCCTGATCGCCGAGTGAACGATTGACCCACGCATAGGGGGGTCAATCGTTCAGCGAGCAGCCATGCGCGTCGAGGCGGACAGGCTTAAGTTCGAGATCGAGGCCCGGGACGGGAGCGCGCGGGCAGGAGTGCTTCACACCGCCCACGGGCCCGTCTACACCCCGGCGTTCATTCCGCTGGCTACGAAAGGAAGCGTGCGCGGCCTCGAGTCTCGCGAGGTCGCCGGGCTGGGCTACGAGCTGATCCTCGGCAACACCTACCACCTGTTCGTTTCGCCGGGGCCGGAGCGGATCGCGGCCGCCGGCGGGCTGCACGGGTTCATGGGCTGGGAGCGGGCGCTGATCACCGACTCCGGCGGGTTCCAGGTGTTCTCGCTGGCGCACGGAGGGGTCGCCAACGAGGTCAAGGGGAGCGGCCGCAAGGGGGACCACGGGGCGATCGTCTCGATCGAGGAGGAAGGCGTCCACTTCCGCTCCTACCGCGACGGGACCGAGCTCTTCATCTCGCCCGAGGTCTCGATGCAGGTGCAGGCGGCGCTCGGCTCCGACGTCGCTCTGGTCTTTGACGAGTGCACGCCGTTCCACGCCGACCGCGACTACACCGCGCGCTCGACCGAGCGCACCCACCGCTGGCTCGACCGCTGCCTCGCCTGGCACGAGAAGAACGGGCCACCGAGCCAGGCCGTGTTCGGCATCGTCCAGGGCGGCGTCCACGAGGACCTGCGGCGCGAGTCGGCCGAGTACGTCTCCGCCGCCGGTGTCGACGGCCTCGCGATCGGCGGCACCCTCGGCCGCGACAAGGCCGAGATGCGCGAGGTGCTGGCGATGACCGCGCCGCTGCTGCCGGAGGAGGCGCCCAAGCACCTGCTCGGCATCGGCGAGGTCGACGACCTGCTCGCCGGCATCGCCCTCGGCCTCGACGTCTTCGACTGCGCCGTCCCCACCCGACTCGCCCGTCACGGCGTCGCCCTCGTCCCCGATCCCGAGAGCCGCTTCCGCCTCGACCTGCGCAAAGCGGGCTTCGAGGGCGCCCGTGACCCGATCGCCGACGGTTGCTCCTGCCCAGCCTGCCAGCGCCACGACCGCGACTACCTGAGCTACCTCTCCCGCGCCGAGGAGCTGACCGCGGTGCGCCTGATCTGCCTCCACAACCTGACCTACATGCGAGCGCTGACGACCGGCGCCCGTGCGGCGATCGCGGCGGCGACGTTCTCCGAATATGCGACGAGGGTGCTGGCCGGCGAGTCGCCGTGGGCCGCGGGCGAATCTCCCTAGCGCTCCCTCGACATACGCGGAAGCGCGCACGCGGTAATCGCGATCCCAGTGAGTTGCAGGGGAGTTCAGCCGACCTCTCAAAGCCGTCGAAATCCCATGCCAGGCGAGTTTTACGATCGGCGATCAAGGCTGACGGCGGAACTCACCAGTGTTGGGGAAAGGGTCCCTGCTCCGCGCGGCAGGAATGGAGATCGACCATGAAGAGATTCGGGCGTTTGAGCCTCGTGGCCCTCGCTTGCACAGTGGCGATGGCGATAGCGGGAACCGCACCCGCCGCGGCGACGCAGAACACCGCCCTGTGCAAAGTCAACACGAACCCCTGTCCCGGAGGGGCCGTGATCAACACCATTCACTGGACGGTCTTCGCGGGATCGGTGGCGAAAATCTTAAACTCGGTGGCGACGATCTTATGTTTAGACGTGTTAGTCAAAGGCACGGTCTTAGGCTTAGCAACGGCTCCGGCCCATCAACAAATCCACCTGACTGAATTTACGTTTGGAAAATGTGGCACCACGTCATCGCATGACAACTGCACGCTGGAAGTCCTCGAAGTGCCCTTATGGGAAGTGTTAAACGAATCGAAACCGTTCCCAGAAGAAGACTACGGAACCATCACGTCGGCCTCGGGCAAACTGAAGGTCAAATGCACGATTATGGGCGCCCTCAAAATCGATTGCGACTACAAACTGGCGGGCATGAACGCCCTGTTCGGCGGAAACTCCGGAGGGTCCGCGGCGACGGCGCTCTGGTTCGAAACGCCCTTCGGCGGCAGCGAAAGCTTACTCGTGCCCTGCCCCAAACAGGCCTCGTTCGACCTGGTGCTGGAAGCGTCGGAAGAAACCCACATAACGACTTAGCGTCGACGCTAAAGGCGGTCGCCCGGGTTGCCGGACCCGGGCGACCCGTCCACGCGTGAACGCTGTCATTCCGTGTTCTTCTTCACCAGTTCCTTGAATTCTTCGACGACCTTGTCGACGGTGTTGCCGGCGACTTCGCTGGCCTTGACGCCGGTGGCCTTGTCGGTGGTGTAGATCACGGCCGCGGCAACGGCGGCGGCGATCAGCACCAGCGCCACCAGGACCATCACGAAGCGGGCGAACCGCGAGAACGCTCCTCGCTTCCGCTGCGCCTGCAATCGCGATCGCGCCGGCGGCGGGGAGGCGGACGACCTTGCCACCGGTCGCCGGGTCGGCGAAGTCGCCGGGCGGAACTCTGTCTGGGCGGTGCTGTCGAGGCGGCGGGTGGCGGTCTCGCCGCCGAGGACGCGGGTCGGCGTCGCGCCCTCGCCGGCGGGCAGGGTGACGTCCTCCCCCTGCATGCCCAGCGCCAGGCCGCTGGCGAGCTCGCTGGCGCTGGCGTAGCGGCGCGAGGGGTCGCCCTCGAGGGCGCGGAGCACGGCGCCGCCGAGGGTCTCGGGAATCGTGTCGTCGTAAGTGTTTGGCGGCAGCGGCTTCTCGTTTTGCTGGCGCACGGCGAGCTCGGCCAGGCTCGAGCCCTCATACGGCAACCGGCCGGTGAGGAACTGGTAGAGGACTACGCCGAGCGCGTAGACGTCGGTCGCCGGAGTGGCCTCCTCGCCGCGCACCTGCTCGGGGGAGAGGTAGGCGGCGGTGCCGACCACCGAGCCGACCTGCGTGATCCGCGTCTGTTCCACGGCGCGGGCGATGCCGAAGTCGGTCAGCTTCACGGTCATCGGTCCGCCGCCCACCGGTCCGCCGACGATCATCAGGTTGCCGGGCTTGACGTCGCGGTGAATGATCCCGCGCCGGTGCGCGTAATCGAGGCCGGCGCAGGCCTGGGCACCGATCTCGGCGGTCGTCTCGGCGCCGAGCGGGCCGTGGCGTTGGAGGATTTGCGCCCCCGAGCGACCGTCGACGTACTCCATGACGATGTAGTGGCGGCCGCGGTCGATGCCGGTGTCGTAGACCTGGACGATGTTGGGGTGGATCAGCTTCGCCACCGCCAGCGCCTCGCGGCGGAAACGGGCGACGAAGCGCTCGTCGTCGGAGAGGTGCTCGGCGAGGATCTTGACGGCGACGGTGCGCTCGAGCGTCCGGTCGATCGCCTTGTGCACGCTCGACATCCCGCCCGAGCCGAGCCGGTCGCCGACCTCGTAGCGCCCCGAGAGGAGCCCGTCGTCGCTCATTCTTCTTCGGGGGCTGGAGTCGCGGGGCCGACGCCGCCCGACGCGCCGGTGCCGCCGCCTTCGCTCGGCGGCGTGGCTTCTTCTTCGCTCTGCGGAGATTCTTTTTCGGGCGGCACCTGGGTTTCCGCCTTTTCTTCTTCCTTTTCCAACTCCCTTTCTTCCTTTTCCCGTTCCTTTTCCTCCTTCTTGACCTGTCCGGGAGGCAGTTTTTCTTCTTCTTCGTTCCGATCCGGCGGAGGGGCGACTTCGGTTTCGGCTTCTTCGCAGGTCGCGATCACTTCGTCGAGCCTGGTGGCGCCGCGTTCGAGCGCCTGCTTCAGCTTCGGGTCGACGCCGCTCAGTGCTTCGACCTGGGCGCGCACCTGGTCGGCCGCGTCGGCGGCACCGACGCATTCGCCTTCGTTTGCCAGCAGCTGCACGGTGTCGAGGTTTTCGCTGATTTCCGCTGCCGTCGCGCCGGGGAGCAGCTTCGCGTCTTCGCCGCCACAGGCAGCAAGCACGAAAGCCGCCGCCGCCGCGAGCGCCACGGCAAGCAAGGGGGCCGCGATCCGATGCATCGCTGCGAGTCTAGAGAACGCCCTCTTTGGCGGATTTCGCCTGCAATTCTCAGTCATTGACCGAGGTAGAGCCGGTCGGCGAGGCGGCGCGGCAGACCCGCCGCGGCGATCGCGCCGGCGGCTCGCTCGATCTCGTACTCGACGCGGTGGAAGCGGGCCGTCGCGGCCTCGGTGTCCAGCTCCAGCCAGGCGGCCCGCGGGTCGCCGTCGCGGGGCTGCCCGACGCTGCCCGGGTTGACCAGCCACTCGCCGCGGCCGAGGTCGAGCAGCGTCCCGTCGCCGGCCTGGGCGCCGCGCGGCTCGCCGGCCTCGTCCTCTCCTGGGCGGGTGAAGAAGAGAGCGACGTGGGAGTGGCCGATCAGCCCGATCCGCTCCGGGTGAGAGTCCATGCCCCCGTCCGCCTGCTCGCCGGAGAGCACGTACTCCCAGACGGGGTCGCGCGGCGAGGCGTGGAAGATGCCGATCCCGGCGCGCTCTCCGGCCGGCGCCAGCTCGGCGAGGAACTCGCGCGTGCGGTCGGAGACCGCCTCCCGCGTCCATTCGACCGCGACGGCCGCCGCCTCGGAGAAGTCGGCGACGTCGAGGGCGCCGAGCACGGCGAGGTCGTGGTTGCCGACCAGGCACACGTCGCAGCGCTCGCGCACGAGGTCGGCGCAGGCGTCCGGCTGCGCCCCGTAGCCGAGCACGTCGCCCAGGCACCAGGTCTCCTCGACCTCGGCCGCCAGCGCCGCCGCCAGAACCGCTTCGAGCGCCGGCAGGTTGGCGTGGACGTCGCTGATCGCGGCAACGCGCATGGCGGCCAGCGTATCCCGTGCCCACCTACATACGATGGGCGCGACGATGGCAGGCAACGACCCGATCGCCGAGCTGCGCGCCGCGGTGCAGGGTGCCGCCGACTCCCTGCGCGAGGGCGAGTCGGCCGGTCCCGCCCCGACCCTGGAGCGGCCACCGAAGCCCGAGCTCGGCGACTACAGCTCCAACGCGGCGATGCTGCTCGCCGCGCCACTCGGGGAAAGCCCGCGCGACGTCGCCGCCCGGATCGCTGCCGAGCTGAGCGAGCGGCTGGGCGAGGAGACGGTCGAACGGATCGAGGTGGCCGGCCCGGGCTTCGTCAACCTCTTTCTCGCCGACGGCTGGTACCGGAGCGCGATGGCGAGCCTCGCCGCCGCCGGCGAGCAGCTCGGCCCGACGCCGACGCCCGAGCCCGAGTGCGTCCTGGTCGAGTTCGTCTCCGCCAATCCGACCGGCCCGCTACACATCGGCGGCGGCCGCCACGCCGCCTACGGCGACTCGCTGGTGCGCCTGTTGGAGGCGGTCGGACACGAGGTCGAGCGCGAGTTCTACGTCAACGACGCCGGCGGCCAGATCGAGCGCTTCGCCGCCTCGATCGCGGCTCGGATGCGCGGCGAGGAGCCCCCCGAGGACGGCTACCGCGGCGAGTACGTCGACGACCTGGCCAGGCGGATAGCGGCGGAGGGGACCGAGTCCGACGAGCTCGAGGCGATCGGTCGGCGCGGGGTGGAGCTGGTCCTGGAGAGCGTGCGCGCCACGCTCGACCGCTTCGGCGTCGGCTTCGACAGGTGGTTCTCCGAGCGCGACCTCTACGCGCGCGGCGAGGTCGAGTCGGCGCTTGCCCAGCTCGAGGACCAGGGGCACACCTACCGCAGCGAAGACGCGCTCTGGTTTCGCACGACGAGCTTCGACGACGACAAGGACCGGGTCCTGATCCGCGCCAACGGCGAACCGACCTACCTCGCTGCCGACGTCGCCTACCACTGGGACAAGCTGGAGCGCGGCTACCAACGCCTGATCGACGTCCTCGGCGCCGACCATCACGGCTACGTCGCCCGCCTGCGGGCGGCGGTCGCCGGCCTCGGCGCCGACCCGGCGCGCTTCGAGGCGCTGATCATGCGCCTCGTCCACGTGATCGAGAGTGGCGAGCGGGCGCGGATGTCGAAGCGCAGCGGCGAGTTCGTCACCCTCGACGAGCTGCTCGACGACATCGGCGGCGACGCGACCCGCTGGTTCATGCTCTGGCGCAGCCACGACACCGAAGTCGACCTCGACCTCGACCTGGCGCGCCGGCAGTCCAACGACAACCCCGTCTACTACGTGCAGTACGCGCACGCCCGGATCGCCAGCATCCTGCGCAAGGCGGGGCGCGAGCCGGAGCAGGCCGCGGAGGCCGCCGGCGCCGGGACGCCCGGCACGGCGCTGCAACCGGCTGAGCGCGAGCTGGTCAAGCGCCTGCTCGAATTTCCCGAGGAAGTGCGTGACGCGGCCGCGCGCCGCGCCCCGCACCGGATCTGCGCCTACTCGACCGCGGTCGCCGCCGACTTCCACGGCTTCTACCGCGACTGTCAAGTGGTCGGCGCCGAGGGCGAGGGCGTCGAAGCGTCGCGGCTGGCGCTCGCCCTGCTGACGATGCGGACGATCGCCTGCTCGCTCGGGCTGCTCGGCATCTCCGCCCCGGAGCGGATGTGATGCTGGGTCGCCGCAAGAAGCCGCCGGTGCTCGCCGAGATTCCGCCGCGGGCCGGTGGCGACGGCGCCCGTGGCCGGGGCGCGATCGGCCGCGCCGAGTTCGAGGCGCTCTCCGGCCTGGCGGACTCGGTGGCCGGCGCCGGCTCGGTCTTCGTCACCGGTCCGTCCCGCTCGACGGTGGCGCTGGGGGTGGCCGCCGTGGCCACCGCGCGAGGCTCGCGCGTGGCCCTGCTCGAGTGCGACCTGGCCGAACCCTCGCTCGCCGCGACCCTCGGCCTCGAGCCGGTGCCCGGCCTGCGCGAGCACCTGCTCGGGGCGGCGGACGCGAGCGAGATTCTGCAGCCCCTGATGCTCGCCGGCCCGGCCTCCGGTGCCGCCACCGAGCCGCTCGTCTGCGTCGTCGCCGGCGCTCCCGAGCCGCAGCCGGTGGGCCTGCTCGACTCCGAGGGCTGCGACAAGGCGATTCAGGGCCTCGCCCGCGCCTACGACCTGCTCGTGATCGACGGGCCCGGCCTGAGCGAAGACGCGCACTCGCTGACCGCCCTGTCCGAACACGCCGGCGCGACGCTCGTCTGCGGCCCGCGCAAGACCGTCCCGCGAACGCCGCCGTTCAAGGCCTCGGGCCTGGTCGTCACTGGCTGACGAGCCTCAGAGGTCGTAGCGCGAGAGGTCGGCCTCGAGGCGCTCGGCGTCCTCGCCCTGGGGTGGGGCGGCGGCGGACGGCGGGGCGCGGTCCCCGTCTCGCCGCCAGCGGACGACGCCGATCGCGAGCAGGACGGCGGCCAGGAGGAAGGCGATCGCCGGCACCAGGTACGCGGAGAGGTCGAAGCCCGAGGCCTCGGGCAGGGCCAGCACCGCGGGGCCGTACTGGGCGACGAGGTCGTCCTTGATCTCGGCCTTGCTCCGGCCTTCGGCGACGAGCCGCGCCACGTAGGCCTTCTCGCGACGCGCCTGCGGCGAGTCGGAGAGCTCGAGCAACGTCCCGCAGATCGGGCACATCACTTCCGCTTCGATCGCCTGGACGGTGGTCTGCGGCGCGGGGGCGGCATGCGCAGCCGATGGCATGGCGGCGATCGCCGCCACGGCCAGCGCCGCCACGAGGGACGCGCCGGTGATTAGCGGTCCATATGGGTACTTAACTACCGGCACGTCCCTCGATCAGCGGTTCGACTTGGTCGGCCAGCATTTCTTCGTCGACCGGCCCGCGGAAGAACCACGCCAGTCGCCCCTTGGGGTTGACGAGGAAGTTCTCCGGGACGCCGGTCGAGCCGAAGGCGGAGCTGCGCTCGTCGCCGATCGAGCGCAGCTGCTCGTAGCCGCTCGGGTGCTCGCGCAGGAAGGCGAGCGCGTCGTCCCGATTGTCCTGCACGTTGATGCCGACGACGGTGGCGTCGTGCCCGCGCATGCGCCGGTTGAATTCGTCGAGCACCGGCGCCTCCGCGCGGCAGGGGAGGCACCACGAGGCCCAGAGGTTGACCAGCACCCATTCGCCGCGGTGCTCGGCGAGGGAACCGGTCCCCGGCCCCGGTAGCTTCGGCAACACCTTGTCCGGGGCCGGGTCGCCGACGGCGATCGAGCCCCCGCCCTTGCTGGCCAGCCCGTACACGAGCAGGCCGAGCACGGCCAGCACGGCGAGGAAGGCGACGAACGAACGGGCGCTCACGGCCGGCGAAGATTAGTTCGCCTGGCCCGCCGGCCACCTCGCTCCGCCCCTAGAATCAGACGCGCGCGGACGTAGCTCAGCTGGTAGAGCGCGAGCTTCCCAAGCTCGAGGTCGCGGGTTCGAGACCCGTCGTCCGCTCTGTCAATCTCGCCGAGGGCGACGCGGCCCCCTGGTCTTTGTCGCAACAAAGGCCTACTACTGGCAATGAACTTGACTCCAGCGGAGGGCACGATAGGTTCGGTCGGTGTTCTGCAACAAGGAGCAACGCGAGTTCGACGACTCGGAGTTCGTGAACGACCCTCGCTGGGGCCTCGTTCACAACGTCGAGGGGGACCCACACACGATAGGCGGCACGCCGATCGATGAAGAGGGTCCGGGTGTGCCCGACGTCGCGAATCCGCCCGCCGCTCCGCCAGCGCCGCGCGAGTGACCTCTAGGCCTGAGCTTCCCGAGGTGCCGGCGGGCCTCAAGGACGAGGATCGGACCAAGGCGCTCTACGACGCCGAGCTCGAGAACTGGAAGGCGCGGGCGCGCGATCCGGTCGAAGAGGAGAAGCGCGAGAAGACCCGCGACGACGCTCGCCAGGACACCGCTAAGGCTGCCCTAATCGCACGCCAGGACGCCGCCGTCGCCGCCGAGGCGGCTTTGCTTGCCTCGATTCAAAACGCCTACATCGAAGTCGCCAAGACGTCGCTGGATCGGTCGGTCACTCGCGCCAGCAACATGACCGGCTTGATCACGGCCGTGTCCACCGCCTACGCCGCCCTGCTCGGCTTGGTCTATGGATCAGGAGACAAAGAAGTGCCGTTGCCGGGCCGGGCGCTCATCCCGATGTGCTTCCTGGGCTTCGCCCTCGTCCTCGCGGCTTTCTACGTTTCCTTCCTGCGACGCAACATGAAGCGGCGCAATCTCCTCCCCTCGGGGATCGGCGGCACGCTTGCCGACGAACGACTGAAGACCTTCCTCGACTGGGTCTTCGCCGGCGTCCTGGAACGCGCCTGGGCCCTGCGCACCTCGATCGTCGCCTTCGGGCTTGGCGTGACATTGCTGCCGTTGCCCTTTGCGGACGTCTCCACCGACACCACCCGCAGCCTGACCATCCTGGCCGCGGCCGCCGTTGTCGTCTGGATCGGAGGCGAGCTTGCCTATCGCGAGGTCAAGATCAAGGGCGAGCCCTATGTCCCGGATCCGCCCACGCTGAACTAGCGATAGCTTCGTGGCATGGACGTTCGGGTCGCCACCGCGGAGGATCTCGACGGCGTGGCCGAGACGCTGACCCTGGCGTTCGAGTCGGATCCGCTCTGGAGTTGGGCCTTCCCCCGGCGCGAGGATCTGGGTGTTTGGTGGCGGTTCTTCGTCACCAGCGCGCTGCGCTATCCGTGGATGCTAATCGCCGATGACTACGCAGCCGCGGCAGTCTTCATCCCGCCCGGTGGGGTCGAGTTGACCGAGGAGGACGAGGCCGCGGTCGATCCGCTTTTGCGCGACCTGGTCGGCGAGCGGGCCGCCGAGATCATTGAGCTGCTCGATCGCTTCGAGCGAGCTCATCCCAAAGGGGAGCCGCACTTTTACTTGAGCCTGCTGGGGACCCACCCCCACCATCGTGGCAAGGGCCTAGGGATGTCTTTGCTGAGCGATGGCCTGACCAGGATCGACGCGGAGGGCGGCGCCACCTACCTGGAGTCGAGCAACGCCGCCAACGACCACCGCTACGAAAACCTCGGCTTCGTGCCGGTCGGTCGGTTCACCCGCCCTGACGAGCAGGTCGCGGTCTCGACCATGTGGCGCGCGCCGGTCTCTTGACGCGCCTCAAATCACCGGTTGCAGCCGTTCCCCGCTCGCCGGTCGGTAGAAGTGCTCGGTCGCGCCGCGGACGGGGCGTTCGCGGGCAAGCTCGATCAGGCCGGACTTGAGCAGCTGCGTCACGTGGTAGTTGACGTTGCTGAGCGGGGCCTGCAGCTCGTAGCTGAGTTCGACCGGGGAGAGCGTTCGCCCTCCATCCAGGAGCAGGACCTCGAGGATTGATACGCGCAGCGGGTGGGTATTCGCACGAGCCAGGAGCTGCCAGTTCATGGGGGGCCTCCGATACGGTTTGGGGATGAAGCTACTAACTTCTGGGTACTAATACCAAAAAGTAGTGGTCCGTATCAACAAAATCGGGTAAGATACTCGTCTAATCGTTCGGAAGAAGGAGACTTGGATGCGTTCAGGGGCAGGTCTTTTGAGGCTGGCAGTGATCCTCGGCATCGCCATTGCGCTCGGCGCGTTCCCGCAGGCCGCCCTCGGCGTCGACATCATCGAAGACGAGCTGCCCGAAACGACGGAATCCGGCTGGCAGGCGGGCACCTGCACCAAAGACACCCCCGAATGCAGCGTCGAAACGGAAAAACAGTTCTTCACCCAGGCGGCGGGCCATCCGCCCGTCGGCTTCACCCAGATAATCGTCAAGCACAACGAAGAAGCCGGGGGCACGATCAAGAACCCCGTGGGCCACATCAAGACCGTGCTGGTCGACCTGCCCGCCGGGATGAGCGTCAACCCCGAGGCGACGCCGAAGTGCGAACTCGAAGGCGGCAAATTCCCGATCTCGGGCTGCCCGGCCGCGACCCAGGTCGGATACAGCAACGTCGAAGCGGTTGCCGGCGTGCCGCCGCTCACCCTGCCACCGGTGGAAGTCCCCAACATCGCGGTCTACAACCTCGTGCCGAGGGACGGCGAACCGGCGCGGTTCGGCTTCACCCTGCCCCTCGGGCTGGGCGAAGTCTTCCTCAACTCAGGCGTCAAATGGGACGGCGACTACCACGAGTACTTCACCATCCACGTGGCGGAGGTCCCCGGGCTCGACGTGAAAATCCTCCGCAATCGGCTCGTCTTCGACGGCACGATCGGCAACGGCGGCCTGCCGAGCGAAGAAGCGGGCGCCTTCCTGACCACTCCCAGCACCTGCTTCGACCCGAACCAGGTCGCCTTCGAAAAGGTCTACAACACCGGGCTCCACGCCGACTCCCAGGAGGAAGAAGCGCCCGAAAACGAATACGACGTGGCCGCCCCAGCCCCGCCGCCCCCCGCCTTCCTCGCCGGCTCGGAGTTCGTCGAATCGCCGCTGCCCCGGCTCGAAAGCGGCCAGCGGGTGATGCCGACGGGGTGCGACGAAATCCCCTTCGAACCCTCGACCTCCGGCACGCCCAGCACCGACCGCACCGACTCGCCGACGGGCGGCACGGTCGAGGTGAAAGTCCCGTTCGATCCTCCGGCTCCGATCTACCAGTCGAATGTGCGCACGGGCGACGTCTCGCTGCCCGCCGGGATGGGGCTCAACCCCTCGGCGGCGCCTGGGCTGCAGGCGTGCACCGACGCGCAGTTCGGGCGCGGCACCCGCAACCCGGTCGCCTGCCCTGCTGGCTCGAAGATCGGCACGGTGGCGATCGACACGCCGCCGTTGCCCGACGGCACCCTCGCCGGCGACGTCTTCCTGGCGACGCAGCAGAGCCGCGACCCGGCGTCCGGCGACGAGTACAGGGTCTTCCTCGACGCCGAGTCGGCGAGCCGCGGCCTCTCGATCCGCCTCCTCGCCAACGTCAGCGCCAACCCCCAGACCGGCCAGCTGACCGCGCGCGTGCACGAAGCGCCGCAGCTCCCCTTCGACTCGGTCCGCGTCACCCTCGATGCCGCGAAAGGGACGCTGACCACCCCGCCGACCTGCGGGCTCAACAAAACCGGGCACGCGATGACCGCCTGGTCGGGAACCCCCGACGAAGGCCCCGTGGACGAAGGCTTCACACTGACCTCGGCTCCGGGTGGCGGCCCCTGCGCGAAAACGCTGGCCGCCCGGCCCTTCGCGCCGACCTTCGGCGCTCACACAGCCAAGCCGAAGGCCGGTGCCTTCAGCCCCTTCTCGGTCGACGTCACCCGCGCCGACGGCAACCAGGAGCTGAAGGGCGTCGACGTCACCCTGCCCCCGGGCCTGACGGCGAAGCTGGCCGGCGTCCGCTACTGCCCGGAGGACACGCTCCAGGCCGCGGCCGCGAACGGCGGCGTCGCCGAGGCGGCGAGCTCGAGCTGCCCGGCCGCGAGCTTCGTCGGCAGCGCCGCGGTCGCCGCCGGCAGCGGGCCGAACCCTCTCCACGTCAACGGAAAGGCCTTCCTCGCCGGTCCCTACCACGGGGCCCCTCTCTCCCTGGCAGTGGTCACCCCCGCCACGGCCGGGCCGTTCGATCTCGGCACGGTCGTGGTGAGGGTGGCTCTGTTCGTCGACCCGCGGACCGCCCAGGTGCACGCCGTCTCCGATCCGATCCCGCACGTGTTCGGCGGCGCCCTGCTCGACGTCCGCTCGATCTCGGTCACGCTCGACCGGCCGAAGTTCTCCCTGAACGGGACGAACTGCTCGCCGCTGGCGGTGGGGGGGACGCTGCGCGGCGGTGGCGGCAACCCGCTCGATCCCGGGGCGTTCAGCGCGCTGCCGGTCTCGGCTCCGTTCCAGCTCAACGGCTGCGACTCGCTCGGCTTCCAGCCGAAGCTCTACATGCGCCTCTTCGGCGGGACCAAGCGAGGCAAGAAACCGAAGCTGCGCGCGGTTCTCGTCGCCCGTGACGGCGACGCCAACATCGGCCGCGCCGCGGTGACGCTGCCGAAAGCGGTGATCCTCGAACAGGCAAGCCTCGAAAACGTCTGCACTAGGGTGCAGTTCGCGGCGCACGACTGCCCGCGCGACTCGATCTACGGCTACGCGATCGCCGAGACGCCGCTGCTCGACGGGCCGCTCAAGGGCCCGGTCTACCTGCGCTCCTCCGAAAACGAACTGCCCGACATGGTCGCCGCCCTGCACGGCCAGGTCGACATCGAACTCGACGGCCGCATCGACAGCGCCAAAGGTCGCCTGCGCAACACCTTCGACGTCGTCCCCGACGTGCCGGTCTCGAAGTTCATGCTCGTCGTCCGCGGCGGCAAGCACGGCCTGCTGGTCAACACCACCAACCTCTGCGGCAAGCACAAGGGCACGCACGGCGGCAAGGCCAAGCGCAAGCCGTTCCGGGCGATCGCCCGCTTCCGCGGCCAGAACGGCAAGAAGGCCAACATGCGGCCGAAGCTGCGCGCGTCGTGCCAGCGGCACGGCGGAAAAGGGAGGCACGCCGGGAAGTAGCCGGCGCGCGGGATCAGGTCGGCTGGCTCGTCGGCCGGATCAGGATCTCGTTGACGTCGACGCCGGGGCGCTGCTCGAGGGCGTAGATCACCGCTTTGGCGATGTCGTCGTCCCGCAGGGCCCACTCGCCGGGACGGTTGTCGAAGAACGGCGTGTCGGTCATCCCCGGCTCGATCAGCGTGACGCGGATCGCGTGGTTGTCGTGCATCTGGCGCAGCTCGGCCCGCAGCGCCTCGCCGATCGCCGTCGCCGCCCACTTCGTCGCCGAGTAGAGCGAGCCGGGCAGGGCGCGGCGGCCGGCGACCGAGCTGGTGACGAGGAAGTGGCCCTCGCCGCGCTCGAGCAGGTGGGGGAGGGTGGCGCGGATCGTCAGCGCCACCCCGTAGACGTTGGTGAGGACCATCGAGCGCCAGTGCTCGGGCGACTCCTCGAGGAAGCCGCGGCTGGCGCCGAAGCCGGCGTTGGCGAAGACCGCGTCGATCTGCCCGAAGCGCTCCAGCGCGGCCGTCGCCATCGCTTGCACCTGATCCCACTCCGTAACGTCGCACCGCACCGCCACCGCCCGCTCCTCGCCGCCCAGCTCGTCCGCCAACGCCCGAAGCTCATCCTCTCGCCGCGCCGCCAGCACCAGCCGATACCTCTCAGCCGCGGCCCGCGCCGTAGCCGCCCCGATCCCACTAGAAGCTCCGGTTATGAGCAGCACTGGGTCAGCCACGACCCCATTCTTTCAGCTGAGTTCGTGTTTGGTTCCGGATAGCGGAACGAAAGGCGAACTCAGCGAAGTGGCGGGGGCGAGGGGGTGGGGGTCGCCGGACACTAAAGCGCGAAGCGCGTCCGCCGACCCCCACCCCCTCGCCCCCAACGCCTTGCGATAATCGCCCCTCATGGACCCAGCGCGCAAGCGGAAGATCCGGCTCGTCGTGGCGCTTGGCGTCGCCGTCTTCCTCGCGGCAGCGCTGGTCTACACCTCCTTCAGCGCCTCGACTGAGGCGAAGGAGCCCTCGCAGATCCTCGGCTCGGCGCCGGGGACGACCTACGACATGACCGGGAAGGTCGTACCGGGCTCGATCCGCCACGAGGGCGAAGGGCTGCGCTTCCGGGTCGAGGACCGCGACGGAGGCGCCGAGACGATGGCCGTCGCCTATACCGGCACCGTCCCCGACCCCTTCCGCGGCGGCCGCGAGATCGTCCTCACCGGCGCGCTCGAGCACGGCGTCTTCGTCGGCGAACGGGACACGCTGGTGACGAAGTGCCCGTCGAAGTTCACGACCTCGAATGACGCCTAGCCTCGGCAGCGCCGCCCTGGCGCTCGCCTTCGCCGCGATGCTCGCCGCCGCCGCGCTGGCGCTGGCCGGCCGCGACGGCGACGAGCGCTGGCTGCTCGCCTCGCGCCGCGCCGTCTACACGGCGCTCGCCCTGCTCACCCTCTGCGTCGTCCTGATCGAGCTCGCCTTCGCCCGCGACGACTTCTCGCTCAACATCGTCCAGCAGCACTCCTCGATCGAGACGCCGAGCTTCTACAAGCTGGCCGCGATGTGGTCGAGCCAGGAGGGCTCGCTGCTGCTCTGGGCCTGGGTGCTCTCGATCGCCTCCTCGCTGGCGCTCTACGCGACCCGCAACCGGCTGCGCGAGATCGTCCCCTACGCGACCGCCGTGATGGCCGGGGTGGGAGCCTTCTTCACTGGACTGATGCTGTTCGCGGGCGGCGTCAACCCCTTCGCCTCGCTCGACCCGGCGCCGGCCGACGGGATCGGGCTCAACCCGCTGCTCCAGCACCCGAGCATGATGATCCACCCGCCGATGCTCTACTCGGGGTACGTCGCCTTCACGATCCCCTTCGCCTTCGCGATCGGCGCCCTCGTCACCCGTCGCCTCGACGCCGCCTGGATCCGCGCCACGCGCCGCTTCGCCCTGATCGCCTGGGCGCTGCTCGGCTTCGGCCTGCTGCTCGGCGCCCGCTGGTCCTACACCGAGCTCGGCTGGGGCGGCTATTGGGCCTGGGACCCGGTCGAGAACGCGGCCCTGATGCCGTGGTTGATCGGCACCGCCTTCCTGCACTCGATCGTGGTCCAGGAGAAGCGCGGCATGCTGAAGGTCTGGAACGCCTGCCTGATCGTCGCCACCTTCTCGCTGGCGCTGCTCGGCACCTTCCTCGTCCGCTCCGGCGTCCTGCAGTCAATCCACGCCTTCGGCGACAGCACCGTCGGCCCCTACATCCTCGGCCTGATCGCCGTCGTCGTGCTCGGCTCGACGGCGCTGATCGTCTCCCGCCTTGACGACCTGCGCTCCGAGAAGCGGATCGACTCGCTGATCTCGCGCGAGGCCGTCTTCCTCGTCAACAACTTCCTCCTCGTTGCCCTCTGCGCGGCGATCTTCTGGGGGACCTTCTTCCCGCTGATCTCGGAGCTGTTCACCGGCAGCAAGTCTTCCCTGGCGGCCCCCTGGTTCGACCGCTACACGACGCCGCTGGCGATCGTGCTCGTGCTCTTCACCGGGATCGGGCCATTGCTCGCCTGGCGCCGGGTCAGCTGGGCGAGCGCGAAGCGGGTCTTCCGCGTGCCGGCGATCGCCGCCGCCGGGGTCGGGGTGGCCCTGGCGCTGTTCACCGACGCGGCCTCCAGCCCCTGGGCGCTCGCCCTCTTCGTCTTCGCCGCCTTCGCGATCGTCGGGATCGGGCAGGAGTTCTGGCGCGGCGCGGCGGCGCGGCGCTCGCTGCGCGGCGGCTCGCTGCCGGCCGCCCTGGTCGGGCTGGTCTCGGCCAACCGGCGCCGCTACGGCGGCTACGTCGTCCACGTCGGGGTCGCCGTGCTGCTGATCGGGATCGCCGCCTCCTCCAGCTTCCAGACAAACCGCGACGTCGACCTGCGGCCGGGGGAGAGCGCGACGATCGACGGGCGCACGGTGACCTACGTGCGGCCGACCGCGGCCGTCGACAGCGACAAGATCGCCCTCGGCGCGGTGCTCGCCGTGCGCGACGGCGGCAAGCGCTACGTCCTGCGCCCGAGCCAGCGCTTCTACCGCCCGACCGGTGTCCCGGTCGGCACGATCGGCAGCAACTTCGAAGGCGAGCAGACCAGCGAGGTCGGGCTCTGGGCCGGCTTCGGCAGCGACTTCTGGACCGCGGTGCGCCCCGACGTCACCGCGATCAAGCGGCGCGTGCGCGCGGCGGACCGGGGCTTCCGCGCCTGCGTCTCCGGCGGGCCTGGGGCTCCCCCGCAGTGCCGCGCCTTGGCGACGATGATGCGCGCCGCGGCCGCAAACCCGGCGCTGGCTCCAGCGGCCTCCCAGCAGATCCAGGCGCTGCAGTTGGCGACGGCGACGCGGATCGCCCGCACCTATCTCGGTGACCAGACCGCCGCGACCTTCCGCGTGATCGTCGACCCGCTCGTCACCTGGATCTGGATCGGCGGCCTGATCGCGCTCGCCGGCGCGCTGATCGCGATCTGGCCCTCGCGCCGCGCGCGACGGCGGCTGGCGACCGACACCGACCTCGACGCGCTGAAGGAAGCCAAGTACCGCGAGATCCGCGACGCCGAGCTCGACCACGCCGCCGGCAAGCTCTCCGACGAGGACTTCGCCCTGCTCGACGCCGAGCTGCGCCGCGAGGCGGTCGAGATCCTCGACCGCGAGCCCGTCTAGATCTTCAGTATCGCCAGCGTGTTGACGACGAAGAGGACGGCGAAGAAGACCGTCGCCCGGTCAAGGTTGCGCTCGACCATCGAGCCGCCGCCGAAGGAGCTGCCGCCGCCGCCGATGCCGAAGGCGCCGGAGAGCCCGGTGTCTTTCCCGGAGTGCAGCAGGATCAGGAAGATCAGCACGACCGAGATGATCACCTGAAGTATTCCCAGGAGCGTGTACACGGGGCGGATGGTAGCGAAAGGGGAGCCGAGGACACATCTCAGCCTGTTGTTGCGCTGATTGACAAAGTACGCTATTTTGTCAATCAAGCGGACGATGTCCGGGAATTTGACCAGGAGGAGCGATGGAGGCAGCGACCCACAGCCACGACCACGGACCGGCGATCGAACTCAATCCCGCCACCTGGCGCGACGGCAAGCGCTACGCCTGGCTGCTCGGCCTGGTCGTTCCCTTCGCCCCCTTCATCGCCTGGGCCAGCGTCGAGGTCACCGGCTTCGAGGCCTTCTGGTTCTTCGGCCCGCTGCTCGTCTTTGTCGCCTTCCCGATCCTCGACATCGTCATCGGCATGGACGCGACCAACCCGCCCGACAGCGTCCTCAAGTGGCTCGAGCAGGACCGCTACTACCGCTGGTGCACCTACCTCTTCATCCCGGTCCAGTACGCGGGGCTCGTCTTCGCCTGCTGGCTTTGGGCGAGTGGCGACCTCTCGACCTTCGAGAGCGTCGGCCTGGCGCTGACGATGGGCGTGGTCGGCGGGATCGCGATCAACACGGCCCACGAGCTTGGCCACAAGCGCGACGGGACGGAGCGCTGGCTGAGCAGGGTGGCGCTGGCTCAGACCGGCTACGGCCACTTCTTCATCGAGCACAACCGCGGCCACCACGTCCGGGTCGCGACGCCGGAGGACCCCGCCAGCTCGCGGCTGGGGGAGAGCTTCTGGGCCTTCCTGCCGCGCACCGTCAAGGGCAGCCTCACCTCGGCTTGGGGAATCGAGTGCGCCCGCCTCGACCGCCTCGGCAAGTCGCACTTCTCGCCACACAACGACATCCTCGGCGCCTGGGCGATGACGGCCGTCCTCTTCGGTGCCCTGGTGGCGGTCTTCGGGCTCGTCGTCCTGCCCTACCTGCTGATCCAGGCCCTCGGTTTCATCCTGTTGGAGGTCGTCAACTACCTCGAGCACTACGGCTTGCTGCGTCAGCGCAAGGAGGACGGCCGCTACGAGCGCTGCCTCCCGGAGCACAGCTGGAACAGCAACAACGTCGCCTCCAACGTCCTCCTCTACCACCTGCAGCGCCACAGCGACCACCACGCCAACCCGACCCGGCGCTACCAGGCCCTGCGCCACGTCGACGAGGCGCCGCAGCTTCCCACCGGGTACGCGGGGATGATCGTCCTGGCCTGGTTTCCCCCCTTGTGGCGCCGGGTGATGGACCCGCGCTTGCTGGCGCACTACGGTGGCGACGTCACCCGCGCCAACATCCAGCCGCGCAAGCGCAAGCGCGTTCTCGCCCGCTACGGAGCGAGTGCGTGAGCCGCTGGCGCTGCCCGGGCTGCGGGTACGTCTACGACGAGGAGCAGGGGCATCCGCGCGAGGGCTTCCCGGCGGGGACGCCGTGGAGCGCGGTCCCCGACGACTGGGCCTGCCCGGACTGCGGCGTCCGCGACAAGGTCGACTTCGAGCCCGACGCGGGCGACGGGGCGCAGTGACCGCCGCCGCTGAGACGATCCCGGCCGTGGCCACCGCGCGCACGCCATATCCCGAGGCGGCGAAGGCGCTCCTGCGCGAGACGCTGTTCGGCGCCGCCCGCGACCAGCTGCAGAGCCGCGCCTGGTCGGAGATCACGATGTCGAAAATCGCCGGAGCCGCCGGCGTCAGCCGTCAGACCCTCTACAAGGAGTTCGGCAGCCGCGACGAGTTCGGCCAGGCCTTCGTCATCCACGAGGGCGAGCGCTTCCTCGATGCGGTCGACGCCGCCGTGCTCGAGCACCGCGACGACCCCCGGGCCGCGGTCGGCGCCGCCCTGCAGACGTTCCTGGTGACCGCGGGCGAGGACCCGCTCGTCCGCATCCTGCTCAGCGACGACGGCACGGGGGGGATGCTGCCCTTCGTCACCACCCAGGGCATGCCCGTCGTGCAGTGGGCGACCGCCCGCCTCACGGCGACGATCGAAGCCGGCTGGCCGCAGGCGCCCGCCCCCAAGGTCGCGTTGTTGGCCGAATCCCTGGTCCGCCTCGCGATCAGCTACGTGACCGCGCCCGGCGAGGCTCCCGAGTCGACCGCCGCCAAGGCCGGCGAGCTGCTCGGCCCCTTCATCGACGACGCGCTGGGCTCAACGAGCTAGGCGGCGTTCGAGGTTGGCCGCGACCTCGGGCCACTCGGAGTCGATCACGCTGAAGTAGGCCGAGTCGCGCTGGCCCACGTCGGGGACGATCATGTGGTTGCGCAGGACGCCCTCGAACTGGGCCGGGAGGGCGGCGAGCGCCGCGCGCGAGCGCTCGTTGCGGGCGTCGGTCTTGAACTCGATCCGGACGCAGCCGAGGGTCTCGAAGGCGTGGCGCATCATCAGCAGCTTGGCCTCGACGTTGGCGCCGGTCCGCCAGGCGCTCGGGTGCAGCCAGGTCCAGCCGATCTCGACCACGCGATCGGCAGGCCGGACGTTGAGGAAGCGGCTGCTGCCGATCGCGCGGCCGGTCTCCGCGTCGCGGGTCGTGAGCGGTCCCTCCTCACCGGCCGCGGCCGCGTCCAGCGTCAGCCGCATCCAGAGGTCGAAGCGCTCGCGCCCGTTGAGGTGAGCGAGCCAGGTCCAGATCTCAGGCGCCTGGGCCGCCTCCCACAGCTCCTCGGCGTGCTCGGCGCGCAGCGGTTCGAGCGTGACGATGGAACCCTCGAGGCGTGCGGTCAGGTTCTCCACGGCCTCATCTTGTCGCGAGGCGGAAGACGAGGCGGCCGAAGCCGGTCTCGTCGACGCTGTCGCGCTCGGAGACGCGCTCGTAGCCGAGCGATTCGTAGAGGCGGTGGCCTGCCGTCTGGTAGGGCCGGCTCCAGAGCGCGATCGCCGGCCAGCCCTCAGCCCGCGCCAGCTCGGCGCAGCGCTCGGCCAGGGCGCGGCCGATGCCCTGGCGACGGGCGCCGGAGCCGACGACCAGCCGCGCCAGTTCGGCCTCTCCCTCGACCGCGACCGCCCGGGAGGGCTCCCCGGGCGCGAGCAGAGCGACGACGCCGACGACCTCCCCGTCGCGCTCGGCGACCAGCATGTGCGCCGCGGCCTCGGCGGTCGCCTCGAACTCGTGTCGCTCGTAGGGCGCGTCCCGCCCGCCCTCGCCTTCCGCGAAGTAGGCCTCGGTCCAGAGCGCGACGACCGCGTCCGCGTCGTTGGCTCGAACCCGTCGGACCGGCGCTTCCGGTGCGCCTTTGCCCCGATATGGGGGGATAAAGCGCACCGGGAACCGGCCTACGCCTCGAGCAGGAGGGTCACGGGACCGTCGTTGACGAGGGCGACGCCCATGCAAGCGCCGAAGACGCCCTTGGCGGCGCCGAGGCGCTCGCAGAAGCGGTCGTAGAGCGGCTCCGCCTCCTCGCCGGGGGCGGCTTCCACATAGCTGGGCCGGTTGCCCTTGCGGGCGTCGCCGTAGAGGGTGAACTGGCTGACGCAGAGCACCTCGCGCTCGCCGAGCGGCTCGTTCATCCGTCCCTCGGCGTCGTCGAAGACGCGCAGCGCCCGCACCTTGTCGGCGAGGCGGTCGGCTTGCTCGGCGGTGTCGCCGCGCCGCACGCCGAGCAGGACCAGGAGCCCCGGCCCGATCTGGGCCACCCGCTCGCCCTCGACGTCGACCGCCGCCTGGCTCACTCGCTGAACCAGGGCCCTCATCCAGCCTCTCGCTCCATGGCCTCACGGTATAAGGGACGGCACCGAGGCAGAAAATGAAAACGAGTCTCGTTTTGATTTAATCCGCGAGCCGTGCTCGAGCCCTTCCAGCTGCCCTTCGTCCAGCGCGGCCTGATCGAGGTCGCGATCCTCGCCGTGCCCGCCGGACTGCTGGGGACGTGGATCGTCCTGCGCGGGCTCGCCTTCTTCTCGCACGCGGTCGGGACCGCCGCCTTCCCGGGGCTGGTCCTCGCCGACGGGCTCGGCTTCGGCGCCCCGCTCGGTGCCTTCGGCGCCGCCCTCCTCTTCAGCGCCGGCGCCTCGTTGCTCGGCCGGCGCCGGGAGCGCCGCGACGCCGCCGTCGCCATGGCCCTCGTCGCCTGCCTGGCCGGCGGCGTCGTCCTCGCCAGCGACGTCTTCGCCAGCGGCGCCAACGTCGAGACCCTGCTCTTCGGCAGCCTGCTGCTCGTCGACGGCGGCGACATCGTCCTCGCCGCGATCGCGGCCGGGGCGGCCCTGCTCGCCTCGTTGCTGCTCGGGCAGCGCTGGCTCGCGACCGGCTTCGATCCCGGCGCCGTTCGCCTGCGGGGCCTCGGGCCCGGCACCCTCGACGCTCTGCTGCTCGGCCTGGTCGCGCTGGCGATCGTCGCCGCGCTCTCGACCGTCGGCGCCCTGCTCGTCTCCGCCCTCTTCGTCGTCCCGGCGCTCACCGTGCGCCTCTTCGCGGAGCGGATGCGGACCTGGCAGCTGGCCAGCGTCGCCCTGGTCGCCGTCGAGGGAACGGCGGGGCTCTGGCTCTCGGTCAAGACCGACGCCCCGCCGGGGGCGACGATCGCGCTCGTCGCCGGGATCGTCTTCGCGCTGGCCGCCGCGGCTCGGGCTGTCGCCGGGGCGCGCCGCGTCCGCCCCCTCGCCGCCGCCACGGCCGCCACCGCCCTCCTCCTCGCCGGCTGCGCCGGTTCCTCCGGCGACGGGGACGGCAAGCTCGATGTCGTCGCGACCACGACCCAGCTCGCCGACTTCGCCCGCGAGGTCGGCGGCCCCGCCGTCGACGTCCATCAGATCCTGCGGCCGAACACGGACCCGCACTCCTACGAACCGCGTCCCAGCGACGTCGTCGCGGCCGCCGAGGCCGACCTCGTCCTCGCCAGCGGCGACGGGCTCGACGACTGGATCGACCAGGTCGTCTCCGACGGCGGCGGCGATGCTCCCGTCGTCGACCTCGGCGCCCTCGTCCCCGACCGCCTGCCGGGGGAGGAGGGCGGCGCCGAGGAATCCCGCTACGACCCGCACTGGTGGCACGACCCGCGCAACGCCGAGGCGGCGGTGGGCGCGATCGAGCGCCGCCTCTCCACCGCCGACCCTGCTCAGCGGCGCCTCTTCGAACGTCGCGCCGGCGCCTACCTCGCCCGCCTGCGCGCCCTCGACGCCGGCATCGCCCGCTGCATGGCCTCGATCCCGGCCGGGCGCCGCAAGCTGGTCACCGACCACGACGCCTTCGGCTACTTCGCCCGCCGCTACGGGATCGACGTCGTCGGTGCCGTGATCCCCTCGCAGGCGACCGAGGCGCAGCCCTCGGCCAAGGACCTCAGCGACCTCGCCGAGCTGATCGAACGCGAGGGCGTCGAGGCGATCTTCCCCGAGAGCTCGCTCAGCTCGAAGGTCGCCGAGGCGATCGCAGCGCAGACCGGCGCCAGCTCGAGCTACGAGCTCTACGGCGACACGCTCGGCCCGCCCGGGTCCGACGGCGCCACCTACCTGACCATGGAGGCGGCAAACGCCGACGCGATGGCGCGTGGCTTCACGGGGGGGAGGCGAGAATGCCGGCTGAGCCGCTGATCGAGGCCGCCGGGCTGGCCGCCGGCTATGACGGGACGCCGGCGATCGCAGGCGTCGACTTCGCCCTGCGCGAGGGACAGCGCCTCGCCCTGCTTGGCTCCAACGGGGGCGGCAAGACGACGCTGCTACGCGCGATCCTCGGCGAGCTGCGGCCGCTGGCCGGGTCGCTCGCGGTGCGCGCCGGCTGCGGCGTCGTCCCCCAGACCGAGCGCTCGCGGCTCGACTACCCGGTGTCGGCGCTCGACGTGGCGACGATGGGGACGTTGGCAGATCTGCCCTGGTGGCGGCGGCCGGGACGGCGCGAGCGCGCGGCGGCGACCCGGGCCCTCGACCGCGTCGGCCTCGCCGCCCTCGCCGGGGAGACCTTCGGCAAGCTCTCCGGCGGCCAGCGCCAGCGCGTCCTGATCGCCCGCGCCCTCGTCCAGGACGCCCGCGTCCTGCTCCTCGACGAGCCCTTCTCGGGACTCGACCGGCCCAGCTCCGAGCGCCTCGAAGCGCTGATCGCCGAGTTGGCTGGGGAGGGCAGGGGGATCGCGATCGCGACGCACGACCTCGAGCAGGCGCGAGCCTGCGACCTCGTCCTCTGCCTCGCCGGCCGCCAGGTCGCCTGCGGCCCGCCGGCCGAGGTGCTCGCCGACGTCGGCGTCCTCGAGGCGACCTACGGCGGCGCGATCGTCGCGCTGCCGGGCCCGGGCGGCGGCCGCGCGATCCTGCCCCCGCACCATCACCACCACGACCACGAGGGCCGCTGAAGATGCTCGCTCCCCTCCAGGAACCCTTCATGCAGCGCGCCCTCGCCGAGGTCGTCCTGCTCGGCGCCGCTGGCGGCGCGGTCGGCTGCTGGGTTCTCCTCTACGGCTTCTCCTACGCGGCCGAGTCGCTCGCCCACTCGGCCTTCCCCGGCCTCGTCCTCGCCGCGATCGCGGGCGCTCCGCTGCTGCTCGGCGCGGCCCCGGCGATCGTCCTCGCCGCGCTGGCGATCGCGCTCGTCGGTCGCGTCGCCGGGGTCGGCCGCGAAGGCGCGATCGCGGTCGTGGTGACGACGATGTTCGGGCTCGGCGCCCTGCTGGCGCTCTCGCCGCGCTCGCCGCCGGGAATCGAGTCGCTGCTCTTCGGCGACGTCTTCGGCGTCACCGCCGCCGACGTCGCCACCGCGGCCGCCTTCGCCGCCGTCGCCGTGGTCGCCCTGCGCCTCCTGCACGGCCGCCTGCTCGTCGCCGGCTTCGACCGCGGGGCGGCACCGGCGCTCGGCGTCTCGCCGGCGCTCGCCGAAGCCGCGCTGCTGGTCCTGCTCGCCGCCGGGATCGCGATCGCCGTCCAGGGTCTCGGCAACCTGCTCGTCGTCGCCGTCTTCGTCGGTCCGGCGGCGGCCGCGCGCCAGCTCAGCGAGCGGATACTGCCGACGATGCTGCTCGCCGCGGGCCTCGCCTCGCTGGCCGGCGTCGCCGGCCTCTACCTCTCCTATTACGCCGGGACCGCGGGCGGCGCCTCGGTGGCGCTGGCGATCGTCGCCGTCTACCTGCTCTCGCTGCCGCTCGGGCGCCTGCGCGCATCCCGCGCCGGCCGGGCACTCGCCCCGGCGGTGGCTACGATCGGATGATGGCGCCGAAAGCCGACAGCGCCTGGTCCGAGCACGCCCTCGCCGCCCTGCGCGAGGCCGGCTACCGGCGCGGCGGCGCCCGCATCGCGGTGGTCGAGGCCCTCGCTCGTCACGAGTGCGCGGTCACCGCGATCGAGCTCGACGACGAGCTGCGCCGCCGCCGTCCCGCGGTCGGCCGCGCCAGCGTCTACCGGGCGCTGGAGCAGCTCGAGCGGCTCGGCCTCGTGCAGCGGGTCGAGGTGACCCGGGGGACGGCCGGCTACGAGCGGGTCGAGCCGGGCGGCGAGCACCACCATCACGCGATCTGCCGCCATTGCGGCCGCATGGTCCCCTTCGAGGACCCGAAGCTGGAGCGGGCGCTCGAGCGCGTCTCGGAGGAGATGAGCTTCGAGGTCACCGACCACGACGTCGTCCTGCGCGGCCGCTGCGAGCGCTGCGCGGCTTAAGGTGACCTAGACGCCGGCGTGTGGCAGACTCCCGGCGGATGAGCAATATCGGCCCCGTCCAGCTGCTGGCGATCGGCTTCGGCCCGGACGCGAACTTCGAAGGGCGGATCATGGCCGAGCTCGCTCGGCTCGAGGGCGAGGACACGATCCGCATCCTCGACCTGCTCTTCGTCGCCAAGGAGGAGGACGGCGGCCTCGTCGCCCTCGACTACCAGGGCGAGGACCTCGGCGGGATCGTCGGCGCCCTGCTCGGCTTTGAGTTCGAGGGCGACGGGGACGTCCCCGCGGACGCCGCCGCGGCGGTCGGCGGCCACGCCTTCGGGCTCGGCCGCGAGCAGATCGAGGCAATCGCGGCCAACCTGCCCGCCGGCAACGCCGCCGGCATCCTCCTGGTCGAGCACGTCTGGGCGCGCCGCTTCAAAAACGCCGTCCGCGACGCCGGCGGGGTGCCGCTGGGCGAGGGCTTCCTGACGCCCGAGACGGTCGCTCTCGTCGGCGCCGAGCTGCTGGCGATGTCGGAGGAGCTGGAGCAGATGGAAGGAGACGAGGACTGATGGGACTCGGCGAAGGCGGCCTGATGGCCAACCGGGCGGCGATGCGGATGCGGACCCGCCAGCAGTACCGGACGATGTCGCGAATGCAGCGGCGCCGCTCCGCGATGCAGGAGAAGATGGGCGCGCGCCAGGACTTCCAGCCCGCCGGCGGAGAAGAAGCGCCGGCCGAGGAAGCGCCCACCCAGGCCGCGCCGGCCCCGGCCGCCGGCGGCGACTACACCGAAGAGCTGGAGAAGCTGGCCAAGCTCCGCGACGATGGCGTGATCACGCCCGAGGACTTCGAGGCCAAGAAGAAGCAGCTGCTGGGACTCTGATGTCCCTCTCCCCGGCCGCGCGGAGCCGGCGATGAAGAAGTGGGGCGTGCTCGGCGCGCTCGCCGCGGCGCAGTTCCTCATGGTCCTCGACCAGGCCGTGATGAACGTCGCGATCTCGCAGCTGGTCGAGGACTTCGACACCACGGTGACCACGATCCAGGCTGTGATCGCGCTCTACGCGCTGGTCATGGCCGGGCTGATGCTGACCGGCGGCAAGATCGGCGACATCGTCGGCCGCCGCCGCGCCTTCGCGATCGGCCTCGTCATCTACGGGTGCGGCTCGGCGCTGACCGCGGCCTCCTGGAGCGTGCCCTCGCTGATGCTCGGCTGGTCGATCCTCGAGGGGATCGGCGCCGCCCTCGTCCTGCCTGCCCTCTTCGCCCTCGTCGCCGGCAACTACCGCGGCGGCGAGCGGGCTCTTGCCTACGGCGTGCTCGGCGGCGTCGCCGGCGCCGGCATCGCGGTCGGGCCGATCCTCGGCGGCTGGGCGACGACCGAGCTGAGCTGGCGGGTCGTCTTCGTCGGCGAGGTCGTCGTCGCCCTCGGCATCCTCGCGGCCACCCGGCTGATCCGCGAGCCCGAGCGCGAGGGGCGTCCCCCCGTCCTCGATTGGATCGGCGGGGTGCTCTCGGCGGCCGGCCTGGCGCTGGTCGTCTTCGGCGTGCTGCAGGCGAGCAACTGGGGCTGGCTGGCGCCGCGCAGCTCGCCGATCGAGCCGTTCGGCTTCTCGCTGACCCCGTTCGTGATCGGCGCCGGCGCGCTGCTGCTGGCCGCCTTCGTCGCCTGGGAGCGGCGCCGGGAACGCCTCGGCCAGGACCCGCTCGTCCACCTGCCGCTGCTGCGCATCGCGCCTCTGCGCGGCGGCGTCTCGATGTTCCTCGCCCAGAACCTGATCCTGATGGGCGTCTTCTTCACCGTGCCGCTCTTCCTGCAGATCGTCCAGGGACTCGACGCGCTGGAAACCGGGGTGCGGATGCTGCCCGCCTCGGTCGGCCTCTTCGTCACCGCCCTCGCCGGCTCTGCCCTCGCCCGTCGCTTCCCCCCAAGGCCGCTCGTCCGGGTTGGTCTCGGCGTCGTCCTGCTCGCGATCCTGCTGCTGCTGGCGACGATCGAACCGGAGCTCGACAACTCCTCCTTCCTCGTCGCGATGGGGGTGCTCGGGGTGGGGATGGGGCTGATCGTCTCCCAGCTCGGCAACGTGGTCCAGTCGAGCGTCGGCGACGAGGATCGCAGCGAGGCAGGTGGGCTGCAGAGCACCGCCCAGCAGCTCGGCTCCTCGCTCGGCACCGCCTTCCTCGGCGCTGTCGTGATCACCGGTCTGATCGCCGCCTTCACCGCCAACGTCGCCTCCGACGCGCGGATCTCCGACGACGTCAGCGCGCAGCTCGAAGTGCACCTGAGCGCCGGCGGCAGCTTCGTCGCCGCCGACGAAGTGCGCGCCGGCGCCGAATCGGCTGGCGTCGACGCGGCGACGACCGACGCCCTGGTCGAGAACTACGAAGACGCCCAGCTGAAGGCGCTGAAGACGGCCTTCCTCTTCGCCGCCTTCCTCACCGTCTGCGCGTTCTGGACCACGCGGCGGCTGCCGACCAAGCGCTTCGACGAGATGCGGAGTGGCAGCGACCCGCCGGATCTCGGACCCGAGCCCTCGGCCGCGCCCGCCTGACATGGCACCCATCCCACACAGCGCCGCGACCCCGGAGGAACGAGCCGAAGCCGGCCAGGCCGCCCGTCAAAAGGCACCTCGCTCCAGCCACGCCGAGTGGGCGCCGCCCGCCGACCGGCCCGACCCGGTCGCGCTGCTCGAGGCGCAGGCGACCACCCGCGTCGGCCAGCTCGTCCCGCTGCGCTACGGGCGGATGCTCGCCTCGCCCTTCGCCTTCTACCGCGGCGCCGCGGCGGTGATGGCGGCGGACCTGGCGGCCGCGCCGCACAGCGGCTTCGCGGTGCAGCTCTGCGGCGACGCCCATCTCTCCAACTTCGGCGCCTTCGCCTCGCCCGATCGGGAGCTGCTCTTCGACGTCAACGACTTCGACGAGACCCTGCCGGGGCCCTGGGAGTGGGACGTCATGCGCCTCGCCGCCAGCTTCGCCGTCGCCGGGCGGGCGAGCGCCTTCGGGATGCGCGAGCGGCGGGCGATCGTCGCCGCGATGGCCGAGGAGTACCGGGCGGCGATGCGGCGCCTGGCCAAGCTCGGCAACCTCGACGTCTGGTACACGAAGATGGACGTATCGACGGTCGCCGAGCGCTGGGGAGCCGCGGCCGGCAAGAAGGAGCGCGAGACCTTCCGCCGCAACCTCGCCAAGACCCAGGCGAAGGACAGGATGCGCGCCCTCTCCAAGCTGACCCGCGAGGTGGACGGCGAGCCGCGCATCGTCAGCGAACCGCCGCTGATCGTGCCGATGGGGGACCTGGTCGAGGACACCCGCGACGACGTCGAAACGCGGGTGCTGGAGGTGCTCGCCGCCTACCGCGAGACGCTCTCCGAGGACCGCCGCGTCCTGCTCGACAGCTACCGCTTCGCTGACGCGGCGCTCAAGGTGGTCGGGGTCGGCAGCGTCGGCACCCGCGCCTTCGTCGCGCTGCTGCTAGGTCGCGACGGCGGCGACCCGCTCTTCCTCCAGGTCAAGGAAGCCCAGCGCTCCGTGCTCGAGCCCTACGCGGAGCCGAGTGCCTACGAGAACCAGGGCGAGCGGGTGGTGCAAGGCCAGCGCCTCACCCAGACCGCCAGCGACATCCTGCTCGGCTGGGTCAAAGCGAGGGGCCTCGACGGCAAGCAGCGCGACTTCTACGTGCGCCAGCTCTGGGACCAGAAGGGCTCGGCGAAGGTCGAGAACATGGATTCCAAGGCGATGACCGCCTACGCTCAGATCTGCGGCACGACGCTTGCCCACGCCCACGCCCGCGGCGGCGACCGCATCGCGATCGCCGCCTACCTAGGCAAGGGCGCGAAATTCGACGAGGCGATCGCGACCTACGCCGAGGCCTACGCCGATCAGAACGAGCGCGACTACGAGGCGCTGAAGGCGGCCGTGGAGGATGGCCGGGTCGAGGCGACCGAGCCTACGGCTTGAACACCATCAGCGCCAGGATCGCGAGGACGAGCGCGGCCGAGGCGTAGTTGGCGAGCAGCGAGGGGCGGTCGTCGAGCAGCGCGCGCAGCTCGGGAGTCGCGGTCTCGCCGTCACGCGCGAGCCGTTCGGCCAGTTCGCGCGCCTGCCGGGGCCGGCGGCCGGCGAAGGCACCGAGGAGTACGTCGGCGACGAAGAGCGCCAGCGCGGCGTCGAGCCAGGCAGTGCCGAACCCAACGTCGTCGACGAGCCCGACCAGCCATAGGCCGCAGACGAGCAGCAGTCCGGCGCCGCCGACCGCGAGCAGGGCGCCCCAGCGGGCCTGCCCGAGCAGCAGTGCGATCTCGGCCGGTGCCTCGTGCCGCCGGGCCACCTCGAAGGCGACTCCGGCGACGACCACCCCGGCGACGAACGCCAGCGCCCCCGTTAGGTGCAGGAACAGCGCCAGATCCTCCACCGGCCGGATTCTGCCACCGAGGGGCCGACGGGCCGATACGTCAAGGTGACCTTGACGTATCGGCCCGTCGGCGGCTAGTCCAGGTTCCGCACCCGCCGGCCGATCTCGCGGTCTCGCGGGTAGCCGGCGGCGCCCCAGAATCCCCCCGCCACCTCGTCGTCGAAGGCGACGAGAGCGGTGACGCGACGGGCGCCGCGGCCGCGCAGGTAGTCCTCGCCGGCACGGATGAGGGCGGTCCCGATCCCCTCGCGACGGCGTTCTTCGCTGACCGCCAAGCCGGTACATGTTCCCCCGCCACCCGTCCCAGGCGGCGATCAGGGCGCCGACGATCGCGCCATCGCGCTCGGCGACCAGGAGCACTGCCGGCGAGTTGACGATCAGCCGCTCCAGGTTCTCCGGCCGATCGGCGACGCTCGCGTGCCCGCTCCGCTCCTGAGCCCAGAGCGCCAGTACCGCCGACACGTCGCCGCGCTCGGCCCGCCGCACGTTGACTTTCTCACCGGTCAAGGCGGGAGCGTAACGCGCTCTGAAAGGCTTCCGCGGCCCGAGACCGCCAAGGCAAAGGAGCCGACTGCGCTGTGCCGACGTTCACTGACCGACGCGAGCTCGCCGCCATCTTCGCCGGTGGCGCCGCCGGAGCCGTGCTCCGGGCGGGCGTGGTCGAAGCCCTCGGGGGCGGAGCGCCCGCCTGGCCCTGGGCGACCTTCCTCGTCAACGTCGCGGGCGCCTTCGCGCTCGGCTATTTCGCGACCAGGCTGCAGGAACGGCTGCCGCTCTCGACCTATCGGCGGCCGCTGCTCGGTACCGGCTTCTGCGGCGCGCTGACGACCTTCTCCACGATCCAGGTCGAGCTGCTGAAGATGTTCGACGCCGACCGCTACGGGCTCGCCGCTGTCTACGGCGCCGGCACGGTGCTCGCCGGCTTCGCCGGCGTCTACGTGGCGACGGCACTGGTGCGCCGGCCGCGGGTGGGGACATGAGCCCGCTCCTTTGGCTGGGGATCGCCGTGCTGGGCGGCGTCGGCGCGCTCGGGCGCTTCCTGCTCGACGTCACCGTCGCCTCGCGCGCCGGTGGCGACTTCCCCTTTGGGACGCTGGCGGTCAACGTCAGCGGTGCCTTCGCGCTCGGAATCCTGCTCGGCGTCTCGCTGGAAGGCGACGCCCTGCTTCTCGCCGGCACCGCCACCATCGGTTCCTACACGACCTTCTCGACCTGGATGTTGGAGACGCATAGACTTGGCGAGGACAGCGAGTGGGGACTGGCCCTCGCCAACGTCGTGGTCAGCCTCGCGGTCGGCCTCGGCGCCGCGGCGCTCGGCCGCGCGATCGGGGGGCTGCTGTGAACGAGGACTGCCTCAAGCTCACCACCTACTTCGGCGAGCGCGACCGGCTCGACGGCGAGCTGGCGGCTGACGCGCTGCTCGACCTCTACGGGCGCGCCGGGATCGAGACCAGCGTCCTTCTCCGCGGCGCCGAGGGCTTCGGCCTCAAGCACCACCTGCGTACCGACCGCCTGCTGAGCCTCTCCGAGGACCTGCCGGTCGTCTCGGTCGCGGTCGACGCGCGGGAGCGGATCGAGGCGGTGCTCGGTGACGTGACGGCGCTGCAGCGCCGGGGGTTGATCACGCTCGAGCGCGCCCGTCTGTTGAGTGGCGAGGTCGACGAGCTCGCTCTCCCCGAGGACCCGCGCGAGGCGACGAAGCTGACCGTCTACGTCGGCCGTCGGGAGAAGGTCGGAGGCGGGCCCGCCTTCGTCGCGATCTGCGACCTGCTGCATCGCCGCGGGGTCGCCGGGGCGACGGCGCTGCTCGGCGTCGACGGCACCGTTCGCGGCGAGCGCCAGCGCGCCGGCTTCTTCTCGCGCAACCGCGAAGTGCCGACGATGGTGATCGCCGTCGGCTCGGGGGGGAGGATCGCCAGCGTCCTGCCCGAGCTCGGTGGCATCCTGCGCCAGCCGCTGCTCACCCTGGAGCGGTTGCGCGTCTGCAAGCGCGACGGCGAGCTGCTCGAGCGCCCCCACGCGTTCCCCTCAAAAGACGGACGCGGCATGGACGTCTGGCAGAAGCTGACGGTCTACACCTCCGAGTCCGCGACGCACGGCAAGCGCCCAATCCACTCCGCCCTCGTCCACCGCCTGCGCGAATCCGGCGCCGCCGGCGCCACCTCCCTGCGCGGTATCTGGGGCTTCCACGGCGATCACGCCCCCCACGGCGACCGCCTCCTCCAGCTCCGCCGCCACGTTCCGATGGTCACCGTCATCGTCGATTCCCCCGAGCGAATCGCATCCGCCTTCGACGTCGTCAACGAGCTCACCGCCGAGCAGGGCCTGGTCACGAGCAAGATGGTTCCGGCGCTGACGGCGATCACCGAGGGCGAAAAGCGGGGGGAGCTGGGCGCACGAGGTTCACGCTCCTAGCACCCTTTCGATCGCTTCGTCAAACGCCGGCGTTTCGGTGAACGTGAAGTGCAACAGCGGCACCGCACTTCCCCCCGTCGGGCCGATCAGGAAGGCGGGCGTGAGGCGGAATCCACGAGCCGTAGCCAGCCGAGCGTCGCGCTTGACTTCCCGGGCAAGCGAGGGATTGCGCTGCTCAGCTCTCCATTGGGCGAGATCGAGACCGCGAACTTTCTCGGCAATCGCCTGTCGGAAGTGGCTGATCGCATACCTGGTGAACTCGCGTCCCTGGCGGTGGTAGAAAAAGGCGAGGTACTGCCACGCCTTGCCCTGATTGCCCGCCGCGAGCGCGGCAACCTCCTGCTTCAGGTAGATGTCGGGCCAGGCCGTCTCGGCTTTGCGCGCTCTGTATACGACGCGAAGCTCGCCGCTTCGCACCCATTTGCGGACGAGGAGGGGCATGACGCCGAGCATGACCTGGCGCGCCTCAGGGCACTCGAGGTCGGCGAAGAACTGAAGCGTCACCGGAGCCCTCGGGTCTCCAAGGGCCGCGCCGTGCTGGGGGATCCCGGCAAAGAGCGCTTCGACTCCTGCCCTCATCCCGTCCTCATGCGCCACTCTTCTCTCAGGTGCTAGACGGTGCCTTGCCTCTCGCCCAACCGGCCGAGACGAAGACGAAGAGTCGCCGAGAGCGACCAGGGCCACCATGATCAGTCCCGCTACGAGCAGCTGCGCCAGGAGGCGCCTCGCCGAACCTATCGCTTGCATTTTCTTGACCATAGCGCGATACTGACCCGATGACCAGTAGTTGGGGAGGCTTATCTGGCTCATTAGGGAGCGTCGCTAGCCGGTGACTCCCCAGCCTCCCAGAGCGCGACTGATCCTCGGGAGGCTGTGGATTCCACTCCTGGTTCTCGCGGCAACCGCCACAACGGCCGTTGCCTGCCTTTCTCCCAAACCGACCACCCTCTCCACCTCGCTTGTGGGCGGTGGCAAAGAAGGAGCTGAAATCACGGTCACCGAGGGCACCGCGGTCAAAGACACCGCGACCCTCAGCGGAGAAAACGCCGGCAAAGCCACAGGGACTGTCCACTACGCCGTCTACTCCGACAGCAAATGCGAAAAACTCGTCACAAAAGCCGGCAGCGTGACGGTCAAAGAAGGCAAAGTACCGGCCTCCGAAGAAAAGACGCTCGAAGCCGGCGCCGTCTACTACTGGCAGGCCGAATACTTAGGCGACTCGCTCGACGAAGCCTCCAAAAGCCCCTGCGGCAAAGAGGTCCTGACCGTCAAGGCCAAAACCACCCTGGCCACCTCCCTCTCAGGCGGCGGCAAAGAAGGCGAAGAAATCACCGTCTCTGGGGGCACCGGAGTCAAAGACACCGCGACCTTGAGCGGGACCAATGCCGCCAAAGCGACCGGTTCGGTCGACTACTCCGTCTACAAAGACAAAGAATGCAAAGAACTGGTCACCAAAGCCGGTGAAGGCAAAGTCGAAGGCACCAAAGTCACCAGCTCCGAAGAAGAGAAACTGGGAGCCGTGGCCGTCTACTACTGGCAGGCCGAATACTTAGGCGACTCCCTACACGAGAAATCGACCAGCCCCTGCGGCAAAGAGGTCCTCAGCGTTATAGCTCCGACGGCCGTGTGCGCCGCCGAGCCGGTGACTGAAGAAGGAGTAGAACGATGCTCGGCGGTATACCAGCTTGAATTGGCGTCCATAGAAAAGGCCAAATTCTTAAGTAACATCACGACCGTCGAATGCGATGTCTCGTTCCTGGGGACGGAGTCAAACTCCGAATCGGTTGTGTTCACCGGCAAATTCACCTATTCAAATTGTGGGAGCTGTGAAGTCATCGAAGAAAACGGTCCCTCCGCTCTCGAAGTCTCATGGACGAGCTACGAAGAAGCGACCGTGACAGGAAAAGGATTATTGAAAATCTCATGCGGCGAAAAACTCAGTTGTAGTTTTTCAGCCACAGGCATGGAAGCGACCGCCGTAGGCGCTTTATCAGCGGCTAACAAAACCGGTGAAATGTCATTCGTGAAACAAAAACTGGCCCCGGAGAGCGGTGGTCTCTGCCCCGAAGAAGCAAGTATAGATCTCGCAATGGAATCCTCTTATTACATAGCTACTGCAAAACTAATTACAATGCGTTGCCTGATAGGGTTTATCAATACTTTCTTAAATAACCCTGACAACAAGTATTGCACTGGGTTCGATTTCATTCCGATAGGTAGTTACGATTTAGCTTGGCAGTTCACGTAATTTGAGCCGAGGCAATCGTCGAAGTGACTCCGGGTCCTCGTCGAGCTGGCCCCTCGGCCGGTGCTCGGGTTCTTCGGATGGCGCTCGCCGAAGGCGATGAAGTTCCACACGAGTTCGTCGTCCTCCGTCTTGGCAAGCCGGAACACGAATCCATGAGGCGCCGCTGAGGCTCCGTCCGCATCGAGCGGAACGTAGTGAGCCGGACCGAGTTTCACGGAATCGAATGCTTCCAGCAGCAGAGGGGTAGCAACATAAGTCCTGTGCCCGCGAAAACCCCCGTTTTGCGGGGGCTTCCGAGTGCGGCTGAATGGAGTCGAACCATCACGCCCCGTGAGGGGCACAAGGCCCTCAATTGTAGAACCCGGTCCTCTGGCCTGATCTCGGGTGATCTCAGGCGACATAAGGTTCTCTCAGTTCTGCAAGATTCTCTCATTTCGTACCGACGAACGTACCGACGAGAATTTGCCTGGTGGATCGTTGGGCTCTCGGGATAGGGTCGCCCCGGCCATGGCTACCCAGGCCGTCTACTACCGCAGTGCTGGCGGATCCGAACCCCCGGCAGAGATCGAGATCGCCAAGCAGCGCTGGCAGGATTTCAAGAAGAGGATGGAGGCCCGACCTCGCAAACCGCCGCGTGCCGCCGGTGGAGACGCGCCGTGATTCCGTCTGATGGACTTAGCAGTTTTGCTAAAGTCTTGCTCAGGCTGTCAACGACATCGGACGGAAATGGCTCGTAAGAACGACTCGCCAATCGGAGCGACCCACGCAGCGAGCATGGAGAAGCGGGCTCACAAGAGCGCCGCATATAGAGCTGCCCTAGAAGAGCAGCAGCCTTACGAACAGTTCGCCCGCCTGGTGATCCGCAAGCGGATGCAGCTCGGCCTCACCCAGGAGGAGCTGGCCAAGCGCATGGGCACCAGTCATTCCGTCATCTCCCGCCTTGAGAGCGGCCAGCACCGTTTCAGCTTCGCGACGATGCGCAAGCTCGCCAAAGCGCTCGATACCCATCTCGTCTACGGCTTCCAGGACGAGGCGCCTGGCCCCAAGTCGCGCCGGACGCCGAGGCGCGAGTTGGTTGTATCCGTCTGAGTCATCTAGTGTGCAAGGCGATCTAGCCCCGGGCGGCCCGGTCGTCCAGGGCCGCCCTTGAGCCATCCGAGGGTCGGGCGTAATGTGATCTCCGGATGCGACCGGAAACCCGATACGCGCGCAGCGGAGAGATCGGGATCGCCTACCAGGTGACTGGCGAGGGTGATATGGACCTCGTCATCGCCTTCCCCTTCCTCTCCCACGTCGACCTGCTCTGGGACAGCCCGGCGATGGCCCATTTCGTGCGCCGGCTCGGCTCCTTCGCCCGCGTCATCCTCTTCGATCGCCGCGGGGTCGGCCTCTCCGATCCGGCTGGCGGCGCGCCGACGCTGGAGGAGCGGATGGACGACGTGCGCGCGGTGATGGACGCGGCCGGCTCCGAGCGGGCCGCCCTGCTCGGCATGTCGGAGGGGGCGACGATGTGCATGCTTTTCGCCGCTACCTACCCCGAGCGCATCTCGGCGCTGGTCCTCTGGGGTGCGATGGCTCGCTCGACCGAAGCAGGGGACTATCCCTGGGCATCGTCCAAAGACGCCCTGATCGAGGCCAATGAGGAGTTGATCGCGCCGTTCTGGGGTCAAGGGGCGACGATCGAGATCTTCTCCCCCAGCCTTGCCGGCGACCCCCGCGCCCGCGAGTTCCAGGCCCGCTTCGAGCGCCAGGCCGCCAGCCCGATGCGGGTCTTCGAACTGTTCCGCATGTTCCTCGACACGGACGTTCGCGACGCCCTGCCGCTGATCCAGGCGCCGACCCTGGTCCTGCAGCGCCGCGGCGATCGCGCCGTCAACTACCGTGCCGCCCGCTGGCTGGCCGAGCAGATCGAGGGCAGCCGCTACATCGAGCTCGAGGGCGAGGACCACTTCCCCTGGGTCGGGGACAGCGACGCGGCGCTGGAGCCGATCGAGGAGTTCCTCACGGGTGTGCGCCCGGGCCCGGCCCCCGAGCGAGTGCTGGCGACGGTCCTGTTCACCGACATCGTCGACTCGACCAGGCTGGCGACGGAGATGGGGGACCGCCGCTGGCGCGGTCTGCTCGAAGAGCACCACGACCTGGTGCGCGAACGGCTCGAGCGCTTCGAGGGGCGGGAGATCAAGACCACCGGCGACGGATTCCTGGCGATCTTCGCCGGCCCGACCCGCGCCGCGGAGTGCGCGCGAGCGATCGCCGATGCGATGCCCTCACTGGGGATCGAGGTGCGGGCCGGACTGCACAGCGGCGAGGTTGAGCTGATCGGCGAGGATGTCGGCGGCATCGCCGTCCACGTCGCCGCGCGGATCGCGGCCCTGGCCGGCTCGCGAGAGGTCCTCGTCTCACGCACCGTCCGCGACCTCGCCGCCGGCTCCGGCGTCGACTTCGAGCCCCTCGGCCACCGCGAGCTGAAGGGTGTTGCCGACGAGTGGGAGATCTTCAGCGTCGCTGTCAGCCCGCTCCCGGCCGGCACTAATCGGAACCGGCCGATTTCAGGCACTTCGTAGTGCGGCTGAGAAGAGTCGAACCTCCACGCCCCGTGAGGGGCACAAGGCCCTCAAGCCGATCAATGGCCGTATGGTAGAGCGAAAAATGGCCTGTGGAGCCAAATCCGATCCGGTTGCGTCCGGCTGTATCCGACCGTTTCGGAGGCTGACTGGCGCACCACTGGCGCACAGGCGACGGATGGGTCTGTTCGCTGTGCTTCCGCACAGAGACAGGCTACGTTGCGAACTCCAAGGTTTGTCTCGGTCGGAGGCAATCTCAGACTAACACGTTTATATAAACCTTGCTTTTAGTTAACATTTCTTTTACAGTAATCATCTTTCTGTATTTGGGTTGTCGAGTTGGGAAGGAGTGTCGTGTCTCGTGCGCGCAACGCAAGGCGCAAGGCGAAGCGGCGGGAAGCACAAGCAGCCACTGAACTGGCGCAGCGCCAGAGCCTGGAAGACTCACAGCGGTCGGTAATCCTGGTCCCGGTTCTCGCAATAGCCGCGATCCTTGTTGCTATAGCAATTGCAGGATTCGCTTCTGGCAATGGCTCAAACCAAAAGGAGATCGATCAAGAAGTCACTACGCTTCTTGCTGGGATTCCACAGCACGGAACCACCCTCGGATCGCGGGAAGCCCCGACGACCCTTTACATGTTTGCCGATCTTGAGTGCCCTACGGTGAAGCGTTTCGTCGAGGTATATCTACCTTCGATTATCAACAAATGGGTGCGTACTGGTGCGCTAAGGCTCGAATATCGCCCGCTTAAGACCGACACGGTCAGCGAACATACGTTCTTTAGGCAGGAAGAGGGGACTTTGGCCGCTGGTAGACAGAATAAATTGTGGAATTTCGCCTTGACTTTCGTGCGTAAGCAGGGGCAGCGAGAAACCAAATACGCAACCGAGTCGTTCTTCTCTCACATTGCTTCTCAAGTCTCGGACCTAAACATGAAGAAGTGGAGCCGTGATCGCAATGATCCCAAGCTATTCAAACCAATTGCCCTCAGTGTGCACTCTGCTCATGAGCAAGGTTTCCGTTTCACGCCTTCGTTCGTAATCCCCAGCCCTGCCGAAACCTCTTCAGTGCAAGATGAGATCGAGCTTGCCCTAAGGGGAGACATTGATGTTCTTCACGCAGAGGCCCTAGAAGACCTTCCGGCCCTCAGGATTCGTTGACTTGCAAGATTCGGATTAGAAAATGTAGATAGCCAAGGAGAACTAAGGATATGTCCGCACGATTACGCATAACATGCATGGTCGCGATCTGCGCGACGCTGAGCTCCACAGCGCTGATGCTCTTCGTGGGGATCGCGGCGGCTTGCTCAGGAACAGGTGGGGGCGGAAGTGGTGGCTGCACCGCGCCCACGGCGTCAACTGGATCCGCGACAAATATCACCAGTGATTCCGCGACTCTGACTGGCTCGGTGAATCCACAGGGATGTGAAACCTATTACTATTTTGAATACGGAACATCGGGCTCATTCCCTAACGAAATTGGCGGGTTGGCTGGAAGCGGCACGTCTCCTGTATCTGTACAGACGTACTCAGCCCTGGGTCTGCAGCCGAGCACCAAATATAACTTCCGTTTGACGGCGGTCAACTCAGAAGGCGTGGAAGCCACGGGATCTGTCAATTACTTCACGACCAATGCTGCATGCTCGCCACCGACCGTTACAACTGAAAAAGCATCATCGATCACGCCGTATTCGGCAGTAATGAATGGATCAGTGAATCCTCATGGCTGTGAAACGATGTATAAGTTCGAATGGGGTCCAAGTTCCTGGGGTACATATCCATATATCGAAAGCGGATATGAGAATGGCACGTCGAGTATTCACATCGAAAAGCCGGCTGGTACGTTGGAACCGGGCGAAAGTTATCACTTCCGGGTGTCCGCAACCAATAAAGGGGGAACGTCGGCCCCTGGAGAAGAGAAGACCTTTACTGCCGTGCCGCTCACGGATTACGTCGCGCTGGGGGACTCATATTCAGCGGGTACCGGAACCGGGACCGATTGGGAAGATTGGACGAGTGAGGCGAGCATATGCCAACGGACGAAGCAAGCCTATCCGTACCTACTACACGCGGTTCATACCGGGTGGAAATTTATTGACAAAGCTTGTCATGGTGCGGTTACGGGAGATGTGATCAACTCCCAGGTAAATGCCCTCACTGAAAACACCAAGTGGGTCACCTACACAATCGGCGGTAATGACGCCGGGTTTAAAGAAGTGTTGACTGCGTGCTGGCATTTCGGGGGTTCAGGTTGCACAAATGCGATCGAAAAAGCGAAAGGTATCATCGAAGGGACGCTTCCAACCCGACTTGATGAAATCAACCATCTGATCAAGTTAAAAGCAAAGTGGGCGAAAGTGATCGTCCTGGACTATCCGCGTCTTTTCAAGGAAAAACCGGAAGATTGCGATACATGGACCTTTTTCCTCGTAGCCGATATGGAAAAGATGAATAAACTCTCCAAACTGATCGGGGAAAAGCTCGACCAGGCAGCGTTACGCGCGGGACCAAACTTCATTTTTAAGAGCGTGATACCTATCTTCGGACCCCATGCGCTCTGCGATGCGCAACCGTGGATCAACAACTATTCGGACAGTCCGGAATTAGAAACCTTCCACCCGAATAAACTTGGTCATGCTCAGGGCTACTATCAGGTCGTACACGGAGTGACGGGATAAGTGAGTAGCGGATGCCCGCCGACGAGGACGAAGGTCAAATCTGCGGCGACGGGCACCCCCACGGCGGGGCGTGCGCTGCGTAGTGAAGCGCTCGCCTTTGGCCCCGTTCGCCGATGCGGATCAGGACCTCCGAGGCGAGGAAGGCGTCGGCGGTGGCCTCGACCTCCCTGGCGGGAGCGCCGCTCGGCAGCAGGTCGGCTACGGCCTGGATCGCCTCACCGCGGTCGAGGTGGGCGGCGTGGGCGGTGACGGCGCGATCCAAGGCATCGAGGGTCAGCCCCGTTTTCAGCTCGACCGCCTTGCGGCGATGCCCCTCGCGGTCAAGGCCGATCTTCCGTAGCTCTCTCCCTCCAGCGCTCAATTCTTTACAACGCAAAAACCCCCGCTGTGCGGGGGTTTCGCTATGCGGCTGAATGGAGTCGAACCATCACGCCCCGTAAGGGGCACAAGGCCCTCAACCTTGCGCGTCTACCAGTTCCGCCACAGCCGCTTGAGGGGAAGGCGATTCTAGATGTTTGCGCCCGGGGGGCGCTTTCGGTTGCGGGTATCCGGAGGGACCGCTACGCTTGCGAACAGATGTTCGAACGATTTGAGGCCCGAGGGCCGGACCGCGGAGGGAGAGCGTGGAGCTGGATCTGACCAAGAGGCAGAAGGAGATCTTCGACTTCATTCGTCGCTATGCGGCGAAGACGGGGTATCCGCCGACGGTGCGGGAGATCGGCAAAGCGGTGGGTCTGCACTCGTCCTCGACCGTGCACGCGCATCTGGCCAACTTGGAGAAGATCGGCCTGCTGAGGCGCGATCCGTCGAAGCCACGGGCGATCGAGCTGCTCTTCGACAAGGCGAAGCGCACGATCAAGCCGGGCAACGGCCTGCCGCTGGTCGGCCACGTCGCCGCCGGCGAGCCGATCCTGGCCGAAGAGAACGTCGAGGAATACATCGAAGTCCCCGACGTGATCGGCGGCGAGGACGGCGACTACATCCTCAGGGTGCGCGGCGAGAGCATGATCGAAGCGGGCATCTTCGAGGGCGACTACGTCGTCGTACGGCCCGCCGCGGACGCGTCCAACGGCGAGATCGTCGTCGCCCTGATCGGCGAGGAGGCGACGGTCAAGCGCTTCTTCCGCGAGGACGACCACGTCCGCCTGCAGCCCGAGAACGCGACGATGGAGCCGATCCGAACCACGGAGGCCACCGTTCTCGGCAAAGTCGTCGGCGTCTTCCGCAAGATCTGACGACTGAGTCGTCAGGGCCAGCGGCCGGCTTCGATCAGCTTCTTGTAGCGCCGCTGTTTGCGACGCGCGTCTCCCAGTGCCAGTGGCAGCAATCGCAGGGTGAGGCGGGGGAAGAGGTCTAGGAGGCGCAGCTGCACTCCGCGCCAGCGGGGGATGATCACCAGCGGTCGTGGGCGTTCGGTCAGCCTCCCGACCGCGGTGGCGATCTGCTCGGGTCTCAGCAGCTGGCCGGAGAAGGAGCCGGCCGCGTTCGGATCGTCGAGCTTGTCCTGCAGCATCGGCGTCCAGGCGCCGTCGGGGCAGACGGCCGAGAGCTCGACGCCCTCGATCCCGGCGCGGCGCAGGTCGAAGAGAGTGCCGAGCGTGAAGGCGATCGCCGCGTGCTTGCTCGCCGAGTAGCTGACCTCCCCCGGCGCGGCGACGATCCCGGCCAGCGAGATCAGGTTGATCACGTGGCCGGCGCCGGTCGCGATCATCGGCTCCAGCGCCGCCACCGTCCCGTTCATCGTGCCCAGTGCGTTGACCTCCAGCATCCGCCGCCGCGTCGGCTCGTCCTGGGTCCAGGCGGGGCCGGTGACGAGGATCCCCGCGTTGTTGACCCATAGATCGAGGCCGCTCTGCTCGGCGATCTCCGCCGCGAGCGCCCGGCAGGCCCCCTCGTCACCGACGTCGAGCGCGGCGGCGCGCGCCCCCTCGCCCACCTCGTCCGCCGTGCGGGACGCCGCCTCGGCGTCGACGTCGGTGACGTGGACCAGGTAGCCGCGCCGCGCCAGCTCCAGCGCGATCGCGCGGCCGATGCCGCTTCCCGCTCCGGTGACGACCGCCGTGGGCATCGCATGACCCTATTGCGTGAAGCCCTGGGGCTGCCAGGGCACCCACGACCCTTCGAGATCCACGGTCGCCGGCCGGCCGGCGCTACCATCGCTGTGCGGGCCGAGCGATCGCGGGGGGAGAGAAAACCCCTCGAGGAAAGTCCGGACACCAGAGGGCGAGGGCGGTGGGTAACGCCCACCCGGGGAAACCCGCGGGAAAGTGCCACAGAAACATACGGCCGATGGCGCGGCCACACGTGAGCCGCGTACAGGCAAAGGTGAAATGGTGCGGTAAGAGCGCACCGGCGTCGCGGTGACGCGGCGGCCAGGCAAACCCCGCCCGGTGCAAGGCCAAGCAGGACCGTAGACCCTGCCCGGCGAGGTCCAGGTAGGCCGCAGGGCCGCTTCGGCGGCTCCCCGGGGCTCCGGCTCCGGGAGACAGATGGTCGCTCACGACAGGATCCGGCTTACAGGCCCGCTTACCGAGAGGCCCCCGTGAGGGGGCCTCTCGCATCTCTGCACGTTTTCATGTCTTAGCGTTTGCTAATCTCTTGCCAACTTTCGCTGAATCTCCGTCCACATATCGCGGAGAGCGGGGGACCCAAGGTTTGGGGCGAATCGCCGGCACCTGCCGCGTAGCGCAGCTCTTTCAGCGCGAGCCCGTCAGCTAACCCCGTAAGCGTCGCGAAGAGCAATGAACGAAACGACGAGCCGCCGTGGGCGGAAACACCATCTTGGACGGGCGCTCGCCGGCGTCCTCGTCTGCCTGGCCCTGGCGGCGGTGCCGGCCCAGGCTGGTACCGGAGGCGCCTCGGCGACGAACGGCGATGGCACCGTGCCCGCCGCGGGCGCGTTCGTCTTCAGCACTCCGATGCGCTCGGCCGGCGCCACCTGGTACGGCCCGGGCCTCTACGGCAACCACACCGCCTGCGGGCAGACGCTGCGCGCGAACACGATCGGCGTCGCCCATCGCACGCTCCCCTGCGGGACGACGATCAAGTTCGCCTACCACGGCCACCAGCTGGTCACGCAGGTGATCGACCGCGGCCCTTATACCGAGGGCAACGACTTCGACCTGACCAATGGTGCCCGCCACGCCCTCGGCTTCGAAGGGGTCGACCAGGTGCGGTACGCGGTCGCGATCAGCCGTCGTGCTGACCTGCCATAAGCAGGATTTCGGCTCTGCACGGCTAATCTGGCCCGGACGAGACCACGCCGTCGGCGCAACCGTGCGCGGCGAGCAACGAGAGGAGCAGAAAGGCATGTCGAAGTCTTCGCAAGCAGGTGTGGTTGGGGCCGCGTGCCTGGCCCTGATCGTGGCGCTCGTCGCGAGCGCCGGCGCGGCGACGAGCTCGGGCACCACGGTCGTCCTCGGCGGCACCGGCAACATGCCCGACCCCTCCTGCCCGGCATCCCCCTGCCAGGCGGTCGGCAGCGTCACTGGCTTTCAAGTCGAAACCGGCCAGGGTCAGCTCCCGTTCCTCGTGCGCAAGAAGGGCAAGGTCAAGTCATGGACGCTGACCCTCTCCCAACCCACGAGCAGCCAGCGCTCCTTCTTCAACGGCTTCTTCGGCACGCCGCCCGAGGCGCGCCTCGCGATCCTTCGGCGCATCCCGGAAACCAATCCGCCGCGTTACAACCTGCGCGCCCAGGGCTCGATCCAGGTGCTCAGCCCCTACCTCGGCCAGACGGTCAAGTTCGCCGCCAACCTCAAGGTCGAAAAGAACGACATCGTCGGCCTCACGGTGCCGACCTGGGCCCCGGCCTTCGCCGAGGGCCTCTCCGAAAGCGATGCCTGGCGAGCCAGCCGCGAACCCGGCAAGTGCATCGACTCGACCGACGTCCGTCAAGGCGAACCGCAGCAGAAGGTCGGAGCGCGCGCCACCTACGGCTGTCGCTACTCCACAGCGAGGCTGCTCTACACCGCGACGGTCGTCGAGGGCTGACCCTGAGGCCGGGTGGGGTGTCAAGCACCCCTTCCAAAACGCTCGGCAGGAGCCTCGCTTGAGTGTTTTGGAAGGGGTGCTTGACACCCCTTCCAGCTTCGAGTCGTCTCGACGACCGTTGAAGTACTGACCCCCCGCGAAAAGCTAGCGCCCGCGGGCGCGCGCCTCGGATCGCGAGATTCAGCGCTTGTCAACCGGGTCGAGAGGGCTGCGGCCGAAGCTTTTTCGCGGAGCTTCCTTCGGCGGGAAGTTTCGCGTCCGGTTTAGCTCTGAAAGCGGGAAGGGCGGCCGGAGGGGGTTCTCAAAACACTCCAGCGAGGCTCCCGCCGAGCGTTTTGAGAACCCCCTCCGGCCGCCCCCCAACCTTCAGGGTTCAGCCGGTCCGCCTACGCGGCCGCCGCGGGGAGCACCCTGGGACCGCTTTGGTCTTTAGGCAGCTCCGCCGCTCCCGCGATCAGACTCTGGAACTCGTTCAGCACCAGGTGCGCGACCGCCTCTAGGAGCTGCTCGTCAGTCCAGCCGATCTCCCGCGCCTCCTCGTGCAGGTGAAGCGGGGGGTGGCCGTTGGCCTCCAGGGCGCCGTGCAGGTACTCGAGCAGCGCCGCCTCCTTTGGGTCCGAGGAAGCGAAGCCGCGCGCCCGCGAGACCTCGTCCAGCCCGAGGCCGGCGCCGCGCGCCGCCTTCGCGTGCTGGGCGATGCTGTAGCCGTCCTCGCGGTACTCGGCGACCGCCAGAGCGATCCTCACCTGGGTCGCCTTCGGCAGCACGCCGCCGCGCAGCTCGGAGCGCATGCGGGTGTAGGCCCGCAGCACGGCGGGCGCCCCGGCGAGCACTCCGACGAACTTGGTCACCGCCCCGCCCGTCGCCTGGATCGTTTTGATCAGAGGCGCGCTCTCGTCGGGCGCGGTCAACTCGTCGTGGATCTGGAACCTGCTCACATCCGTTTTTACCGTCAATTGCATCCGCCTCCGGCTCATTCGCGATTTCCGCTTCACAGAGCCTTTACATGGCCTTTACTTTACTTTTAGCCGCTTACTTACGTCTCGTAAGTTATACCTGGTTTTGGGAAACCCTGCAAGGCGCCTTCGCGTCGCCCCTCTTTACCCGGATACGACGGCTTCCACTCGCTCGGTTCACTTCGCCTATCGTTGCCCCTCCCGAGCGGACACGCGCGAGCCGAGGAGGCCCCGAACATGGCAGACCAACCGAAGAGTGCCGCTGACGTCGCCCAGATCGTCAAGGAACGCGACGTGCGCTTCGTCCGGCTCTGGTTCACCGACGTGCTCGGGCAGTTGAAGAGCTTCTCGATCAACGCCGCCGAGCTCGAGGACGCCTTCGAGGGCGGCATGGGCTTCGACGGCTCCTCGATCACCGGCTTCAACCCGATTGAGGAGTCGGACATGATCGCGATGCCCGACCCGGCGACCTTCGCCCTGATCCCCTGGCGGCCGGAGGGAGAACACGCGGTGGCGCGGATGTTCTGCGACGTCCAGGTGCCCGGCGGCGAGCCCTACGAGGGCGACCCGCGCTGGATCATGAAGCGGGCGCTGCGCCGCGCCGAGGAGATGGGCTTCGACGCTTTCAACATCGGCCCCGAGCTCGAGTTCTTCTACTTCCGCTCGGCGCGCCCCGAGGGCGGCGTCCCCGAGGTGCTCGACGAGGGCGGCTACTTCGATCTGACCACGCTCGACGCCGGCTCCGACGTGCGCCGCGACACCGTCCTCGCCCTGGAGCGGATGGGCATCCACGTCGAGTACACCCACCACGAGGTCGGCCCCTCCCAGCACGAGGTCGACATGCGCTACAAGGACGCGCTGGCGATGGCCGACGACTGCATGACGTACCGGATCGTGGTCAAGGAGTACGCGATGAAGTACGGCTGGCACGCGACCTTCATGCCCAAGCCGCTGTTCGGCGAGAACGGCTCCGGCATGCACGTCCACCAGTCGCTGACCAAGGACGGCAAGAATGCCTTCTTCGACGCCGACGACCAGTACTACCTCTCGCCGACCGCGAAGGCCTTCATCGCCGGCCAGCTCAAGCACGCGCGCGAGATCTCACCGCTCTTCGCCCAGTGGGTCAACTCCTACAAGCGGCTCGTGCCCGGCTACGAGGCTCCCGTCTACCTCGCCTGGTCGCGCCGCAACCGTTCGGCGCTGATTCGCGTGCCGCTCTACCACCCCGGCAAGGAGGGCGCGACCCGGGCCGAGCTGCGCTGCCCCGACCCCGCCTGCAACCCCTACCTCTGCTTCGCCGGCATGCTGCAGGCGGGCCTCGAGGGGATCGAGAAGGGCTACGAGCTGCCCGAGCCGATGGAGCAGAACCTCTACCACCTCTCCCCGGAGGAGCTCGCGCACCAGGGCATAGAGCAGCTGCCCGCGACGCTGGGCGAGGCGATCGAGGTCGCTGCCGAGTCCGAGCTCGTGCTCAGGACACTGGGTGAGCACACCTTCCGCCGCTTCGTCGAGATCAAGCGCCAGGAGTGGGACGAGTACCGCGTCCAGGTCACTCCTTACGAGATCGAAAACTTCCTGCCGATTCTCTGAGCCCGCGTCAGGTCGAGGCGGACGCCCGCTCGGGGGCGGGCGGCACCGGTGTGTCCTTGGGCCTCGACAGCGCCGATGGCCACCAGAACTTGTCGCCGAGGCTGAGGGCGATCGCCGGGACGAGGATGCTGCGGACCAGGAAGGTGTCGAGGAGGACGCCGAAGGCGACGACGAAGCCGAGCTCGGTGAGGAAGGTGAGGGGGAGGACGGCGAGGACCGAGAAGGTGCCGGCGAGGACGATGCCGGCGCTGGTGATGACGGCGCCGGTGACGGCAAGGGCACGCAGGATGCCCTGTTCGGAGCCGTGCTTGATCGTCTCCTCCCGCGCTCGGGCGATCAGGAAGATGTTGTAGTCGACGCCGAGGGCGACGAGGAAGACGAAGGCGAAGAGCGGCATCGAGGGGTCCGAGCCGGGGAAGCCGAAGATCACGTCGATGACGAAGTAGCCGACGCCGAGGGCGGCGAGGAAGCTGAGGATCACGGTCCCGACCAGCACCAGCGGCGCGGCCACCGCCCGCAGCAGGCCGATCAGGATCAGCAGCACGACGACGAGGATCAGCGGCGGGATCACGATCGAATCCCAGCCGGCGGCGTCGCGGACGTCGAATTCGACCGCGGTCGGCCCGCCGACCAGGGTGCCGGGAGAGGTCGAGTGCGCCGCTTCCCGGATCGGTTCGACCAGGTCGAAGGCCTCGGTCGAGTAGGGATTGGGTTCCAGGACCGCCTGGACCAGGGTCCCAGGCCCCCCTTCGGCCACCGGCGGCGACACCGCCTCGACGCCGTCGACCCCCGCGACGGAGCGCCGCACGGCTGGCACTTCGGAACGGTCCGGCACGACGACGTCGGTGAGGGCGGTCGTCCCCGAGGGGAAGCTCCTGTCGAGCAGGTGCTGGCCTTCGACCGATTCGACTTCGGTGCGGTAGCTGTCTTCGGCGGTCAGGTCGGTGGAGAAGAAGGCGAAGCCGCCGCAGAGGATCAGCAGCACGGCGATCGAGCCCGCCATCACCCGACGGGGCGATGCGGCAACCCGCCGGCCGATCCGAGCCCAGAAGCCGTGGGTGACGTCCACGGCGTGCTCGAGTCGGGCGCGGCGCATCTCGTAGGGCGTGAAGATCGCCCGGTCGAGCGGGCCGACGATCAGCGAGGGGATGCGGCGGCCGCTGAGGATGCGCAGGATCCAGTTGAGCAGCACCAGCGGCAGCAGCACCAGGACCAGCAGGCAGGCGAGGAAGACCCGGGCGAAGGCGCCGAAGCCCGAGCCCTCGACGATCGACCGGCGGGCTCGGTCGGAGGCCTCGGTGACGCTTGGCGACGTCTCCGGCGCGTGCGGCACGAAGGGCCAGAAGGCGCGGCGACCGAAGATCGTCAGCAGCGCCGGCAGCAGGGTCAGCATCGCGAGCGCCGCGCAGGCGATGCCGATCGCGGCGATCGGGCCGAGGCCCGAGGTGCCGTTGACCTTGGCGATGGTGAGGCAGAGCAAGGCGGCGATCACGGTCGCTGCTGAGGCGAAGATCGCCGGCCCGGCGGAGGCGAGCGCGGTGCGCATCGCCTCGTGCCTGTCGACCGTGTGGTGCAGCTCCTCGCGGTAGCGGGCGACGAGCAGCAGCGCGTAGTCGGTCCCCGCGCCAAGCACCAGCACCGACATGATCGAGCTCGACTGGCCGTTGATCGTCACCCCCAGCTCGGAGACCCCGTAGCCGATCGAGCGCGAGAGCGTCTCGGCGAAGAGCACCGCGGAGAGCGGGATGAGGAAGAACATCGGCGAGCGGTAGATGACGATCAGCAGGAAGATCACCAGGCTGACCGCGGCCAGCAGCAGGGTGCCGTTGATGCCTTCGAAGACTTCGATCGCGTCGGCGGAGAAGCCGGCGCCGCCCGTGATCTTCGCTTCGAGGCCGCTGGGCGGGTCCGCGATCGCGTCGCGCCAGTCCTTGACCGGGTCGACGATCCGTTCGCCCTCGCCTTCCGCTTTGATGTAGGCGGTGACGATCGCCGCCTTGCCGTCAGGCGAGCAGACGGGGCCGACGAAGGGCGCGTAGCCGGCGGGCTGGCCGGGGATCGTCGTGGTCGGGCTGCCACAGCCGGGCGGCAGGCCTTTGGCTCCTTCCGAGGTCGCCTGGGTGTCCTGGTGCTTGCCCCCCGCGGCGGCGGTTTCACCGTCCGGGATCACGCCCGGGAAGCGCTTCTCGGTCATCGCGCCGACGTCTTCTTCGATCGTCCGGCGGTCGGCGGCGGTGAGGCCCGACTCGCGCCGGTAGATGATCACCGCGGGCGCGATTTCGCCTTTTTGCAGCGACTCGGTTGCGTCGAGCGCCTTGGTCGATTCGGCGTCCCCGGGCAAGTAGGACGTCGCCTCGTTGCTTTCGGCGTCTTCGAACTTGCCGGGCAGGTTGGCCGGCCCCGCGGCGATGAAGATGCCGAGGAACCAGATCGCGAAGACGACCCACTTCGAACGACGACCGGCGGCGAAGGTGAAGAAGGAGCCCCTCACTGGCCCTGCATCCTTAGCAGGTCGTTGAGATCTCTTGGATCGGTGACTGGCGCCTGGCAGACGAAGCCTTCGCAAACGTAGGCAGTGGGACGACCGTCGAGTGCGCCGCGGTGTCTGAGCAGCGCGGGAATCTCGCTCCCCTCGGGACCACCGGCGAGGACCAGGTGGGGGCGGTGCTCGCTGCGCACGACGCGGGCGAGCTCTGTTGGGTCGTCGCCGATTAGGGCGACCTCCTTGGTTGGGGATAGGTGGAAGTCGACCGCGCGGAGGAGGTGGGCGAAGGACTCGGGATGGCGCAGGGCGGGGTCGGCGAAGAGACGGAGGACGCCCTCGGCCCGCTCGGCGTAGGAGCGCTCGCCGGTGAGGGCGGCGAGGCGCAGCAGGCCCAGCGCGGCGGAGGAGTTGCCGGAGGGGATTGGGTGGTCGCCGATCTCCTTGCGGCGCGCGATCAGCGCTTCGTGGTCCTCGGAGGTCGAGAAGAAGCCGCCGCGCTCGGGGTCGCCAAAGCGCGCGATCGCCGCGTCGGCGAGCGCTCGCGCTCGCTCGAACCAGATTGGCTCGAAGGTCGTTTCGTAGAGGTCGAGCAGCGCCTCGAGCAGGTAGGCGTGGTCCTCGAGGTAGGCGTTGAGGCTGGCCCGGCCGTCCTTCCAGCTGCGCAGCAGGTTGCCGTCGGCGTCGCGCATCTCCGCCCAGACGAACTCGGCGCAGGCGCGGGCGGCGTCGAGGTAATCCTGGCGCCCCAGCACCGTGCCGGCCTCGGCCAGCGCGCCGAGCATCAGCGCGTTCCAGGCGGCGAGGCGCTTGTCGTCGAGGCCGGGACGGACTCGCCGCGAGCGCGCCGCGAGTAGGCGACGGCGCGCCTCCGCCAGGCCCTCGGGCAGCTTCGCCTCGGCGCCCCCGGCGAGGTGCAGCACGCTCCGCCCCTCGAAGTTGCCCCGCTCCGTCACCCCGTAGAAGGCGGCGATCGGGGCGGCGCCGGTGCCGAGGACCTCCTCGATCTGCTCCGGCGTCCAGACGTAGAAGCGGCCCTCCTCGCCCTCGGAGTCGGCGTCCAGGGCCGAGTAGAAGCCGCCCTCCGGGCCGCGCATCTCGCGCAGCACCCAGTCGAGCGTCTCCTCGACGACGCGTCGGTAGCGCTCGTTGCCGTTCGCCTGCCAGCTGTGCAGGTAGACACGGGCGAGCAGCGCGTTGTCGTAGAGCATCTTCTCGAAGTGGGGGACGAGCCAGGCCGCGTCGACCGAGTAGCGGGAGAAGCCGCCACCGAGCTGGTCGTAGATCCCGCCGGCCAGCATCGCGTCGAGGGTGCGCTCGACGTGCTCGCGCTCGTCGCGCGCCAGCAGCAGCTCCAGCGCCAGGGCGGGCGGGAACTTCGGCGCGCCGCCGAAGCCGCCGCGTTCGCGGTCGGCCGATGCGAGCAGGCTGGCTACTGCTTCCTCCAACAGCGCCTCCTCGGGTGCGCCGTCCGCCGGCTCGATCTGGCCGATCGCGGCCAGTCGCGCCCGCATCCGCGGCGCGCGCTCGGCGATCTCCCCGCGCCGGCCCTCGAAGGCGTCGACGACCGCCTCCATCACCATGCGGAAGCTCGGCATCCCGCGGCCCTCGTCGGGCGGGAAGTAGGTGCCGCCGTAGAAGGGCACGCCCTCGGGGTCGAGGAAGACCGTCATCGGCCAGCCGCCCTGGCCGCTGATCGTCTGCACCGCCTCCATGTAGAGGGCGTCGACGTCGGGGCGCTCCTCGCGGTCGACCTTGACGTTGACGAAGTGGGCGTTCATGTAGGCGGCGGTCTCCGGGTCCTCGAAGGACTCGCGCTCCATCACGTGGCACCAGTGGCAGGCCGAGTAGCCGACCGAGAGCAGCAGCGGCCGGTCCTCCTCGCGGGCGCGAGCGAACGCTTCCTCGCCCCACGGGTACCACTCGACCGGGTTGTCGCGGTGCTGCAACAGGTAGGGACTGGTCTCCCGCGCGAGCCGGTTCGCCATCGTTCAAACCTACCCGGGACGCCGAGTCGCTCACTTTTGGAGTCGCCGGGTCAGCAATATCTGCACGTTTTCGCCGCTGCCACGCACAAGTTGCGCATCGTTTGGGAATCGAAAGGTCTACCGTCACTGAAGATGGCCGAAACCCGCCTGTCGTCTGAGAGCGACGCCGCGATCGCCTCGGTGATCGAGAAGCTGGACCTCGACGATCGCGCGATCGTCGAGGACGCCTTGGCGCGCGCCGAGAAGACCGAGGCCGAGCTGCGCTACCTGGCCGACCACGACTCGCTCACCGGGCTGCTCGACCGGCGACGGTTCCGCGGCGAGCTCGACCAGCACGTCTCCTTCACCGCCCGCTACGGCGGCCAGGGGGCGGTGATGATCGTCGACATCGACGGCCTCAAGCGGGTCAACGACGAGCTCGGCCACCACGCCGGCGACAACCTTATTCGCCAGATCGCCTCGATCCTGCGCGAGCGGGTCCGCGCGACCGACCTCGTCGCCCGTCTCTCCGGCGACGAGTTCGCGGTGCTGATGCCGCAGACCGACGTGTCCGGCGCCCTGCAGCTCGGCGAGGACCTGCGCGCCCAGGTCGCCGAGGGCTCCGGCCCGGCTCCCGACGCCGGCGCGGCGACGATCAGCGTCGGGATCGCGATGTTCGGCGGCGAGCCCGACGCCGGCGCCGAGGCGGTCCTGGTCGCCGCCGACCAGGCGATGTACCGGGCCAAGGAGGAGGGGCGCGATCGCATCGTCCTCTTCCAGGATCCCGACGAGCCGCCCCGGGAGGACCGGCGGCGGCAGACGACGGCGGCGCGCATCCGCGACGCCCTCACCCAGGACCGGCTCAGCCTCCACACGCAGCCGATCCGCAGTCTCGCCTCAGGCGGGATCGAGCGCTACGAGCTGCTGCTGCGGATGACCGGGGAGAACGGCGATCTGCTGCCGGCCGCCTCCTTCATCGAGGCCGCCGAGCGCTCGGGCATGGTCCAGGAGCTCGACCGCTGGGTCGTGGCGCGGGCGCTGGAGCTGATCGCGGGGCGCGAGAAAGAGGGCCGGCCTGTCTCCCTGCACGTCAACATCTCCGGCGCCTCGCTCTCCGACGTCTCGGTGATCGAGTTCATCGAGCGCCGCCTCGACGAAGGGGCCGCGGACCCCAGGCGCTGCACCTTCGAGATCACCGAGACCGCCCGCGTCTACGACTACGAGGCGGCGGGCGGCTTCGCCGACCGCCTCGCCGAGTTCGGCTGCCAGGTCGCGATCGACGACTACGGCGCCGGCTTCGGGCCCTTCCACTACCTGAAGCAGATTCCCTTCGACCTGATCAAGATCGACGGCTCCTTCGTCCGCGACATGCCCAACAGCGACGCCGACCAGCTGACCGTGCAGGCGATCGTCCAGATCGCGCGCGGGCTGGGCAAGGCGACGATCGCCGAGTTCGTCCAGGACGAGGCGACCGCCGAGATGCTGCGCGAATACGGCGTCGACATGGCCCAGGGCTTCCACCTCGGCATGCCGGTCGACGTCGCCGAGGCGCTTTAGCCGCCGCGCAGCTCGGCCCGGCGGATCTTGCCGCTCGTCGTCTTCGGCAGCTCGGCCGCGAACTCGACGATGCGGGGGAACTTGTAGGGGGCGGTCTCGCGCTTGCAGTGCTCCTGCAGCTCGCGGGCGAGCGCCTCGCTCGGCTCGCGGTCGCGGGGGACGACGATCGCGCGGACGACGGCGCCGCGCTCGGGGTCGGGGGCGGCGACCGCGGCGGCCTCGGCGACGGCGGGGTGAGCGAGGAGGGCCGACTCGACCTCGAAGGGGCCGATCCGGTAGCCGGAGGAGAGGATGACGTCGTCTTCGCGGCCCTCGAAGTAGAGATAGCCGTCCTCGTCCTCGCGGACGAGGTCGCCGGTGCTCCACCACTCGCCCGCGAAGCGCGCGCCGTCGAGGTAGCGCGAGAAGAAGGTGGGGGAGGAGTCGGTGCGCAGTTGCAGTTCGCCCGCGCTCGAATCGTCGTCCGCGCCGACGATCCTCACCTCGAAGCCCGGCAGCGGCCTGCCCATCGAGCCCTGCCGCACCGGCTCGTCGGCGAGGTTGCCGCTGACGTGGCCGGTCTCGGTCTGTCCGTAGCCGTCGGCCGGCTCCAGCCCCGTCGCCTCGCGGAAGGCGTCGATCGTGCCCGCCTCCAGCGCCTCCCCGGCGGAGACCATGCGGCGCAGGGCGGGAAGCGGGCGCAGCGTGGCCCGCTTGGCCAGCATCCGGTACTCGGTCGGGGCCTGGCAGAGCACGTTGACCCCGAGCGCCTCGGCGAGGTCGAGCCTCTCGGCCGGGTCGAAGCGCCCGTCGTGGATGACCGCGGCGGCGCCGGTCAGCCACGGCGCGAGGAAGACGTTGCGCGCCGACTTCGCCCAGCCGGTCGCGGTCGTGCACCAGGCCAGCTCGCCCCTGCGCGAGCCGAACCAGTGCTCGGCCTGGGCCCGCTGTCCGAACAGGTAGCGATAGGCGTGGACGACCCCCCGCGGCTCGCCGGTGGTGCCCGAGGTGAAGACGATCAGTGCCGCGTCCTCCGGGCCCATCTCCTCGACCGCCGCCGGCGTCTCCTGGTCCCGGTCCTCGTCGAGGACCGCCGCGACCTCCTCCATCGTCATCGTCTCGACCCCGCCCGGCAGCTCGGCCAGCAGCTCGTCTTCGCCCACGCAGAGCCTGGGATCGGCCGCCGCGATCCGCACCTCCAGATCGTGCCGCCGCAGCTGCGTGCTGCAGGGCAGCGCGACGGCGCCCATCCGCCAGCACGCCAGCAACGACAGCACCCACTCGATCCGGTTCCCCACCAGCGTCATCACGACGTCCCCACGCTTCACCCCCCGCGCCGCGAACGCCCCCGACAACCCCGCCGATCTCGCGACCAACTCTCCGAAATGCCATTCCCGCCGACGCCCCTCGGCGTCGATAGCCACGATCCCCAACCGCGAAGCCGGCGACCTCTCCATAAGCTCAATGAAGTTCACGCCCGGCAGTCTTCCGCATGAGCTGCTTGGGCGGCTGTCGTATCTACCGCAGTTCGCTGGAGCTCTTCCCGAGCAGCTGCCGGGCCACGATCAACAGCTGGATCTGCTGAGTCCCCTCAAAGATGTCGAGGATCTTGGCGTCGCGAGCCCACTTCTCCAGTAGCTCATTCTCGCCGTAGCCGACGCTGCCGCAGAGCTCGACGCAGCCGAGGGCGACGTCGACGCACGTGCGGCCGGCCTTGGCCTTGGCCATCGATGCCTGGAGGGAATTGGGCTTGCCGTTGTCGGCCATCCAAGCGGCCTGCAGCGTCAGCAGGTGCGCGGCCTCGTAGTCGGACTCCATCTCGAGGTAACGGGCGGCGGCGGCGTGCTGGCTCAGGGCCGGGCGGTCGTAGTCGATCTCGACGCCGGCCTCTTCCAGGCACTCGCGCGTCTCCTCGAGCGAGGCGCGGGCGACGCCGACCGCCATCGCCGCGACCAGCGGCCGCGTGTTGTCGAAGGTCTGCATCGCGCCGCCGAAGCCGGCCTTGACGTCGATCTCCGGGCTGCCTAGCAGCGCCTCCTTCGGCACGCGGCAGTCCTGCAGCGTGAAGTTGGCGGTGTCTGAGGCCCGGATGCCGAGCTTGTGCTCGAGCCGGTCGAGCTTCAGGCCCGGGTTGTCGCGCTCGACGATGAACGACTTGATCGCCGCCCGTCCCTTGGAGCGGTCGAGCGAGGCCCAGACGACGATCAGGTCGGCCCGGTCGCCCGAGGTGACGAAGATCTTCTCGCCGTTGAGCACGTACTCGTCGCCGTCGAGCTCGGCCGTGGTGCGGATCGCGGCCGAGTCCGAGCCCGCCTCGGGCTCGGTGATCGCCATCGCCGCCCACTTGCCGCCGTAGTGCTCGAGCTGCTCGTCGCTCGCCACCGAGGCGATCGCCGAGTTGCCCAGCCCCTGGCGCGGCATCGAGAGCAGCAGGCCGACGTCGCCCCAGCAGAGCTCGATGATGCCGAGCACGGTGGAGAGGTTGGAGCCGTTGCGGTTGCCCTCGTCGCCGCCATTGGACTCGCGGCGCACGCCGGCGGCGCCGGCGCCGCCGATGTCGGAGCCCTCGTTCATGCCGTCGATCAGCGAGGCGAGCATGTCGAGCTCCTTGGGATAGGAGTGCTCGGCCTCGTCGTACTTGCGCGAGATCGGCCGGAAGACCTCGGTCGCGACCTGGTTCGCCTGGGTGGCGAGGGGCTTGAACTTCTTCGGTATCTCTAGGTTGATCATGGCTCTGCTTTCGCTCGTGGCTTCCGCCTAGACGAGCAGGGCGCCCTCCATCACGCCCGCCGCTCGGAGGTCTCGGTACCAGCGCTCGACTGGATGCTCCTTGACGTAGCCGTGACCGCCGAGCAGTTGCACGCCGTCGGAGCCGATCTTCATCCCTTTCTGGGCGCAGAGCCGGCGGGCGAGGGCGGCCTCGCGCCCGAACTCCTCGCCCTGGTCGGCGCGGCTGGCGGCCCGGTAGGTCGCGAGCCGCATGCCCTCGCTCTCGATCGCCAGATCGGAGACCGCGAAGGCGACGCCCTGACGGTTGGAGATCGGTTCGCCAAAGGCCTGCCGCTCGTTGACGTAGCCCTTGGCGTAGTCGAGCACCGCCTGGGCGGTGCCGACGGCGAGCGAGCACCAGGCGAGCCGGGCGCGCCGCACGCACTCGACGTAGGCGGCGTCCTCGCCGTCGCCCATCAGGGCGCCGTCGGGAACGCGCACTCCGTTCAGCAGGAGGCGACCGGTGGCCGCCGCGCGCAGGCCCATGGCCGGCTCGTCCTCGACCTCGAGGCCGGCGGTGCCCGCCTCGATCACGAAGAGGGCCGGGCCGATGCCCTGCGCCTCGGCGCCGACGACGAAGAGCTCGCAGGCCCCGGGCCTGGCGACCAGCGACTTGACGCCGTCGAGCACCCAGTCGCCGCCGTCGCGGCGCGCGGTCGTCCGCGGCTTCAGCGGGTCGAAGAGCGGCCGCGGCTCGAGCAGGGCCAGCGCCGCGGCGGGCGTGTCCTCGCCGGTGAAGGCGGGCAGGTAGGTCGCCTCCTGCTCGGGCGTGCCCCAGTGGCCGATCGCGGTGGCGACGGCACCCGGCGCCAGCGCCGCGTAGGCGATGCCCATGTCGCCGTGGGCAAGCGCCTCGCCGATCAGGACGCTGGTCACCGCGGCCTGCTCGTGCATGACGCCGCCGAGCTCCTCCGGGACGCCGAGCATGTTGACGCCGAGCTCGTTGGCCTGCGCCAGCAGCTCGTCCGGGGTCGCGCGGTCGAAGTCGGCCTGCTTGGCGACGGGCCGCACCTTCGTCTCGGCGAAGTCGCGCACCCCTTCCTGCAGCATCTGCTGCTCGTCGTCGGGGCTTAGGTCGAAGAGGCCGCGCGGCTTGCCGGTTGCCTGGCGCGCCGGTTTACCGAGTTGCTGGGCGGCCTTGAAGGTGCGGCCGGCGGCCGTCGCCGTGCGGAAGCCGTTCTTGGTGCCGGTGAAGAGGGCCCGCTCGACCTGCTTGCGGATGCGGATCCGGTCGAGCAGGTCCGAGCCGGCGAGGCGGTTGAGCCAGCGCAGGCCGAGGCCCATGCCGCGCTCGGCCACCCCCTTGTCCCGCGTCGCTGTGGGCATCTATTTCCTCCCGTCTTTGGTCTTGGCCTCGAGCGGCGCCACGTGGCCCTCGAGGTGCGGCGTGCCGCGCTTCGCGTCACGCACTTCGAAATCGATCTCGTCTCCCTCGCCGGCGCTGGCGAACTCGACTCGGGCCGGCAGCAAGATCGGCTTGCGGAAGCGCACGTCGACCGCGAAAGCGTCGGGCAAGCGGGACTCCAGCGCCGCCAGGCAGCGCGCCTTGGTCCACATCCCGTGCGCTATCGCCCGTGAGAAGCCGAGCGGCTTCGCGGCCAGCGCGTGCATGTGGATCGGGTTGCGATCCCCCGACACCGCCCCATACCGCCGCCCCAAGTCCCCGCCCAGCTCCCACGTCGCACTAGCCTCCAGGGGCCGACGGGCCGAAAAGCGCTCTATGTCAGCGCTTTTCGGCCCGTCGGCACCGCTGTCGGCGGCGGGCTTGCCGCGGCGGAGCATGGTGCTGGTCGATTCCCAGGCGATGCGGCGGCCGCTGAGGACTTTGGTGAGGAGGGAGAAGGTCTGGCCCTTCGGGTGGGGTTTCAGCTTCGTCGGGCGGACGCGCAGCGTCAGCTCCTCGTCGACGGCGATCGGGCGGCGCTGTTCGATCCGGTTCTCGACGTGGACGAGGCCGATGGCGCCGAAGGGAAAGGACCCGTCCGCCATCACCGCCATGTGCAGGGGGAAGGCGAGCACCATCGGATACGTCGGGGGCAGGAGGTCGCGCAGGGCGAAGCCGCAGACCCGGGCGTAGGCGGCGACCTTCTCGGGGTCGGGCCGCACGCCGGGCAGCTCCAGCTCGATCTCCGGGATCTCCTTGCCGCGGCCCGGGAAGAACGGCAAGAGCGAGGCGCCGGGCACCATCGGCGCCGCGGCGCGCGCGTAGAGCGGCAGGATGCTCGGCGCGCTGGTGAGCATGCGCGTCTCCATCACGCCCCCAGCAGACTCTGCCCGCAGACGCGGACGACGTTGCCGTTGACGCCGGTCGACGCCGGGCTGGCGAACCAGGCGATCGTCTCGGCGACGTCGACCGGCAGCCCGCCCTGCGACATGCTGTTCATCCGCCGCCCGGCTTCTCTGACGCCGATCGGCATCGCGTCGGTCATCCGCGTCTCGATGAAGCCGGGGGCGACGGCGTTGATCGTCGCCCCGCGCTCGGCCAGCTCAGGCGCCAGCGCCTCGACCATGCCGATCACGCCCGCCTTCGAGGTCGCGTAGTTGGTCTGGCCCGAGTTGCCGGCGACCCCGCTCATAGATGAGACGCAGACGATGCGCCCGTTCTCGCGCAGCAGGCCTCGCTCGAGCAGCGCGTCGTCGATCCGCTCCTCGCTGGAGAGGTTGATCTCCATCAGCGTGCTCCAGCGGTCCTCGGGCATCTTGGCGATCGTGCGATCACGGGTGACGCCGGCGTTGTGGACGACGACGTCGACGCCGCCGGAGAGCTCCTCGGCAATCCGCCGCGGCGCCTCCTCCTCGGTGATGTCGAGCTCGATCGTCTCCGCGTCGAGGCGCTTGGCGACCTTGGCCAGGTCGGGCGCCAGCGCCGGCACGTCGAGCAGGACGAGGCCGGCGCCGTCGCGGTGCAGGGTCTCGGCGATCGCCTCGCCGATGCCGCGCGAGGCACCAGTGACCAGGACGATCTTGCCGTCGAGCGGCAGCGACCAGTCGATCGACCCCGCTTTGGCGACCGGGGCGCCGACCTCGATCACCTGGCCGGAGACGTAGGCCGAACGGGGCGAGAGCAGGAAGCGCAGGGTCGAGTCGATCTGGTCCTCGGCGCCCTCGACGACGTGGACGAGCTGGACCGCGATGCCGCGGCCGATCTCCTTGCCGAGCGATCGAGTGAAGCCCTCGAGCGCCCGCTGCGCGGTCGCCGCTCGCGAGGGCAGGCCGGTCGGCGGCGTGCCGAGGACGACGACGCGGCCCGAGGCCTCGACGCGCTTGACGTTGGGGTAGAAGAAGCGCTGCAGCTCGACCAGCTGGGTCGAGCCGGCGATTCCGGTCGCGTCGAAGACGAGCGCCTTGACCGGCGAGTCGGACTTTTCGGGCCGGGGCGCGCCGAGCTCGCCGAGAAGCCGCTCGAGCGGCTTGCCGAGGCGGCCGTCGGGCGCGCCGCCGGCCAGCACGGCACCGGAGATCTCCACTCCGTGCGAGGCCCGGCGCTCCAGTTCGACCGGGCGCGGCAGACCGACCCGCAGGGCAACGAGGCGGCCGGGGGGAGAGTTGACGAGGCGCGAGTAGAGGTCGCTCACCGGCGCACCACCTCCTTCCGGTGCGCTTTATCTCGGAATAGCGGGGCAAAGGCGCACCGGAAGCTCATCTGCCCTCTCCCTCCGGCCCTTCGAGGATGGCGACGACGCCCTGGCCGCCGGCGGCGCAGATGCTGATCGCGCCGCGGCCGCCGCCGCGCTCGCTCAGCTCCTTGGCGAGGGTGGCGACGATCCGCCCGCCGGTCGCGGCGAAGGGGTGGCCGGCGGCGAGCGAGCCGCCGTTGACGTTGAGCCGCTCGCGATCGATCGCGCCCAGCGGCGCCGCGCGGCCGAGCCGCTCGCGACAGAAGGACTCGTCCTCCCAGGCCCTCAGCGTGCAGAGCACCTGGGCGGCGAAGGCCTCGTGGATCTCGTAGAGATCGAAGTCGTGCAGCGTCAGGCCGGCGCGGTCGAGCATCGTCGGCATCGCGTAGGCGGGCGCCATCAGCAGCCCCTCGCGCTTGTGGACGTGGTCGACGGCCGCGGTCTGGCCGTCGGCGAAGTAGGCGAGCACCGGCAGGTCGCGCTCCCTGGCCCACTCCTCGCTGGCGAGCAGCACCGCCGAGGCGCCGTCGCTGAGCGGGGTCGAGTTGGCCGCCGTCATCGTCCCCTCCTCGCCGCCGAAGACCGGGCCGAGCTTGGCCAGCTTCTCCGGGGTCGAGTCGGGACGCAGGTTCTGGTCGCGCTCGAGGCCGAGGTAGGGAGAGACGAGGTCGTCGAGGAAGCCGCGCTCGTAGGCGGCGGCGAGCTTGTGGTGGCTGGCGACCGCGAGCTCGTCCTGCTCCTCGCGCGACACTTCCCACTCGGCGGCCATGATCGCGCAGTGCTCGCCCATCGAGAGGCCGGTGCGCGGCTCCTCGTTGCGCGGGATCGAGGGCACGAGGTGGGTGGGGCGGACCCTGGTCAGCTGGCGCGCCCGGCCGAGGTTCGACTTCTCGCGATTGGCGTCGAGCAGGATCTCGCGCAGATCCTCGTTGAGCCCGATCGGCGCGTCGGAGGTGGTGTCGGCGCCGCAGGCGATGCCGGCGTCGATCTGGCCGAGGGCGATCTTGTTGGCGACGAGGATCGTCGTCTCCAGCCCCGTGCCGCAGGCCTGCTGGACGTCGTAGGCGGGCGTCTCGGGCGCCAGCCGCGTGCCGAGCACGCTCTCGCGGGTGAGGTCGCGGTCGCGCGAGTGCTTGAGCACGGCGCCGCCGGCGACCTCGCCGAGGCGCTCGCCCTCGAGTCCGAAGCGGGAGACGAGCCCGTCGAGGGCCGCGGTGAGCATGTCCTGGTTGGAGGCGCGCGAATAGACGGAATTCGAGCGCGCGAATGGGATCCGGTTGCCGCCGACGACGGCGACCCGGCGAGGCTTATCGATCAAGGAGGGTCAACCTTTCGTTACAGGGATCGATGCATAGGTTAGCGATGCATCGATCTACGTCAACGTCAGATGACGTATCGCACTTAGGCCTCCGAGAAGCCGAGTTTCAGATAGATCCGCTTGAGGGGAGCCGGGGCCCACCAGTTCCACTCGCCGAAGAGGCGCATCAGGGAGGGGACGAGGAGGGCGCGGACGATCGTGGCGTCGATCATCACGCCGCAGGCCATGCCGATCGCGATCTGCTTGACGAAGAAGACCGAGCTGACGCCGAAGGCGAGGAAGACGATCGCGATCGCCACGGCGGCGGCGGTGATCACGCGGCCGGTCCTGCCAATGCCGATCGCGACCGCCTCCTCGTTGGAGTCGCCGAGGTCGTGGCGCTCCTTGATCCGCGCCATCACAAGCACCGCGTAGTCCGTCGCCAGGCCGAAGATCACGGCGAAGAGGAAGACGAGGCTGGTCACCTCGATCGCCGCCGGGCCGGCGTAGCCGAGCGGGCCGTCGAGCCAGCCGTCCTGGAAGGCGAGGACGAGGATGCCGAGCGTCGCGCCCAGGGTCAGCGAGTTCATCACCAGCGTCTTCAGCGGCAGCAGCACCGAGCCCGTAAGCAGGAAGAGGACGAGGACGGTGGTCAGGGCGATGATCGCGACGACCAGCGGCGCGTGCTCGATCAGGCTCTGCTTCTGGTCGATGAAGCGGGCCGAGTTGCCGGAGACCAGCACCGTCGCCGTCCCCGGCGGTTCGAGGCCGCGGATCTCGCGCACAGCGTCCTGGGAGGCGCCCGAGAGGGCGGGCTGGGCGAGGGCGAAGTTTGCGTAGGCGACGTCGCCGGGGGTGCGCACGAAGGGGGCGCCGCGAACCACGTTGCCGACCCCTTCTATCCGCCGCTGGAAGGCCGCCAGCTGGGCGTCGCCGGTACGACCGTCGACGGCGACGGTGACCGCCTCGGTCACGTCGCGCGGATAATGCGCTTCCAGGTAGCGGTAGGCGTCATAGGACGGCTTTCCCGGCGGCACCGCTTCGGCGCTCGGCCCGGTCAGCGTCGTCCAGAGCAGGGGGGCGGCGGCCGCGAGGAGCAGGGCGGAGCTGGCCAGCGCCACCGCGACAGGCCGCCGCATCACCCCGCGGGCCAGCCGGTACCAGCCGTCGGAGGTGTCCGACACCGCGACGCCGCGGCGGATCGAGAGGGCGTCGATGCGGGTGCCGAGCAGCGCCAGCATCGAGGGAACGACGAGGATCGCGATCACCGAGGAGAGCACCGCGACCGAGGCGCCGGCGACGGCCATCGAGTAGAGGAAGCGCTGCGGCATGACGATCAGCGCCGCCATCGCCGCCGCGACCGTCATCCCCGAGAAGAGCGCCGTGCGGCCGGCCGTCGTCACCGTGCGCCGATGCGCCTCGCGCGAGGCCCCCTCGCGCCCGAGCTCCTCGCGATATCGCGAGACCATCAGCAGCGCGTAGTCGACGGCGAGGCCGAGACTGAGGCCGGTGGCGACGTTGAGCGCGAAGACCGAGGTGTCGACGAAGCCCGACATGACGCGCAGCACGAGCAGCGTGCCGACGATCGAGATGCCGCCGATCAGAAGCGGGATGCCGGCCGCGACGACGCCGCGGAAGACGAAGAGGAGGAAGAGCGCCAGCACGGGGAAGGCGATCAGCTCGGCCGTGGTCAGGTCCTCGCGGGTCTGGTCGTTGGTCTCGTTGAAGCCCTGGGCAAAGCCGCCCTCGGCGACCGCTAGCGGGCTGGCGTCGGCGAGCTTCTTGACCCGTTCGGCGGCGATGCCTCCCGCGTCCTCGACATCGTTGGTCGAGAGATCTCCGGCGACCACGAGCGACTCGCCGTCCTTGGCGATCAGCGCGCCCGCGGCACGCGGTTCGCGCAGCGGGTTGACGACGTGGCCGACGTACTGGACCCTGGCCATGCCGGAGGCGAGCCGGTCGACCTCGTGGCGCACCGCGGGGGAGGCGAGGTCGAGACGCCCGCCTTCCGGATTGCGGACGACGAGGACGATCGCCGGGTTGGGGTCGTAGCCGAGCGACTCGCGCAGGACGCGGGTCGCCTGCTCGCTCTCGGAGCTCGGGTCGGTGAAGCCCGCCGCCTTCAGGTGCCGCTCGACGTCGTGGCCGAAGAAGACGGCGAGCAGGGCGAACGCCCCGACCACGGCGAGGACCTGCTTGGGCCGCTTCCAGGTGAGGTCCGCGATCCGGTTCATAGTCGGTTCAACGCGCGGGTCGGGGCGAACGTGAGAGCACCATTGGCCGGGGACTGTACCAGAAAGCAAAGTAGATACTTTGAACTTCAAATTAAGTGATAGAATTCGATCCGTGACGCGTCGCAACTACGGCCAGGCCTGCAGCCTCGCCGGCGCTCTCGACCGCATCGGCGAGCGCTGGTCGCTGCTGATCGTGCGCGAGCTCCTGCTCGGCCCGCTGCGCTTCTCCGAACTCGACCGGGCGGTTGGTGGCGCTCCGACCGACGTGTTGACCAAGCGGCTGCGCGACCTCGAGGCCGAAGGCATCGTCCGCCGCCGCGAGCTCGACTCGCCGGCGTCCGGCGTCGTCTACGAGCTGACCGAGCTGGGCCAGGGGCTGGAGCGGCCGATCCTCGAGCTCGCCCGCTGGGGCCTCAACTTCTTCCGCATGGACGAGGTCGACGAGATCGAAGCCTCCTGGCTGCCCAACTCGCTTCGGGTCGTCCTGCGGCCGCCGCCGGACGCCGAGATGACGGTGCAGCTGCGCAGCGGCGGCAACTCCTTCCACGTGCGGGTGGCCGACGGTTGGGTCGCCGCCGAACGCGGCGAGGTCGCCGGCGCCGACCTGACCCTCTCCGGCGACCCGCGCGCGGTGGTCACCTTCCTGGTGCTCGGCGATGAGGTGCCGGAGAGCGAGGAAGTCGAGGTCGAGGGGGACCGGGCCGTGCTCGAGCGCCTGCGCGAGATGGTCGTGCTGCCGCCGCGCCTGCTCGGCGAAGCGCTCGACGAGGCGGCCGTTACTCGTACAGCTTGACGACGCGGACGCTGCCCTCGGGGGCGGCGTCGACGCAGAGGTTGCAGAGCACGCACTCGTCGAGGTTCTTATCGACGATCTCGACACCGGAGTCCGTTGCGGCGAAGATGTCGACGGGGCAGACTTCCTCGAGCTTCTTGGCGAGCTCGACGTCGCCCCCGACGCCAGCGTCGACCTCGACGTCGATGAAGACCTTGCTCAGCGTCTCGGCCATCAGGCGGCCACCCCCAGCTTCTCCTTGACCGCGTCGGGGATCTCGTCGATCCGCTCGACGACGCGGATGCCGGCGGCTTCGAGGCGGGCGATCTTTTGCGTCGCCGTGTCCTCAGCCCCCTCGACGATCGTGCCGGCGTGGCCGAAGCTCATCCCCTTCATCTCCTCGTCGTCCATGAACTTGCCCGCCATGAAGGCGACGATCGGCAGGCGCGAGTCGTTGTCCTTGACCCATTCGGCCAGCTGCGCCTCCATGCGCCCGCCCGGCTCGGTGTAGATCACGATCGCCCGGGTCTGCTCGTCGGCCTCGAAGTAGGGCATCAGCTCGGCGTATGTCGAGCCGATGATCGCGTCGCCGCCGATCGAGACCGCGGTGGAGACGCCGAGGCCGGCCTGGGTCAGCGAGGAGGAGATCTCCGTGGTCATCCCGCCGGAACGGCTCATCACGCCGACCGGGCCGGGGGCGTAGGCCTTGGCAGCGTCCTTGGCGGGGCCGCCGATGCCGCCCATCTTGCAGACCTCGGGGACGATCAGGCCGAGGCAGTTGGGGCCGATGATGCGGGCGCCGCGCAGATTGGCGAGCTCGACCATCTGGGCGACGTCGCGGCGCGGGATGCGCTCGGTGACGACGACGATCAGCTTGATCCCGTTCTCGATCGCCTCGAGCACGGCGTCCTTGGTGAAGGCGGGGGGGACGGTGACGACCGAGCCGTCGATCGGGCCGCCGTGGTGCTCGACCGCCTGCGCGACGGTGTCGAAGACCGGCACGCCGTGCACCTCGCGGCCCTTGCGTCCGGGGGTGACGCCGCCGACGACCTTGGAGCCGTAGTCGAGGCACTCCCGGGTCAGGTTGACCGCCTCGCGCCCGGTGATCCCCTGGACGATGAAGGTCGTGTCCTTGCTCAAGAGGATGGACATCAGGCGGGGGCTCCCTGGATCTTGGCGACGGCGCGGCCGGCGGCCTCCCACATCGAGACCGAGCGGTCGCAGTACTCGACGCCGTAGCGCTCGAGGATCTTGAAGCCCTCCTCCTCCCAGGCGCCGGGGATGCGGAAGATCGCGATCGTCTCGCCCGGGTCCTTGCCCAGCTCCAGGCAGGCCTTGATCACGCCGCGGGCGACGATGTCAACGCGGGTGTTGGAGACGATCGACATCATCACGGCGATCTTCTCGACCCCGTCCTTTTCGAGGACCTCCTTGGCCAGGCCGCAGGCCTTGGCGACCGAGGGGTTGCCGCCGATCTCGGAGTAGTTGGCCGGCTTGCCGCCCTGGCTGCGGACCGCGTCGGTCAGGGTCAGCGAGCCCCCGCCGGCGCCGATCACGAGGCCGAGGTTGCCGGTGAAGCCGTGGTCCTTGCCCTGGATCACGCCGCGATGGTCGGCGGCGTCGATCGCCGTCACGTTGCGCTCGAAGTCCGACGGCTCGTAGGTCTCGCGCGTGTCCTCCTCGGCGATATCGAGCTTCTTGCGCAGCAGGCCCTTCTGGCGGCCGACCGCCTCGTTCTCCATCTCCATGTGGGCGTCGAGGGCGACGAAGCTGCCGTCCTGCAGCTCGGCCAGCGGATTGATCTCGGCCAGGGTCATGTCGTTGTCGCGGAAGAGGCGAGCGAGGCGGGCGAGGATCGGCGTCGCCCGGTTCAACCGCGAGCCGGTGACGCCGGTGGCGGCGACGACCTGCTTGGCCTCGAAGTCGGCGATCGGCAGGAGGTTGGAGACGTGGCCGCGGCCGACGTGGTCGGGATGGGTCTCGGCGACCTCCTCGATGTCGATCCCGCCCATGTCGCTGAACAGCATCAGCGGCTTCTTCGCGGTCCCGTCCCAGACGACGCTCGCGTAGTACTCCTGCTTGACCTCGGCCTTGGGGTCGACGAGGACGCCGCGCGGCATGTGCCCGTTGATCTCCAGCTCGAGAATCGCCTCGGCGTGCTCGGCGGCCTCCTCGGGCGTGTCGGCGAACTTGACGCCGCCGGCCTTCATCCGGCCGCCGGAGAGAACCTGCGACTTGATCACGACCGGGCCGCCGATCTCCTCGGCGACCTTGCGGGCCTGCTCGGCGCTCGTGCAGAAGCCGTACTTGGTGACCGGGATCCCGGCCAGCTCGACGATCTTGCGTGCCTCGTACTCGAAGAACCTCATCAGCGGCGCGGAACCCTATCCAAACCGGCGCTCGCCCAAGCGCGACGCAGCGCCTCGTGGACGCGGGACGACGCGTTCCCCGCGCTGCGCAGGGCGGTCCCATCCAACGTCCGCACCCGCTCGACCCCGCGCAGCGAGCCGGTCAGGAAGACCTCGTCGGCCCTGGCTAAGTCCTCACGCAGGAGCGCCGCCTCGCGCACCTCGAAGCCGGCCTCGACGGCGACTTGCATCGCGCGAGCGCGGGCGATCCCGGGCAGGATGCGCCCGTCGGCGGGCGGCGTGACGAGGGTGTGGCCGAAGGCGGCGAAGGCGTTGGCGCGCGAGGCCTCGAGCAGTCTCCCGTCCCAGTCGAAGATCAGGGGCACGGCATCGGTGCCCAAGCCGGCGCCGGTCTCGTCGAGGAGGGCGCGGTCCGCCCACTTGTGCCCGCCGAGACCGCCGGGGAGGACGACGGCGCGAGCGTCGACCTCGTTTGGAACCCGTGGCAGGACTTGCTCGGGATCGATCTCGACCGGTTCGACCGTCGCGGAGAACGCGTCGCCGGCGTCTGGGGCCACGGTCACGCGAAGCCCGCCGCGAGCGATGCCGGTCGCCCCGGCTTCGATCTCGTCGGCCAGCCTTGGCGCCACCGTTCGGTGGGGGAAGAGGGCCACGAGACTGGCGCTCAGCCGGGCTAGGTGCGCGCCCAGCTCGACCGGCTCGCCATCGAGGACGAGCAGGGTCTCGAAGACCCCCCGTTGACGATCGGGCCGGCGCTGCGCTGACGACACGGTCGCATTGTGGCAACCTCGCCGACTCCCGCGGCATCGGACGTGCGTTGAAGACCCTGCTGATCGACAACTACGACTCGTTCGCCTACAACCTCTTCCAGCTGCTGGGCGAGGTAAACGGCGAGGAGCCGCTGGTCGTGCGCAACGACGAGGCGTCATGGTCGGAGCTGCGCTCGCTGGGCTTCGACAACGTGGTGATCTCGCCGGGGCCGGGGCGGCCGGAGCGGGAGGACGACTTCGGTGTCTGCGCCGAGGTCATCCGCGAATGCGAGCGGCCGCTGCTCGGAGTGTGCCTCGGGCACCAGGGGCTGGCGACCGCGTACGGCGGAGCCGTTTCGCATGCGCCCGAGCCGATGCACGGCAGGCTCAGCACGGTCGTCCACGACGGGTCGTCGCTCTTCGACGGGGTGCCGAGGGAGTTCGAGGCGGTTCGCTACCACTCATTGTGCGTCGCGGAGCCATTGCCTGAGGAACTGGAGGCGATTGCGTGGAGCGATGGCATTGTTATGGCGCTGGCCCACCGTGACCGCCCGCACTGGGGTGTCCAGTTCCATCCCGAGTCGGTCTGTGCTGAGCATGGGCGGCGTCTGATCGAGAACTTTCGGGATCTGAGTGCGCGGCGGTTGGGGCTCGAAGGGTCGAGCGTGGGGCGTGGGGGGCGGTCGGGGCACCCCCTCCAAAACGCGCGGCCGGAGGCCGCGCTTGAGTGTTTTGGAGGGGGTGCCCCGACCGCCTCGACGACCCGGCTCGTTTTCGAGCGGATCGACGCGGAGATCGATTCGGAGGCTGCGTTCGTGGCGCTTTATGGAGATAGCGCGAGGGCGTTTTGGTTGGACAGCAGCGCGGGAAGGGATGAGCTAGCGCGGTTCTCGTTCGTGGGGGATGCGAGCGGGCCGTTGGCGTCGGAGATTTCCTATGACGTCGAGCTTGGAGAGGTTCGGGTCGAGCGCCGGGGGGACGTGGAGCTGCGGCGCGAGTCGATCTTCGGCTACTTGAGCGGTGAGCTTCAGCGGTTGCGTGTGGATGAGACCGGGCTGCCGTTTGGGTTCGAGTGTGGGTTCGTCGGTTATCTCGGGTACGAGCTGAAGGCAGAGTGCGGGGGGGAGGCGGCGCATCGGTCGCCTTATCCGGATGCGGCGTTCTTGCTCGCCGATCGGCTCATTGCCTTCGATCACGTCGAGGGGTGCGTCTATCTGGTTTGCCTCGTCGAGATCGGCGGGGAGGAGCAGGCGGAGCGGTGGATCGAGGCGACGACGGAACGGCTGGCGTCGCTGCCCGGGGTCGAGGAAGGTGACCTCGAGGAGGAGTCGGAGATCTCGGAGTTCGAGCTCGTCCGTGACCGGGGGCGGTACCTGGAGGACATCGAGGAGTGCAAGCGGTTGCTCACGGAAGGCGAGAGCTATGAGGTCTGTTTGACGAATCAGGTCCGGGGCGAGACCGATGCCGATCCGCTGGGGCTGTACCGGCGGCTGCGGCGGGTCAATCCGGCGCCGTTCTCGGCCTTCCTGCGCTTCGGCGAGCTGGCGGTGCTCAGCTCCTCGCCGGAGCGGTTCCTGCGGATCGGGGGCAACCGCGAGGTGGAGGCGAGGCCGATCAAGGGGACGAGCCGGCGTGGCGACACGGCGGAGGAGGACGCGCTGCTCGCGGAGGAGCTGCGCCGCGACGAGAAGAGTCGCGCCGAGAACCTGATGATCGCCGACCTGCTGCGCAACGACCTCGGCTCGGTCTGCGAGGTCGGCAGCGTCAGCGCGCCGCGCCTGATGGAGGTCGAGGGATACGAGACCGTCCACCAGCTGGTCACGACCGTTCGCGGCCGGCTGCGACCCGAGCTCGGATCGCTGGACTGCGTGCGCGCCTGCTTCCCGCCCGGCTCGATGACGGGAGCGCCGAAGCGACGGACGATGGAGATCCTCGACCGGCTCGAGGGCGAGGCTCGCGGCGTCTATTCCGGTGCGCTCGGCTACCTCGGTCTCGGCGGCGGCTGCGACCTCGGCGTGGCGATCCGGACGATCGTGGTCGAGGAAGGGGCCACGACGATCGGCGCCGGTGGGGCGATCGTCGCCCAGTCCGCTCCCGAAGCCGAGTACGAGGAGATGCTGCTCAAGGCGCGGGCGCCGTTGCGGGCCCTCGACGCGGCGGCTTTGCCAGCGGCGTCGAGGGGGTCGCCAGTCGCATGACCGACGGCTTCGGTAGCCTCGCGCCGAATTATGAGTAAACGAACACAAACGGCTCTCGCCCGAAGTGGCACGTTGTTGACGCTCGTCGCGCTGGTCGGCACCGCCAGCATCGGTTGCGGCGAAACGGTCATCGACAGCGCCAAGGCCGAGGCGGCGCTCGAACAGAACGTCGAGCAGGCGACCGATCGCAAGGTCTCCACGGTCGACTGCCCCTCGGACGTCGAGGTGAAGACCGGAGCGACCTTCGAGTGCACGGTGGGCTATGCCGGCGGCCAGCGCGAAGTCGCGACGCTCGAAATCCGAAACTCCGACGCCGACGTGTCGGTGACAGACCTGCGACCCGAAAGGACGGCGGAAAAACAATGACGGTCTCGAAGCGACTCCTACGCACGCTCTCACTCGCCCTGGCGGCCATCGCCTTGACGATCGGCCTCGGGCAGGCGACCGCGAGCGCCTCTGTTTGTGGCAAGTCGAGACGCGCGCCGGCGCGGCTCACGGCCCACCAGCTGCGGACCTCGGTGCTCTGCCTCGTCAACCGCGCCCGGGAAGATCACAGCCTGCATCGGCTTCGCTTCAACAGGAAACTGCGCGAATCGGCGACCGCCCACTCGCACGTGATGATCGCCAGCGGCCTCTTCTCCCATGCCGGCCCCGGCGGCAGCACCGTGACCAGCCGCGTGACCCGCTTCGGGTACCTCAGGCACGCCTCCCACTACTTCGTCGCCGAGAACATAGGGACGGGCATGGGTCGTGCCTACGGCTCGCCTTTCGGCATCGTGCGAGCCTGGATGCACAGCCCCCCGCATCGGGCCAACATCCTCGATCCGAGCCTGCGAGACTTCGGCGTCGGGATCGCCCGCGGCGACGTCGTCAACGGGTCCTCGCGCGGCGTCACCTACACGCTGGTCTTCGGCTCCAGGGGCTGACGGCGGCGGGCATCTACGGACCTGGCTTCAGGTCCGACAAGTAAAGTGCCGTGGATGAGCTCAATGACCACGGCCGAAGCGCCGACCACGCATGCAAAGCTCCTCGACTGGGTCGAGGAGGTCGCCGATCTGACCGAACCCGACTCCATTTATTGGTGCGACGGCAGCGCCGAGGAGTACGACCGGCTCGCTCAAACCCTGATCGACGCGGGCACCTTCGAGCGCCTCTCCGACGCCAAGCGTCCCAACTCGTATCTCGCCCTCTCCGACCCCGGCGACGTCGCTCGGGTCGAGGACCGCACCTTCATCTGCTCTGAGGACGAGGCCGACGCCGGCCCGACCAATAACTGGCGCGAACCCGAGGAGATGCGCACCATGCTCAAGGGCCTCTTCGAGGGCTGTATGCGCGGTCGCACGATGTACGTGGTGCCTTTTTCGATGGGCCCGCTGGGGTCGCCGATCGCCCATATCGGCGTACAGCTGACCGACTCGGCCTACGTCGCGGTCTCGATGCGGATCATGACCCGGATGGGCAAGGGCGCCCTCGACGTGCTTGGCGAGGACGGCGAGTTCGTGCCCTGCCTGCACTCGGTCGGCGCGCCGCTTGCCGCGGGCGAGGAGGACGTGCCGTGGCCCTGCGACGCCGAGAACAAGTGGATCGTCCACTTCCCCGAGTCGCGCGAGATCTGGTCCTACGGCTCGGGCTACGGCGGCAACGCCCTGCTCGGCAAGAAGTGCTTCGCGCTGCGGATCGCCTCGGCGATGGCCCGTGACGAGGGCTGGCTCGCCGAGCACATGCTGATCCTCAAGCTGACCTCGCCCGAGGGCGAGGTCAAGTACGTCGGTGGAGCCTTTCCCTCGGCCTGCGGCAAGACCAACCTGGCGATGCTGATCCCGACCCTGCCCGGCTGGAAGGTCGAGACGATCGGCGACGATATCGCCTGGATGAAGTTCGGCGAGGACGGCCGCCTCTACGCGATCAACCCCGAGGCCGGCTTCTTCGGCGTCGCCCCGGGAACGGGCGAGAAGACGAACCCGAACGCGATGAAGACCGTCGCCCGCGACTCGATCTTCACCAACTGCGCCAAGACCGACGACGGCGACGTCTGGTGGGAGGGGATGACCTCCGAGCCGCCCGCGCACCTGATCGACTGGCACGGCGAGGACTGGACGCCCGGCTCCGACAAACCCTCGGCCCACCCCAACGCCCGCTTCACGACGCCGGCGAGTGCCTGCCCGGCGATCGCGCCTGAGTGGGAGGACCCGGCCGGCGTGCCGATCGACGCCTTCCTCTTCGGCGGGCGCCGCTCCAAGGTCGTGCCGCTGGTGCGCGAAGCCTTCGGCTGGGAGCACGGCGTCTTCCTCGGCTCGATCATGTCCTCCGAGACGACGGCCGCCGCCGCCGGCGAGGTCGGCAAGCTGCGCCACGACCCGATGGCGATGCTGCCCTTCTGCGGCTACCACATGGGCGACTACTTCGGCCACTGGCTGAAGGTCGGCGCCACCGACGGCGCCCAGATGCCGCGCGTCTTCTACGTCAACTGGTTCCGCAAAGACGAGGGGGGCAACTTCCTCTGGCCCGGCTTCGGCGAGAACAGCCGCGTGCTCGAGTGGGTCTTCCGCCGCTGCGAGGGCAAGGCCGACGCGGTCGAGACCCCGATCGGCATGGTGCCCGAGGCGGCTGCCCTCAACACCGAGGGCCTGGAGATCTCCGACGAGGAAGTCGCCGAGCTGCTCGCGGTCGACCCGGCCGAGTGGAAGGTCGAGCTGCCGGCGATCCACCAGCACTTCGCCCGCTTCGGCCAACATCTTCCGGACGAGCTGCATGCCCAGCTTGCCGATCTAGAGCAGCGGTTGGGGTAGGGCCTGCCCTTTCCACCGCGGCAAGCCTGCCTTGGCTTACAGCTCGTAGGCCTCGGCTAGCTCTGGGTCCTTTTTCGAAAGCATTTCAGCCAGTTCGACCATCACCTTGCACTGCTTCCAGGTGGCGTCGTCCTGCATCTTGCCGTCGATCATGTGGACGCCGCGGCCGTCGGGGATCGCCTCGAGCACCTTCTTGGCGAACTTGACCTCGTCGACCGGCGGGCTGAAGACCTTCTTGGCGATCCCGATCTGCACCGGGTGCAGCGACCAGGCGCCGACGCAGCCGAGCAGGAAGGCGGATCGGAACTGGGTCTCGCAGCCGGCCGTGTCCTTGATGTCGCCGAAGGGGCCGTAGAAGGGCAGGATGCCGGTCGCGGCGCAGGCGTCGACCATGCGGGCGATCGAGTAGTGCCAGGGATCCTGCTGGGCGCTGACGCGATCGGCCTCGGGGTTCTCGGGGTCGGCCGGGTCCTCCATCGAGCGGTAGCCGGGGTGGCCGCCGCCGACGCGGGTCGTCTTCATCCGCCGCGAGGCGGCGAGGTCGGCCGGGCCGAAGCTCATGCCCTGCATGCGGGGGCTGGCGGCGGCGATCTCCTCGACGTTGACGACGCCCTGCGCGGTCTCGAGGATCGCGTGGACGAGGATCGGCCGCTCGAGGCCGGCCTTGGCCTCGAGCTGGGCGAGCAGGCGGTCGACGTAGTGGATGTCCCAGGCGCCCTCGACCTTGGGCACCATCACGACCTCGAGCTTGTCGCCGATCTCGGTGACGAGCGTCGTCAGGTCGTCGAGCACCCAGGGGCTCTCCAGCGAGTTGACCCTGGTCCAGAGCGCGGTCTGGCCGAAGTCGGACTCCTTGGCGGCCTTGATCAGGCCCTGGCGGGCGGCCTCCTTGCGGTCGACCGGGATCGCGTCCTCGAGGTTGCCGAGCAGGATGTCGGTCTTGGTCGCGATGTCGGCGGCCTTGGCCACCATCTTCTCGTTCGAGAAGTCGAGGAAGTGGATCATCCGCGAGGGCTTGACCGGGATCTCGCGCGGCGGCTCGGGGGCGCCGATCGCCTGCGGCTGGAAGAAGTCTCTGGGGTTTCTCACGCTGCTCCTCGCGTCGTTCGGTTCTCGGGACGGGGAAATCTAGACGAACCCCCGCTGACTTCGCCTTTAGTTCCGGTATGCGGAACTAAAGGCGAAGTCAGCGGCTGGGGTGGCCGGCGGAGGAGTTCGGGCGCCCCCGGCGTACCTAGGGGCGATGGCTACGGCGGCTGCCGACACGACCCAGGAGTGGCTGCTGCCGGCCGGCTCGCGCCCCCCGACCGTCGCCGAGCTGGAGGAGCGGATCGATCTCGCCCTGGCGACCGCGCGGGCCTCCGAGGCGGCCGTGATGACGGTCGGCGCGGCGGCCCTCGACGCCGCCGAACAGGCGAAGCGGGCGGCGGAGCTGGCCGAGCGAGCCAGCGCCAAGGTCGCCTCGGCGCCGGTCCGACCGCCATCGCCCGTCCCCGACTCCCGCCCCCGCCAGCGGCCTCGGACCGCTCCGCCCGACAACGGCCTGCGCGGTTTCCACGCTCAGGCCGATCGCCTCACCGAGCGCCTGCGCCGGCTGCAGCGGGTGCCGCTCGGTGCGAACTAGAATCGGCTCGATGCGCTGGGCCGGAAAGCTGGACCTCGCGGCGGGGATCGTCCTCGGCCTGGCGATCGGCCTCGTCGTCGCCTACCTCCTCGTCTTCGAGATCGGCGGCGGCAGCAGTCCGTCGGGCGTCTCGACCGAGACTACGAACTCGGCGCCGCCCGCTTCTTCGCGGCCCGCTTCACCGCGGCCAGCGCCCGCGGGGAAAGCCGCTCCCCAACCCCCCGGGCAAAGACGATGAAGCGGTGTTCGGCGCTGTACAGCGGGTGGCAGGCGCTGAGCACGAGTCGCTCGTAGCCGACGTAGTCGACCACCTGGACGTCGGTGGGGTCGACGATTTCGGTTTTCTGCACGCGGTAGACGATCGTCGCGTACGGCATTTCCAGGAAGACCTTGTCGCCGCGCTCCATCGAGTCGATGTGGCGGAACGGCGCCAGGTAGGTGGTGCGGTGCCCGGCGATGCCGACCGTGCCGTTCTGACCGGGGAACGGCGTTTCGGGGAAGTGGCCGGGTCCCTTCTCGAGGCTCGCCGTGTCGGTGCCCTGGACGAAGACCATGTCGAGATCGTCCATCGCCGGGGCACGGATGCGCCCGATCGCCTCGCCGGTTTCGGCGTGGGTGGCGAAGCGCCGCGCCAGAGCGGCGATCCGGTGCTTGCGGTTGCGGATCTCTTCGATCGCTCTCTGGTCCCCCCGGGTCGGGTAGCTCGCTTCGGTCTCGTTGAGCTGATCGGCGGCCTTGCTCTGCTGCACGGAGGCGTAGAGCGAGGAGAGCGGCTCCTCGTAGATCAGCGTCAGGCCGATGTCGAGGAAGAGGACGACGGCGGCGGTGATCAGGGCCGTCGAGAGGATGTGGCGGATGCGGTGCATGCGGGGGCTGGATTCTCCCTCATCGGGGCCGCGCCTTCCGCGAGCGCGTCCCGATCAGCAGTGCGTACCGAAGTGACCGGTCCAGACGTGGGAGCCGGAGCGCCCGTTTAGGTTGCCAATCCGCAGGCCGATGCCGACTTGGGAGAAGTGGCCGAGGATGTTCGCGCGGTGCTCGGGCGAGTGCATCCAGGTGTTGAAGATCGCCCGCGGCGAGCTCGTCGAGCCGGTCGCCCAGGCGATGTTCTCGGCTACTCGCCAGCAGCTGGCCGAGAGGTAGCCAACCCGCTTCATCCAGAAGGTGAATTCGCGCCCGCAGGCGTAGTGGCTGAAGCTTTTGCAGCGCACGATGTCGGCGGCCTTGTCCTTGGCGGAGCGGCTCAACTCGTGCGAGTTCGCCAGCGCGCCGAGGCCGGCGTGCCGGCGGGCGCGGTCGACCAGGCAGCGCATCGCCGCCAGCTGCTTGGCAGCGGGCGCCTGCTCGTCGACGTCGCTCGGGCAGGCGCCGTTGGGTGAGGTGGGCCCCTGAGCGTTCCCGTCGCCCGGCGCCGATTGCCCGGGCTCGGCGACGAGCCGGTGGTTGGCGAGGCCGATCGCGCCGGAGGCCGGTGCCGGCGTCAGGCTGAGCAGGCAGACGAGTAGGAGTGCGGCCGGGAGCTTGCGTCGCATCCCTCCTCTCTCGTCCGCCCGGCGGACTTGTCCAGCGATTTGGACGAAAATATGGGACGTGCGTCCGGGGTGCAGGGTTCCTTGCGGGCCGGCGCCGATATCCTTCGCCGCCCGTTCCCGCGACCGACGAGCAAGGAGCCATGGCCGTAGACACCGCCGCTTACCGCGAGCTGACCGACGAGCAGCAGGCGATCACCGAGATGGTGCGCCAGTTCGCCGACGAGCAGATCATCCCCAACGCCGAGCACTACGACCACGAGGACTCGTTCCCCGAGCCGATCGTCGAGCAGATGAAGGAGCTCGGCCTCTTCGGCGTGACTATCCCCGAGGAGTACGGCGGCATGGGGCTCGACCTGACGACTTACGCGATGATCGTCGAAGAGCTCTCGCGCGGCTGGATCTCGATCTCGGGCGTCGTCAACACCCACTTCATCGGCTCCTATCTGCTGATGAAGTTCGGCACCGAGGAGCAGAAGCAGCATTTCCTGCCGAAGATGGCGACCGGGGAGATCCGCGCCGCCTTCTCGCTCTCCGAGCCCGAGGTCGGCTCCGACGTGCAGGGCATCAAGGCGACGGCGAAGAAGGGCGACGACGGCGCCTGGGAGCTGAACGGCCAGAAGATGTGGGTGACGAACGGGCTCGGCTCGGACGTCGTCTTCGTCCTGATGAGGACCGACACGACGGCCGAACCGCCCTACAAGGGGATGACCTGCTTCATCGCCGAGAAGGAGGCCTGGAAGGAAGTCAACGAGGGCGACTACGCGGGCCTCACCGTGCCGCCCAAGATCAAGAAGATGGGCTACAAGGGCGTCGAGTCGACCGAGCTCGTCTTCGACGGCTACCGCTGCCCGCCCGAGCGCGTGCTCGGCGGCGAGGACGCCGGCGTCGGCCAGGGCTTCGTGCAGATGATGGACGCGCTCGAGGTCGGCCGCGTCAACGTCGCCGCCCGCGGCGTCGGCATCGCCCAGCGCGCCCTCGAGCTGGCCCTGCGCTACAGCCAGGAACGCAAGACCTTCGGCAAGGAGATAGCCAAGCACCAGGCGATCCAGTTCAAGATCGCCGACATGGCGACCCAGGTCGAAGCGGCCCGGCTGCTGACCCGCAAGGCGGCGCGGATGAAGGACGCCGGCGCGCGCTCGGACCTCGAGGCGGGGATGGCGAAGCTGCTCGCTTCCGAGACGGGCAAGTTCTGCGTCGAGGAATGCTTCCGCATCCACGGTGGCTACGGCTACTCGAAGGAGTACGAGATCGAGCGCCTCTACCGCGACGCGCCGCTGCTCCTGATCGGCGAGGGAACGTCGGAGATCCAGCGCATGGTGATCGGCCGCAAGGTGCTGGAGAGGAACAAGATCTAGGCCTGTGGCCTCTACCCCGGACCTGATCCGCACCGCCGTCGAGCGCTTTCAGGCCGAGGTCCCGGCCCTGGCGAACCTGAAACTGGTCTTCGGCCTCGAACTGAAGGCCAAGCACGACATCCAGCTCTACAGGGTGGAGGTGCCGGGGCCGAAGATCAGCAAGGACCTGGCTCAGGACGAGCGGATCCTGGTCCAGATCGATCGCCCGCAGTTCAACCAGCTTGCCGAGGGCGGCACGCTGAAGAGCTACCGCAAGGCGTTCGAGACGGGCCACATCAAGGCGACCGGAGACTCCAACGTGAAGAAGCTGATCGGGCAGGTGGTCGAGCGCCAGGAAGAACGCTCGCGGCTGCGGAAAGTCCACTAGGCGCGATGCTGGCAGCGGAGACGGTTGCCGACGACGAGCGGCTGCGCTCCCACGCGCGCGAGTGGGCGGCGCTGGCCGACGCCGCCGGCGCTCCTTACGCGCTGCCGGGCTGGGCGCTCGCCTGGTGGGCGCACGCCCGCCCCGCCGGCGCCGGGCTGCGCGCGGTCGTCGTGCGCGCCGGCGACACGCTCGTCGGCCTGGCGCCGTTCTACGCCGACGGGCGCAGCTACCGGTTGCTCGCCGCGCCGCTCTGCGAGCCGGTCGAACCGATTGCCGCAGCCGGTCGCGAGCGCGAGGTCGCGGAGGCGGTGGCGGCCGAGCTCGCGACGCATGAGCCGCGCCCGCGCGCGGTCGACTTCGGCACCCAGCTCTCCTCGAGCCAGTGGGTGGCCAGCCTGCGCGACGCCTGGCCGGGCAACGCCCGGCCGAGCCTGCGCGAAGGCGCCTCGGTGCCGATCCACCTGCTCTCCGTCGAGAGGGTCGACTACGAGGGCTGGCTGCGGTCCCGAAACTCGAAGCAGCGGGCGAACCTGAGGCGCTACCGCCGCAAACTGGACGAGGCAGGGGCAAGGGTCAGGGTTTCCACCCTCGACTCGATCGAGCGCGACGTCGAGGCCTTCCTGCGCCTGCACGTCGCTCGGCACGAGGACGAGGTGACCCCCCTGGCCGAGCCCAGGATCGGCTCGATGCTGGTCGAGGCAGGACGCACCCTCATTCCCCGAGGTCAGTTCCGGCTGATCTGCGCAGACCTCGGCGAGAGGACGATCGCGGCGCGCCTGATGTTGGCGGCCGGTGGGGAGGTGACCGACTGGAACAGCGGCTTCGACGACGCCTTCGCCAAGCTCTCGCCCTCGCTCAACACCTTTGCGGCCGGGGTGGCGCTCGCGATCGAGAGCGGCGATCGCCGCATCGACATGGGTCCCGACACCGCCCCCTACAAGCGCCGCCTCACCGACGCGGAGCGCAGCCTGGTCTCGCGGGTGCTGCTGCCGCCGGGGCGCGGCCGCCTGCGCGCGCGCGTGCGCCTGGCGCTGCGGATGGGCACCTAGCCAGGCGGCTCAGTCGCCGCGAGCACGGTGCGATCGCAACAGCCGGATGCCGTGAGCGACGTGCCCCCACTCGAGCTGATTGCCGTGCGTGGTGGCGTAGCGGTGTCGCCTGCTGGTCGCGGCGACGATGCCCGAGTGCCGGCGGGCGCCGAAGAGATGCCTCGGCAGGGCGATTGTCGTGCCGAAGGCCGGGGCGCCCCCGATCGCCAGGGCGCGCGCCGCCGCGGCCTCGTTGCCGGCGTCGAGCAAGAGCGGGTTCCGCGACGGGGAGGCAACCGGTCCCCGTTCGGATTCGCCGATCGAGGCGCGGTCGAAGTAGGCGGTCAGCTCGCCGGAGCCTCCCGTGCCGGTCGAGACGATGCCGTAGCGGAGGCGGTTCAGCGGTTCGGCGCCGGCGAAGAGGTTCGGACGGGAGGACGATCCGATCGAGCGGCCGTCGATCTTCAGCTCGGTCGAGGCCGCGCCGGCGGTCGAGCTTAGGTCGACGTGGATCTCGACCCAATGCCAAGCGCCCTCGGGGAGCAGCTGCGGCGAGAGCGGGCCGATCAGGTCCACGGCGGAGGCGCCGCGCGCCGCCCGCACATAGAGGTTGTCGTCGTCCCAGCTGGCGAAGTTGATCTCGGCCCGATTCGCGAACGGGGTGCTCGCGCTTTCGTCGTTGACGTAGGAGTCGACCCGCATCAGGTCGGTATAGGCCGTGTGGGCCGCGTAGAACCCGATCGGCAGGTAGATCGCGGCGCCGAACCAGAAGTCGTCCCCGGCGACGAGGTGTTCGTTCCCGTTCGCGTTGAAGATGCCGCGCGCGTAGGGCCCGCTGCACGTCGGGTCGTTCTCGGTGTGCACCGCGAGCGAGGCTTCGCCGGTATAGGCGGCGGCAGTGTCCCGCGCCGCGACGCTCGTCGGGCAGTGCGTGCTGACCTGGTCGAAGCCATAGGTTTCTTCCGCCTTGCCCTCAGCCCCGGCGACCCGCGAGACCACTTCGGCAGCGGCGCTCGCCCCCGCCGCGATCAGCAGGCTGCCCGCCAGGAGAAGAACCGCTGTCGCCCGATGAATCCGCAAATCGCTCACCCCCGCGCACGTCGACCGTGGGGGCGCGACGATACCAGGCGGGCCCGCTCGGCCCGGCCGGCAAAGCCCCCGGAGCCGCATGGCGGCTAGAGTTTCGCCGCCTGTCCGAACAGACATTCGACCGAGACGACGAGGAGCAATGACCGATACAGATCAAGCAGCGCGCGAGGCCTCCGGCGCCCATCCCTACGGCCGTTACCTGGAGGAGTTCGAGGTCGGCGCCGTCTACAAGCATTGGCCGGCGAAGACCGTGACCGAGGGCGACGACCACCTCTTCTGCCTGCTGACGATGAACCACCACCCGCTGCACATCAACGACGTCTACGCCAAGGAGTCCCAGCAGGGCCGCAACGTCGTCGTCGGGCCGCTGGTCTACTCGCTGGCGCTCGGCATGTCGGTCTCCGACGTCTCGGGCAAGGCGATCGCCAACCTGGCGACCGAAGAGCTCAGCCACCCCAATCCCGTCTTCCACGGCGACACGCTCTTCTGCGAGACCGAGGTCCTCGACGTCAAGCCCTCCAAATCGAAGCCCGACCGCGGCGTCGTCAAGGTTCACACCCGCGTGCTCAACCAGGACGACGTCCTCGTCGCCGAGTTCAAGCGCCTCGTCCTCGTGCCTCGCAAGGAACCGGGCGAACCGGTCTAGACCGCGACTCCAGGACGTTTATCCGGTTTGGAAGTCTTATGAACGCTGCTAGCGTGCCCGCGATGGGATGTCTAAGCTTCAGAGTCGCGTTGCTGGCGCTGGCCGCGTCTGTGGCGACAATGACCTTGGCGCCATGTGCGGCGTTTGCTGAAGACCCGATCGTGTTGCCGCCGGGATTCGAAGCCACGAATATCGGCGACAATGGATTCCTCTCGAAGCCGACAGCCGTGACGTTCGCACCAGACGGTCGGGTGTTCGTGCTTGACGAGGGTTATGGAACCGGCCCCGGCACCAAAGACGGACCCCAGGTAAAGGTCAAGACGCCGGGGTCCAGCGTCTACAAACGGCTGTTCAAGTTCGACCATGTCAACGTCAAGCAGGATCGCGGCTTGGTGGGGATGGCGCTGGAAAACGACTTCGACATGCCGGGGCACAATTTCATGTATTTGCTTTACACCTACGAGCCGAGCGGTGGGCCCAGCAACTCCGCCGAAGCGCGAACCCAACGTTTGGTCCGGGTCGAAGTTCCCGAAGCGATTCCGTCGGAACCATTTGAACCGACTCAGGAAGTCCTTCTTGGCAGCGTCGGAACGCCGGTTTCCGCAACGCAGGCTTGCCCCTATCCGAAAACCCCCGAAGGAAATTTCGATCCCAGCGGCGACTGGAAACCTTACGATCACACCGATTGCATTCCGTCGGACGCAGATGAGCACGCTGTCGATTCGGTGCTGGTGGATCCCAAAGATGGAACCCTGTGGGTTTCCATTGGCGACGGATCCGGAGGAGGCAGTTCACCCGTCCCGACGGCGTATCGCTCACAGGCGGTCGACAGTCTTTCGGGCAAGTTGCTCCATGTGAATCGAAATGGAGAAGGGCTGGAAGGAAACGGCATCTGTCCCGGCGTCACCGACTTTGACCGCAACTGCACCAAGGTCTACGCGCGCGGATTGCGCAACCCTTTCCGTTTCTCCTTCCGCCCCGATGGGAAGGTTGCCGTCGGTGATGTCGGCTGGGAAACGCGGGAGGAGATCGATTTGCTTGCGAGCGGAGGCAAGGATCTTGGTTGGCCATGCTACGAGGGCTCGGTACAAACACCTCTCTGGAAGGATCGGCCGGAGTGCAAAGCCTTCTATACGTCGGGTACGCCAACCGAGGCCCCCGTCTATGACTATCCGTATCCGCCGGGAGTAGGTGGAGCGGCCGTAATCCTGGGTCCTACTTATGAAGGTGCCGGACTCCCAAGTGATTATCCAGACGAATACAGCGGGGCCCTCTTCTTCAGCGACTATGTGAGCAGTAAAGTCAGCTATGCGAAATTCGATGCAGGCGGGTCACTGACCAGCGGCTATCCAAAAACGTTCGGTGAATTGCCCGAAGCCGTCGATTGGCAGCTTGCGCCAAATGGCGATCTGGTCTATGTGGATATCGGGTTCGGGATTCTGGGTGGCGATTCAGAACCGTCGATACGCGAGATCTCAGCAGTGAAAAACCAGAGGCCGACCGCGATGCTCAAACTCACTGGCTTGCCTTATGGAACCGCTCCCTTGGAAGCTGAATTCAAAGGCAGCGGATCTTCAGACCCAGATCCCGGCGAGACCGCGACGCTGGCCTACGCTTGGGATCTCGACGGCGACGGAGAATTTGACGACAGCTCAAAAGCAGATCCTCCGATCCAAAAATATATGGATGGGTCGAAAAACGTCGTCGTCAAGCTGAAGGTGGCCGATGTCCACGGTAAGTCCGATATCGCGTCCCTGACACTGTTCCCCGGCGACCATTTGCCACAAATAACGCTGGATCCGGGCAATGCCACCATGTATCGAGGCGGGGAAGAGATCAAATTGAAAGCAAGCGTTAGCGATCCTGACTCCGAAAGTGCAGTTCTGCATTGGCAGGCTTTTATCAACCACAACAATACTCACGTTCATGACTTGAACTCGGGCGAAGGTGAAGCGTTCATGTTTGAAACCGACACCGATCACGATCAGCCTTCGACCTATGAAGTCAAGATCTACGCCGAAGACAAACGTGGGCTTCGAACGGAACCTCCGAATCTCGTTCTCAAACCTGAAACGAGCAGCTTGCAGATCACCAGTACTCCCAGTGGAGCGGTGATTACGCATGGAGGTAGCGATCACACCACTCCCTACGCGGGTAAATCGACGATCGGAGTCGAGGTAGGTGTTTCGACTGTCGCAAGCTTTATCTCTGGAGGGGTCGAATACCGATTCGATAGCTGGTCTAATGGCAAACCTCGCTCGCAGGCGGTGACCATGCCGGAAGGCGGTCTGAGTTTGACCGCCACCTACATTGCCGAATTCATGCTCAAGGTCAAAAAGGAAGGCACGGGAACCGGCGCCGTGACCAGCTCCCCAGCCGGGATCAACTGCGGGGTCACCTGCGAAGCCAAATTCGACGAAGGCAAAGAAGTCACACTGACCGCGACGCCCGAAGGTGGCTCGACCTTCGCCGGCTGGTCCGGTAGCGGCTGTTCGGGTATGGGCACTTGCAAAGTGACGATGAACGCTGCCAGGGAAGTCACCGCCACGTTCAATTCGCCAGCCAAACCCAAATTGAAACTGACCGTCAAAAAAGCGGGCACCGGCACCGGCACGGTGACCAGCTCGCCTGCCGGCATCAGCTGTGGCATCACGTGCTCATTCGAATTCGAAGAAGGCAAAGAAGTCACCTTGATCCCGTCGGCCGAATCGGGTTCCGAATTCATCTCTTGGTCGGGTGCCTGCACGGGCTCAGGTGCTTGCAAAGTGACGATGAGCTCCGCGAAGGAGGTCTCGGCGACCTTCAACCTCGTATCCAACCCCGAAGGGGGCGGTGGGTTGGATAAATCAAGCGATATTTTCCCGGCGACGCTCGCTTTCAATACGAAGAAGGGCTTGACGAAGGGCCATAAGCAGAGCCTTCGGGGCTCGGCGGAGGACGAAAGCGGCGTGCGTAAGGTCCAGGTTGCCCTCCGCGAGGCCAAGAAGCTCAAAGGGCGCTGCCGCTGGTGGTCACAGGCCAGGGGCGGCTTCCCGAAGGGGACCGCGAGCTGTGCGCATCCCACCTACATGAAGGCGACGCTGAGCGGGAGCGGCGACGAAGTCTCCTGGACGGCGCCGCTCAAGGGCCACCTGCCGAAGGGCAGCTACCTGCTCGTCTTCCGCACCGAAGACGCCGCCGGTAACGTCGGCAAAAGCCAAACCTCGCTGTCCGTCAAGTGAGCCGACCCCCCGACGGCTACCAGCGCGCGAAGACCTGGGGGAGGGCCAGGGTCGCGGCGAGGATCTGGGCGTCCATGCCGCCGGTGACGCGGGGGACGTCGAAGGGGTCGAGGGGCTGGCCGGCGCGGGCGTAGCCGCCGTGGTAGCCGAAGGCGAGCTGGACGCCCTCCTCGCGCAGGGCCGCCTTCGTCTCCTCGCCGAAGCTGTCCGGGGTGCCCACCGGGTAGGCGAACATGCGCATCTCGCGGCCCAGCTCGGCCTCGATGCGGCGGGCGCAGGCCGAGATCTGCTCGCCCTGGGCCGCCGCCGGCAGGCGCGAGAGGACCGGGTGGTCGACGGTGTGGCCACCGACCTCCATGCCGGCGTCGCGCAGCTCGCGCGCCATGTCCCAGGTGAGCCAGTCGTCGCGCACGACACCGGGGTCGCAGCGGCCGCTGCCGCTCGCCTCGGCGACCCAATCGAGGAATCCCTCGCAGCGCTCGCCGGGCAGCGCCTTATAGGCGTCGAGCAGGGCGTCGGCGGCGGGGTCGCGGTCCTCCCCGAGCGGCAGCGGCTCCTCCAGCCACTCTCCGGCGGGGAGCTCCCCGACTCGGGCATTCCGCGCCATCCACGGCAGCTCGTACCACCAGGGCGCTCGCGGCTCGTCGATCAGCCCGGTGGCTAGGAAGAACGCCGCGCGCACGCCGTGCGCGCGCAGCAGCGGCAACACCTCGGTCGCCCACTCGCGGTAGCCGTCGTCGAAGCTGAGCAGCACGTGCGGGCCGCGGGGGGCAGCCTCCACGCCGAGCATCTCCTCGGGCGCGATCACCTGCGCGTGGCGGCGCAGGAAGCGCAGCCGGCGGTCGAGCTCCTCGAGCGTCGTGTCCCAGATCGTTCGCTCCCAGGCGGTGTTTCCGCGGGCGCCGATCCGGTGAAAGCAGAGCGTCAGCACCCCGTCCCAGGTCGGCAGGCGGCGCAGCGCCATGCCGACGCCCGTGCGCGAGAGCGCCCAGGCGGCGCGCTCGATCTTGTTCACGCCCGGCTCACCGCTGTGCGCGCCCGGAGCCGCCGCGCGCGCCGTTGCCCAGCACCCGTCGCATCGTGCGCGCGTTGAGGACGAGGCTGGGACGGGGGTCGTCGGCGGCGAACACGGTGAAGCGCTGCCGGTGGGCGAGGCTGCGCAGCCAGCGCCACCTCGTCAGCTCGCCCTCCTCGCGCAGGACCCGGTAGGCGCGGAAGTCCGGCAGCGGGTGCCAGAGCCGCAGCCCGTGGCGCCTCTGCACGGGCCGCTCCGGCTCCTCGCCGCATACTCGGCGGTAGGCATACAGCGGCACGTCTAGGCCGCAGGCGATCGGCAGCTCGATCGTCAGGTGAAAGCGCGGATTGCACTCGAGCAGCTTGTACTCGCCGTCGTCGGGGTCGCGCTTGTATTCGAGCTGCGCGATGCCGCGCATCCCGGCCTCGTCGAGGAAGCGGAGCCCGAGGTCGATCAGCTCCGGGATCTGCTCCTCGACGACGTAGCAGCCGACGCCGAAGTGGGGCGGGTCGGAGCGGATCTTGCGGTTGGTGAAGGAGACGAGCGGCTCGCCGTCCTCGGCGATGTAGAAGAAGGCGGAGTAGAGAAGGTCGTCGGGACCGGGGACGACCTCGGTTGCCATCAGCCCCAGGCCTTCGGCGAGCCAGCCTCCCGCCAGCTCCCGGAAGCGTGCGGCGTCGGCGACCGGGATCACCTTGTCGAGCAGCCCGGTGCGCTCGCGGAAGACGTGGCCTTCCAGGGGCTTGATCCCGCACGGCAGCGGCACCCGCTCCAACGCCGGCTCGACGTCGGCCGGCTCGCGCAGGAGGGCGAAGCCGGGAAGCGGCACTCCGGCCCGCTCGGCGATCTCGTAGGCGCGTCCCTTGTCGAGCATCGCCAGCGAGGCCTCGTCGCAGCCGAAGAGCGGCGCGTGGCCGCGCTCGATCAGCGCCTCGCGGTTGTGGGCGATCAACTCCACCCATTTGTCGGAGCAGGGCACGAGCACCCCGGGCTCGGGCTCGGCGAGCAGCAGGTCCAGCCACTCGCGCTCGGCCTCCTCGCCGCTGCCGCGCGTCTCGACGTGGCGCCGGCAGTAGCGCGAGAGGCGAACCGGGTCCTCGGCGCGGCAGTAGGCGACCACCTCGACGCCGCCCCGTCCCAGGCTGCGGCAGACGGGGACGGGCGTCTCGGCGCTACCGAGGACGATCGCCGGCATGCGCGCCGCCGCGCTCACGTCGCCGGCCCCACGGGTTGCGGCTCGCTCGACGCCGGGCGCAGCTTGCGCAGCTGCTCGACCAGCTCGCGCAGCGCGTCGAAGGCGAAGAGCCGCGCCGCCAGCAGCCCGACCGCACCGCCCGCGGCGGCACCGAGCAGCAGTTCGGCCAGATCGGAGCCGTCGAAGGCAAGCGCGACAGCGCCGCCGCCGAGCACCACGCCGGCCGCCGTCACCAGCGCGGGCCGCAGAGCGCCGAGCAGGGTGCGCACGTCGCTGTCGAGCGCGCGCAGGACGAAGGCGATCTGGACGCTGCCGAGGACGACGGTGAAGCCGGCGCGGGCCCAGGCGACGGCGGTGATCCCCTCCGGCGCGACGAGCACGATCGTCGCGACGAGGATCGGCAGCTGGATCGCGCCGAGCGCGACCAGCACTCGCTGGCGGCCGAGCGCCTTGAAGACGTCGCCGAGCGGGAAGACGACCGCCGTGATCCCGGCCTTGACCGCGATCGCCGCCGTCACGCCGCCGGCCGTGCTCCACTTCGAGGAGAAGAGCACGACGATCAGCGGTGTGGCTACCACCGCCAGGATCGCGGCGACGGGCAGCGCATAGAGGGCCTGGAAGCGCAGCAGGCGCATCGTAGAGCGAGCGAGGTCACCGCGGTCCATAGCCCGCTTTCGGGCAAGGGCGGGGAAGGCGACCTCCGAGGTATTCCAGGCGACCGTTTCGATCGCCAGTTCGGGCACCCGGAAGGCGATCGTGTAGAGGCCGAGCGCCCGCTCGCCGAGGACGCGGCCGACGACGACGGCGTCGGCGCGGTTGTTGAGCACGGAGAGCACCTCGAGCACGGCGGCGGCGCTGCCGTAGGAGGCCATGCCGCGGACGATCCCGAGGTCGAGCGAGAGCGTCGGCCGCAGCGGCGAGAGGATCCACTGCGCGAGGGTCCAGGCGGCCGAGCCGACCAGCATGCCGATCACCAGCGACCAGGCGCCAAAGCCGGCGACGGCGAGGCCGATCGAGACCGCGGCGCGGACGGCGGCGCGGACGATCTGCGGGATCGTGCGGCGCTTGAAGTTCATCTCGCGCACCAGCAGCGCGTCGTGGATGTTGCCGAGGCCGACGAAGAGCAGGCAGAGGGCGCCAACCCGAAAGAGGTCCGCCTGCCCCTCGACGTGGAAGAACTGGGCGACGAGCGGCGCGCAGAGCACCCCGACGACCGTCAACCCGACGGCGATGATCAGGTTGAGGGTGAACGCCGACTGGACGCGCGCCGTAACCCCTTGCTCCTGCTCGTAGACGACCGTCGCCTTCATCCCCAGGTCGCTGCCAAGTTCGATGAAGCTGAGAAAGACGACAACCGCCGCCACGACGCCGAACTCGTCCGGGGTCAGCAGCCGGGCGAGAACCATCACCGAGACGAAGTTGACCGCCTTGTTGCCGAGCAGGCTGGCGCCCGCCCAGAGCAGGCCGTGGCGCGTCGACTGGCCCCAGCTCGGGGCGCTCACAGGTGTCGAACCGGTTCGCTCATCGCTCAAGTGTCGGCATCCCCCGGCCGAACTGAACCCTACGGTGGCGACGAGATTTCGACGAGCTATCTTGGGACATCGGATGCAAAGCGGGACGCGGACGCAAGCCGAGGCACACGCACCGGCCGTGCGGGCCGCCGCCGACGCGCTGCACCCCGACGCCGGGCCAGCCTATTGGTTCTGCAAGCGGCTCTTCGACATCGCCTTCGCCGCCGCCGCGCTCGTCGTCCTGGGCATCCCGATGCTGGTCATCGCGATCTGGATCAAGTTGGACGATCGTGCCGGCGGGGTCTTCTTCAAGCAGTCCCGCACCGGCCTTGGAGGACGTAGGTTCAATCTGTTGAAGTACCGCTCGATGGTCTCCAACGCCGAGGAACTCAAGGAGCAGCTGCGCGATCGCAGCGAAGTCCCGTGGCCTGACTTCCGCATGGCCAACGACCCGCGGGTGACCCCGATCGGCCGCTTCCTGCGCAAGACCAGCCTCGACGAGCTGCCCCAGTTCATCAACGTGCTGAAGGGCGACATGTCGATCGTCGGCCCGCGGCCGACCAGCTTCGAGGCCAGCACCTACGACATCTGGCAGACCGGCCGGCTCGATTTCCGGCCCGGGATCACCGGGCCCTGGCAGGTCGAGGGCCGCGACTCGATGGACTTCGAGGAACGCTGCCGGCTCGAGATCGGCTTCTTCCGCCACCCCTCCTTCTGGCGCGAGATCGGCCTCATCTTCGCCACGGCCCGCGCCGTCTTCAAGCGGACGGGAGTGGCGTGAACGAGCGCAAGATCAGGCTCACGGCGCTGATCACCGGAGTGCTGGTGCTGCTGATCGGCATCGCCTTCACGGCGACCCGCGGTCGCGACTACGAAAGCGTCGCCACCGTGGTCCTCTCGCCGACGGTGACCGAAACGGGCGAGATCACGACGCTGCTCGAATCGTTCGAACGCTCCGGCACGCAGGGGACCTACGTCGAGCTGATGGCCTCCGACGACACGACCGCCAAGGCACAGGCGATGGGCGTCTCGATCACGGTCCGCGCCGTTCCCGACACGCGGGCGATCAGGATCATCGCCACGGGCGAAGAAGAAGACGTGGTTCCCGCCCTCAACTCGGTCATCGCCGCGACCAAGGCGCGCCAGTCTTCCCTCGACGACCTCTTCGCTCTGCAGATCCTCGAGAAGCCTTCGGAACCGTCGCTCGCTGGCCCCAGCACGGGAATCCTGGTGCTCGCCACCGTGCTGCTCGCGATCTTCGCCGCGATCGGCGTCGCCGTGATCCTGCGTCGCGTCGGGCCGGGTCGCCCGATCCAGAGCAGCCAGTTCCGAGCCGAGCCGACGCCGTCTGAGAAGTGAGCGCCTCGGGCCGGCCGCCCGGAGCGCTTGGGGCCGACCGCGACCCCGCTCTCAGTGCCGCCTCCGACGCGCTGCTCGCGCTCGGCGCGATCATGGTCGGGACCCTCGGCGCCCTGATCGCCCTCGGCCTCGTCTTCCGCGAACCGGCCCTGCTTCCCCTCCTGCTCCTCGCCGCCGCCTTCGCCGCCTTCCTCGTCTGGCAGCCGCGCTGGATCGTGCCCGCCTTCGTCGGCCTCACCTGGGCGGCGCTGCCCGGCCACGTCTTCGGCGGTCTGCCCTCGCCGGTGGAAGTGGGTGGCCTGCTGCTCCTCGCCTTCGCCGCCTGGCGGGCGCTGGAGCGACCGCGGCTGGCGGGCAACATCCTGCTGATCATGGGGCTGCTCGCCGTGCCGCTCCTCGTCTCGGCGGCGCTCAGCCCCGAGGGCTCGAGCCTGCCCGTCTCCGACCTGCGCGAGCTGCTCTTCCTCTTCATCGTCGGCCTCTGCGTCTACGGGGCGGGCAACGCCGAGCGGGTGGTGACCGCGCTCGTCGTAACCGGTCTGATCCTCGGCGTCGGCGGCATCTACTCGATCCTGATCGGGTCCAGCGGGCTCTTCCCGGTCATCACCGACGTCGCCACCGCGATCGAACCGGAAGCCCCGCGCGCGGGCGGCCCCTTCGGCGAGCCCAACTTCTTCGCCCTCTCGCTGGCGGCACTGACCCCGCTCGCCCTCTTCGTCGCCTCGCGCGGCGGCTGGAGACGCTGGCTCGGCCTCGCCACCCTGATCGCGATCGCCGGCGGGATCTTCGCCGCCGGCTCGCGCGGCGGAGCGATCGCGATGCTCTTCGCCCTCGTCGCCTTCGGCGCGACGACCAAGAGCCGCCAGCTGCGGCTCGCCGCGGTGGCGACGGTCGTCGCCGCCCTCCTCGTGCTCCCCTTCTTCGCCAGCCAGGCGGAAAGCTCTTCCAGCCGCACGACGAGCGGTCGTCAGACCGAGAACCTGATCGCGCTGGCGATGTTCAGCGACTACCCGGTCACCGGCGTCGGCCCCCATAGGTACACCGACCTCTACCGCGACTACAGCCGCAACATCGGCGAGGACCCGCGCTCGACCCGCGAGCCGCACAGCCTCTACCTCGAAATCGTCGCCGAGCAGGGCGTCGTCGGCCTGATCGCCTGGGGGCTGGCGGCCCTCCTCGTCCTCACCTACGTGCTTTCGCGCGGGATCTGGCGCACGGTGCTGGGGCGGGCCGTGATGCTCTCGATCGCGACCTACATGGTCGGCAGCCTCTTCCTGCACGGCAGTCAGCTGCGCCTGCTCTTCATGCTCGTCGGGCTCGCCATGGCCTATGCGACCGACCTCGCCGCCGGCACGGCCGAGGAGTCGTCGCCGGAGATGGCGTGAGCGCGCTCGTCGGGCTCTTCTGGGCCGCGATCGCGGGCGCGGGCTGGATCCTCATCGGCTACCCGCTGGCGCTGCGGGCCCTGCCGGCGCGGCCCTGGCGCAGCGCCGAGGACGAGCTGCCGAGCGTCTCGATCGTCGTCCCCGGATACCGCGAGCGCGAGACCCTGCCGGCCAAGCTAAGAGCCCTGGCGGCGCTCGACTATCCGCCGGAGCTGATCGAGGTGCTGGTGCCGATCGACGGCGACCGCGAGCTGGCCCGCCTGGCGCAAGAGGCCTGGCCGGCGGCGACCGTCCTCTTCTCCGACGAGCGCGGCGGCAAGGCGGCCGGCCTCAACCGGGCGCTCGAGCGGGCAACGGGCGAGGTGGTGGTGATGACCGACGCCAACAACCTGCTCGAGCCGGGCTCGCTGCGCGCGGCGGCCCGCCACTTCGCCGACCCCTCAATCTGGGGGGTGGGGGGCCGCCGCGGTGAGACCGGCAGCGCCTACGACCGCTACGAGGACATGATCCGCGTCGCCGAGAGCCGCAGCGGCAGCGTCGCCGCGATGTCGGGGGAGTTCATGGCGGTGCGCCGCGAGCGGATGCCACGCTTCCCCGCCGGCATCGTCAACGACGACTTCTGGCTGCTCTGCACGCTGGTGCGGGCCGGGGGGCGGGTGGTCTACGAGCCGCTCGCCGCCTCCGAGGAGCCGCCGCCCTCGGCGCGGGGCGAGGTTGCGCGCCGCTCGCGGATGGGCGCCGGGCGCGTGATGGCCGCCGGCGAGCTGCGCGGCCTGCCCGCCGGCTTCGCGATGCGGATCGTCTCCCACAAGCTCGGGCGGCTGGCGCTGCCCTTCCTGCTGCTCGCCTGCCTGCTCGCCTCGCTCGGCCTCGCCGGCCGCCCCTTCTACCGCGCCGCCGCCGCGGCGCAGCTCGGCGCCTACGGCGCCGGGGCGCTGGCGGCGGCCGGCGTCGCCCCCCCTGGCCGTCTCGGCAAGCTCTGCCGCGGCCTCGGCCAGTTCACGCTCGGCAACGCGGCGGTCGCGGTTGGCGTCGTCCGCGGCCTGCGCCGCCAGCAGTCGGTCGTCTGGGACGAGGTCGAGTAGGGATGTGCGGGATCGCAGGCAAGGTCACCGGCGGCGAGCCGGTGGCGCCGGAGCTGATCGGGCGGATGTGCGACGCGATTCGCCATCGCGGGCCCGACGGCGAGGGGATCCACGTCGAGGGACCGGTCGCCCTCGGCATGCGCCGCCTAGCGATCATCGACCTGGTGAGCGGCGACCAGCCGCTGGTCTCCGAGGACGGGCAGGTGGTCGCCGTCTTCAACGGCGAGATCTACAACCACCTCGAGCTGCGCGCCGAGCTGGAGCGGCGCGGCCACAGCTTCCGCGGCCACAGCGACGGCGAGACGATCGTCCACCTCTACGAGGAGCACGGCCCCGAATGCGTCGACCACCTCGCGGGCATGTTCGCCTTCGCCCTCTGGGACGCGCGCGAGCGGCGCCTGCTGCTCGCCCGCGACCGCGTCGGCAAGAAGCCGCTCTTCTACGCCCGCGCCGGCGATGCCCTGCTCTTTGCCTCCGAGCCTCGCTCGATCCTGCTCGACCCCGCGGTGCCGCGCGATCTCGACCATCGCGCGCTCGACGCCTTCCTCGTCAACCAGTACGTGCCCCACGGCCTCTGCGCCTTCCGCGCGCTCGCCAAGCTGCCGCCGGCGACGCGCCTGCTCTGGCGCCCGGGCGAGGAGCCGCGGCTGGAGCGCTACTGGTCGCTCGAGTACGAGCCGAAGGACGGGATGCCGGTCGCCGAGGCCGAAGAGCGCCTGCGCGAGGCGATCCTCGAGGCGACCAGGGCGCGGCTGATGAGCGACGTGCCGCTGGGTGCCTTCCTCTCCGGCGGCGTCGACTCGAGCGCCGTCGTCGCGGCTATGGCGATGACCTCGTCCGAGCCGGTGCGCACCTTCTCGGTCGCCTTCCCCGGCACCGAGGTCGACGAGTCTCCGCACGCCCGCGCTGTCGCCGAGCGCTACGGCACCGAGCACACCGAGCTCGCGGTCGGGCCGCCGAGCGCGGCGCTGCTGCCGCGCATCGCCTGGCACTTCGGCGAGCCCTTCGCCGACCCGGCGGCGCTGCCCACCTTCCAGCTCTCCGAGCTGACCCGCCGCCACGTCACCGTCGCCCTCAACGGCGACGGCGGGGACGAGTCCTTCGCCGGCTACCGGCGCTACTGGCAGCTCGCCCGCACGCGCCCCGCCGACGCCCTGCCGGCGGCGGTCCGGCGAGGGTTGGCGCGCGCCGCCGCCGGCCTCGCCGGGGGGACCGAGGGGCGCTCGCCGCTGCCGCGCGCGGCGCGCCTCGCGGCGCGGCTGGCGATGCCGCCGGCGCACCGCTACGCCGACCTCTTTCGCTACTTCCGCGACACCGACCGCGACCGTCTCTATACGTCCGAGTTCCGCGCCAGCCTCGGCGACGCCGACCCCCTGCGCCACGTCGAGCGCGCCTGGGACGGGCGCGCCGGCCTCGCCGCCGTCGACCGCCTGATGGCGGTCGACCTCGACACCTACCTCGCCGACGACCTGCTCGCCAAGGTCGACGTGACCAGCATGGCCAACTCCCTGGAGGTCCGTTCCCCGCTCCTCGACCACCGCTTGATGGAGCTGGCGGCGACGATGCCGGTGCGCCGCAAGCTGCGCGGCACCGAGGGCAAGGTGCTGCTGCGCGACGCCGTCCGCGAGTGGCTGCCCGACGGCATCCTCGACCGTCCCAAGCAGGGCTTCGCCGTCCCCCTGGAGGGCTGGCTGCGCGAGGAGATGCGCTCCCTACCGGAGGAGGTGCTGCTCGACCCCGCCGCCACGGATCGAGGCATCTTCCGCCCCGACGCCGTCCGCGACCTGATCGGCGAGCACCGCGAAGGCCGCGACCGCGCCGACCAGCTCTGGGCGATGGTCAACCTCGAGCTCTGGTTCCGCACCTGCGTCGACCGGGTGATCGAGAGCCCGGACGAGCTGCCGGTGCTTGCGTAGCGGCGTCAAGGGCAGCGCCGGTTCGCCTCAACAGACCTTGACATCGATCTATGGCGCATTAAAGTCTGTTGACTATTCGAATCTATTCTCCAATGGGAGGGGATTGATGCTGACCTTCAAGCGGTTCACGCTGCTCGTCTGCGCCGTCGCGGCCTTCGTCGTGCCGGTCAGCGCAGCCCATGCGGCGATCGAAACCAAAACCATCGACTACGGCCCGTACACGATCCCGGCTGGGAACGGCGATCCGCACGACCATGAAAACGCGGGGATGATCACCAACCAGATCGTCACCAACATCGCCAAGCCCTGCACGGGCTGCTCGATCATCGGCGTCACGCCGGATCTCGTCTACACCGACGGGACGAAAGCGACGATCAGCCAGGGCCCGATGCTCCACCACGCGATGTTCGCGGCGCAGTCGAAAGGCAAGTCCGACGTGACTTGCGCCGGCAAAGGCCCCGGCCTGCTCGGCGAACGCTTCTTCGCCTCCGGCGACGAGCGCACCCCGGTCGACCTGACCTCGCTGCCCTACGGCTACAAGGTCAACAGCTCAGAGACCTGGAACATGGTCTTTGACCTGATGAACTGGGAAACGACCAGCAAAACGGTGAAAATCCGGATGACCTGGAAGTACGCCACGGGGAGCGACCACACCAGCCGCGCGCCACTGCGCCCGGTCTGGCTCGACGCGAACCAGTGCTCGCTGAACTCCTACATCTCGGTCCCGATCGGGTTCAGCGATACCCACTACGACTGGAAATCGACCCTCAGCGGCAAACTGATCGCCGCCGCGGGCCACATCCACGACCACGGCGTCAACATCGAAGTGACCAACGAGAGCACCGGGGGCACTGTCCTCTGCAACTCGGTGGCCGGCTACGGCGGACCGGGCTACGAAACCCCGGACGGCCGTAAACACGTCTCCTCGATGGGGGTCTGCACGGGCAACCCGATCTCGACGATCAGCAAAAACCAGACGATCCGCCTGCACGGGATCTACAACGTGCCGGAAGGGCACCACCCGATCGACGACGCGATGGCGATCGCGATCGCGTACATCGGTTAACGAAAAGCAAGGCGCCGCCGGGTCCCGCCCTCTTGGTCCTTGGGGCGGGGCTCGGCGGCTACGCCCGAGAGATCTCGTCGGCGATGTGCAGTGACGCCGCGAAGGCCCGACCGCGCCGACCAGGGTCCTGACGCGACTCAACGGCGTCTGAGCCACTCCGCGAAGAGGGGGTCGAGCAGGTAGGGCTTGCTGGCCGCGTCGCGCTTGAGGTGACGTTCGTCGTCAAGCAGCCGTTTGAGCGTCTCCTGGAGCGTCGAGCGCGCGACGCGGTGCTCGCTGGCAAGGAGACTGCCCGTCGGAGCCTGGCCGTCGCCGACCGCAAGCAGGACCAGGCGCTCATTCCTGCTTAGCCCGTCCCACAGCGCCTGGTGCGCGTCTCGGGTCTCCGCCAGCGCCAGCCCAAGCACCGCGGGCGCGGGGTCCGGGTGATCTGCCTGTTCGTCGAGCAGGTTGTAGAGGTGGTGGGCGAGCAGGATCGTGCGCTGCGGGTGACCGCCCGTGCAGGCGAGCAGCTCGTCGACGGCGCCGCCAGGATCGAGCCCGCTGCCGACGAGCAGGGCCTCGATGTCATGCGCGGCCTCAGCGATAGGCAGGGCGGGAAGCTCGAGCGGGCGAGCCTGGCCGTAGAAGGGCCGCTCGTGCTGGGAGAAGAGCGCGTGCATGAGTGACGGCTGGCTTCCGGCGAAGACGTAGGCCGCCGCCTCGCCGTGGTGCTGGATTACGGAACGCATCAAGCCGTCGATCGCGTCGTCGGCGACCAGGATCTCCTGAAACTCGTCGAAGCAGACGACCGTCAGCTCGCCATCCGTTTCATGCAGCGCCCGTGGCACATCGAGCAGCTCAAGGAGCGCGGCCCGCGCCTCGTCTGCCGCTGGGCGCGCCGGCCGTGTCGTCAGGTTGACCCCGACTCCGGCAACCGAGGCGCCGACTTCAAGGCGCGCTGCCCAACGGCGGACGCTGCGCCCAGGGTCGTTTGGCAGATCGCTGAAGGACCCCGCGACGCGCGCCGCGACGTCGCCAAGCGTCGCGACCTTTGAGAAGTCGACGCGAACGGCTCGATGGCCTGCCTCCCGCATGGCGAGGATGTGGGCATCCAGCAGGCTGCTCTTGCCAAAGCGGCGAGGCGCCGCGAGGCGGACGGCGATCCGGTCGGCCGCCGCTCGCTGCAGGTCGTTGAGCTCCGATCGCCGGTCGATCAGATGTGCGGGATCGACAGGGCCTTGATAGTTGAACGGATTCACCGTACATCAGTGTACGGCATTACCGTACACACGGAGAGATCGCGTCAGCGACGTCGAGCAGCGACTGGGCGTAGCTGTCGGGAGAGAAGGTGGTGCGGGCGGCTTCGGTCGCGGCGGCCGTCATCCGCATGATCGCGTCGGCGTTGTCGGGGTCGAGCGCCCAACGCAGGGCGTTCCGCATCGCATCCGCGTCGTCAGGAGGGACGACCAGGCCCGTGCGACCGTCTTCTACGTACTCGCGGACGCCGGGGCTGTCGGTGACGATCGTCGGCTTGCCGAGAGCCATCGCGTTGAGGTAGGTCTGCTGGCCGGCGGTGCGGTCGTCGCGGTCGGCGAGGGGTACGACGACGACGCTGGCGTCGCGCAGCAGCTCGAAGAAGCGCTCGTAGGGGACGGGGCCGGCGGTGACGTTGGTGGGTAGCGGCCCGTCGAGGAGTTCCGTCGCCAGCGTCACCGGCGCGTCGAGCTCGCCCGCGGCTGCGACCAGCGGGCCGTAGTCGCGCAGGGAGTTGCCGCCGGCGAAGACGCCGCCGCCGGTCGAGGTCGGCGCCGCCAGGTCGGCGTCGCTCAGCGTGTGGCAGTAGGGCGTGACGAAGACCCGCTCGGGGTCGACTCCCCAGGTGTCGGCGAAACGCTGCCGCTCCCACTCGCTCAGCACGCAGTAGGCGACCCGCGGGCCGTCGAGGGCGCGCAGGCCGAGCCGGGTCGTCAGGCGATCGATGCGCGACCCGCCCAGCTTCCACTGGCACTCGCCGACCACGATCGGAGTGTCCGCGGTAGCCGGCCGGCGGCGGATCGCGATCGCCGCGAGCAGGTCGACGTAGAGGTCGGAGGGCCCCACCGATCCGTCGAGGATCAGAGCCCGCCGTCCCGCCGCACCGCTTACGAGGCGCCTGAGGAGCGCCCCGCGCGACATCGAGCCGCGGTCGAGCATCTCGCAGCGCGCGGTCCAGCTCTCGCGGCCGGGTAGGTACCAGGTGGTGAGGAAGTCGCGGCGCGGCTCGCTGGGCACGGACGCAGGCTATTGACGGCCGCGGGCGATCAGCGCACGACCCGGAACCAGGCCGACCGGCGATTTCCCGTCCGCGACCTTGCCAGCAGCCGGTGGCGACCGGGGGATAGGGCTTGACCGTGGGGGCGGATCGGCAGGGGAACCACGTTGCGTCCCTTCCGCAGGCGTCTGGCGAGGTGGAAGCGGTGAGGGACCCATAGCGAGACTCGTCCCGCGCGCGAGAGGGAGAGGACGATCTTCGCCTTCCCCGCAGGGCCCGCGCCGTGCAGTCGAACCTTCCGCGGCCTTACCGCCAGGCGCGTTATCCGGATGCCGCGGGCCTTCCCCGTCGTAATCGGAACCACCGTCCCCGCCTCCTGCGCGACGCATGGCGCTGTCGTGCTCGCTTCCAGCGCTTCGTGCGTGTCCGTTGGCGCGTAGTCGAACGACTTCGTACCGCCGCCGGCGACGTAGATCGTCTGCGCGACCGTCGCGGCCTGGATCCCGTGGCGCGGGACCGCGAGCGGCGGCAGCTGACGCCACTCTCCGGTGACCGAGCTGTAGGACTCCGTTGCCCCCGTCACCTGCCTCGAGCCGTTGGCCGTGCGCTCGCCACCGATCGCGTAGAGGCAGGCGCCGACCGCGGCGACGCCGAGGCCGCCGCGTGGCGTCGGGATCGAGGTGACGGCCGGCTTCCAGGCGGCGCTCGCCAGGCCGGCGTCGTCGGCGGGCAGCTCGAGCTCGTCGACCGGCGCGACGTCTTCGGTCTCGATCCCGCCGCTCTCGAAGGTGCGCCGCCCGCCGATCGCGTAGAGCTCGTCGCCGACGATCGCGGCCTGGAAGTGATCGCGCGGACGCGGCATGTCGGCGAGGCGGGTCCAGGCGCCGGTTCGCGGGTCGTAGGCGTCCACCCGCGCCACCGAGCCTTCCGGGCCGAGCCCGCCGGCGTAGATCAGCTTGCCGTGCCAGGCGACGACGCCGCCGGCGGCGCGGGGGCTGGGCATGTCGGCGCCGGCAGCGAAGGCATCGGCGGCGGGGTCGTAGATCGCGACCTTGCCGCTGACCGGGAACGGGTATTCCCACTTGGCGAGCCCGCCCGCGTAGATCAGCTTGCCTTCGACGGCGGTGGCGGCGACGTGGTCGAGGTCGGCGAAGCCCGCCGGCAGCGACGCGACCTCGGTCCAGGCGTCGGCTGTCGGGTCGTAGCGATCCTGCTCGACCGAGTTGCCGGCAGCCAGGTAGATCTGACCGCCGAGCGCGGCATAGGTGACCTCCTGGCGCGGCGCGGGCGCGGGCGCCAGCGGCGTCCAGGCCGGTTCGGCGCCGAGCGCGAGCGCGGCGCCGAGCGCGGCGGCGACGAGAGCCGTGGCGACGGCGCCCCGTCTGAGTGTCCTGAGCCCCTTCGTCAAGTCAGCTTCGCTCGATTCCATGACGTGCCGTGACTTATGTACCCATAGTGGCCGCTAACTCACGGCACGTCCCGGCGAGCGTAGGTCGTTTAGCCGACGGCCCGGGCGGCGCCGACTCCAACCGAGTCCTGGGCGGCGGAGACCGTCGCGGCGCGGGCGAAGCGGCCGGGGGTCGCGGGTCGCGCGGCGACTTCCAACGGCGCGGCCGGTTCGGGGCCGGCGGTCGCCTGGTCGAACCAGAGGTCGAGCGGCTTGCGCTGGGCGTCTTCGGCGATCGCGACGATCCCGTAGCGGATGCGCTGGATCGGACGGCCGTAGGTGTTGGGCTTGCTCGAGCGCCCGACCAGGTCGCCATCGAGGTAGAGCTCGCTGAACGCCCCGGCTCCGGCGGAGAGATGCTCGTGGACCTCGAGCGTGAACCAGCGGCCCTCGGGCAGGTCGAAGGGCCCGACCAGGGTGTCGTTGTCGCGGCCGGCGCCGAAGCGCAGCAGGCGGGCGTGGTGGTCGGAGCCGTAGATCGAGACCCCGCCCCAGTCGGTGTCGTCGGGGTGTGAGAGCCAGTTGTCCCAGCGTAGGAGGTCGACCTGTCCCTGGATCTTGGCGATGAAGCCCGGCGGCAGGTAGTAGGCGGCGCCGAACCAGACGTCTTCGCCGTCCTGCCAATTGACGTTCCAGATCCCCCGCGAGTAGCCGTTTTCGCCGCCGCCGTCGTAGGCGGCGAAGGCCGACGTAGTGCCGTCGTAGGCGCGGTCCGTGGAGATCGCCAGGGTGCCGGTCTCGACGTTGGTCTGCGAGAAGTCGTTAAAGCCGCTGTCGAGTGTCGTCGCGAGCGGAGAGACGCCGGCGCTCGCCGTCGCCGGAATCGTGCCCAGCGCCGCGGCGAGGGCCGCGAGCGTCAGGAGGAGGGCGGTGAAGCGTCTGTGCGGGTGTGACGAGCGCATCTCACACCCCGCATCGACGGGGATGCGTTCGGCCTCAGCTCTGTCAATCGACCTGGACGAATGATCTAGTCAGGGGCTCGAGCTGGGCGTGGAATTGCTTTGGGGGTCGATTTATGTGAACTCGTCAGCCCAGGCAGGAGCGCCGCCCAGCGATCGGGTGGAGGCCATGGCGCCCGCCGCGGTGGCAGCGGACGGCGTGGCGCCTGCCTGACCTGGAGCCGGTCAGCGCCAGCTTGAGCGCGCGGCGATGGCCGCGTTTCTTCTGGGTCGTGGTTTCTTCGCCGGCCGGGGGCGGGGTCGATTCGGGTTCGGGCGAGGTTTCGGGGGCCGGAGTGGGGGTCGGGGTCGGTTCCGGGGTGGGTTCAGGAGTCGGTTCCGGGGTTGGGGTGGATTCCGGAGCCGGCTGGGCCGTGCCGCTGAAGTGGCTCGCGGTGCCGGCGAAGGCGTCGTCGAAGCTCAGTTCGAGCGGCTTCTTCTGCGAGCCGGCGGCGATCGCGACGATCCCGTAGCGGACCCGCGTCGCGGCGCGGCCGTAGGTGTTGGCGGCGGTGCTCTTGCCGATCAGCTTGCCGTCGAGGTAGAGCTCGCTGAGGGCGCTGCCGCTGGTCGCCGAGCGACGCTGATGGACCTCGAGCGTGAACCAGCGACCCTCCGGCAGGTCGAAGGGGCCGACCAGCGTGTCGTTGGGCCGGCCGGCGCCGAAGCGCAGCAGGCGGGCGCGGTGGTCGGAGCCGTAGATCGAGACGCCGCCCCAGTCGGTGTCGGTCGGGTTGGTCGACCAGTTGTCCCAGCGGACGAGGTCGACCTGGCCCATGATGTTGGAGGTGAAGCCGGTCGGCAGGTAGTAGGCGCCGCCGAACCAGACGTCGTCGCCGTCCTTCCATTCGACGTTCCAGATCCCCCGCGAGTAGCCGTTTTCGCCGCTGCCGTCGTAGGTGGCGCGAGCGGCGTAGCTGCCGTTGAAGACGCGGGAGGAGTCCATGCTCAAGGTGCCGCGGAGGACGTTCGTCTGCGAGAAGGAGGAGAAGCTGCCGCCGTCCAGCGTCGCGCTGAGCGAGGTGACGGAGGCGCTGGCGGCCGGGGCCGTTAGGAGGGCCAGCCCCGCGAGGAGGGCGAGGCAGGCGATGGCGCGGAGGGAGCCGGGCCTGGTGTTTTTTGCACCGAACATGTTTCGCATGTCGGCTCGACCGCCGTGACAAAAAGCCACGACCGCCGTTTCTGGACGGATCGCCTAGGTCCAGGCGCGACGCCTCGCAACTAGACTCCGCGGCCAGTGGCGAGCGGCGCTCCGAGAGTCCTCCACGTCATCGACTCCCTGCGGCTCGGCGGCGCCGAGGCCCTGCTGGCCGCCCTCGTCCGCGAGCTGCGGCGCTCGGGACGCTCCTGGAACGCGGTCTGCGTACCGCATGCCGAGGATGCCGATCCCGGCCTGGTCGAGCGAGTGCGCGAGCACGCCGACGAGCTGCGCTGGCTGCCGTCGGGGCCGCTGTACGACCCGCGGCTCTACCTCGCGCTGGGTCGCGCCGTGCGCGAGGCCCGCGCCGACGTCGTCCACTCCCACCTCTCGACCGCCAACGTCGCCTCGCGGGCCGTCGCCGTGCCGATGCGCCGGCCGCACGTGACGACGCTGCACACCGTTCCCGGGCCGACCGCCGAGGACAGCCGCCCGCGCGCCCTGGCCGACGGCTGGTCGTCCTGGCTCTCGCGCCGCGTGGTCGCTCCCTCGGCGGAGGTCGCGGACGCCTACCGGGCCGCCTTCCGGCTGCCTGCCACGCGCATGCGCGTGATCCCCAACGTGCCTGCCGCCGAGCCGCCCGCGAACGGCTTCGATCGCGAGGCGCTCCGTCGCGAGGTGGGCGGCGAGGGGGTCGAGCTGCTCGTTCTCGCCGTCGCCAGGCTGCAGCCCGAGAAGGGCATCGACGACCTGGTCGCCGCCGCGGCCGCGCTGCGCTCGCGCCTGCCTGGCCTACGGGTGGCCGTGGCCGGCTCCGGTCCCGAGGAGGACGCTCTGCGGGCGCGGATCGAGAGCGCCGGTCTGAGCGAGTCGTTCGCCCTGCTCGGCAGCCGTTCGGACGTCGGCGCCCTGCTCGCCGCCGCGGACGCCTTCTGCCTGCCCTCCCGGCACGAGGGCCTGCCGCTCAGCCTGCTCGAGGCGATGCAGGCGGGCCTCGCCTGCATCGCGACCAGGGTCGGCGCGATCCCCGGCGTGATCGCCGACGGCGTCGACGGCCTGCTCGTCGAGCCGTCGGACCCCGAAGCCCTGGTCGAGGCCCTCGACAGGGTTCTGCGAGATGAGGACGGCAGGCGGAGGATGGGCATCAAGGCCCGCGACCTGGTCCGCGAGCGCCACGCGGCGAGCGCCGCGGCCGCCGCTTACGCCGACCTCTACGACGAGCTCGTGGGCGGACCGGGGGCGGTCGGGGAGCCCGGTGGCTCGGGATAGCCGGCTCGCGGCGCTCGGCGAGCTCGCGCTCGACGGCGCCGGCCTGCTGGCTGCCGTGCCGCTGTGGCTCTGGTGGGCCTCGTGGCAGGGCGGCTACCCGCCATCCGTCTTCCTGGCGGGGATCGGCTACCTGGCCCTGGCCGCGGGCGCCCTGCACCTGTTCGCGCTGCGGCCGCCGGTCCGCCGTGCCGCCGCCTGGGCGCTTGCCGCCCTGATCGCGCTCGCCGTCTGGACCCTGCTCTCGCTCGCCTGGGCGCCGGATCGGGGCGCGGCGGAGGTGACCGGGTCACGTCAGCTGCTCTTCCTTGGCTCCTTCGCGCTGCCGCTGATCTGGCCGCCGACGGGCAGGGCGCTCGCGGCCGGTCTCGCCGCGGCGCCGCTCGTCGCGCTCTGTGGCGCCCTGACGGCGCTCGGCGGGGCGCTGGCCGACCCCGCCTCGCTCGTCGACGGCCGCCTGGCCGGCCCGACCGGCTACCCGAACGCGAGCGCGGCGCTGCTGGTCGCCGGCGCCCTACCGGCGCTGGTGCTGGGCTCGCGGCGCGAGCTGGCGGTGCCCTGGCGGGCGGCGGCGCTCGCCGCGGCCGGCGCCCTGCTCGGCACCCTGATCCTCACCCAGAGCCGCGGCGGCCTCGCCGTCTTCGCGATCGTCCTCGCGCTAGCCCTCCTGGTCCTGCCTGGCCGGCTGCGCCTGCTGATCCCGACGGGGATCGTCGTGCTCGCGGTCTGCGCCGTGCTGGGGCCGCTGCTCGCGGTGCATTCGACGGCGGTCGACGGGGGTGACCTCGACGCCGCGCCGCGCGAGGCGGTGGCGGCGCTGCTCACCTGCGTCGCCGTGCTCGCCGCGGTCGCGGCCGCCTACGCGGCGCTCGACGCCCGCGCCGAGATCGCGCCGCGCACGGTGCGCCGGGCCTCACGGGGCGTGGCGGCGCTCGCGGTCGGCGTCGTCCTGCTCGGCGCGGGCGGCCTGGCGGCGTCGGGCGCCGATGTCGGTGGCTGGGCGTCGGATCGGGTCGAAGACTTCAAGACGCCCGACTACGACAAGCTCGAATCGGAATCGAGCAGGTTCACCGGCGGCCTCGGCTCGAACCGCTACGACTACTGGCGGGTGTCGGCGGAGATCTTCGCCGACCAGCCGCTGACCGGGTCGGGCGCGGGCAACTTCATCGCGCCGTACCTGGAGCGGCGGCGCGGCGAGAAGTCGACCATCTACGCGCACAGCGTCTGGCTCGAAGCGCTGGCGACGCTCGGCGCGCCGGGCCTGCTGCTGCTCGTCGCCTTCGTCGTCGCGCTCTGCGTCGCCCTCGGCACCTCCGGACGGCGTGCCGGTCCGGCACACTGGATCGTCGTCGGCGCCTCGCTGCCGCTGGCTGTGGTGCTGGTCCAGGGCTCGGTCGACTGGATCGGGACGTTTCCCGTGCTCACAGCGCCGGCCCTTGCCATGGCGGGCGCGGCTGCCGGCATGCGTGGCGACGGAGAACATGCAGGGACGGGGAGTCGGGCGCTGCCGATCGCGGCGATCGCCGCCCTTGCCGCCGCAACGGTTCTTGCACTGCCGCTGCTCGCCGCGGCCCGGCTCGCCGACCGCGGCTTCTCGGCTTGGCGGGCTGATCCGGCGGCGGCGATCGACGACCTCGAACGCGCGGCCGAGCTCGATCCGCTCTCGGCGACGCCCTACGTCCGCCTCGGCGTGGTCGCGGTCGAGCTCGAACGACCCGCTCTCGCGCGCCGCGCCTTCGAATCGGCCCTGGACCGCGATTCCTCGGCCTGGTACCCGGAGTTCCAGCTCGGCCTGCTCGCCGCGCCGCATTCGCGCGCCCGCGCGCTCGGCCGCCTGCGCGTGGCCCGCGAGCGCAATCCCCGCGAAGCGGAGGTCGGACGGGCATTGCGAGCCGTCCTACACGGCAATTCGCCGAACCCGAGGACGGCTCAGCGGCTGGTCCTCGCAAGTGGCGAATAGCGCAAAACCCCTTCGTCTATTTGTCCAGCCGGTTAAAGCGCCGATTTCTGGCCTATACTGGCTTTCTGAACCTATATCCCATCCCTATAGCCGGAGGCTGTATCCAGTGAGGAAATTCGTACTGATAGCGGTGATGGTCGTGGCTTTGGCGGTTCCCGCCTCGGCTTTCGCGAGCAACGGATACACCAACGTTGCCGGCGTGAACCAGGGCGGCGGTAACAGCGGTTCCCCCAGCGGGGCTCCAGCGGCCGTTGCCAGTGCGGGCGAGCCCAGCAGCACCGGCGTTCTGCCCTTCACCGGTCTCGAGCTGGCCCTGATGCTCGGTGCCGGCGTCGCGCTGCTCGGCACGGGTGTCGCGCTGCGTCGCACGCGCAGCACCTCGCGCTAAGCCCGACAACGTCAAATCGATCGAGCCCCGCGTAGGCGGAGGGTTTCAGCTTCCGCGAAGGAAGCGCGCGACCCGATCCGCCTCCGCCTCGATCGTGTGACTCTCGGCGATCGCGTGCCCGGCCGAAAGCAGCCGGGCACGCAGGTCGCTCGAGGAGGCGACCTGGCGCACCGCCTCGGCGGCGGCGTCCGGGTCTCCGGGTGGGATCAGGAGGGCTCCGTCCCCCACGGCCTCCGCGACGCCGCCGACCGCGGTCGCGACGACCGGCAGGGCCGCGGCGAAGGACTCGAGCAGCACCTGCGGCACGCCCTCGGTCCAGGAGACGTGGAGGAAGAGGTCGCTCTCGCGGTAGAGGCGCATCAGCTCCTCGCCCATTGGCACGTGGCCGAGCAGCCGGGCGCGCGATCGCAGCCCGCGGTCGGCGATCCGGCTCGCCAGGTCCGCTTCCAGCGGCCCGTCGCCGCACACGGTCAGCTCGAAGCGGGGCTCGAGGCGCTCGAGCACGTCGGCGAGCATCAGCGGGTTCTTCTCCGCGTCGAGCCGGCCGACGCTGAGCATCCGCACCGGCCCCTCGTAGCCGCGCTCGGCCCGGTTCTCGACCGGGTCGACATCGGTCTCCGAGATCAGCGAGACGTAGATCCGCAGCAGCTCTCGGGCCGCGCCGTACTTCCTCGCCAGGTCCGGGCCGACGACGATCGCCGGGTGTCGCCGGGCGAGCCGCCGGTAGGCCAGGTCGAGCGCCTCGGCGACGAGCTTCAGGTCGGGCCTGCGGGGGTGGCGGTTGCCGACGTAGCGCGGCAGGTCCTGGCGCACGCCGAGCACGACCCGCTTGCCCCGGCGCGCCGCCATGCGGGCGAAGAGCAGGGCGAAGGGGTGCGGTCCGAGCAGCCAGACCACGTCGACCCGCTCGAGCAGCTCGGCGAAGCGCTCGGCCGACTCGCGAGCAGCTCGTAGGACCGATAGCGGCCGGGCGGCGCTGCCGTAATGCGGCAGGGGCGCGAAGCGCGCCGGTGGCGGCAAGCGGTAGTGAGAGCTCGACGGCTCGGGGCTGAGGCGCGCGGTGACGGTCAGCTCATCGAAGCGCTCGGCCAGCTTGCCGAGGAAGAGGACGAAGGAGCGGGCCGCGAAGATCTCCTCGCCCTCTTGCCAGAAGGCCTGATCGAGGTAGACGGCGGCTCGCAAGCTACGGCGTGGCCTTCCTGCGCACCATGCGACCGAGTGGGTCGAGGACGCCGCGCACCGGCAGCCCCCTCAGGCGCCGCACCAGTGGCGAGGCCTTGAGTCGGAAGCGGGTCGGCCCGTCCCACCTGTAGACGCCGACGCGGGGCCAGCGCAGCGCCTCGGCGGCGTGCGGCGCGTGCGGGAGGGCGCCGGCCGCGCGGTAGCCGGCGGCGCCGGCCGCGGCGACCACCCGGTCGTCGACGTCGCCGTATGGGTAGGCGATCGTCTCGCAGGGACGCCCGAGGCCCTCGGCGCAGGCCGTCCGCGATTCCTCCAGCTCCTCCCGCAGCCGCTCGCCGTCGAGCCGGGTCAGGTGGGGATGGGTGCGGGTGTGGGAGCCTACCTCCCAGCCCTGTTCGGCGAGCTCGCCGAGCTCCTGCCACGACATCGGCACCAGCTCGGCCTCGTGCGGACTGCCCAGCCACTCTTCGATGCCGGCCCAGCGCATTGGCTGCTCGCGGCCGATCCAATCGGTCGGCGCGTAGACCGAAGCGGGCGCCCCCAGGCGCTCCAGGACCGGCGCCGCCAGGCTGTGCACCGAGCGGTAGGCGTCGTCGAAGGTGATCGCCAGCGTGCGCTTGCCCGTCGGCACGAGGACGGCGTCGAGGAAGCGAGCCGGCGCGTAGCCGCGGCGCAGCAGCAGCGTCACCTGGCGCTCGAGTTCGTCGGGGGTGACGGCCAGCTCGCTCTCCCAGGACTCGCTGACCGCGTGGTAGCAGAGGACGAGGGTCTCGCTCACGCGTGCCCCTCCTTCATCGCTCGGCGAGGACTTCGTCGTAGAGCTCGCGCAGGGCGGCGGCGACGGACTCAAGCGAGTAGCGCTCGACGACGAGGTCCCGGGCCGCCGCGCCAAGCCGCTGGCGGGTCTCCGCCTCGGTCGCCGGCCCGAGGGCCGCCGCGAAGGCCGCGCCGTCGTCGACCGCCTCGACCAAGGCGCCCGTCCGCGGGCTGACGAGCTCGGCCATCCCGCTCGCCGCCGCGGCGACGACCGGCAGGCCGCTGGCCATCGCCTCGAGCACCGAGTTCGACATTCCCTCGGTCGAGGAGGCGCAGACGTAGACGTCGGCCGCCCGGTAGAGGGAGGCGGGGTCCTCGACCAAGGGCAGCAGTAGCACGCGATCCTGCAGACCCCGGCTCGTGACGAGCTCACGCAGCCGTGCCTCCTCGCTGCCCTCGCCGACCATGACCAGGCGCAGGTCAGGCAGCCGCGCCGCCGCGGCGATCAGCAGGTCGAGGCGCTTGACGGGGGCGAAGCGACCTGTGTAGAGGGCGAGGGGGGCGCTGGGGTCGATCCCGAGTCGCGCCCGCTCCGCCTCGCGCTCCGCCGGCGTCGGCGGCCGGAACGTCTCGGCGTCGACGCCGTTCGGAATCCGGCGCAGCCTCTCCTCGGGGATCCCGTGGGCGCCGAGCTCGGCGCGAACCTCGTCGCTGAGGCAGATGAAGGCCGAGAAGGCTTTCGCCATCAGCCGCATGCGCTGAAGCCCCAGCGGCTTGGTCAGCAGGCGGGTGAGGTCGCCGCCCGGCCCGGTCGAGAGGACCTTTGCCACGATCGGGGCCCGCACCGCGGGCCGGCTCAGCAGGGCGATCGTCGAGGGGGAGAGGAGGTCGTGCACGTGGACGACGTCGGGGCGCAGGCGAGCGAGCGCCGCGGCGCCTCCTGCCGTGTAGGCGATCGAACCGGCCGGCCCGTGGTCGGGTCCTGGCATCCGCCGCACCGAGAGGCCGGCGCGGGCTTCCCGTCGCGGCGTGCCGGGCGGGTGGCGGGTGAGGACGGTGAGGTCGACTCCGCGTCGCCGCAGCGGCTCGCCGAGCAGGTCGACCTGCCTCTGGGCGCCGCCGAGGACGGGGAGGAAACTCTGGATGACCATCGCGACCCGCATGGAGGCGGATCGTATTCAGGGGCCGGGACGGCCCGCGGGCGCATCTGGAGCTAGCTCAGCGGTGTCCCCGAGCGGAAGTGTTCGAGCACTTCCACCCAGCTCAGCGCCGTCGAGTAGATCGAGACGTTGTCGATCTCGCCGACGAAATAGGTCTTCGTATGGGCGTTGGTGCCGATGTAGAGAGCCTGGGCGGGATCGTGTTCGACCGATCCAGACATCGGCTGCGAGGCGACCTGGACGCCGTCGAGGTAGAGCCTCATCGTGACACCGTCGTAGGTGCCGACCAGGTGGTGGGTCTGACCGGCCGAGACCGTGCCGGCGCCGGCGGTGAGCGATCGCGCCGCCCCGTCGATCCAGAGTCGCCAGATCAGGTTCCCGTTCGGCTGGGGTCGCAGCTCGTACGCTCCGTAGCGCTGGACGACCGATCCTTCATACGAGTCCGCCTTGATCCAGGCCTCGACGGTGAGGGATGAGCTCAGATCGAGCGCCGGCCGGGGAGCGACTTCGACGTAGTCGTCGATGCCGTCGAAGGCGACCGCGGCGCCGACTTTGCTGCTGTCCAGCGGGGCGGCGCCGAGGGTCGGCCCATTGAAGTAGAGGCCGGGGGCGGCACCGGTCGAGTCGCCCGCGGTGGCGCCGGAGGGCTCGTCAAGGCGCCAGAGGCTGACCCGGGCAGGCGTTGGCGTTGGGCCGGGTTCCGGGGCCGGCTGTTCGGGAGCCGGCTCTTCCGGGGTCGGCTGTTCGGGCTGGAGCGGGCCTCGTTCGGCGGTTCCGAGCGAGGCCCGGTCGAAGTACGCGGTCAGGTTCCCGGACCCGTCGGATTCGGTGGAGACGAGGCCGTAGCGCAGCCGGTTGAAGGGCGCGGCGCCGGCGAACAGGTTCGGGGTCGTCGAGGAACCGCGTGAGACGCCGTCGATCTTCAGCTCCGTGTAGGCCGCGCCGGAAGCGCTGAGGCGCACGTGTGCCTCGACCCAATTCCACTTCCCCTCGGGCAGCGCGCTCGGAGAGAGCGGCCCGATCAGCGTACGCCTGGTGCCGCCTCGGGCGGCGACCATGTAGAGGCTGTCTTTGCTCCAGCTGGCGAAGTTGATCTCGGCGCGGTCGGCGTACGGGGTGTTGACGCCGGTGTCGGAGACGTAGGAGTCGATCCGGAGCAGGTCCGTGTAGCCGTCGTGGGCGGCATAGAAGCCGGCGGGCAGGTAGATCGCCGCGCCGAACCAGAAGTCGTCGCCCTCGACGAGGTGGCGGCTGAAGTTGGCGTTGAAGATGCCGCGTGAGAACGGGCCTTCGCAGGAGGGGTTCGACTCGGCGTGCACCCTCAGCGAAGCGACGCCCTCATAGGACCGAGCCGTATCGCGAGTGGCCGTGCTGGTCGCGCAGTGCCTGCTCACCTGGTCGAATTCGAATGGATACAGAACGCTGGTCTCGAGATCGGCGAGTCTCGGCACCACTTCCGCCCGCGCGGTGGCGGCCACCGCCAGGACGAGCAGAGCGGACAGGAACACTGCTGTGTTGCGGATCTTCCCCATACGGATCACGTCGCGACTCCCCCCTTTTTCGGATGTGACCGCATGCTGAACCGCTCCCCCGATCCAGGCCACTTAAACATGATAGCCCCCTCGCGAGGCTTGGCAAGGGGCTATCCGGTGATCAGGCGACGCTGGCCGCGGCGCGGCTGCCCTGCGTGAGCCACTCGACCTGACGCCCGAGACCCTCCTCGAGCGAGACCGCGGGGGCGAAGCCCAGCTCCTCGCGGGCCCGGGTCGTGTCGGCGCCGGTGCGTCGCGCGTCGCCGCGGGCTTGGTGCTGGTACTCGATCTCGATCGGGTGGCCGATCAGCCCCTCGATCGTGTGGATCGCGTCGATCAGGGCGACCGGGGTGCCGCCGCCGACGTTGTAGACGGCGCCGCCTTCGCCGTGCTCGGCGGCGCGGATCGTGGCGTCGACGACGTCGCCGACGAAGGTGAAGTCGCGGATCTGCAGGCCGTCGCCGAGCACGGTGATCGGCTCGCCCGCCAGCCCGGCGGAGATGAACCGCGTGAAGGCCATGTCGGGCCGCTGCCGCGGGCCGTAGACGGTGAAGTAGCGCAGTCCGACGACGTGCAGGCCATGGTTGCGACCGTAGACGCCGGCCAGGTCCTCGGTCGCGCACTTGGTCATTCCGTAGGGGGAGACGGGCGCTCTGTGCGCCGTCTCCACGGTCGGGTAGGACTCAGCGTTGCCGTAGACTGACGAGGAGGAGGCGTAGACGATCGACTCGACCGGATGTTGCACGGCCGTCTCGAGCAGGCGCTGCGTCCCGCGCACGTTGTTGCGCAGGTAGTTCTCGAAGCCGTCGCCGAAGCTGCCGCGCACGCCCGCCTGGGCGGCGAGGTGGTAGACGACGTCCGCCCGATCGATGAGGTCGTCGAGGGGGTCGCGCGAGAGGTCGCGCTCGTGCAGCTCGAAGGCGGGGTTGGCGAGGAGCTCAGCGAGGTTGCGCTGCTTGAGCTCACGAGGGTAGAAGTCGACGAAGCAGTCGACGCCGAGGACGCGGTGCCCTTCGGCGAGAAGTCGTTCGGCGAGCTGACTGCCGAGGAATCCGGCGCATCCGGTGACGAGCACGTGGCTTGAAGAGCCCCCGTTGTTCGAGGCTGCGGGTGAGGAATTGTCCATGTTCCTATCCTTGGTTCGGCGATCGGGCTGGCGCCCCGGCGGGGTGCCTACTCCCCCATCGTCGAAACGAGGCAGAAGGTTGAGCCTTGGCTGAGGATTCGGCCGACGTCGCCGAGGCGACCGCGGCCACCCGGGCCTGGCGGAAGAGCGCTTCGAGCGTGACGCCGTCCTCGGGGAACTCGGCCCAGCCGAAGCCGGCATCCTGTCCGACCTCGGCCCTCAGCCGCCGCTCCAGGCCCTCCCTTTCGAAGTTCGAGTCGTCGACCATCGCGACGATCTCCTCGTGGCCGCCCTCCTCGTGCAGCAGGGCCGCGGCATCGGTGACCCGGAAGGCGTCGAGCGCGGCGGTCGCGGTGGCGTGGTCGATCCGCGGGGCATGTACCCAGAGGAGATGCGCGGCCTCGTCACGGCGACGGCACCACTCGAGGTGGCGCTGGAGATGATCGAGGCGCGAGGGCACGGGCGCGGCCGCCCGTCGTGCCAGGAGCGCGGCGAGCAGTCCGCCTGCCAGCACGAAGGCCCAGACGGGCGCGCCGGCAACCGCGGCGACCGACGCCGCGACGAGCCATAGCAAGGCCACGGCGGGGGGGGAGGAGAGGATTCGAGTCATTTGGGAATGAGGTGGAAATTTGCGGAAACTCCGCTGCTGAGCCGCATCCAACGATGTAGCACAGCCCCCTCGCGACCGCAAGGGAGCCCATTTGACGTCGTCAGATCGACGCTGGCGCTTTAATCCCGCAAATCGCGTGAAAAAATCTAGCACTCGAACTGCCGCCCGTGTTAACCAAAGGTTTTAGTGTGCTCGATTTCGAATAACGGCTCGGTCAGTGAGCTTCGTCGCTGGCGTGCGCCGGGGGCCGGGACTCCTCGGCGAGGGAGGTGATCTCCAGCGGGCCCTGGGCGGCGTCCTCAAGCACCTCGCTTGCCTCCTCGGCTGAGCGGGCGTAGAGCTCGACCAGCGCGTGGACGACGATCTGCTCCTCGTCGTGCTTGTGGAAACGAACGTGGGTGAAGAACTCGCGCACGCCGGCGTCGCCGAAAGCGCCGTAGGTGAGGAACTCGGCCGCTTCCGGGCCCGCGCAGGTCTCGACTCGGTCCTGGTCGACGCGGACCGTGCAGGAGGCGACCCACGGCGTGCCGGCCACCATTCGCTCCCAGCGATCCTCGATCGGCACGACCTGGTCGTCTTGGAAGGCCAGGTGGGGCTGGTCGTGCATGCAGTCGACGCACTGCACCAGGGCCTCCTGGATCTCGTCGATGCCCTCGGCCAGCGCTCCCGATTCGGGATCGACGCGCCGGATCGCGTCGTAGTGGATCTGGATCTCGAGGTTTCGCGACCAGCAGCGGTAGCAGCGCAGCCAGGCCGAGCGGTCGCCGTTCAGGTCACCCATGTGCGCCTATTGTGGCGCGCTCCGCGACGAGGTCGACGATCTCGCCCATGATCTTGTTGAGGTCGAAGTCCTTGGGCGTGTAGACGCCGGCGACGCCGGCCTCGCGCAGGCGCTCGGCGTCGGCGGGGGGGATTATGCCGCCGGCGACGACTGGGACCGCGAGGCCCTCATCGCGCAGGCGGCGGACCACCTCGGGGATCAGCTCGAGATGCGAGCCGGAGAGGATCGAGAGGCCGACCACGTCGACGTCCTCCTGCAGCGCCGACTCGGCGATCTCCTCGGGCGTCAGCCTGATGCCCTGGTAGATCACCTCCATGCCGGCGTCCCGCGCGCGCAGCGCGATCTGCTCGGAGCCGTTGGAGTGCCCGTCGAGGCCCGGCTTGCCGACCAGGATCTTGATCCTGTGGCCGATCCGCTCGGAGACCTCGTCGACGCGTCGTCCGACCTCGGCGAGTTGCTCGCGGTCGGCGGGGGGCGCCGCGCCGTCGACGCCGGTCGGCGCCCGGTAGGCCCCGAACGCCTCGCGCAGCACCGCGGCCCACTCTCCGGTCGTCGCGCCGGCCTTGGCGGCGGCGATCGTCGCCGGCATCACGTTCTGGCCGTCGTCGGCGGCGACCCGGCCGAGCTCCTCGAGGGCGGCCTTCACGGCGGCCTCGTCGCGCTCGGCCCGCCACTTCTCCAGCGCCTCGATCCGTTCGCGCTCGACCTCGGGATCCGGCGTCAGGATGCCGCCGTCGGCGCCCGCGGTCAGCGGCGAGCCCTCCGTCTCGACATAGACGTTCTGGCCGATCACCTTCTGCTCGCCGGACTCGATCCGCGCCACGCGCTCGCGGTGCGACTCGACCAGGCGGGCCTTCATGTAGGGGACGGCGGCTACCGCGCCGCCGTGCTCCTCGACCACCGCCATCTCGGCCCGGGCCCCCTCGATCAGCTCCTCGACCAGCCCGTCCATCACCAGCGAGCCCTCGAAGACGTCGGGGTACTCGAGCAGGTCGGTCTCGTTGGCCAGCACCTGCTGGATGCGCAGGCTCCACTGCTGGTCCCAGGGGCGGGGCAGGCCCATCGCCTCGTTCCAGGCCGGCAGCTGGATCGCGCGCGCTCGGGCGTCGCGGCTCAGCGTCACTGCCAGCGCCTCGAGCACGATGCGCTGAATGTTGTTCTCCGGCTGGGCCTCGGTCAGGCCGAGCGAGTTGACCTGCACGCCGTAGCGGAAGCGCAGCATCTTCTCGTCGGTCACCCCATAGCGCTCGCGGCCAATCTCGTTCCAGAGCCGGCCCATCGCGCGCAGCTTGGCGATCTCCTCGATCAGCCTGATGCCGGCGTTGACGAAGAAGGAGATGCGACCGAAGACCTTCGGGAAGTCGGCGTCGGCGACCTGGCCGCGCGCCTTGACCTCGTCGAGCACCGCGATCCCGGTGCAGAGCGCGTAGGCGATCTCCTGCACCGGCGTCGCCCCGGCCTCCTGCAGGTGGTAGCTGCAGATGTTGGTCGGGTTCCAGCTCGGCACCTCGTTGACGGTGAAGGCGACCATGTCGGCGATCAGCCGCATCGAGGGCTCGGGCGGGAAGGCGTAGGTGCCGCGCGAGAGGTACTCCTTGATGATGTCGTTCTGGGTCGTGCCCTTGAGCGCCGAGCGCTCGACGCCGTTCTCCTCGGCGACCGCGATGTAGAGGCCGAGCAGCCAGGCGGCGGTCGCGTTGATCGTCATCGAGGTGTTCATCTCATCGAGCGGGATCTGGTCGAGCAGTTGGTGCATGTCGCCCTTGTTGGCGATCGAGACGCCGACCTTGCCGACCTCACCGCGGGCGAGGACGTGATCCGGGTCATAGCCGGTCTGGGTGGGGAGGTCGAAAGCGACCGAGAGGCCGGTCTGGCCCTTGGCCAGGTTGCCGCGGTAGAGCTCGTTGGAGCGCCGGGCGTCGGAGTGCCCGGCGTAGGTGCGCATCACCCAGGGGCGGTCGCGCTCAGGGAGTCGGTGCTCGCTCATCCTCTAAATCTTATTTGGCCGGCGCCGAAATCCGCCGTTCACCATCGCCGCGGCCGCATCTTTCCGGCGCCGCTGTGTTTAGGCTCGGGACTGTGAAGGCTCTGCGAATAGGCACGGCGGCCGCCCTGGCGGCGGCCTTGCTCGCGCTCGCGCCGGCAGCCGGCGCCGCACTGGTCGGCGTCTACCGCAACGGCATGGCGAGCAAAGGCCAGCTGGGTCAGATCGTCAAGTTCTCCGGCGAGCGCTGCGGACGAAGTGGCAGCGACGGCGCTCTGCTCGTCACGGTCGGCAAGGCGACGAGGGAGTGCACCTACCGGACGCCGGTCGTCGGCCGCGACCTCGAGATCGCCGCTACCGAGCGCCTGCTCGGCAAGACGCCTAAGCCGGTCCAGCAGGGCGCCTATCTGGCGCTCGATCTGCGCGCGGGCGAAGGCGCCCGCTACCAGCTGGCGGTCTACCCGCGTCAGCGCAAGGCTCAGCTGCGCAAGGTCCTTGCCGGCGGCGACGTCGAATACCTGCACATCGCCAAGAACGTCGCCGCGATCAAGGGCGTCGAACGCGACAACGATCTCCGCCTGCGGGCCTTCAACGTCACCGAGGGCGAGGAAAAGGGCAGCTGCCACGTCCTCGCCTACGTCGGCGGCGAACCCGTCGCTGACGTCGTCGATCCGGGTGCGGGCGAACTCAGCGGTCGGGCCTCGGGCTTCTCGGTCGGTTCGGCCAAGGCCGCCAAGGGGGCGCAGGCGATCGTCGACGACGTGGTGGTCCGGGTCCCGAGCCCGTTCTAGCCCTTCTTCTTCGCCAGCTCGGTCAAGCGGTAGACGTGTTCGGTGGCGCCGCGGCGGGGGCGGGTTTCGACCAGCTCGATGCAGCCTAGGCTGCGCAGGACCCGCACGTGGTAGGCGACGGTACGCAGATCGATGTCGAGCTTGGCGGCGATCAGCTTCGGGCTGCTCACGCCGTCGCCGATCAGGGCGAGAGCGTCCGCGCGCAGGGGGCGGGAGAGGGCTTTCGCCAGGCGCGGGTCGATCGATACGGGGCGGGGCATGCTCGGGGCCTCCGGACTGGTTTGGCGATTTCGGCCTCAGTCTAGGCCATAACTAAATTGAGTAGTTAAGTGGTGTTTAAGAGATAAACGTGGAAGTTCTTTCCCAGCCGCGCTCGGTTTGCGGACTTTCCGCATAATTGCCCTTGATGTCGACGACGACGGTGGAGAGGCCGCGAGCGGGGGGCCCCGGCTCGGGTCTGGGCGGGGACTGGCGTGTGATCGTCCGCAACGACGACCACAACACCTTCGACCACGTCGCGCAGACGCTCTGCCGGGTCCTTCCCGGCGTCTCGCTGGAGAAAGGGCACGAGCTCGCCGAGGCGATCCACAACAACGGCATGGCGATCGTCTGGTCGGGGCCGCAGGAGCCGGCCGAGCACTACTGGCAGCAGCTCAAGTCCGCCGGCTTGACGATGGCCCCGCTCGAGCGGGCCTGAGAGTCGCGCGCCGACTACTCGGCGGCCAGGAGGGTGTGCCAGGCGGGGAGAATGGGTAGGTCGTAGAGGTCGATGACGGCGGCGCGCGCCTTCTCGATCTCCTCTGAGAACCAGTAGCGCTCGAAGTCCGAGCGGCTCTCCCAGACCGAGGATTGGCGAATCGCCAGCGGGTCGTCGTTGGAGCGGGTCAGCGACCAGCTCTTGGCGCCGTAGGCGGGCATCTTTGCCGCGGCGGGCTCCCAGAGGTCGAGGAAGCGGTCCGCTCGGAACGGGGCGGCGTGCCAGTCGAGTACGCAGACCTCGGCCATGGCTACGCCCCCACCTCGGCCCGGATCGCTCCCGGGCCGTCCTCGTTCTGGCCGTCCTGCTCGGACTCGGCCCCGACGAGGATCGAGATCTTGCCCAGGTGCTTGTTTTCGTGCAGCAGCTGGTGGGCCTCGGCGACGCCGTCGAACGGCATCGTCTGCCAGATCACGGGTCGCACCTTGCCCTCCGCCATCAGGTCGTTCGCCTTCATGCACTCATACGCGTTGGCGAAGTGGGAGCCGATGATCTGCTTCTGCTTCATCCACAGGTAGCGCACGTCGAAGTCGAGCTGGTAGCCCGAGGTGGCGCCGCAGATCACGACCTTGCCGAAGGGCTTGACGGTGAAGACCGAGGTCGGGAAGGTCGCCCGGCCGACGTGCTCGAAGACGATGTCGGGGGCGTCGCCGAGGATCTCCTTGACTCGCTTGGCGAAGCCGCGGGAGGCCTTGAAGCGCTCCTTGTCCTTGGCGGGGTCGGCGAGGTTCTCGTCGTTGCGCATCATCTCGCCGAACTCGTTGCGGTTGATGAAGTCGACGGCGCCGAGCTGCTTGACCAGCTCGCCCTTCTCGTCGGAGGAGACGACGCCGACCGCGTTGGCGCCGGCCGCCTTGCAGAGCTGCACGGCGAAGACGCCGAGGCCGCCGGCGGCGCCCCAGATCAGGACGTTGTGACCGGGCTGCAGCTTGCACTGGTCGATCAGCATGCGGTAGGCGGTGAAGTAGGTGAGGCCGTAGGAGGAGGAGTCGACCCAGGAGAGGTTCTGGGGACGGGGCAGGAGCTGCTGCGCCTGGACCTTGGTGAACTGGGCGAAGGAGCCCCAGGTCGTCTCATAGCCCCAGATCCGCTGGCTCGGGGCGGCGAGCGGGTCGAGCCCGTGCACCTCGACGTCCTCGTAGGAGGCCTGGTTGCAGTGGATGACGACCTCGTCGCCCGGCTTCCAGCGGGTGACCCCCTCGCCGACCTTCCAGACGATGCCGGAGGCGTCCGAGCCGCCGATGTGGTGGCCGTACTCGGGGTGGTCGCCGTAGCCGAAGACCGAGACCGGCTTGCCCAGCGCCGCCCAGACGTTGTTGAAGTTGACGCCGGCGGCCATCACGCGCACGACGACCTCGAACGCCCCCGGCTCGGGGACCTCGATCTGCTCCAGCTGGAAGGCGTCGGTCGGTTCGCCCTCGCGCTCCTGGCGGATGACCCAGGCCGCCATCGTCTCCGGCAGGGTGCCGGGCTCGACGTCCAACTTCGCGACTGCGCTCGTGTCAACGGCCAACTGGTTCCTCCGCAGGTGGTTGATGGGCGAGCGTCGAATCCTAATGAGACTCGCCTTAGGCCGCTTCGGCCTCGGTTGCCGCCTCGAGCTCTTTCAGCTCCTCGGCGACGATCGGGCGCACGGCGCGGTCGACCCGGCGGGGCTCCTCGAGCTCCTTGCCCGAGGCGGCGCCCATCTCCTCGATGCGGCGCAGCTGCGGCACGATGCGGCTCTCCCAGGAGCCGACCGCGTCGTCGAAGGATTTGGTCGCCGAGCTGAGCTGGCGGCCGGCCTTGGCGAAGTGCTCGACGAAGGACCCGGTGCGGCTGTGCAGCTCGCGGGCGGCGGCGGCGATCTCCTGCGCCTGCTCGGCGATCTGCTCCTGGCGCCAGCCGAGCTCCACCGTGCGCAGCAGCCCGACCAGCGTGGTCGGCGTGGCGATGAGGATCTTCTGCTCCAGCGCGTAGTCGTACAGCGACGCCTCGGCCTCGAAGGCCGCGTGCAGGGCCGCCTCCGAGGGCATGAAGCAGACGACGAAGTCGGGCGACTCGCCGCTCTCGAACTGGTCCTGGTAGCGCTTCGAGGAGAGCTTGGTGATGTGGTCCCGGACCTGGCGCGCGTGGCGGATCAGCTCGCCCTTGCGGGCGGCGTCGTCCTCGGCCTCGAGCACCTCGAGGTAGGCGTCGAGCGGGACCTTCGAGTCGATGACTACGCGGCGGTTGCCGGGCAGCATCACGACGGCGTCCGGGCGCAAGATCGACTCGCCGTCGCTCATCGTCTGCTGCAGCTCGAAGTCGACGTGCTCGGTCATGCCCGCGATCTCGACGCAGCGCTTGAGCTGCACCTCGCCCCACTGGCCGCGCGTCTGCGGCTGGCGCAGCGCCTTGACCAGGGTGCCGGTCTGCGTGCCGAGGTCGCCGAGGCCCGCCTTCATCTCGCCGAGCAGGGTGCGGACCGCCTCGTCGGCCCTGCCGCGGTCGCGGCTGAGGCCGGCTACCTCCTTCTCGATCCGCTCGAGGTTCTTGCCGATCGGATCGGTGAGGCGGCGGAACTCCGCCTCGCGCTTCTGCAGGGCCGCCTCGGCCGCCCGGGCGTCGACCTTGCGCGACTCCTCGTTTACCCGCAGGAGGTCGGCGACGGCCTGCGCGGTCGCCTCCTGGATCGCCGGGCCGTGGTCGACGGGCGGCTGCTCGGCCGGCTTGCGGGTCGCCATGTAGGCGACCAGGCCCGCGAGACCGAGCACGGCGATGGCGAGGATCAAGGTCACCCGACCGATGTTGACGCCCGCCCCAGACGGAGCCGTGGCGGCCGAACTCCGCTAGTTACGGCAGCAGGACGTCGTTTTGCGAGGAGGTCCGGTAGGAGCCGACCGAGAAGCGGGCCGGCTTGGCGCCGGGGATGTCGGCGGCGTCGATGCGGTAGACCCCGGTCGGCAGGGCGGTCAGCATCGAGCCGTTGCCGTTGGCGACGAGCAGGCCCGAGGTCGCCTGCTTCTGGCCGCGCACCTGGAGGTGCGAGTCGTAGTCGGTCAGGTTGGCGGCGACGAAGACGACGTCGACCGGCGCCCGCGAATCGGTGCGCGGCTGGCCCGCGTGCTGGTTCTGCGGGATCTGCTGGCTCGGTTCCGGCCCGATCGCGATCCGCGCCGGCTGCACGGTGATCTGCCTCGGCGTGATCGTGACGCTGACCCGGGTCGGCGGCTGGGGGCGGGGCAGGTTCGGGTGTTCCTCGGTGCCGCAGCCGGCGACGGCGAGCGCCAGGCCGGCGAGCGCGAGCGCCGCCGCGGCGATTCTGCCTCTCCCACGACCCATCGCGGCGGAATCTAGACGAACGGCAGGTCGACGACGCGAGCCGTAACGCCATCTTCACCTACGACAAGCTCGGCGCCGGGCTCCGCCTCGCGGCGCAGCACCGCGAGCGCGATCGGGCCGAGGGCGGGGGAGACGCAGCTGCCGCCCAGCGTGCCGAGCGCCTTGCCGTCGAGCGTGACGGGGCTGCCCGTGGGTTGCGGCGCCGAGAGGCGCAAGCCGCGCAGGTGCCGGTTCGGCTTGCCGCGGTAGTGAAGGCGGGCGACGGTCTCCTGGCCGACGTAGCAGCCCTTCTCGAAGTCGACGGCGGCCTCGACGATGCCGGCCTCGGCCGGCATCGTGCCCGCGTCCATCTCGGCGCCGAAGCGGGGCACCCCGGCCTCGATGCGGACGATCTCCGCCGCCTCGGGCGAGACCTCGGCGGCGCCGGCGTCGAGCAGCACCGCGCGCAGGCGCCCGGCGTCGGCGGTCGCGGCGATCAGGTCGATTCCCTCGCGCGTGCCGACGGCGACGCACTCGGTCCCGGCGACCGGCAGTGGCTCGCAGGCGAACTCCGGCAGCGGCGGGGCTCCCGCGATCCCGGCGCCGCGCGGCCCGATCAGCGAGAGGATCGTCAGCTCCTCCGTCAGGTCATCGATCTCGACCTCGCGCCCGATCTTGTAGGTCTCCAGATGCTTGCGCACGACCGCCAGCGGCCCCGGCTCCGTATCGATCCAGATCACCTCGTCCTCCGGGCTTCCGGTGCGCCTTTCCCCCGATATAGGGGGAAAAGGCGCACCGGAACAGTCGAGGACGCGCATGTCCGACTGCATGTGCCCCTTGCGGTCGAGCAGGGCGGCGTAGCAACCCTCGCCCGGCTCCAGCCCCTCGACGTCGTTGGTCAGCTGCCCCTGCAGGTACTCCGCCGCCTCTCGTCCACTGACGAGCAGCTTGCCCCGGTCCGACCGATCCAGCAGCCCGCACTCCTCCTTGAGCTGCCGATACTGCCCATCAAGCTCGACTGCGACGGTTTCAGGCATGTCTCGATCATAGGAAAGCTGTTGGGAGCGACTGGGAGGACCCCTCTCGGGAGCCTCCCCGGCTGTTGCTCCCGAGAGGGGTCCTCCCAGTCGCCCGCCCATCTGTTTTAGACATGCCTAAACTCTTTAGCCATGCCTAAAACCTCTGAGGCGATCGAGGACTACGCGAAGGCGATCTACGCGCTCTCGCGCGAACGCGCCGGCCCGGTCTCCAACGGCGACGTCGCGCACCGACTCGACGTCGCGCCGGCCACGGCCACCGCGATGCTGAAGAAGCTCGACGGGCTGGGGCTGGTCGAGTACGTGCCCTACCGCGGCGTCACGCTGACCCCGGCCGGCGAGAAGGTCGCGCTCGAGGTGATCCGCCACCACCGCCTGATCGAGGCCTACCTGGCGGAGGCGCTGGGCATGCCCGAGGACCGCGTCCACGAGGAGGCCGAGGTGCTCGAGCACTACATCTCCGAGGAGCTGGAGGCGCTGATCGCGGCGAAGCTCGGCGAACCCAGTCACGACCCCCATGGCACCCCGATTCCGGGGCCCGACCTGCTGCCGCCGGTCGAGGAGGACGCGCGGTGAAGCCGCCGCCCCCGCCCGCGACCGAGGCGACGGTCGAAGACGTCCTCCCCGGCGAGGCCGCCGTCGCCGCCGCGGCACGGCGCTCGCTCGACGGCCACGCCCGCGGGCTCGCCCGCGTCTGGCCCTTCCTCGGCCCCGCCTTCATCGCCGCCGTCGCCTACATCGACCCCGGCAACTTCGCCACCAACATCGCCGGCGGCGCCAAGTTCGGCTACCTGCTGCTCTGGGTGATCCTCTCGGCGAACCTGATCGCGATGCTGGTCCAGACCCAGTCGGCGAAGCTGGGCATCGCGACCGGCAAGAACCTGGCCGAGCTCTGCCGGGAGGCGTTCTCGCGGCGGACCTCGATCGGTCTCTGGATTCAGGCGGAGCTGGTCGCGATGGCCTGCGACATCGCCGAGGTGGTGGGAGCGGCGCTCGGCCTCAACCTGCTCTTCGGCATCCCGCTCTTCCCCGCGGGCGTGCTCGCCGGCGCCGGCGCCTTCGCGATCCTCGCCCTGCAGCAGAAGGGCTTCCGGCGGCTGGAGGCGGGCATCACCGCGCTCGTCGGCGTCGTCGTGGCGTCCTTCGCCTTCGTCCTGCTCAACGCCGACCCGGACGGTGGCGAGGTGGCGAGCCACCTCTTCGTGCCGGGCTTCGCGGGGACCGAGAGCCTCCTGCTCGCCACCGGGATCATCGGCGCGACGGTGATGCCGCACGTGATCTACCTGCACTCGGCGCTGACGCAGAAGCGGGTGGTGGGGCGCGACGAGGCCGAGAAGAAGCGGATCCTCGGCTTCGAGAAGGTCGATGTGGTGATCGCGCTCTCGCTCGCCGGCGCGGTCAACCTCTCGATGATGATCGTCGCGGCCGCCCTCTTCCACAGCAGCGGGCTGACCGGCGTCGACTCGATCGACGGCGCCTACGAGGGCCTGAAGTCGCTGGTCTCGCTCAACGCCGCCACCGTCTTCGGCGTCGCCCTGCTCGCCTCCGGCTTCGCCTCCTCCTCGGTCGGGACGATGGCGGGGCAGGTCGTCATGCAGGGCTTCATCCGGCGCCGCATCCCGATCTTCGTCCGCCGCGCGATCACGCTGGCGCCGGCGCTGATCGTCCTCGGCGTCGGCCTCGACCCGACCGACGCCCTCGTCGCCAGCCAGGTCGTCCTCTCCTTCGGCATCCCCTTCGCGCTGGTGCCGCTGCTGATGCTCGCGGCGAAACGGGACGTGATGGGCGAGCTGGTGAACCCGCGCTGGTTGACGGCGGTGGCAGGGGTGCTGGCGGCGTTGATCATCGCGCTCAACATGTTCTTGCTCTGGCAGGTCTTCTTCGGGTGATTCGTGACGGGGTTGGGTGGGTCGGGGTCTCTCCGGCGGGGCTGGGTTTTTCGCTGGGGAGTGTTGCTTCTCTCGCTGAGTCTTAGGGGCGAAAAACATGACGCCGCCCCGGCGGAGAGACCCCCGACCCACTCTTTCCGGGACGAGATGCCCTCAGGTGAGGAGCTTGGCCGCTAGCTCGGGTAGTTCCCTTGCCATGCGGGAACGGGGGACGGCGAGGTCTATGCCGGCTGCTTCGGAAGCCTTCTTGGTCTCGGCGTTTACGTGGGAGTAGTAGCCGAGGACTGGGATGTTGAGGTTGGCGAGGGACGCTGGGGTCTCGGCGTCTAGGTCGGCGACTAGAAGGTCGATGCCCTCCAGCTGCTCCGGCAGGGAGGGCGCGAGAGTCACCTCGTGGCCGGCGGCCATGAGCATCGCCTCGACCTTGCTGCCCAGCAGCAGGTCGGTGGAGATCGCTACGACGCGGGCCACTAGATCGAGCGGCGCTGGCGGAACTCCTCGCGGACGCTCTCGGGGCGGCCCCACATCTGCACGACCTCGGAGCGGCCCTCGCGCACCTCGCGCACGACCATCTCGCCGCCGACGCCTTCCGCATCGAGCTTCTCCAGCACGCCTTTGACCGTCTCCGCCGCGGCGGCGTGGCCGAAGCTCTTCGCCACCGGCAGTCGCCAGTCCCAGTCGGCCCGCGAGTAAGGCCGTGCGTTGACCTGGGTCAGCATCGTCGCCGTGTCGACGTAGCGGCTCTCGTCCTCGATCCGCAGATCCAGCTCGAGGTCGGTCCAGTCCGACGGCAGCGAGTCGAGGACTTCCTGGAAGTCGGCGGCGAGGCCCATCGGCCGAAGCGTACCCCTCAGGGTTCGTCGAAAGCCGAGGCCACGTCGAGGGGGCGCGTGAGCAGGCCGTGTTCGAGGTCCCAGGCCGCCCATTCATGCAGTACGGGCATGTCGAACGGGGCGGGGCGCAGGTCGGGGCGCAGGACGAGCAGCTGGCCCGCCTGTTCTTCGCGGTCGAGGCCGGCCGCCGCCGCTACCAGGTCGTCGAGCGCCTTGCCAGGGTTGTCGGCGGCAAATCGGTAGCCGCGACGGGTGGCGTTGACCATCGCTTCGACCAGGTCGGGGTCCTCGCGCAGCGTCGCGCCCGCTGTGGCGAGGACTAGCTCGGGGTATGGCGGCGCCCCGTAGCGGTCGACCTTGAAGACGTGGATCGGGACGCTGCGCGCGCGCAGCGCGACGGCCTCGGCGTTCCAGAACCCGGTGACGGCGTCGACCTCGCCGGCCGCCAGCGAGGAGACCGCGTTGAATCCGATCGTCAGCCGCTTCACCCTCGCCGGATCGCCGCCGTCGGCGCTCACCTCCGAGTCGACGACCGCTTCGTCGGAGGGCAGGCCGGTTACGCCGACGGTGCGTCCCTCCAGGGCCCGCGGGCGTTCGACGTTCTCGGCGGCGATCACCGACGCGAGTGGGCGCTGGACGATCGGCATCACCCCGACCAGGTCGAGCCCGCGCTCGCGGGCGATGCCGAGGTCGTGGATGTCGAGGATGGCGAAATCGGCGCGGCCGGCCTCGAGCAGCTTCGGAGCGTCGGTCGATTCGCCCGGCTGGCGAATCGTCAGGTCGATTCCGGCGTCGCCGTAGTAGCCCCTGGCCTTGGCGGCGTAGATGCCGGAGTGGGCGGCGTTGGGCGTGAAGTCGAGCACCAGCGTCGCGCCGACAGGCGCGCCCGGTTCAGCGTCGCCCCCGCCGCAGCCGGCCGCGCCGGCGAGCAGCAGGGTGACCGCCAGCAGCGCGGCAACCACCCTCATATCGGCGCGCAGCTTATTCCTTCGCTCGATCTGGGTAGACTGGCGCCGCCCAGTCACACTCAGCGGAACTAGGAGGAGAGAGTGCAGGAACGAGGACTTTCGGCATATCTGGCCGAGCTGATCGGCACCTTCCTGCTGGTGTTCTTCATCACCAGCGTCGTGGTGCTGTTCGTCTCGACCGGCGAACAGGCGAGCTTCGGCTCGGACTTCGCGGTGATCGGTCTCGTCCACGCCTTCCTGCTCTTCGGCCTGATCGTCATGTTTGGCGTGGCCAGCGGTGGGCACTTCAACCCGGCGGTGACGCTTGCCGCCTGGGCGATCAAACGCATCGCGTCGCTCGACGCCCTCATCTACATGCTGGCCCAGCTCTCGGGCGCGGTGCTCGGGGCGCTGCTCTGCAAGGGCTTGCTGGAAGACGAGGGACGGGCGACGCACTACGGTGCCGCCACCGTCAGCGGCCTGCTCGCCGGCAACTTCCAGGGCGCGATCATCGAGGCGGTCGGCACCTTCTGCCTGGTGCTGGTGATCCTCGCCGCGGTCTTCTCGCGCAAGAGCTTCAAGGAGTGGGCGCCGCTGGCGATCGGCACGACGCTGGGCTTCATCGTCATGGTCGGTGGCCCGCTCGATGGCGGCTCCTTCAACCCGGCGCGTTGGTTCGGCCCCGCCCTCGTCGGCAACGAGTGGGGCGGCGTCTGGCCCTACCTCGTCGGCCCGATCGTCGGCTCGCTGCTCGCCGCGGTCGTCTTCAGGTTCGTCCTCGAGGCGGCGCCGCTGCCGCCGACCGAGCCGGCCGAGCCGGTCCGCCCGCCGGCCCCGAAGTACTCCGAGGGCGCGCGCTGAGCCGGCGCACCTTTCGGACTCCACTGACTTGACGCCGGGCCGGCCATCGCGCCGGCCCGGCGCTTTGTTGCAGTAGCTTGGGCGGCGTGCGTCGCGTCACCTTCTCCCGCAACTACACGCTCTCCCTCTCGCGCACCTGCCAGTGCTACTGCAAGTACTGCGCCTTTGCTACGCACCAAGCGCATATCCGCTCACCTGAAGAGGTGGAGAAGCTTCTGGACGAGGCGGCGCGCCGCAACGCCAAGGAGCTCTTGGTCCTCACGGGCGAGCGGCCCGAGGTCAACCCGGTCGTGGCCACCAAGCTGGCCGAATGGGGCCACGACGACTTCACTTCTTATGTCGTCTGGGCCTGTGAGCGGGCGCTTGAGCGTGGGATGCTGCCTCACACCAACGTCGGCGTGTTGGACCGCCACGATCTCGTCCGCCTGCGCGAGGTGACTGCCTCGCAGGGGCTGATGCTGGAGTCCGTATCCGAGCGCTTGATGGAGACAGTGCATGCCGGTTCTCCCACCAAGCACCCGGCCGAACGCTTGCGCACGATCGAGGCTGCCGGCGATCTGAGGATCCCTTTCACGAGCGGCATCCTCGTCGGCATCGGCGAGACCGAGGAAGAGCGCGTCGAATCGCTGGAAGCTCTCGCGGAACTGCACGAGCGCTACGGCCACCTCCAGGAGGTCATCCTCCAGAACTTCGTCCCACACCCGCGGTACTACGGGGCCGAAGTGGCGGACATAGCGGACGAGGCTGCGCGCGAAAGGTGGGAGGGCACCGGGGGCCCATCCGGCGGGCCTGGGCTTACGCCCAGGGAGTTCCCGCCGGACGGGCCCCCGGCGCCCTTGCCACCTTGGGCGAGCGAGGTGGCCGTGGAGGAGATCAAGCGCTTGATCGCCGAGTGCAAGAGGCTGATGCCGGACGTGGGCATCCAGGTTCCGCCGAATCTGTCGGATAACTGGGCCGAGCTGGTGGAAGCTGGGGCCACTGATCTTGGGGGTCTCTCGGCGAACGGAGACCACATCTCTCCAGAGGAGCCGTTTCCGAGCCCGCATGAGGTGCGCAAGGAGCTGGCGCCCAAGGGATACGCGTTGACGGAGAGGTTGTGCGTCTACCCGCAGTACATGGACGCGGAGTGGATGGAGCAGGGCGTTCTCGACGTGATCAAGCTCAAGTACTGGAGCTTCATTCCGCGCAAGGGGTCCGGGAGGCGTAGCGAAGAGGCGCTGGACGGGAGGCTCGCCGAGGAAGCGATCGTCAAGGGGCGCGACGGAGTCGAGCTTTCCGAGGACGAGTTGACGGCGCTGTTCGCGGAGACGCGCCCTCAAGTGATCGAGGAGATGCGCGCCGCCGCTGATGAGTTGCGAGCCGAGCTCGCGGGGGAGCGGGTCACGTTCGTCGTCAACCGCAACATCAACTTCACCAATATCTGCACGGTGGGGTGCGCCTTCTGCGGGTTCGGGCAGGGCAGGCGCTCGCCGGACGCCTACGAAGTCAGCGAGGAGGACTTCGCGGCGCGGGTGCGGGAGGCGGTCGAGTTCGGCGCGACCGAGCTCTGCATGCAGGGCGGCATCCACCCCGACCTCACCCTGGAGGAGTACGGACGCTGGCTGCGGCTGGCGAAGGAGGTCGCGCCGCGGCTGCACCTGCACGCCTACTCGCCGATGGAGGTCCATTTCATGTGCGAGCGCTCGGGCAGGGGGCCGGACGCGGTCTTCGAGTACCTCCTGGAGTGCGGGTTGGGCTCGACGCCGGGCACCGCCGCCGAGGTGCTCGACGACGGGGTGCGGCAGCGGATCTCGCCCAACAAGCTGCCGGTCGAGCGCTGGATCGAGATCGTCGAGGCCGCGCACCGGGCCGGGCTGCGCTCGACCTCGACCGTGATGTTCGGCCACATCGAGGAGCCGCGCGAGCTCGCCCGCCACATGCGCGTCGTCCGCGCTTTGCAGGAGCGCACCGGGGGCATCACCGAGTTCGTCCCGCTCAGCTTCATCCCCTTCAACACGATGCTTGGCCGCACGCACGGGATCGAGGAGATCTCCGCCGCCGAGAACCTCAAGCACACGGCGGCTTTCCGCCTCGCGCTCGGCCGCACGATCCCCAACCTGCAGGCGAGCTGGGTGAAGATGGGCCTCGAGGCCGCGACCGAGGCGCTGCGCTGGGGGGTCAACGACCTTGGCGGCACGCTGATGGAGGAGAACATCTCGCGCATGGCCGGCTCGCGGCACGGCGTGCGACTCGAGCCCGAGCAGCTGATCGGCGCCGCGCGCGCCGCCGGGCGCGAACCGGCGCAGCGGACGACGCTGTACGAGATCATCGAGACGTATGCGGGCGATGATCCTCGAGCGACCGCGGCAGCCGCTACGGCCGACTGAGCTCCCCGAGCCGGTTGCCGGCCCGGGCCAGGTCCTGATCTCGGTCCACGCCTGCGGCGTCTGCCGCACCGATCTGCACATCGCCGACGGCGAGCTGAGCGAGCCGAAGCTGCCGCTGGTCATGGGGCATCAGGTCGTCGGCACCGTGGTCGGCGAGGGTGAGGGGGCCGAGCGCTTCGCCGAGGGTCAGCGGGTCGGAGTGCCGTGGCTAGGCTGGACCTGCGGCGAGTGCCGTTACTGCCGCGGCGGGCGCGAGAACCTCTGCGACCGGGCGCGGTTTACCGGCTACGACCTCGACGGCGGCTACGCCGAGCTGGCGGTCGCCGACGAGCGCTTCTGCTTTCCGATCCCCGAGGGCTACCCCGACGAGCAGGCGGCGCCGCTGCTCTGCGCGGGCCTGATCGGGTACCGGGCTCTGCGCCTGGTTGGCGACGCGGAGCGAATCGGTTTCTACGGCTTTGGCGCGTCGGCTCACATCCTCTGTCAGGTCGCCGCGCACCAGGGTCGTCGGGTTTTCGCCTTTACCAAGCCGGGGGACGAGGAGGGACAGGCGTTCGCGCGCGAGCTCGGCGCCGAGTGGGCCGGGGGCTCCGACGAGCCGCCGCCGGAGGAGATCGACGGCGCGATCGTCTTCGCCCCGGTCGGTTCGCTGATGACGACGGCGCTACGGGCGAGCGCCAAGGGCGCCCGCATCATCAGCGCCGGCATCCACATGAGCGACATCCCGTCCTTCCCCTACGAACAGCTCTGGGGCGAGCGCATCCTCGGCTCGGTCGCCAACCTGACGAGGCAGGACGGCGAGGAGTTCATAGCCCTGGCCCCCCAGATACCCGTCCGCACCGAGGTCGAGGTCCGCCCCCTGGCGCAAGCCAACGAGGCGCTCGCGTCGATCCGCACCGGCGCCCTCAAGGGCGCCGGCGTCCTCCAAATCTGAGCGCCCGCAGCGGGACGCGCCGGTCTTTAGCGGACCGTATGGGTACTCAACTACCGGCGCGTCCCGCTTGAGGGTCAGCGGAAGAGGTCTTCGTTGCGGGGTCGGCGGAGGGCGGCGGCGCCGGGGCCGTCGTCGGCGGTGACGAATCGATCCAGGCCGCGGAGGACTACGGCTGGGATGCGGCTGTCCTTGCTTCGAACCAGGTCGGCCGCCGCCGCGGCCTCGTCGGCGACCGCGATCAGGGTCGCTTCAAGCTCTTGGCCTTCTGCGTCTTGCCGACCTCGCCAGTCATCCAATGGCTGCAGGCCTGCGCAACCGATGGCTACCTCAGCCTGTCCCAGGCGCCAGGCCCTCCCAAAGCTGTCAGCGATCACCACCCCGGGGGCGGGGGGGAGCGTGGGATGGGACTCGGCGGACGGGCTTCGCGCTGAGTGTCCGGCGAGTCCCATCCCACGCTCCTTCACCACCGCGGAGGCGAGTTCGACTCTGAGGTGGCGAGCCGAAGCGTCTGGATCCTTCGGGAGGAGGCAGACGGTGTCCGAGTCGGGGACATTGGAGGTGTCGATGCCGGCGTTGGCGCAGACGAGGCCGTGGTGAGTTTCGGTGATCAGGACGCCGCGCTCGGCTCGGAGGATCTCACTGCTCTCGTCGAGAATGAGCTGGACTAAGGCCGGTTCCTTGCTGAGGACGGCGGCCAGCTTGCGGGCTTCGGCGCCGGGGATGACGGAGGAGAGCCTGCGGAGGCGGCCCTCGGACTTCGAGACGACCTTCTGCGAGACGACGACTACGTCGCCGGGTTCGATGGCGGCATGTTGCGCGATCAGCTCGCCGAGCTTCGCGCCCTCTTCGATCTCCGGCAGGCCCGGCACCGGTATTGCCCGCACCTCGTTCATTCCGGTGGTCCTTTGCCCCTGTATGCGGGGATAAGGCGCACCGGAGCGATTGGGCGGCTCATATGCCGAGGGCCTTTGCGGTCCTTCGGGCTCGCTTGCCGCCGGCTTCGAGCACGCGGGTCAGGGCGACGACGTCAGCCGGCGTATCGAGGTCGAGACTGAGCGAGGGGAGCTCCTCGACCGCGTAAGGGACACCCGCGGCGCGGACGGCGGCCACGTGGCGCGCGCGGCTGCCCTCGCCGAAGGACGGCTCGATCGCGCTTGGCGGCGCCAGCACCAGCGCGTTGGTCCCGGTTCCGTGGCGATCGGGCACGACGGCGACGAAGCGCTTCGGCAGGCCGGTGAGCAGGCGATCCAGCTCGAGTGGATCGAGCAGCGGGCAGTCGCCGGGCAGCATGACCACGGAACCGGCCCCCAGTTCCCCCGCGCGCGAGGCGCCTGCCAGCGCCGCTCCCGAGTGGCCGCCCTGGTCGGGGTCGGCGACGACCTCGGCCCCCACGCTGGCGGCCAGATCCGCGGCCAGCGGCTCGCTGGTCACGACGAGCGTCCGATCGACGAGGCGCGCGTCGCCGATCGCCTCGAGGACGTCTTCGAGCATCGCCGCGACGATCTCCGCGCGTCGCGTCTTGCCGACGCCGGCGGCCAGCCGCTGCTTGGCGGCGGCGAAGCGCTTGACGGGGAGGACCGCGGTCGCTTTCAACCCGGAATCAGGCTATCGGCGTAATCGAGCACGACGCGGGCCAGCCGGGCCCGGCCCGCCGCCCCCTCCATCAGGGTCCCGGTGGCGAGCGTCGGTATCTCGGTCGGCGGCGGGTCCGGGTCGCCCTCGTCGACGACCATGCCGTCGAGCAGGCCCGTGTAGAGAGCGGCGACCCCGGCGGCGGTCGCGGGGCGGCCGAGGGCTTGCATGAAGCGCTCGGTCGGGCCCTTCACGACCTGCCCGGCGACGAAGGGGCTGACCGCGACCACCGGCGCGGTCGAAGCGGCGATCGCCTCGGTCATCCCCGGCACGGCGAGGATCGGGCCGATGCTGATCACGGGGTTGGAGGGGCCGATCACGATCGCCTCGGCCCAGCGCAGCGCGTCGAGCACCTCGGCGCTCGGCTCGGCCGCCTCGATCCCGTCCAGCTCGACCCCGAGCACCTCGGGCTCGCCGCGGTCGACGACCAGGTACTCCTGCAGGGCGCGGCGGCCGGCGGTGGTCCGCACGGCGGTTCGCACCGGCGCCTCGCACATCGGCAGCACCTTCGCGCGCACGCCGAGCGCACGGGCGATCTGGGCCTGGGCGTCGGTCAGGCGGCCGCCCTCCTCGAGGAACTGGCGGCGGTAGAGGCAGGCCGCGAGGTCGCGGTCGGAGAGGCCGAACCAGCTCGGCGCCCCGAGCCTGGTGAGGCGGTCGAAGACGGCGAAGCCGTCGTCCTTGATGCCCCAGCCGCGCTCCTCGTCGATCTCGCCGCTGAGCCAGTAGGTGACGAGGTCGGGGTCGGGGGAGACGTGGACGCCGAGGACCTCGATGTCGTCGCCGGTGTTGGCGATCACGCTCAGGTCGGAGCCGATCTCCTCCTGCATCCCGGCGGCGAGCTTGGCGCCGCCGGTCCCGCCCGCGAGGAGGGCGACGCGCACCGGGCTAACACCACCTATCGCGCTTCGCTCGCTGCGCGAAGAACCAGAGATGCACGCTTGCTCGCTCCGCGCTCATGCCCAGTGGTCGCCGGTGGGCAGGCCGGTGAGCTTGATCCCCGCGTGCGCCTTGTATCGGACGTTGACCGAGATCAGCAGCGGGGTCAGCTGCTCGACGATCCGCGCCATCTCCAGCGGGCCGGCGTTGACCGCGCGCAGGCCCGGGATCAGCTCGATTAGCCGGGCGACGCGGGTCTTGTCGGCCTTGCGGTCGCCGCAGACGAGCACGTCCTCGTCGAAGCTGGTCTCGGGGTCGGCGAGGGTCGGCGCCCCGATCGTGTGCAGGGCGGCGACCACGGTGACGCCCTCGGGGACCATCTCCTGCGCCTGCTGAGCGGCGGAGCCCTGCCAGACCCCGAGCGAGCGCGTCGCCTTGCCGCTGACGGCGGCGGCGAGGGGGACGGTGCAGTCGACGAGGATCTGACCCGACCGCAGGGCCTCGCGCAGGTTGTTGAGGTTCTCCGACTGGGCGCGGAAGGGGACCGTGAGAAAGACGATCTCGGCGGCGCGCGCTGCTTCCTCGTTGAGCAGGCCCTCCACCTGCGCGCCCGGAACCTGCTCGCGCAGCTTCGCCGCCGCCTCCGCGGCGCGCTCCTCGGAGCGCGAGCCGATCGCGATCGCGGCGCCGGCCTGGGCCCAGCGCAGCGCGAGGCCGGCGCCGAGCGCGCCGGTGCCGCCAACGATCGGGATGGTGGGGAGGTCCGCCACGGGGGCGCCAGTCTATGCTGCGGCCCGATGAGGCTGGAGGGACGGAAGGCGCTGGTCACCGGCGGGGCGAGCGGCATCGGCGCCGCGATCGCGGCCAGGCTCGCTGCCGAGGGCGCGGAGGTCTGGGTCGGCGACGTCGACGTCGCGGGTGCCGAGCGCGTCGCCGGCGAGGCAAACGGCCACACGCTCGAGCTCGACGTGACCAGCCTCGACTCGGCGCGGGCCGCGGTCGAGGCGATCGGCGGCACGCTCGACGTCCTCGTCAACAACGCCGGCACCGACGAATTCGGCTTCTTCACCTACACGAGCCCCGAGCAGTGGCAGAAGCTGATCGGGATCAACCTGGTCGGTGTCTTCAACTGCACTCACGCGGCGCTGCCGGGGATGCAGGAGGCGAAATACGGCCGCATCCTCAGCATCTCCTCGGAGGCGGGACGGGTCGGCTCCAAGGGCTCGGCCGTCTACTCGGCGACCAAGGGCGGCGTCGTCGCCTTCATGAAGGCGATCGCGCGTGAGAACGCGCGCTACGGGATCACCGCCAACTCGATCGCCCCCGGCCCGATCGAGACGCCGCTGCTGATGGGCGCCAAGGAGTTCGGCGAGATCGGCGAGAAGGTGATCGAGACGATGCGCGCCTCGACCCAGCTCGGCCGCCTCGGCCAGCCCGAGGAGGTCGCCGCCGCCGTCGCCTTCCTCGTCTCCGACGACGCCACCTACGTGACCGGCGAGACGCTCGGCGTCAGCGGCGGCCTGGGGATGGTCTGATGGGCGAGTCGGGCGACGGCCTGGTCCCTGGGATCGAGCGCAGCGACGAGTTCACCGTCGCGCCGCCGCTGGTCACCAACGTCGGCGGCACGATCGGCGTCGGCGTGCTCTCGACTCCGGGGATGATCGGGATGATGGAGGGCAGCGCCCAGATGCTCGCCTACGAGCACCTGCCCGAGGGCAAGGCGACGGTCGGCTTCGAGGTCTGCGTCAAGCACGTCGCCGCCGCCGCGGAGGGAGCGGTCTGCCGGGCGCGTGCCACCCTGCGCGAGGTCGTCGAAGGGCGCAAGCTGCGCTTCGACGTCGAGGTGACCGAGGGCGAGCGCACGATCGGCGTCGGCACCCACGAGCGCCGCGTGGTCGGCCAAGCCGGACCGCCGACCGCGTAGTCTCGGGTCGCGATGGAGTCGCTGCCGAGAACGGTCCGCATCCGCGAGGTCGGGCCGCGCGACGGGTTCCAGAACGAGCCGGAGACGATCCCGACTGCGGAGAAGATCCGCCTCGTCGACATGCTCTCGGCGACCGGTTTGCGCCGGGTCGAGGTGACCTCGTTCGTGCGGCCGGAGGCGATCCCGCAGCTCGCCGACGCCGAGCAGGTGCTGGCCGGCGTGCGGCGGCGCGACGGCGTCGCTTTCTCGGTCCTGATCCCCAACGAGCGCGGGCTGGAGCGGGCGCTGGCGCTGCGTGATCGCTTCGACGAGGTCAACGTCTTCCTCTCGGCCTCCGAGACGCACAACCGCAAGAACGTCAACCGGACGATCGAGGAGTCGCTGAACGGGCTGGAGCGGACGCTGGAGGGCGCCCGCGAGGCCGGGCTGCGCTGCGAGGGCGTGATCTCGGTCTCCTTCGGCTGCCCCTACGAGGGCGAGGTGCAGCCAGAGCGGGTCTTCGATATCGCCGAACGGCTCGCCGCCGCCGGTTGCGCCGAGGTCGGCTTCGGCGACACGACCGGGATGGCGAACCCGCGCCAGGTCGCCGGGTTCTTCGCCGCCGCGCGCGAGCGGCTCACGGGGGTCGAGCTGACCGCTCACTTCCACAACACGCGCGGTCAGGGCTTGGCCAACGTGCTGGCGGCGCTGGAGCAGGGGGTCGAGTCCTTCGAGTCGAGCTTCGGCGAGCTCGGCGGCTGCCCGGTGCCGCCGGGCGCGACCGGCAACGTCGCGACCGAGGACGTGGTCTCGATGCTGCACGAGATGGGCGTGCAGACCGGGGTCGACCTGGCGGCGCTGGTCGAGGCCTCGCGGGCCGCGCAGGAGATCCTCGGCCGCCCCCTCGGCTCGCACGTCCTCCGCGCCGGCCCGGTCGAGTGGCACCGCTGACTTCGCCTTTGGTTCCGGATAGCGGAACGAAAGGCGAAGTCAGCACACAGTCCGAATAGGCTCCGCGGTCATGTCCGACTTCAAGCAAGCGCTCGAGGCGGCCCTCGCCGGGGGGCCGCGGCGCCACCACGAGAAGACCGAGGAGCAGGGGAAGCTGCCGGTGCGCGAGCGGGTCGCGCGGCTCGTCGACCCAGGTTCGTTTGCCGAGGAGGCGGCGCTCGCGAACTGGGATCAGGAGGGCCTGGGGGCCGACGGGGTCGTCACCGGCCTGGCGACGATCGACGGGCGACGCGTAGCTTTGATGGCCAACGACCCGACGGTCAAAGCCGGCTCCTGGGGCCCGAAGACGGTCGAGAAGATCCTCCGCGTCCAGGAGCGGGCGCTCTCGCTGCAGATCCCGATCCTCTACCTGGTCGACTCGGCCGGGGCGCGGATCACCGACCAGGTGCAGATGTTCCCGGGCCGGCGCGGCGCCGGGCGCATCTTCCACAACGAGGTGCGGCTCTCCGGCCAGGTGCCGCAGGTCTGCCTGCTCTTCGGGCCGAGCGCCGCCGGCGGCGCCTACATCCCGGCCTTCTGCGACGTCGTGATCATGCGCGACGGCAACGCCTCGATGTACCTCGGCTCGCCGCGCATGGCGGAGATGGTGATCGGCGAGAAGGTGACGCTGGAGGAGATGGGCGGGGCGAAGATGCACACCGGTGTCTCGGGCTGCGGCCACTTCCTCGTCAAGTCCGACGAGGAGGCGATCGACCTCGCCAAGCGCTACCTCTCGTTCATGCCCGGCAGCTGGCGTGAGGAGCCGCCGCTGGCGCCGCCGGCCGAGCCGGCCTCCGGCACGCCGATCGTCGAGATCGTCCCGGAGGACGAGAACCGGCCCTTCGACATGAACCTGCTGCTCGACTCGCTGCTCGACGCCGACAGCTTCCTGCCGGTGCACAAGCGCTGGGCGAAGGAGCTGATCGTCGGCTACGGGCGGCTCGGCGGGCGGGTCGTCGGCGTCGTCGCCAGCCAGCCCAAGCACACCGGCGGCGTCCTCTTCGTCGACTCCTCCGACAAGGCGGCCCGATTCATCCAGACCTGCAACGCATTCAACGTGCCGCTGCTCTTCCTCGCCGACGTGCCCGGCTTCATGATCGGCACCGCGGTCGAGCGCCACGGGATCATCCGCCACGGGGCGAAGATGATCAGCGCCGTCTCCGAAGCGACCGTGCCGAAGATCTCGGTGGTCGTGCGCAAGGCCTACGGCGCCGGCCTCTACGCGATGGCCGGGCCGGCCTTCGAGCCCGACTGCTGCATCGCCCTGCCCAGCGCCTCGATCGCGGTGATGGGGCCGCAGGCGGCGATCAACGCCGTCTTCTACAACCAGATCCAGGCGATCTCCGACGAGGCCGAGCGCGAGGCGTTCGTGGTGCAAAAGCGCGAGGAATACGCGGAGGACATCGACATCCTCCACCTCGCCTCCGAGCTGGTCGTCGACGCGGTCGTCGATCCGGCCGACCTGCGCGCGGACCTGATCCGGCGCTTCGAGCTCGCCGTCGGCAAGGACCGCGCCTTCGCCGAGCGCCGCAACCCGATCACGCCGGCCTGATCAGCCTCCACCGCCCCGAGGTTGGTGCAACGTTTTTTCGTGCCTATGGGACGAAAAAACGTTGCACCCTCGGAATCAGGCGTCGAGGGTCGCGGCGAACTCGACGAACCAGTCGAGGGCGGCGGGGTTGGCGAGCGAGTCGCGGCTGGCGGCCTGCTCGGGCGGGGTGCCCATCAGGATCCGCTTGACCGGGACCTCGAGCGCCTTGCCGCTGAGCGTGCGCGGCACCTCGGCGATCGCGTAGACCTCGTCGGGGACGTGGCGCGGCGAGCAGCGCTCGCGCACGCGGCGGGCGATCTCGCGGCGCAGCCCGTCGTCGAGCTCGGCGCCCTCGCGGAGGACGACGAAGAGCGGCATCCAGCCCTCGGTGCCGGGGCGGGGGACATCGACGACGAGGGCGTCGACGATCTCGTCGAGCGAGAGCACGGCACGGTAGATCTCGCTCGTGCCCATGCGGATGCCGGAGCGGTTGATCGTCGAATCGGAGCGGCCGTAGATGATCGCCGTGCCGCGCGAGGTGATCTCGATCCAGTCGCCGTGGCGCCAGACGCCGGGGAACATCTCGAAGTAGCTGGCCCGGTAGCGGCTGCCGTCCTCGTCGCCCCAGAAGTAGACCGGCATCGAGGGCATCGGCTCGGTGACGACGAGCTCGCCGACCTCGTCGACGACCGCGTTGCCGTCCTCGTCCCAGGCCTCGACCGCGGCGCCCAGCGCCCGCGCCTGCAGCTCTCCGCGGTAGACGGGCAGCAGGGCGCAGCCGCCGACGAAGGCGGTGCAGAGGTCGGTGCCGCCGCTGGTCGAGAAGAGCCAGGTGTCGGCGCCGAGGTGCTCGTAGATCCAGTCGAAGCCCTCGGGTGAGAGCGGCGAGCCGGTCGAGCCGACCGCCTTGAGCCGGCCGAGGTCGCGGCCGGCGCCAGGCTCGACGCCGGCCTTCATGCAGGCGGCGATGTAAGAGGCGCTGGTGCCGAACATGGTCACCCCGGCGCGCTCGGCGAGGTCCCAGAGCACGCCCATGTCGGGATGGCCCGGGTTGCCGTCGTAGAGGACGATCGCGGCGCGGGTGAGCAGGCCGGAGACGAGGAAGTTCCACATCATCCAGCCGGTCGTCGTGAACCAGAAGAGGCGGTCGCCGGGGTGGGCGTCGACGTGGAGGTGGAGCTTCTTCAGGTGCTCGAGCAGGATGCCGCCCTGCGACTGGACGATCGCCTTCGGCAGACCGGTGGTGCCGGAGGAGTAGAGGACCCAGAGCGGGTGGTCGAAGGGGACGCGCTCGAAGACGAGGCCCGTGCCCTCGCCCGTGGCGCGCAGCGCCGCCCAGGTCGTCGCGTCGCGCAGGTCCGAGAGGTCGGGGGCGGGGTCGAGGTAGGGAAGGACGACGGTCCGCTCCAGGCTCGGCATCGCTTCCTGCAGCTGGGTGAGGGTGTCGCGGCGGTCGAAGTCCTTGCCGCCGTAGCGGTAGCCGTCGACCGCGAAGAGGACCTTGGGCTCGATCTGGGCGAAGCGGTCGATGACGCTCGCCGGGCCGAAGTCGGGCGAGCAGCTCGACCAGACGGCGCCGATGCTGGCGGCGGCGAGGAAGGCGACGATCGCCTCGGGGACGTTGGGCATGTAGGCGACGACGCGGTCGCCGCGCTCGACCCCGAGGGCGCGCAAGGCGGCGGCGGTCGCCGCGACCTGGGCGCGCAGCTCGCCCCAGGTCAGCTCGCCGAGCTCGCGCGACTCGGAGGCGTGCAGGATCGCGACCGCGTCGTCCTCCTTGCCGGCGAAGACGTGCTCGGCGTAGTTGAGGCGCGTGCCGGGGAACCACTCGGCGCCGGGCATCTCGCGCGCGCTCAGCACCGCGCCCCGCTCGCCGTCGGCCCGCACGCCGAAGAAGTCCCAGATCGAGTCCCAGAATGCCTCGAGCTCGTCGACCGACCAGCGCCAGAGCTCGTCGTAGGCCTCGAAGCGCAGGCCGCGCTCGGACTCGAGCCAGCGCATGTATTCCCGCAGCCGCGAGCGCTCGATCAGCCCCGCCGAGGGCTCCCAGAGCTTCTCGGGCCCGGCCTGGGTCACGCCGTGGCGGCTTGGGCGGCCCGCGCCTGCTCCAGCTCCAGCTGGTGCGGATCGTGCGAGCAGAAGGTCGTGACCTCGTTGCCGCGAGTGCGGACGAGCTCGCGCAGGCGCTCCTGGTTGCTCACGCGCGCGGCGGCGTCGGCCTGGGTGAGCGCCTGGAAGAAGCGCAGCATCGGCGGGCATTTCGGCGGCGTCGTCATCTCCCAGTGGTTGAAGTAGGCATCGCCGCAGTGCAGGAGCCAGCCCTCCTCGGCCTTGATCGCCACCCCGGTGTGGCCGCGCGAGTGACCGACGAGCGGCACGAGCAGGACCTCGGCGTCGAGGCCGGGGAGGATGCGGACGCTCTCGAAGCCGAACCATTCGTCGCCGCCCGTCGTGTGCTCGACCCAGCGCGGGTTGTGCTTCCAGTGGGCGCCGACGTAGCGGGCGCGGTCGCGCAGGCTGGGGTGCAGGGCGGCCCGCAGCTCGGGCGCGAAGAGGTGAACCTCGGCCTCGGGGAAGTCGGGTAGGCCGCCGGTGTGGTCGAGGTCGAGGTGGGTGGTGACGACGTGCTTGACGTCGCCGGCCTCGAAGCCGAGCGCCTCGAGCTGGCGGAGCGCCGTCGTCTCCTCCATCGGCTTCGGCTCCATCATCAGCCTGAACGCGGTGCCGAGCTGGCGCGGGCGGCGCGCGTCCTCGATGCCGAAACCGGTGTCGACGAGGACGACCCCGTCGCCGGTCTCGATCGCCAGGCAGTGGCAGACAACCGATGCCCGCTCGAACCAGCCGCCCTTGCCGTTGACCAGTCGCCTCCCATGCGGGCAGAACGAGCCGCAGTTGAGGTGATGGATGCGCATCGGCGGGAGGAGTCTAGTCAGGCTTCATCGGTCAAGGGGTGTGGACCGGGGGCCATCGCACGTATTCCGTTTATCGTTTGATTTGCGCCGGAGTGATGGAACGGTAGACATGATTGATTCAAAATCAATTGTCCGAAAGGGCGTGCGGGTTCGACTCCCGCCTCCGGCATGAAGGGCGCTGCAAATCAGGCCGGTAGCGGGCTGCCGCCTTCGGGCGGGGCGCCGGCGCCGTAGTCCTCGCCGGAGCCGATCGGCCGCTCCTCCTCGACGTGCCAGTTCTGGTTGAAGGCGTAGAGGGAGACGCCGATCGTGATCAGCTGCACGATCAGCAGGATCACGACCAGCAGGCCGATCAGCGTGACCGGGATCAGCCCGTCCTCGAAGCCGGACTTGTCGCGGGCGAACCAGCTGTCGGCACCGGTGGCGCAGAAGATCGCGAGGATCGTCGAGAGAGCGGCGACGACCGGCAGGATGCCCCGGTTCCAGCGCCAGACGAGGAAGGCGAAGAAGGCGTAGAGCAGGGCGAAGATCAGGCAGATGACGCCCATGCCGCTGCCGCCCGTCATCAGCGAGAAGCCGGCGATCGTCACGATGCCCGAGATCGCGGCCGTCGCCGCGAGCAGCAGGACGAGCACGAACTTCGTCGTGACCGACTCGGCTTTCTCCCGATTCGGCCGCCAGAGTTCATAGCCGGGCCTGACCTCTCCAACTCCCACGCCCGGATCATAGAATCTGGAAGAGACGCGGCGGCATTGGCCGCCGGTTAAGCCCATCCGGGCAGCCACGCGGGCGTGGCGGAATTGGCATACGCGCCAGGTTTAGGTCCTGGTGGGCTTCGGCCCGTGGGGGTTCAAGTCCCTCCGCCCGCATCTATTCCTTCGGCCCCACGAACGAATCCAGCAGGGCGACGCTTCGTCGCTCTGAGATCGCGACGTTCTTGTGGCTTGGCCGGCTCCACCGAATCCCAAGGGCGTCGCACGCCTTGCAAAACAGACCTCGGATGTCAGCCGAAAGGTTCGTGAAGAAGTAGCGCGGATAGGCGTATTCGCGTGGGCCGCTCGCGAGCTCGACGCTGAAGCGATTGATGCACCGTGAGCCGTCTGAATGAATGAGTCCGCGAAGGAACGATTGGGGGAACCGGTCGACGATCGCACCCTGCCATGGCTCCAGCTTGATCGCGTGTTCGTGCTTCCTTCCGCGTCCATGCTGGGGAAAGACCGCAACCCAGACCTCGCTCGTGGCTGCTACTCGCAGCCCGGTGCCCTTAGGGGTCTTTCGCACGGCCACGTTGGGCTCAATGCCTGCAAGTCGTTCTATCGCGGTGGCGCACTCTCGAACGATCTTCGGATAGCGGGGATCTAGCGAGATTTCGAGCCGTGCGGATCGGCTGGAGGCATTTGCCAGATAGCCATCGCCCAGATAGATGCCGAGCAGGTAGGCGTAGGTATCGGCGCTGCCGTGCTCCAATCCGGGGACCGGAGAACCGGCAGGTCGCGCTTCGGTCGCCATGGCAGCCACGAACATATGTTCGCAAGGAGGGCGGACATCCAGCCGTCCCGGGGTCGTAGACTCCTCGTTCCCCGGGGGAGTGAGTTAACGGCTATGCGCACGGTCTCCAAAACCGTGAATCCGGGTTCGAATCCCGGCTCCCCCGCTGATCTCGGTGGTGGCCCGGCACCCCAGGCAGCCTCAGCCCAGCGGAGAGGGCGGGATCCGGGTCTCGCCCTGGACCTCGGGGATCAGCATCCCGATCTCGTCGACGAAGCACCACGACCAGATCTCGCCTGGCTCGAGCGAGCGGATCAGCGGATGGCCGCTGCTCTCCGCGTGAGCGGTGGCGTGCCGGTTCGGCGAGTCGTCGCAACAGCCGACCTTGCCGCACTCCAGGCAGATGCGCAGGTGCAGCCAGGGGTCGCCCGTCGCGAGGCACTCCTCGCAGCCCTCGACCGCCTCGGGCAGCTGGGTGACCCGGACGTGGTCGAGGTGCGAGCACTTGGCCATCGAAGAGCGGCGGACGGGAATCGAACCCGCGTCATCAGCTTGGAAGGCTGAGGCTCTACCGTTGAGCTACCGCCGCACCGATCCGTCAGAATAGGGACTCCCACGGGGAGTGGCGCAGTCTGGTAGCGCACTCGGCTGGGGGCCGAGCGGTCGCAGGTTCAAATCCTGTCTCCCCGATTTTGCAGACAAAAGCATCCGGTCGGTTTGCAATGCTGGCTGGATGGTGCAGGCCACCAAGAGAGCGGACTCGCTGGAGTTGATTACGGCTCCGGCGATTGAGAAGCGGATCTTCGTCGTCGCGGACGCCAGGTAATGCTCGATGAGGACTTGGCGGACCTATACGGCGTGGAGACAAAACGCTTGATACAGCAGGTCAAACGCAACCTGAAACGCTTTCCGGAAGACTTCATGTTCCAGCTGGACAAAGCCGAGGCCGAGGCTTTGAGGTCACAAATTGCAACCTCAAACGATGGCCGGGGCGGACGCCGCTACGCCCCGTACGTCTTTACGGAGCAGGGAGTGGCGATGCTCTCCGGTGTCCTTCGCAGCGACCGCGCAATCGCCGTGAACATCGAGATCATGCGCACCTTCGTAGAGCTTCGCCGGGCCGCGAGCTCCTACGCTGCGATTGAGAAGAGGCTCGAAGAGATCGAGCGGGAGTTGGGACCGAAGGTGGCTCGGCGGCCGGGGGTCGTCTGGCGGGGCGCTTACGGCTGAAAGTGGCCGCCGGAAACGCCGGGCAACGTAGCCTGACGACTCGCTGGGCTACCGTCACGGCATGGCCACGACCAGCGCTGGGATCCTGCTTCATCGCCGGGCGGGCGACGAGATCGAGGTCCTGCTCGTCCACCCGGGCGGGCCCTACTGGGCCAAGAAGGACGAGGGCGCCTGGTCGATCCCGAAGGGGGAAATCGACGAGAGGGAGGAGCCGGTCGCCTGTGCGCTGCGGGAGCTGGGGGAGGAGTTGGGGTCGGACCTCGGGCTGCGGGTCGAGGACCTGACCGACCTGGGATCGATCCGACAGAAGGGCGGCAAGGCGGTTCTCTGCTGGGCCGCGCCTGGGGAGTTCGACCCGGCGGAGCTGCGCAGCGCCACCTTCACGATGGAATGGCCGCCGCGCTCGGGTGTCGAGCAGGAGTTCCCCGAGGTCGACCGGGCCGAGTGGCTCGGGCTCGATGAGGCGCGGACGAAGATCAACCCCGCCCAGGCCGAGCTGCTCGATCGGCTGGCGCGGGCCGACCTATACTCGCCGGGCGATGGCTGACGGCTCCGAATCGCTGCCGCTCTCGGTGCGCCTGCTCGAGGCTGGGGTGCGCGGCGCCCGCGGCGTGGGCAAGGCCGCCGGGATCGACCGCGCGGTCGAGAGCGCCGCCGAGGAGGCGATGGTCGCCGCGGTCGAGAGCGAGGCGGTCGAACGGGCCATCGGCCGCGTGCTCAACGGGCCGGTCGTCGGGGAGGCGATGAACACCGCGCTGGAGAGCGAGGCGGTCAAGCGCGCCCTGATCGAGGCGATCGACAGCGAGATGGTCGACGAGGTCTGGCGCCGCCTGCTTGCCAGCAGCGAGGCCCAGCGCCTGGTCGAACGGATCGCCGAGGCGCCCGAGATCCGGGCCGCGATCAGCGCCCAGAGCGTCGGCATGATCGAGGACGTCGGCCACACCATCGGTCGCGGCACGCGCCGCCTCGACGAGGGCGTCGAGCGGGTCGCCCGCCGCGCCGTCTTTCGCCGCCGCCGCGTCGAGCCCACCGACCGCGCCGGGATCGTCACCCGCGCCATCGCCTTCGGCCTCGACGTCCTCATCGTCAACCTCGCCTTCTCCGGCATCGCCGCGATCGCGGCGCTGATCGCCTCCGCCTTCACCGGCAGCGAAAACGGCGTCTCCGACTTCGCCCTCGCGGTCGGCACCGCCGCCTGGTTCACCCTCGGCGCGGTCTACATGGTCGGCTTCTGGTCGCTCGCCGGGCAGACGCTGGGCATGCGCTTCCTCGGGATCAGGCTCGGGGTTGAAGGACGGGGGCTGCCGCTCGGGCGTTCACTGAAGCGCCTGATCGGCATGGCGCTCGCCGCGGTTCCCTTCTTCCTCGGCTACCTCGGCATCCTCTTCGACGAGCGCCGGCGGGCCTGGGACGACCGCCTCAGCGGCGCCGACGTCGTCTTCGACGAGGAGCGCGACACCGCTCCCTGGTCGCGCTACGACGGCTCCTCCCTCGCCGGGCCGACCCCCGCGACGACGAAGGCCCCGGAGTCCCGGGGCCTTCGTCCGCAGCGCGCTGCCGGTTCCTGACTAGACGGCGCGCGTGCCCTCGGGTCCTTCCGGCCCCTCGGCCAGCTTGTAGATGATGATGATCGCCAGGGCGAAGATCGCCAGCGACCAGAACGGGTAGGCCGGGATCGAGAGCAGGGCGCCCATCGCGTTGAGGGCGGCGATGAAGATCCCGAACCAACGGCCGAATTCCCCGCCGGAGAAGAGCGAGAAAGCGGCGACGAGCTCGAGCACGCCGAGGATCAGCATGACCCAGCCCCAGGTGTGCAGGCCGCTGATGATGTAGGTCGCGTTCTCGGTGAAGAACTTCGAGTCCCCGATCGCGGCGATGCCGTAGATGATGTTGAGGACGCCGGCGACGAGGAGGAGCACGCCGGCGAAAACCCACCAGCCACTGAGCGTTTCGTTCATGAACAACCAACCCTTTCGTACTGTGACTCCGGTGGACAGGGTTAAACCAATGCTAGGTGCGGGTTCGCGGCCTGGCAAGCCGTTCCTGCGCCTGGCAGCTAGTGTTCCGCGCCGTGGACGCGGTTCGCACCCCGGAGGAGAGCCTGCAGGGGCTTCCCGACTTCCCGTTCGAGTCGAGCTACCGCGAGATCGACGGGCTGCGGCTCGCGTATCTCGACGAGGGCGAGGGCAGGCCGGTCGTCTTCTTCCACGGCGAGCCAACCTGGTCGTTCCTCTGGCGCAAGGTGATCCCGCCGGTGCGCGACGCCGGCTACCGCTGCATCGCTCCGGACTACGCCGGCTTCGGACGCTCCGACAAGCCCACCGATATCGATTGGTACACCTACGACCGCCACGTCGAGCTGATGTCGACCCTGCTCGAGGAGCTCGACGTGCGCGACGCGACCGCCGTCGTCCACGACTGGGGCGGGCCGATCGGTCTGCGGCTCGCGGTCGAGCACCCGGACCGCTTCTCGCGGCTGGTGATCATGGAGACCGGGCCGTTCACCGGGCATCAGCGGATGAGCGACGCCTGGCTCGCCTTTCGCGACTTCGTCCGCGACAACGCCGAGATCCCGGTCGGGATGCTGGTCCGGGGCGGCTGCAAGAACGATCCCGGCGACGAGGTGATCGCCGCCTACGAAGCGCCCTACCCGACTCCCGAGTCGAAGGCGGGCGCTCGTGCCTTTCCCCTGATCCTCCCGACCGAGCCCGATGCGCCCGGAGCGGCCGAGGGCAGGCGCGTCGCCGACGCGCTGCGCGAGGACGACCGTCCCGCCCTGGTGCTCTGGGCCGACTCGGACCCGGTGCTGCCCTTCTCGGTAGGCGAGCGCGTCTCCTCGCAGTTGAACTTCCCCGCCCCGCGGCCGATCGAGGACGCCGGTCACTTCCTCCAGGAGGACGCCGGCGAGCGGATCGGCGCGATCATCGCCGACTGGCTCGGCTGACCGTCGCCGCCAGCTCGGCGTGCGGCCGGTCGATCAGCACCCGCGCGCGGCGCGGCGGCCCCTCGTCCTCGACCCAGGTGACGGTCCCCGGCCAGTAGGGGCCGGGCGGCGCGCCGGGATGGTGGAAGGCGTCGGCGAAGACCCAGTTGCCGCTGTTGTGGAGGAGGCCGCCGCCGGGCAGGCGCCAGGGCGCGTCGCCGGCTTCGGGCCCGGCACGATGGGTGTGGCCGGTGATCGTGTGGGCGGCGTCGATTCGCAGCCGGCGCGCCATCTCGGTCGCGGCGGCGATCCCGCTGCTGGTGATCGCCGCGGCGGAGAGCTCGGGACCGAAGTCCGCGCGCAGGGCGCGGTTGAGCAGCCAGACGCCGGTCGGCATGCCGGCGCCGAGGGCGGCCTTGGCGACGGCGCGACGGAGCGGGCGCGGGTCGCGCGTGCTGGTGAAGGCGCGCCAGGCGCGCTCGGAGGGCCGGCTCGCGCCCGGCCGCCAGCCCGCTTCGGTGAGGCCGGAGAAGAAGCCGTAGATCGGGCGCAGGATCCGCTCGTAATCCGCCGGTCCGGCCGGGTCGGGCGGGCTTCCCGAACCGGCCCGCATCATCGCCGCGGCCGCCAGGCACTCGAGGCGCGGCAGCGTCATGTGGCAGTCCATGTAATGGCCGTGCGTGGCGTAGACGTCCTCGCGCAGCCAGATGCCAGGGTAGGCGACGCTGAGCTCGGCGTCGCCGAGCCAGGCGGCGATCCGCCGGGTCGGCTCGCCCTCCAGCGTGGCGCGGTGCTCGAGCCCCAGCGCGCCGCCCGCGAGCGCCACCTCCTCGAGCAGCGGCTCGGCCAGGCGGTGGTCGTGGTTGCCGGGGACGAGGACCACGCGGCGGCCGGCCATCGCCTCTCCCAGCTCCTCGAAGAACGGTTGGGTCAGCTCCAGCACGCGCGGCAGGGGCAGCTCACGCAGCTCGAGCGCGTCGCCGAGCAGGACGAGGCGGTCGGCGCCGGCGACCTCCTCGAGCAGCGCCCGGCGAATCGCCGGATCGCGCAGCAGGTCCTCGCCCGTGGCCGAGCCGAGGTGCAGGTCGGAGACGATCGCCGTGCGCACTGGCGCAACCTAGCGGTGCAACGCTTTCTCGTGGGTATGCAACGAAAAGGCGTTGCACCTTCGGTTGGCTGGGCAGCCAGGCCTGCGTCTAGACTGTGCGGCGATGCCGACGATGAGCGAGGAGCGGCTGGCGCCGGCCAACGGCATCGAGATCGCCTACCAGGAGGTGGGCGACCCCGCGGGCGAGCCGCTGCTGCTGGTGATGGGGCTGGCGACCCAGATGCTCGGCTGGGACGAGGAGATGTGCGGGATATTGGCCGAGCGCGGCTTCCGCGTCGTGCGCTTCGACAACCGCGACATCGGTCACTCGACGATGCTCGACTCGGCCGGAGTGCCGAGCCGCAGGGATCTCTTCCTCGGCCGCCGCGCCAGCGCCGCCTACCTGCTCTCCGACATGGCCGCCGACGCGATCGGGCTGATGGACCACCTCGAGATCTCCTCGGCGCACGTCGCCGGCGTCTCGATGGGCGGGATGATCGGCCAGACGCTGGCGATCGAGCATCCCGAGCGGATCCGCTCGCTGGTCTCGATCATGTCGACCACCGGCAGCCGCCGCGTCGGCACGCCGACGCTGAGGGCGTTCGGGTTGATGATGGCCAAGGTGCCCCGCACCCGCGAGGAGTACGTGGAGCGGGCGGTGAGGATGTTCGGCACGGTGATCGGCTCGCCCGCCTACCCGACCGACCCCGAGCGGCTGCGCGAGCTGGCGGGCCGGATGTACGACCGCTCCCACAACCCGCGCGGCATCCTGCGCCAGATGCACGCGATCACCGCCTCGGGCGACCGCACGCGGGCCCTGCGCCGGCTGCGCCTGCCTGCCGCCGTGATCCACGGCACCCGCGACCCTCTGATCCGGCCAAGCGGCGGCCGCGCCACGGCCCGCGCCATTTCCGGCGCCCGCTTGCGCATGATCGAGGGCATGGGGCACGACCTTCCCCGCGAGCTCTGGCCGACCTTCGTCGAGGACATCGCCGACACCGCCGCGCGCGCTCCCGCGCCCGCGCGTGTCAAACAGCCCGCCTGACTTAGGTTGGACCCCTAAGATCAGGGGCCGGCGGGGCGTGGCGCAGCCTGGTAGCGCGCGGCCTTTGGGTGGCCGAGGTCCCCGGTTCGAATCCGGGCGCCCCGATCTCGCCGCGTGGCGCTCAGGCCAGCCCCAGGGCTTCGTACTCGCGCAGGAAGCCCTCGAAGAGGCGGCGGTGGCCTTCCTCGTCGTGGAGGATCGCGATCGTCATGTCCTGGGTGACGAGGTCGACGCCATCGGTCGTCTCGACGATGCGGTTGTAGTGCTCGATCGCGCCGGTCTCGGCCTCGATCACGCCGCGGATCACGTGGACGATGTCGGTCTGCTGGTCGGGTGGTTGCAGGTAGGTCTGCTCGGCGCTGAAGTCGAGTGAGCCGGGGACGACACCGTAGAGCTCCTTGATCCGGTTCGCGAACTGGGTCGCGTGGCCGAGCTCCTCCTGGATGTCTTCGCGCAGCGACTCGATGATCTCCTGCGCGCGCACGCCGTCGGGGTTGACCGAGTTGGCGAGGTAGCTCATCACCGTCTCGATCTCCATCCAGTAGGCCTTGGTCAGCATCGCGACGATCTCCTCGCGCTTGCCGTCGCTGGCGGCGGCGAGGATGCCGGTGTCCGGTCGGTCGGCGCTCATCGTGGCTCCCTTCGTTGCGTTGTCGCAACCAATACCCCTCAGGGGGCCAAGCTATTCGAATCCGGAGCCTGGGCCGATCGCATCCCCCGCACGCTGGGGACGGCGAGGACGGCGAAGGTGCAGACCGCGATCACCACCGTCGCCGCGATCAGGCCGGGGCCGGCGCCGAACAGTTCCTCCTCGAGCGCGCCGAGCACGTAGCCGAGCGGGATCAGGGCGAAGGAGCCGAGCAGGTCGTAGGAGCTGAGCCGCGAGCGCAGTGGAGTCGGGGTGCGGGTCTGCAGGATCGTCTCCCAGAGGGCGGCGAAGACGGCGAGCGAGGCCCCGGCGGCGGCCGCGCCGGCGGCGATCAGCGGCACCGGGGCGAGGCTCGCGAGCAGCAGCAGCGGCGCGGCCCAGAGGCTGACGACGAGGGTGGCGACGAGCAGCGGCCGCCGCGGTCGCCAGACCATCGCGACCAGGCCGCCGAGGAGCTCGCCGGCTCCCATCGCCGCCAGGATCGCCGCCCAGGCGCCCGCTCCGCCCAGCGAGTCCACCGAGACCTTGGGGCCGAAGACGAAGAACGGGGCGAAGACGAGCGAGTTGAGGACGGCGAACTCGGTGACGATCGCCCAGGCCCAGGTCGTCCGCCGGAAGGCGCTCCAACCCGCGGAGAGGTCGGAGCGAATCGAACGACGTCCGCTCGCGGGCGTCGTTCGGACGGGCACGCGCACCCGGGCGAGCAGGGCGGCGCTGATTAGGAACGTGGCCGCGTCGGCGGCGAACGCCCATCCCGGTCCCCAAGCGGCGAGCACGACGACGGCGATCGCCGGGCCGGCGATGCTGCCGGTCGACGCGGCGATGCCCCGCAGGGCGTTGGCCTGCTGCAGGCGGTCGGGATGGACGGCCTGTGAGATCAACCCTTGCATCGCCGGCATGAAGAAGGCGCCGCCGGCGCCCAGCACCGCTTGGGCGACGAGCAGCTGCCAGAGGGCGAGGTTGTCGGTGAGCAGCAGCGCCGCCACGACGGCCTGGGCGGCGAACCGGCAGAGGTCGGCGGCGACCACGACCGAGCGGCGGGCCATCCGGTCGCCGCCGACGCCGCCGAAGAGCAGCAGCCCGGCGAGCACGACGCCCTGGACGGCGAGGGCGATCCCCACCTGGCCGATCGTGCCGCCGATCGAGAAGACCGCGAAGGGCAGGGCCGCCACGACCATCAGGTCGCCAACGGTCGACGCGAACTGGGCGAGGACTAGGCGGCGCAGCCCGCCATTGCTCAAAAACATTTGATCAAATGGATTTAAGCAAAGGACCGGGGACCGCGCGACGGTTATGTAAAGCGGACGAGTGTTTCCCTCCAGATTTCCGGGCCATCTGCCGATGTTGCCGTCCTATGGGCCTGCCTCCGAACGCGGATCGCCGCCGCGAACGCGTCCTCGTCGAGACCGATCGCCACCGGATCACGGGGGACGTCACCCTGCCCACCGACGGCTACCAGAGCCGCTTCTCGGACGCGATCAATCGCGGCGACCTGGCCTTCCTGCCGCTCACCGACGTCGAGATCGCTCCGGTCGACGGCGGCGAGTCGGTCCGGCGCAAGTTCGTCGTCATAGGCAAGGCACACGTCAGGCTCGCCCACCCGGTCGACCCCGACGAGTAGGCGAGGGGTCGCGGCGGCGGTGGGGCCGCTGAGCTACGCCTCGGATCGGCGCAGGCGGCCGCTGCGCGCGTGGGCGCTGACGTCGAAGAGGAAGCCGAGGACGACGATGAACCACTCGAAGCCGGTCACTCCGTCGGAGGAGCTCCACATCACGGCGTAGGCGAGGGTCGTCCAGGGCAGCAGGAAGAAGCCGAGGAAGGGGACGAACCAGCTGTCGAAGGCGCGGCCGAGCAGGTCGCTGAAGAGCCAGAGCGCGAAGAGCGCCAGACGGGGCGAGAGCAAAGCGAAGAGGACGAGGAGGCAGCCGATGCGCCCACGCTACCGGCTCCCTAAGCTGGAAGGCGTGCTGTTCTCCAGGAAGACGCGGATGCCCAGCACCGAGCGGGCGCTACCGGGCCGCGGCGAGCCGGCCTTCGGGGTGCCCGAGCGCCACGCCGTGCTGGGCACGCCGCTGAAGCCGCCGTTCCCGGACGGGATCGAGGTCGCCTACTTCGCGCTCGGCTGCTTCTGGGGTGCCGAGCGGCTGTTCTGGGCGATCGAGGGCGTCTACACGACCGCGGTCGGCTACATGAACGGGACGACGCCCAACCCCACCTACGAGGAGGTCTGCACCGGCAGGACCGGCCATGCCGAGGCTGTCCTCGTCGCCTTCGACCCGGCGAGGGTCTCCTACGCGGACCTGCTCAAGGTCTTCTTCGAGGAGCACGACCCGACCCAGGGCATGCGGCAGGGCAACGACGTCGGCACGCAGTACCGCTCCGGGATCTACTTCGCCAACGACGTCCAGAAGGCGACCGCCGAGATGGCGAAGCGCGCCTACGACGAGGACCTGCGCGCCGCCGACCACGAGCCGATCACGACCGAGGTCGTGCCGGCGGCCCCCTTCTATTACGCCGAGGAGTACCACCAGCAGTACCTGTGCAAGGTGCCGAACGGCTACTGCGGCCTCGCCGGCACCGGCGTCTCCTGCCGGATTCCGACTGCTGCCCCCTGAGCTCCTCGGGTGCAACGCTTTTTCGGGGTTATAGAACGAAAACGCGTTGCACCTGGGGGCAGAGGGCGGCGCCCGGCGCTGCGAATAGCATTCCGCGCCCGTGACTCCCTCCTTCGGCTCCTACGTCGGCGGCTGCCTGGCCGTGATCGGCATCGTCAGCGCCGTCGCCCTCGGCGGCTACTGGCTGCGGCGCTGGATCGTGCCGGAATTCTCCGGCGCGCTCGCTCGCCTCGCCGACGCGACGATCGCTGTCGCCCTGCTGATCCTCGCGCTCGAGCTGCTCGGCAGCCTCAGCATCCTCGAGGTCGGCTGGATCGTCGTCGTCTGCATCGCCATTGGCCTCGGCGCGGCCCTGCTGGGCTGGTGGCGGGCGCCGGCCGAGTCGCGCGCGGTGAGCGCGCCCCAGGTGCAGACCGCGGCGCTCTTGATCGCGCTCGGGGTCGCCTCCTGGGCCTTCGCCGAGTGGACCTTTCCCTCGCTGCAAGGGCTGGACTTCGGCATGTACGGCGGCGACACCACCTGGTACCACATGCCCTTCGCGGCGCGGATGGCGCAGGAAGGCTCGACGGTCCACCTCCTCTACACCGACCCGCTGCGGCTCGCCGCCTGGTTCTACCCGCAGAGCTCGGAACTGATCCACGGCAGCGCCATCGTCGTCTTCAAGGACGACTGGCTCTCACCGCTGATCAACCTCGTCTGGCTCTCGATCGGACTGCTCGCCGCCTGGTGCGTGGGGCGGCCCTACAAGGTCGGGCCGGCGACGCTGGTCGCCTCGGCGCTCGTCTTCTCGGCCGGGGTGATGATCGAAACGCAGCCGGGGGAGGGGCGCAACGACGTCATGGGGCTCGCCTTCCTGCTCGCCTTCGCGGCCTTCCTGATCAACGGGCACCAGCGGCGGGCGCCGGCCGAGGGAGCGGTACACGACACGCCGGAGGTGGGGGCGGCGCTGCTCGACAAGGGGCCGTTGATCCTCGCCGGGATCGCGGCCGGGATCGCGATCTCGGTCAAGCTGCCGCTGCTGGCGCCGGTCGGCGCGATCGCGGTCGGGATGGTGCTGGTCAGCGGTCGCGGCCGGCGGCTGATGACCGCCGCGGCGATCGGCGTGCCGGCCTTCGTCGTCGGCGGTTACTGGTACGTGAAGGCGGCGATCCAGACTGGCGGCAACCCGATCCCGGCGATCGGCTGGGGACCGCTGCACCTGCCGCGCCCCGACCAGATGCCGCTCGACCCGCGGCCGCGCTTCGCCGTCGCCCATTACCTGGGCGAGCCGACGATCTACCGCCGCTGGTTCTTCCCGCAGCTCGACAACGCGCTGGGTCTGCTCTGGCCGCTAATTCTGATCGTCGCCGTCGCCGCCGCCGTCTACATCGCCTTCCGCTCGCGCAACAAGGTCCTGCGGGTGCTCGGCGTCGCGGCGCTGATCACGGCCGCGGTCTATCTCGTCACGCCGCTGACCGCGGCCGGCCAGGAGGGCTCGCCGACCGGGTTCTTCACCAACACCCGCTACCTGATGCCGGGGCTGCTGCTCGCCCTGACGCTGGTGCCGATCGCGCGGCCGCTGCGCGCTCCAGACAGCCGCGCCTGGCAGACGCTGCTCTTCTTCACCGGGATCTACGCGTTCACGGTCCTGACCACGCCGCGCTGGTACCCCGGCTACATCGTCGGCACCGTGTTCCTCACGCTGGCCTTCGTCTGGGCGCCGGCCGGCCTGGCGATGGGGCGCTCGCGGCGGGCCGTGGGGCGCGGCGCCGTGGCGCTCGTCGCCGGTGGGATCGTCTTCTTCGCCGTCGTGCTTGGCCGGGCACAGCAGGTCCAGTACGCCGAGCAGCACTACACGCGGTTGACGCCGTTCCTGCAGGACGGCGGCCCGCAGGAGGCCTACGCCTACACCCGCAAGCTGCACGACCAGCGGATTGGGATCGCCGGCTCGGGCGAGATCTTCTTCGGCCAGTACGGCTTCTACGGGGCCGACGACACCAATCACGTGCAGTACATCGGGGTGAAGGGGGCCGGCGGGACCTATCGGCTGGCGACCACCTGTCGCCGGTTCCGAGAACTTGTCAACGAAGGCGAATACGACTACCTGGTCGTCAGCCAGGCCACCCAGGACTCTCCCGAAGCCGAATACTGGTATCCGATCTACGCCTGGCTGAAAACCGATCCGGCGCTGGAAAAGGTCGTCGCCGAGCCCCAGATCACGCCGCAGCCCGACTACGTCTTCAAGGTCAATGGGAAGCTCGACCCCGGCGGCTGCGCCGACCTCGGCTCGGGCTGAGGTCGCCCGCTCAGACGGGCGCGAGCGCGTGCTCGCGGATCAGCTCGGCGGAGCGCTCGGGCTGCTCCCACCAGAACATGTGGCCGACGCCCTCGAGCATCTCGAGGCGGGCGGGGATCAGCGCGGCGATCTCGCGGCCGTTGGCGGGACCGAGCAGGCGGTCGGCGTCGCCGTGGATGACCAGGGTGGGAAGCTCGATCCGGCCCAGACGCTCGGCGGTGTCGTGGGCTCCGCAGGCGCGCATCTGCTGCAGCACGACCGGCTGTGGGGCGGGCAGCGCCGAGCCCATCTCGACGAAGGCCGCGTAGTTGGCCTCCTCGGCTCGGAAGCCGGGGGAGAGGTTGATCTCCCACATCGCGCGGAAGACCCGATCGGCCTCGCCGGAGGCGTATGCGGCACCTAGCATCCGCAGGTCCTCGGGCGCCATCAGCTCGCCGTTCGGGCCGCCGCAGTAGCTGGCGCCGATCGTCAGCGTGCGGATCCGCTCGGGGTGGGCGAGCGCCAGCTCCTGGGCGATCATGCCGCCCATCGAGATGCCGGCCACGTGCGCGCTCTCGATCTCCAACGCGTCGAGCAGCGCCGCCGCGTCACCCGCCATGTCGGCGATCGTGAAGGGCAGCTCGGCCTTGCCGGAGAGTCCCATGCCGCGGTTGTCGAAGACGACGCACTTGAAGGAGCGCTCGAGCTCGGAGAGGAACGGCCGTCCCCAGGTCAGGTGCGTGGCGCTCATCCCCTGGATCAGCAGCATCGGCTCGCCCTCGCCCGCGCGTAGGTAGTGCAGCTCCGCGCCCCCTGCATCCGCCGTTGGCATTGCCGGGCGATGGTACGCGATTCGCCCTGCCACGGCCTAATCTAGGCGAACCCGCCCCAGTAGCTCAGTGGACAGAGCACCGGCCTTCTAAGCCGATGGTCGCTGGTTCGAATCCAGCCTGGGGCGCTGTGTTCGCGGGCTGCGCCGCTCAGTCGAACGTCGCCACCAGCTCTTTGGCGGAGCCCAACGGCACGGTGCAGGTGCTGACGGCGGCTTCGGTGGAGCCGGTGCAGGTACCCGGGGCCGTGCTCCAGGTGACCTTGGTCGTGCCGCTGCCGAGCCTGACTTCGATTTCCACGTCTTCGCCCGAGCGGAAGATCGCGGACTGGCTGGCGCAGGCGTAGCCGCAGAGCAGGCCGGCGGGCTTGGACTTGATCGAACCTTGGCCGCTGCCTGCCTTGGTGAGCGAGAGCGCGTAGCGGGCGTCGGGCGCGAATTCCGCTTCGACTTCGTGGTCTTCGCTCATGCCGAGCGTGCAGATTGGTTTGGAGCCGGCGCAGTCGCCGAGCCACTGGACGAAGTGGTTGTGCATGGTCGGCGCCGCTTCGATCGTGACGCCGCCCGCGATGAAGACCGCTTCCGCCCCCGAGCAGCTGGAGGGGCAGAGGATGCCGGCCGGAGAGGTCTGAACCTTGCCAAGGCCGCCGCCGGCCTTGCCGAGGATGAGGCGGTGCGCGGTGACGAAGACCGCTTCCACTTCCTTCGCTTCGTCCATGCTCACCGTGCATTGGCGCCCCTGGACCCCACCGGCGTCGCAGTGCCTCCAGGACCTGAAGAGCGAGCCCGGCTGGGGACTGGCCGTGAGCGTGACCGCCGCGCCTTCTTCGAATTCGTCGGAGCAGAACGGGTCGCAGCTGATCAGGCCGGGGGAGCTGGTCACGGTGCCGAGGCCGCTGCCCCCGGTGCTTACGGTGAGCGCGACCGTCGGTGCGGACGCGGACACGGTCACGAGGTGGGAGATTTCAGCCGTTTCCCCTTCGTCGTCGGCGAGCGTCAGCGTCACCGTGTAGTCGCCGTCGCTGGCGTAGGTGTGGGAAGGAGTCGCGCCCGTCCCGTGAGAGCCGTCGCCGAAGTCCCATTCGTAGCTTTCGATCGTGCGCCCGGGATCGCTCGACCCCGAGCCATCGAAGCCGATCGGTTTGCCGGCGCGGGGGACGTCGGGTGCGAACGAGAAGGAGCCGAGCAGGGACGCGGTCTCATGCTCGGCGAGGGCGTAGTAGGACGTCTTCTCCCCGTTGGGGGCGCTCAGCGTGCTGGCAACCGCCATGCAAGCTTTGGGCTGCGGACATGAAATGGCTTCGAAGTAAGTTTCATGCCACCAGCCGCTGGGCGCGGAGGGGGTTGTGATTTCCGGAATCGACCAGGTCGAGTCTTCCCAGCGCTCGATCAGCGGTCGCCACCCGTGGTCTGATTCGATCGAGCTGTAGTAGGTGCCGGCCGCGGTGCAGGAGCTGGAGGTGGTGCAGTCAATGCCGGAGAAGTTCCCCTCTCCCTGTGGGGTTGGCGTCGTTTGCGCTGCCCATTTGACCCCGTCCCAACGCTCGGCCAAGGTCACCAACGTCGAGCCGCTTTGGAAGTATCCGACGGCACTGCACAGCGACGGCGAGCCGCAGGAGACCTGAGCCAGGCTGGCCACCGACCGCGTTCCTGGATTTGGCGTTTCGCGAATCGTCCAGGTTCCTTCGTGCAGGTGCAAGGCCAACGTCCTTTCAGCGCTCGCGCTTTTGTAGGAGCCCACCGCCACGCATGTTGTCGAGGTGGGGCAGGAGACGCCCATCAGGCGACTCGCCGATGCGGAGGCCGGGATCGGGGTCGGTTGGATCGTCCATGCGCTGCCGTCCCAGTGCTCCGCCAGCGTCTTTTGCACGTTTGTGGCATCCCTGAAGCTGCCGACGGCGACGCAGTTCGCGGCCGAGGAGCAGGAAACGCTCTCCAGCCTGGCGTCGGTGGCACCGGCGGGCTCGGACAGTGGCGTGATTACCCATTCGCTGCCGTCCCAGTTCTCCGCCAAGGGCTTCACGGTTTCGCCGGGGTCCCGGTAACGGCCGACGGCGACGCAATCTTCGTTCGGGGTGCACGATACGCCCAGGAAGAACGCGTACCATTCGTGTTGCCAGCCTTCGTCGAGGCCCGGCGGGTTGGGGGTTGTCATCGGAGACCACGATTTGCCGTCCCAGAGCTCGGCCAAGGTGACTCGCGTGTGGACGTCCAGGCTCCAGTTTTCTCCCACCGCCACGCACCGGTTTGCCTGCATGCAGGAGACGCCATAGGGCCGGTAGCCGTTTCCGGAGTTGGGCGGCTGGGGTAGGTAGTCGACGGTCCAATCGGGCGGTTCGGTCGTGAACGAGCCCGGTTTGCCGTAGACCGCGCCGGCGGCGTTTCGGGCAACGATTCGGTAGCGGTATTCGGTGGCTCCGTCGAGGCCGCCTATCGGGGCGGTTACTTCGACGCCTTTGGTCGCGGCTTTCAGCGCTCCCGCCTTCACTGGAGCCTTGTGCCCGTAGGAGGTCGTCGGTCCGTATTCGAAGTAGTAGGTGGAATCGAGGCCTTCTGCGTTGACCGTCGCGTGAAGCGTGGCGCTCGAGGCATGGACTTCATTCGCGATTCCTGTGCTGACCGACGGTGGGGTGGTGCCGAAGGTGCGATCGATGCCCGGAAAGGCTTTTCCGGAGCTGACGGCGACGATCCGGTAGTGATAGGGCGTCTGCCCTTTGAGGCCTTCGATCGTCTGCGCGACATCGACGTATTCGGATCCGGCTCCGGCGCTCGCGTCGGGAATCGGCACGCTGGTGCCGTAGGCGGTGGTTTCGCCGTATTCGAAGCGGTATTCGGTCGACAGGCCCTTCGGGTTGACGGCGCCGTGCAGCGTTGCCGTTGTCGTCGATTCGACCGTCGCCGGTTCGGTGACGGCGACGGGAAGCGACTGCGGCCCGTCCGGGGTTCCCCAACCGGTCGGGCCGTCGTACCCGGCGTCGGCCTGGCAGAGGTAGGCCCCTTCGAAACCGGTTTCGCTTTCGGCGGCGCAGGGACCGTTTTCGCCTTCGACGACGTCGAAGAGGGCGCCGTTGTTGCCCGCCCGGGTGAAACCGCTGGGCCCGGTGGCGCGGAAGGCGCCGGTGGAGAGCGCCTCGATTCCGGCCACCAGCGGGGTCGCGACGCTCGTCCCTCCAAGCAGCACCCATCCGGACTGGCCGTAGCTGTCGTATACCGATACCGGCGTCTGGGGGTTGGCGACGGCCGAGACGTCGGTGACCGTGCGCTGGGAGCAGGCGCCGTCCTTCTGCCAGGCGGGCTTTTCCTGGTAGGAGCTGCAGCCGCTGCCGGCACCCGACCAGGCCGTCTCCGACCAGCCGCGGGAGTTGCCGGCTTTTTTCAAGCTGGTTCCCCCGACGGCGATCGCGTCGGGAGACGAGGCGGGGTAATAGACGCCGTAGCCCCAGTCCCCGGAGGCGAAGAGAACCGGGATGCCGGGATGATGGAAATAGTGATTCTCAGTCGTCTCTTCGGCGTACTCTTCGGCGGCCCAGCTGTTGCTGATCACGCTGGCGCCCATTTCGGCGGCCCTGTCCACCGCCACTCCGAGGTCTTCGGTGTAGTTGCTGTTCGCCTCGACGAGAAGGATGTGGCATTCCGGACAGGTTGCCGAGACCATGTCGAGGTCAAGCGAGGTCTCCAGCGCCCATTCCGCGTTCGGCGACGGATATTTGGCTTCTTCGCCTTTCTGGTTGACCTTCCGGAAGCAGCCATTGGCTTTCGTGCACGGCGGCAAGCCGTATTGGCCGCGGTAGACGGCGAGGTCCGATTCGGCGCTGGGATCGTCGTACGCGATCGTGATCGCAACCGTCAGGCCCGCTCCTCCCGAGCTGGGCAGGGCATAGGCGGAGCGGAGGTCGGCGGGCGAGAAGCCGCCGTTTTTGCCGCTGCCTTCGAGGCTGGGGCCGATCACGGGTTCGCCCGCCTCAGTCGGTATGACGGCGGCCATGCAGCTCGCGCGCAGCTGGGTCGGCGGTGGACAGGCCGCGTACGGGCGCGTTTCCGCCGGGTGCCTCGAGTACGGGGCGACTTCTTCGCTGGTGGGCGGTTGAAGCCGGGTAAGTCCCTGCGCCGAGAGACCGGCGCTTGCCGGGGAGGGCCCAATCAGGGACAGGCCGAGCAGCGCCAGGGCGAGGATGAGAACGCGACTCGATCGCGCGAGGCGATCCCCCGTCGGTCCCTGGCCCCTCATGGAAGCAACGCTATTGCGCGATGGGGCCCACGACAAGACATCTGAGTATCCGGAGCGGCGACCGTGCGATGACCCAGCCTCATATAGGCGGTAAATTTCGATCCGTGGCCGAGGTTCTCTATTTCGCGATTCCGGCTTTCGTGCTGCTGCTGATCGCGGAGATGCTCTCCTTCAAGTATCTGCGCGACGACGACGACCTCGTCGGCTTCGAGTCGCGCGACACGCGGACCAGCCTGACGATGGGCGGCGGCAACGTCGTGATCAACGCGGTCTGGAAGTTCGCCGTGCTCGTCGTCTACACCGGGATCTACGAGCTGAGCCCGCTGCGGATGCCCGCGGACGCCTGGTGGACCTACGTCCTGCTCTTCTTCGCCGACGACCTCGCCTACTACTGGTTCCACCGCGTCCACCACGAGGTGCGCGTCTTCTGGGCGAGCCACGTCGTCCACCACTCCTCCCAGCACTACAACCTCTCGACCGCGCTGCGCCAGACCTGGACGCCGATGACGGCGCTGCCGTTCTGGGCGCCGCTGGCGATCGTCGGCTTCGCGCCCTGGATGATCCTGCTGCAGCAGGCGATCAGCCTGATCTACCAGTTCTGGATCCACACCGAGCGGGTGCGCAAGATGCCGGTCTGGTTCGAGTACTTCTTCAACACGCCCTCGCACCACCGCGTCCACCACGGCGCCAACGAGATCTACCTCGACCGCAACTACGGCGGCATCCTGATCATCTGGGACCGGATGTTCGGGACCTTCCAGGGCGAGACCGAGCGCGTGCGCTACGGGCTGACCAAGAACATCCGCAGCTTCCGGCCGACCAAAGTCGCCTTCCACGAGTTCGTCGACATCGCGCGCGACGTGCGCGCGGCGCGCAGCTGGCGCGACCGCTGGCGCTACGTCTTCCGCGAGCCGGGCTGGTCGCCCGACGGCAGCGGCGGCGGCCCGCGCGGCTGAGACGTTTCGCGGCTGCGGCCCCCGGGTACCCCCGGGGCATGGAGCTATCAATCGTTCTCGTAATCATCGGAATCATCCTGGCGATCCTCGTCAACTACATCCTCGGCATCATCGTGATCCTGATCGGGCTGGCGATGCTGCTGCTACCCCGGCTCGGCGCCCGCCGAGCGTAGGGCGGTGCGGCGGGGCCTCGGCCCTCCGCCGCACGCCCCTCCGGGCGCCTGTCACCCTGAGGGCATGGCGCCCTGGAAGCTGCCGCTGATCGTCGCCGGCATCGCGGTGCCGGTGGTGCTCGGGTTCTACGTCGGCGGCGGCGGCGTCGGCCTGGCGATGGGGGCGCTGGTCGCGGTCGCGATCGTCGCCTACGCGGCGCTGCAGAAGCCGCGGGGGCCGATCGGGACCGCGGTCGCGAGGGACGACGGCCGCCACGTGTTGATCGTCGCCGTCGACGCGGTCGAGGAGCCCGGCGACGTGGCGCGCATCGTCGGCGCGGCCGGCCTCCGGAACGGGGGCGACGGCGCCGAGGTGCGCGTGCTCGTGCCGGCGCGGATCGGCTTCCTCGACCGTTGGGCGTCCGACGTGGAGGGCTCGCGGCGGCGGGCGCAGGAGAAGCTGGTGGCGACGGTCGCGGCGCTGGCCAAGGCCGGCGTCGCGGCCGAGGCGCGGGTCGGCGACGAGGACGTCGTCCAGGCGGTCGAGGACCAGCTGCAGAGCTATCCGGCGACCGAGGTCGTGCTGGTCAGCGACGTCGGCGAGCGGGATGGGAGCGAGGACTCCAGCTCGGCCGTGGCCGAGCTGGGTGCCCGGCTGCGGGCGGAGTTCCACCACGTGGCGGTCAGCAAAGGTGTGGGGCAGCGGCGCTCTTGACGACCTCGAAGGCGCTGCCGGGGATCCGCTTCAGTTGGTCGAGGTCCTCGTCGTCCCAGCGGCGGTCGCTGGTGCCGCCGAAGTACCAGTTGGAGCCGTTGTCGGCGACGATCAGGCCGTAACGCTTGAGCGCTTCGGCGATCGTGCGAGCGGCGCCGTGGAAGCCGCTGATGCCGTAGCCGCGCTTGAGCCGCAGGCGCGTCCCCATCGCCGGCGCGCGTCGGTCGCCGGTGTCCCCAGCGCAGTGCGAGGCGGGGTGGACCCAGGCGTCGCGGGTGCTCTCGAAGGTGACGCGGATCGCGTGGTCGACGTGGCCGGCGGCGACCTCGTCGTAGCGGAGCAGGCCGGGGAAGATCGGCAGGCCGGCGGCGTCGGCCGAGGTCCAGGAGTCGGGCCGGCGCGCCGCCGAGCGCAGGTCCCAGCGGGCGCCCGAGTCGGCGTTCCAGCGCGGGGCGCCGCGCCGTAGGGAGAACGCGCGGTAGAGCTCGAAGAGGGTGCAGGTCGAGCGGTCGACGGCGAGGACGTGCCGGTCGCCGTCGCTATGCGCGCCTCCCTCGGCCGGGGCGCCGGAGGGGATCGGGAAGGGGCCGGGGTCGCTCTCCTCGCCGTAGGCGGTGTAGTGGATCGGGAGCCGGCGCTGGCCGGCGCCGACAACCGCGTAGGGGAAGCCGTAGGCTCGGGGCGAGCCGAAGTCTGGATGGAGATGATCGCCGCCGTGGGCGTCGATGTAGGCGATCGTGGCGGCCGAGCCGGGAGCGACCGGCGCGCGCGAGACGTCCTGGTTCCAGGCGGCCTCGGTGGGAAGCGACGGGGCGGTGGGGGAGAGGCCGGCCGGCGGGTTGGGGAAGACCGGGCAGCCACCGAGGTCGGGATAGGGCCCGAGCGCGGCGCTACGGCCCGGCGCGAGCAGCGCGATGGCGATGGCGAGGATGGAAAGTGCGACGACGGCCCCGACTCCAACCCGCATCCGACATTGACCCACCTCAGGTGTGGTCAATGTCGGATGCGCTCGCGTCTTCTCGCACTTGGAGCCGGCCGATCTCCAGCTCGCCGACGGCCAGCTTGCGGACCGCGGCTTGCTCGACCGCGAGTCGCTTGATGGTGAGACGGCCGATCGCGAAGCCGCCGACCGCGGCGGCCCCCACCGCCAACGCTCCTATCGCCATCGCGCCCCGCGCCTGCATCCCGGTCGCGGCGGCCGGTCGGATCTCGGGCCGGAAGAAGGCGATTCCGAAGCGCTGCGGCATCGTCCCGAACCGTAGCGCGGCTAGCCTGGGGGACCCATGGGGATGGACGAGCGACCGACGCTGCTGGCGATCCAGCACGTGCCCTGGGAGGGGCCGCACCGCATCCTCGACGCCTGCGGCGCGCTCCACGTGCACACGGTCAAACCGCTGGCCGGGCAGCCGTTGCCGGCGCATAACGAGGTGGCGGGAGCGGTCGTCATGGGCGGCCCGATGGGCGTCGACGAGGTCGACCGCCACCCCGGCCTGGCGAGCGAGCGCGAATGGCTCGCCGAGGCGCTGCGCCGCGGGATGCCCCTGCTCGGCATCTGCCTCGGCGCGCAGCTGATCGCCAGCGCCCTCGGGGCGCGGGTGAGGCCAGGGGAGGGGCCGGAGCTCGCCCGAGGATGCGACTCACCTGGCCCGCTCTGAGCGAACCGAGGTCCAGGCCTTCCGCCACGGCAACGCCTGGGGAGTGCTCTTCCACCCGGAGTCCGACCTCGCCCTGCTCGAGGCCTGGCTCGCCGTGCCCGAGATGGCCCACGAGGCGCTCGCGGCCCTCGGCGACCGGGGCGCCGCCGCTCTCCCCGCCGAAGCCGAGGCCGCCGAGGAGGCCCTGGTCGCCCGCACGACCCCCGGCCTGCGGGCCTTCACCGACCTCGTCAGCGCCAGCCCCGGCCAGCCGCTAGATTGAGAACCCGCGCGGTGGATGTAGCTCAGCTGGTAGAGCTCCTGGTTGTGGTCCAGGCGGTCGCCGGTTCGAATCCGGTCATCCACCCTCTCTCGGGGAAGGCACTGCTCAAGCCCGCATTAGGCAATCCCGGCCGCTTGGTCTGCCATGATTTCCGGCGATGGAGCAGCCTGCCCACATCAAGGTAAGCGGCGCCCTGGAGGGTGAGTTCATCATCACCGAGGAGCGCAGCGCCAACGAGTTCGTGATCACCCGCGACACCTCCTGGAAAGCGATGCTCGGCAAAGACGAGCGCGATGCAACCGAGGAGGAGATCGCGGCCCTGGAGGCCGAACACGGGCCGTTCCTGCCCGCAGACAGCGAGGGGTAGGCCGTGCCCATCCGGCGGGGTCATGCTCGCGTCCTTTTCAGCGAGGGCGCCTTCGCCGAGGACACGATGCGAAGCGGCCGTGCGGGAGCCAAGGCGCTCCGCGAGGCGCGCAGGCGGTTCGAGTGTCACGGGGCAGAGATCAAGGCCTTGCGCCCCTGCGATCCAGAACACCGAGACGGCACGCAGCTGCCCGCCTGCTTCAAGATTTACCTTCCCCCGCCGAACGGCAAGTTTGGCATGATCCTCCGCTTCGTTCGTGACAATAAGGGCCTCGCGCTCCGCTACCTCGTATTTGGCGTTCGGCACCACCCCCGCAACTCCAACGCGCCAACCGTCTACGACATCGCCCATCGGCGGCTTCACAGCCAGCATTCCTAACGACCCGGCTGGATCGCGAGTCGGGCGCACTGGCGGGCGCCTCGTTTGGCGATCAACGGGAGCTGCGCCTACTTGGCTGGGTTCTCTTCACCGTCTCCGGTGGGGTGTGGGCGATCCCCTTCGGCTCGGTGTGCCTCTACCTGCTCCAGCGCCTCCGCATTGCGCTTCTCCACATCGGCAGTCGTCACCGCCAAGAGCCCACGGCCGAGATTCGGGCGCCAGGTCCCGATCTCTTTCGCGATGGTTTCAAGCTGCTTGTGAAGGTCGTGAACGTCTCGGCGGTTGACCGTGAGTCGATCCCAGTAGAGCCCAAAATCGAGATCAATCTTCTCTACATAGCATCGCTTGCCCGTCTGGTCCGCGTAGGTGACGGTGACCTCGTAGGTGTCAGGGAGGTCGGATCGGTGGCGCGCAGGCCCCTTGTCGAAGAGGGTGCGGATCTCCTTTCCCGGCGCCAGCGTTGAGATGCCATCCCGAAACATTTTGATCTTGTTGGGGTCGAGATCGTCGTCGGTGCTCTTGATGGGTGGGTCGAACTCGAAGTGCACGTCCCGAGCGAGGGTCGGCCCGATGTTCTTGACGACAAGGTCGAAAAGCGTGTGCGCGGAACTGCCGAGATCAATAACGACGAACGGGCGTGTCTGTGCCTCGCGTAGTTCCCTCGCCTCGATGAGTTGGCGCCGGCCGTAAACGGCGGCGGTCGCTAGGACGAGAAGCTGAAGCCCGATGAAGACCGTCTGGAGAACTTCAGTCGTCGTGGTCGAGGTGGCCACAACCTCAATGGTCTCATCGGCGTCGGTTAGATGGCGAGGGTGGAGATTCTATCCTGGCGAAATGCCAAGCCCACTCGACCGACTCGAACGCGCCTACAGGGACACCGAGACTGCCAGCGGTGCCGACTTTTTCCGCCGTTTTCGCGAATACGAGGCGCTGCTAAAACGGCGAGGGCCGATCAAGAAAGCGGTCAAGCGACTCCGGAAGCAAGCTGAGGCCGCCGACAGGAAGTTCGTAAAGGAAGACGCGGCGTTTGCAAGTGAACTCAAGACCTTCCGGAATAACCTCGTGCGGCGAGTACCGGATGCAGATGACTCAGGGGCCTCACGACCAGAAGTCGACGGTCATATCGCTCCGGCGCGATCCGCCGAAGGGCACAAGTGGGCCTACACCCTGGCGAATTTTGATGCGCTGGCAAGCGACAAGGACAGCGCGATCCGGATCGGCCAGGGGCTCAACCACGGCAAGAGCGGAATGATGGCGGCAATTCTCCAAGCCAAGCTCACCGACTTGCGGTGGCCTCAGAAGGAACCCGCGACCGGCGTGATGAATCGAGAGGAAGACGACCAGCGCCCTGATCTAGAGGACTTGCAAAACGCCGTGCGAGAGACCCAGGAACGTGAGCAGGCTGCATACCGTCGTGCCGAGCAATCCATCGAGCAGGCCGGATATTTCGGTTTGCTCAAGATCGAGCACGTTGCCAGGCACCTTGAACCTCGCGATGCGCGCCCCATGAACACCGAACAGGAGAAGCTCGAGGCGTTCAGTGATGAGTTGCGTGAAGCGGGCGGTGGTTACCACCACCTGCGAGAGGCGATCCGGCCGCCGGAGGCGGGGCAGACGCTCGGGCGAGACGCACGCGAAATACTTGATTACCACGAACAAGATCTGCGGAAGGTGCTGGACCGGCTACATCGTCCGCTTCGAGATCGCCTGGAGGCATCTAGGCGTATTCCGCGCTGGAACGAACTTGGGCGTGCCGAGAAGCTGACGCTAGTTATTGGGGTCCCTAGTCTTGCTTTGACCGCCGCTGGAATCGTGATCGCGGTGATCCTCACCTGAGGCCGAGATCGCGCCCGGCGAGTCGGAACGGGCGCTCAATCACCGCACTAGGGCTGACGAATACGGGTGACGGCGAACATCAATATTGAGATGCCCGAGATGAGAAGTGCGGCTACGGTTCCGGCCAGCAGGAACGCGCTTGTGGAGCCAGCACCAACGGCGTATAGGGCGAGGGTCTCTCCGGTGGCTGCGCTCGCGGCTGTAAGCGCTGCAACGGGGCCTGCGGTTTCGATCAGATGCTTGCCTTGTTGGGCGAGTTCCGGGTCTATCGTCGCGATCCATCGATTTTTCCTCGCGATGGACGACGTCATCGCATTGTGCTCGACGAAATAGGCCAGGAGCAGAACCGGCAAGACGGTGGCCGCTATTTCATAGAAGGCCAAACGGGTCCCGGACCCCGACTGCGAATGGGAGATTGCGGCGGCTGCCGCTGGCGAAAGAACCCAGAGCACACCTGATACTGCCCCAACTGCGACACTCGTCTCATTTCCAAGAGCATTGAAATAGGCAGCTAGCCACCGTCGAACCATGCCCTCAGACTATCCCCGCTCCCATGCGGGTTTCCCTCGATCTCGAACGGGGCCGACACGGGGAAGACCTCCCCTGAGGTCCTGTGGCCTTCCCGGTCGACCCCGCCCGCTCACCGCGCCGTGCCTACTTGAGGACGTAGGCGCGAGGAGTTCGTTTGGCCTGGCGGACCTTGCCGTCTTCGGCCAGGCGCGTAAGGCAGTTGGCGACGGCACCGGCTGACCGGCCGCCGAGGCCCTTGGCGATGGAAGTGGCGGTCAGCGAGCCTTCCTTGCCGTGCCCTTTCATGTAGTCGAGAACGAGGCGGTCGAGCTGGCCGGGACGCAGGCGCTTCAGCTTGGCGGGCATGGGGTCAGCCCCTCTCGCCGTCGAGCCTGGCGAGCAGCTCCTCGCAGGTGTCCTTGGCTCCCTGATAGAGCGCCCTGGCCCTCTGCTCTTCCTCTCTTTTGGAGGCGCATGCCGGTCGTGCCGTCGAGCACCCCTTCGGCTTCGCCGCGCAGGCGGGTGAGCAGTTCGGCCAGGTCGTGGACCTCCATCGTCAGCTCGACCGCTTTGCGTTTGTCCTCGGGCTCCCAGACGAGGTCAGCAAGCAGGCGGAAGTCTTCGCCGAACTCGATTCCCATTCGCTCGGCGAGCATGTACTCGCCGTCTTGCTCCAAGGCGATCCAGATGTCGCCGATCCCGCCTAGGTGATTGCGGACCAGCTCGTAGAGCCCGTCGCGCTGATCTTTGTCGATGGTCGTCGTGGTGCCGGGCACGGTGCCCCTCTTTTCGGTAGGGCGCCGAAGGCCGCCGCGATGCCTCGCCTGAGTACTTCGGCGAGTAGCGTTTCGCTTGCATCGAAGGTCTGTCCTTCGGTGCCGGGCCCCGGGGCGTGTCGAGCGCCGCCGGGGCCGCTATGTCTTGGTCGGTCGGCGACTGTAGCTCGACGGGTACCGGAAAGCGAGTCGGATTGACGAGGATGCGCGGCGATTGCCGTCACTGCGGCCGAAGCGCTGATGGCTAGTGTGGTGGCGTGCTGGTTGCAGTTGAGGCATCGACGGTCGCAAATTTCGCTGTTGCGGCAGGAACGGCGGCGTTGGCCATTGGGACCTTTGTTCTGGCCTGGTCAGCGCGGGCGCAAGCGCAAGACACCAAACGCCTGGCCGAGGCCGCTGAGCGGCAAGTCGTCTGGATGGCTCGCCAGGCTGCGGCGACAACGATGCCGCGCCTCCGCATAAAGGTCTCAGAGGAATTTGAGCCGGTTGTGGAGGTCGTAGACGGTCGACTCAAGGCCGTCTACGTCAACTACGGTCCGGTCCCGGCGCAGGTTCTGGAGGTGGGGCCGGAGGACAACGGCGGTTTCGCCGAGACAGAGCCCGTGCCGTCCGGCGAGGAAACGGTGATCAACATGCCCGTCCCCAGCGGTTGGGACGGACCCGACCTACGGATCTATGTCCGATACCGCGCTCTCCACGGTGGTCCAGAGTTCATTTTGTATACCGATTTGCTCCAGTGGTCCAGTGGTGGCTGGGGTCTCCTGAGCGAGCATGAGCGAGAGCAGGATTAGCCTTTACCCCAGCTAGCTACCGCGTCAGCGAAACCGGATCAGCCTCGATCCGCGCGGCGTGGTTCGACTTGTATCTCGCCGGGGACCTAAATTCCTGCAGATCGACCGGCCGAGGCGAAGATCAAGGGCCGCTGAATGCAATCAGGCCGCAAGTGCCAGGAGCCGGCTTCCCGAGCCTATTGCTTGCATTTTCTCGACCATAGCGCGATACTGGCTCGATGACCAGTAGTTGGGGAGGCTTATCTGGCTCATTAGGGAGCGTCGATCGACGATGACTTCCCAGCCTCCCAGACTGACACTGGTCCTGAGGAGGCTGTGGATTCCGCTGGTGGTGCTCGCGGCAACGGCGACGACCGCCGTTGCCTGTTTGTCTCCGAAACCAACCTCGCTCTCCACCTCGCTTACGGGTGGCGGCAAAGAAGGAGCTGAAATCACGGTCACCGAGGGCACCGCGGTCAAAGACACCGCGACCCTCAGCGGCGAAAACGCCGGCAAAGCCACCGGCACGGTCAAATACGCCGTCTACAAAGACAAAGAATGCAAAGAACTCGTCACCAAAGCCGGCGAAGTGACGGTCAAAGAAGGCAAAGTCCCGGCCTCTGAAGAAAAGACGCTCGAAGCAGGCGCCGTCTACTACTGGCAGGCCGAATACGGCGGCGACTCTCTCGACGAAGCCTCGAAAAGCCCCTGCGGCAAAGAGGTCCTCACGGTCAAGGCCAAAACCACGCTCGCCACGTCCCTCTCCGGCGGCGGCAAAGAAGGCGAAGAAATCACCGTCGCAGAGGGCTCCAAAGTCAAAGACACCGCCACCCTCTCGGGCACCAAAGCCTCTAGCGCCACCGGCACGGTCCACTACGCCGTCTACAAAGACAAAGAATGCAAAGAACTGGCGAGCAAAGCCGGCGAAGGCAAAGTCGAAGGCACCAAAGTCGCCAGCTCCGAAGAAAAGGAACTGGAAGCCGCGGCGGTCTACTACTGGCAGGCCGAATACTTAGGCGACTCCCTGCACGAGAAATCGACCTCGACCTGCTCCAAAGAGATCGAGACCGTGAAAGCGGCCGTCTCCATCGGTACCTCCCTGATCGGCGAAGGCCAAGAAAACGAAGAGCCGGTTGAAGCTGAAAAAATCTCTGTGGCCCAAGGTAGCTATGTGGGCGATACCGCAACCCTCAGTGGCACCAAAGTCGCGACCGCCACCGGCAAAGTCAAATACTTCGTCTACGCTGACGAAGAATGCAAAGAACTTGTCGCCAAAGCGGGCGAAGCGAGCGTTGAAAAAGGGAGCGTAGGGGCTTCCAGCGCCATCGAACTGGAAACAGAAGGCCCATATTTCTGGCAGGTGAGCTATGAAGGCGATTCCCTGCATCAGGCGTCGACGAGCTCCTGTGGGGAGGTCGCAACTGTCCTGGCGTCCACGTCGCTCACGACCCAGCTGTCGGGAGAGGGCGAAAAAGGTGAAGATATTGAGGTATCCGAAGACGCTGCAGTAACTGACAGCGCAACCATAAGCGGTACTAACGCCGCCGAAGCCACCGGCAAAGTCAAATACTTCGTCTATGCTGACGAAGAATGCAAAGAACTTGTCGCCAAAGCGGGCGAAGTCGAAGTCAAAGGCGCCGAAGCCCCGGCCTCCGAAAAAGTCGAACTGGAAAAAACGGGCGTCTACTACTGGCAGGCG
>Ga0070662_100000007_pt1 | contig 168761 bp, 181 predicted proteins | sample KBSC53metaG_FD_65648 | JGI IMG/M metagenome (GOLD analysis project Ga0070662, IMG submission 65648) | Corn rhizosphere microbial communities from Kellogg Biological Station, Michigan, USA - KBS C5-3 metaG | ecosystem: Host-associated > Plants > Roots > Rhizosphere > Soil ...
CCCACCTGCTGAGTTCGAGGACCTATACGTTGCCCAGGAGGTCCAACTGAGCAATCCTTCTTAAATTGGAAACCAACTAAAACGGTCTCCGTGAAACCTGGTCCGGCTCAACCGAAGCGACCCTGGACGGGACGGTCAACCCCGAAGGAGCCAACACCCGCTACCAGTTCGAATACGGCAAAACGACCAGCTATGGGCAAAGCGTGCCGGCGGTGGCCAAAGAAGTCGGCGAAGGCACCACCAACGTCAAAGTCGCCGAGGCGATCTCTGGCCTGGTGGCGGGCACGCTCTACCACTACCGCCTGACGGCCACCAACGGCGTATCCACCGGCTACGGCGTCGACATGACCTTCACGACGACGACCGTGCCCCTGCACTGGTTCGCCTGCACCAAACAAACAGGCGGCCGCTACAACAGCAACAAATGCTCCGCCGAAGGCGCCTCCAAAGAATGGGAATCGATTCGTCTCAAAGAAGCCGAAAAAGTCTCGATCACCGCCAAAGGCGCCCCGATCACCTTCGCGGCCACGATCAGCGGCCTCAAAGGATCCTTCTCCTGCGAAACCGAAGTCAGCGCCACTTCGCTTGAAAACCCGACTGGAGGCGGCAACGGCACCGGTTCTGCGGAAATCAAATACAAAGGCTGCAAAACGGTCGAAAACTGGACCAACTGCGTGATCACCCCGGGTGCCGTCGTCCCCTCCAAGCTCGAACTGGTCACCTTCGAAGGCAAACCCCAAGCCTGGCTCTCGGCCAAAGAAGGCACCGTCTTTGCCAACTTCAGCTTCAGCGGCTGCAATTCCTCGAGCCTGAACGGCGCCCGCAACCTCTACGGGACCCTGCGCGGCTCCTACTCCAACGCCAACTCCAAGATCGAATTCAGCACCGAAAGCACCGCCACGGGGCTGCGCTTCAACCACGCCACCGAAGGCCCCCTGGCCACCGGCGTGGGCTCGATCGGCCTGGAAGCTAGCGGTGGGGGCTACCTCGCGGCGGTCAACGCGCCAAGCGTGAGCACCGAAGCCGCCTCGAGCATCAAACCAACCGAAGCGACCCTGAACGGGACGGTCAATCCCGAAGGAGCCAACACCCGCTACCAGTTCGAATACGGCAAAACGACCTCCTACGGGCAAAGCGCCCCTGCCGTCACCAAAGAAGTCGGCGAAGGCACCACCAACGTCAAAGTCGCCGAGACGCCAACTGGCCTGGTGCCGGGCACGCTCTACCACTACCGCTTGACCGCCACCAACGGCGTATCCACCGGCTACGGCGCCGACATGACCTTCACGAGCGCGACGGTGCCCCTGCACTGGTTCGCCTGCACCAAACAGAGCGGTGGCAAATACACGAGCAATAAATGCGCAACCGAAGGCTCGCCCAAAGAATGGGAACTGCTGAAACTCAAAGAAGCCGAAAAAGTCTCCGTCACCGCCAAAGGCGCCCCGATCACCTTCGCGGCCACGATCAGCGGCCTCAAAGGATCCTTCTCCTGCGAAACCGAAGTCAGCGCCCCCTCGCTGGAAAACCCAACTGGCGGCGGTGCCGGGGGCGGCTCCGCGGAAATCAAATACAAAGGCTGCAAAACGGTCGAAAACTGGACCAACTGCGTGATCACCCCGGGCGCCGTCGTCCCCTCCAAGCTCGAACTGGCGACGTTCGAAGGCAAATCCCAAGCCCGGCTCTCAGCCAAAGAAGGGACCGTCTTCGCCAACTTCAGCTTCAGCGGCTGCAACTCCTCGAGCCTAAACGGCACGAGGAACCTCTACGGGACCCTGCGCGGCTCCTACTCCAACGCCAACTCCAAGATCGAATTCAGCACCGAAAGCACCGCCACGGGGCTGCGCTTCAACAACGCGAGCGAAGGCCCGCTGGCGACGGGAGTGGGCTCGATCGGCCTGGAAGCTAGCGGTGGGGCGAGCGTGAAGGTGGAATAAGCAAGCCGCGGCTCACCTGTCGCGCCCTTGGGCCGATTCGGTACGCCGTCATCTACCGGGCTCCCCCTCCAGGTGTACAATCGCGTTTACGCGAAACACCGTTGTCTACCTGGGATAGCTCGCATGCCACCTTCCTCATCCGCTCCTATCGGCCCCAAAGACCTCGGCGTCCTGATCGAGGACGAGCGACTGCCGGCCGGCCGCGAGGATCTGCTCGAGCCGCTCGATCCGCACTCCCAGCGCGAACGGCTGCTGGTAGCGATCGCGGAGGCCAGCGCCGAAAAGGGCTATACGGCGACGACGATCGCCGACATATGCGCCACCGCTGGCGTCTCGCGCGCAACGTTCTACGAGCTCTTCAAGGACAAGGACGACTGCTTCCACGCCGCGATGGAGCTCTCGCTCGCCGACGCGATGGGGGGCATCGTCGCCGTCTACTCGCCCGACAAGCCGTGGGCGAAGATGGTCCGCGACGCGGCCCGCTCCTTCCTCGAGCTGCTCGCCAGCCGCCCGACCTTCGCCCGCATGGCGATGATCGAGGCGCCGTCGGCCGGCGGGCGCTCCTACGAGCTCTACGCCTCGGGCAAGCGCGTCCTGCAGTCGCTGCTCGAACGCGGTCGCGACGACCCGATGGAGGAAGAGGCGATCCCCTCCAGCGCCGCCCGCGCCGCGCTCGCCGCCGCCGAGTCGCTGATCGTCGGCCAGATCCTCGCCGGCAACACCGAGCGCCTGCCCGAGCTGCTGCCCGACGTCGTCTACATCACGACCGTCCCGTACCTCGGCCAGGAGGAGGCGCTGCGCCAGGCCCGCGAGGCAGAACGTGAGCGCACGGCGGCGGACAGCTGAGTTGGCGCGGCCGCCGGAGGGGAGGAGGCGAGAGCACTGGCGGCCGCCGCGCGGGCGGCACCGCCTGCCACCCGAGGTGATCGCCCGTTCCCAGCGCGAGCGGCTGCTCGCCGCCGCGATCGACGTCGTCGCCGAGAAGGGCTACGCGGCGACCACGGTCGCCGACCTGACCAAGGAGGCCGGCATCTCGCGCACCACCTTCTACGAGATGTTCGAGGACAAGGGAGCCTGCTTCCTCGCCGCCTACGAGGCCGCGGTCGACGTCCTCACGCGCCGGGTCGCGACCGCCTTCGAGGCCGAGCAGGGCTGGCTGGCTCGGGTCCGCGCCGGCCTCGAAGCGCTGCTCTCCTCGCTCGCCGCCGAGCCGCGGCTGGCCCGCCTCGCCCTCGTCGACGTCGGCTCGGCCGGGCCGGCCGCCCAGCGCCGCTACCGCGCCGCCTTGCAGCGGATGACCCCGTTCTTCGACGAGGGCCGCGACTACGCGCCGAACGGTCGGGCGCTGCCCGCCAACACCTCGCGGATGGCGATCGGCGCCGTCATCGGCTTGATCGTCGACGAGATCGAGGAGGGACGCACCGAGCGGCTCTCCGAGTTGCTGCCGGAGGTCCTCTTCGCCACCTACCTTCCCTATCTCGGCCCCGAGGCCGCCGCCAGGGAGGTGGGGGAGGATGCGGCTCCTGCCGGGAAATAAACCGCGTCGTACACCAAGCGCTATCATGGGAAGACATTCACGTTTCCAGTCTTCTGAGATGGCAGTGGAGATAGAGAGCAAGCGCGAGCAGATCCTCACCGCGATGGTCCGGGTTGTCGGCCGCCAGGGCTACGAGGCGACCTCGGTCGCCGACGTGATCGAGGAGGCGGGCACGACCCGCACGACCTTCTACCGCAACTTCGAGGACAAGCACGAGTGCTTCCTCGCTGCCTACGACGTGCTGATCGACCGCGTCTTCGCCCGGATCGTCGGCGAATGCGACGCCGAGCAGTCGTGGGTGGACCGCGTCCGCAAGGGCCTGGCGACACTGCTCGACTTCTTCGCCGAGGAACCGGAGATGGCGCGCACCGCGGTGGTCGAGGTCGCCGGCGCCGGCGCCGAGGCCCGCCGCAAGCACACCGACGCGCTCACCCGCTTCACCGCCTACCTCGACGGCGGCCGCCGCTTGCATCCCGAGGCCGAGCTGCCCGAGCACATCTCGACGATGGCGGCCGGCGCCGTCTCAGCCCTGATCTTCGACGAGCTCGTCGCCGAGCGCGCCGGCCAGCTTCCCGCCCAGCTCCCCGAGCTGCTCTTCGCCATGCTCGTCCCATATATAGGACCGGCCGCCGCGGCCGAGGAGATGCGCCGCGCCGCCTGAACCTTGAGGCCGACGGGCCGATTTACGCTGACATAGCGCGCTTTTCGGCCCGTCGGCGGCGATTGCTGGACTCGGTCCGGCCGATCGAGGACGATGTCAGCGATGGTCGTCATCAAAGAGACATCGCGGGTCCCGTCGGTTGACGCGCATGGACGCGAGCGGCTTGCCGCGGCGCTTGAGCAGGACGGTGTGGTGGGTGCGATGCTGATCGGCTCGCAGGCGCGCGGTGAGCCACAACCGCTATCTGATGTCGATGTCGCGGTCTGGTATGAGCCGGGGCTGGACTCAGCGGAGCGTTTTCGCCTCCGCTTGGACCTGATCGCCGCGGCAGAAGCGGCGCTTGGAACCGACGAGATCGACCTGGTCATGCTCAACGACGCCCCGCCGCTGCTGCGCCAGCGCGCCATGCGAGAGGGAGTACGCCTGGTCGAGCGCGACCGCGACGAGCGGGTTCGGTTGGAGACGAAAGCGATTATCGATTTCTGCGACACCGCTCCGCTGCGGGACCAGCTTGGCAAGGCTCTTCGCAGGCGAATTCGGGAGGGGACCTTTGGTCGACGACCAGCGCGCTGAAGCTCGTCTCCGGCGCCTTGAGGAGACGATCGAGCGGCTCGAGCAGGTTCGTGAGGGTGGCAAAGACGCCTACCTCGGGGACGCGAACCTGCGCGCAATGACCGAGCGCCTGCTCGAGGTCGCGATTCAGATCTGCATCGACCTCGGCGCTCAGATCGTCGCCGAACTCTCGGCTCCCGCGCCTACGGACTACGCGGGGATCTTCAAGATCCTCGCCGACAAAGACCTCCTGCCGGCGGATCTTGCCGGGCGCATGGGCGATTCCGCTCGCCAACGCAACCTCCTCGTCCATCTCTACATGGAGGTGGACGACAGCGCCGTGTTCAGCTCGCTCATGTACCTGGACGACCTCCGCGAGTTCGCTGCCTTTGCGGAGCAGCGCATTGACTGAACGGTTGACCCCCGTATAGGTGGGTCAACCGTTCAGCGAGCGCACCGCACAAACAGACATCGATGTTTATAGTCGTCCCACCGGTGCTGCGGGAGGTAACGGTCAGCTTGCCCCATGCGTTGTGCCGGCCAGGCAGGTTCAGGTGCTCTCAAGCCCGCAACCGGACGACTTCTCGCACGCCTTCGAGGCCGCCTTCGCGCGCCTGCAGGTGGTCGTCGAGGAGGGATACGCGGTCCGCGGGGACTGGCCCGTCCAGATCGCCGCGGCGATTCGCGCCGGCTTCGAGTTCGCCGCCGACGATCCGGAGACGGCGAATGTCCTCACCAACGAGGCGATCGCCCGCGGCCGGGACGGCTTCGCCCGCTACAACCGCCTTGTCGACTACTGCGCCGGCCTGCTGACCCCCGGCCGCGAGCTGCGGCCCGAGAACGAGCAGCTTCCCGAGATCCTCGAGCGCTCGCTCGCCGGCGGCCTGATCATGCTGATCGCCCAGCGCGTCGACCAGGGCCGCGCGGCGGAGCTGCGGGCGCTCGTCCCCGAGGCCGTGCAGTTCGCCCTCACCCCCTATCTCGGCCTCGAGGAGGCGCGCCGGGCGGCCTCCGCCGACGCCGGTTGAGCACGCGTCGCCGCGGCCCTCGGAGCGCTATTCTTCGCCTCAGCCTCGCGCCTCGGCCCGAGGTTTTCTCTTGTAAGGCGCCTACGCAATCGAGGGATCTAGATGGCACGCGGAGATGTCCGCATCGCGGTGACGCTGGCTTGCGAAGACTGCAAGCGGCGCAACTACCAGACGAACAAGTCCCGCCGGAACACTCCGGACCGGATCGAGATGCGCAAATACTGCCGCTGGTGCGGCAAGCACACCGCGCACAAGGAGACGCGCTAGCCCGATGGCCAAGAGCCGCGCACAGCGCAAGGCGGAGCGCCGGGCCCGCGAAGAGCAGGAGCGCCAGCGCTCCGGTGACGGCGGAGTCGCCGCCGAGCGCGACGCCGAGTCGCGCGCCCAGCACAGCACCCAGGTCCCCGTCTCCGGCGACGTCGCCGAGATCGAGGCGGTCGAGGCCGGGATCGCGGTTGGAGCGCAGGAGGCGCAGCTGGAGACCCCCGACGCGCCGAAGTCCTCGCGCTCTGAGCGCCGTGCCGAGGCGAAGGCGCTGAAGGAAAAGGAGAAGCGCAAGCGCGACGAGCAGAAGCGCCGCGAGCGCGAGCAGCTCGACCGCAAGCAGAAGCAGGCCGCCGCCGAGCGCACGCGCGGCGGCGCGGTCGGCTTCATCTCCTCCTGCTGGGCGGAGCTGAAGAAGGTGCAGTGGCCCGACCGCGACACCCTCGTGCAGGCCACCGCGGTGACGATCGTCTTCGTCGCCGTCGCCGCCACCTACCTCGGCCTGCTCGACTTCGTCTTCAACGAACTGATCAAGCAGATCCTCTAACCGGATCCCGACGAAAAGGCCTCCCGACTGATGTATCGCTGGTACGTGATCAACACCTACTCCAAGCACGAGAAAAAGACCAAGGCGAACCTTGAGCACCGCGTCCAGACCATGGACATGGGCAAGTACATCCGCCAGATCGTCATCCCGACCGAAGACGTGATGGAGGTCAACAAAGAAGGCCAGAAGGAACCGAAGGCGCGCGAGACGATGCCCGGCTACGTCCTGGTCAACATGGAGATGACCGACGACGCCTGGGGCGTGGTCAAGAACACCCCCGGCGTGACCAGCTTCGTCGGCCCGGCCAGCAAGCCGGTGCCGCTCTCCAAAGCCGAGGTCGACCGCCTGCTGCACCGCGAGACCGCCGAGCGGCCGCGCACCCAGGCCCAGTTCTCGGTCGGCGAATCGGTCAAGGTCGTCTCCGGCCCGCTCTCCGACTTCTCCGGCGAGATCGCCGAGATCAACGAGGACGCCGCCAAACTCAAGGTGCTGGTCTCGATCTTCGGCCGCGAGACGCCGGTCGAAGTCAGCTACGACCAAGTCAAGAAGATCTAGCTACCCTCCCCGATCCCGATGGCGAAAAAGGTCCTCACCCAGATCAAGCTGCAGATATCGGCCGGCTCGGCCAACCCGGCGCCGCCGGTCGGCCCGGCGCTGGGCCAGCACGGCGTCAACATCATGGAGTTCTGCAAGGCGTTCAACGCCCAGACCCAGTCCGAAGGCGGGACGATCATCCCGGTCGAGATCACGGTCTACGAGGACCGCTCCTTCGACTTCATCACGAAGACGCCGCCGGCGGCGGTCCTGATCAAGGAGGCGATCGGGATCAAGAAGGGCTCCGGCGAGCCTCACGTCAACAAGGTGGGGACGATCTCGATGGACCAGGTGCGCCAGATCGCCGAGCGCAAGATGCCCGACCTCAACGCCAACGACCTCGACGCCGCCTCGAAGATCATCGCCGGCACCGCCCGCTCAATGGGCGTCGACGTCGAGTAGGGAGAGACGATGGCCCACGGCAAGCGCTACCGCAAACAGCTCGACAAGGTGCAGCGCGAGCGCGCCTACCCGCCCGCCGAGGCGATCGCGCTGATCAAGGAGACCGCCAGCGCCAACTTCGACGAGACGGTCGAGCTGCACGTCCTGCTCGGCGTCAACGTCCGCCACGCCGAGGAGCAGCTGCGCGGCACCCTCGCCCTGCCCCACGGCCTCGGCAAGGACGTCACCGTCGCCGTTTTCGCCCAGGGCCAGCAGGCCCGCGACGCCGAGGCGGCGGGTGCCGACTTCGTTGGCGCCGAGGACCTGGCGAAGAAAGTCGAGGAGGAGGGCTGGACCGACTTCGACGTCGCGATCGCGACCCCGCAGATGATGGGCACCGTCGGCAAGCTCGGCCGCGTCCTCGGCCCGCAGGGCAAGATGCCGAACCCGAAGGTCGGCACGGTCACCGACGACGTCGAGAAGGCCGTCACCGAGTCGAAGGCCGGCAAGGTCGAATACCGCACCGACCGCCAGGCGATCGTCCACATGTCGATCGGCAAGGCCAGCCTCGATGCCGAGAAGCTGCTCGAGAACTTCACCACGGTGATGGACGAGATCGTCCGCGCCAAGCCCGCGGCCGCCAAAGGCCGCTACATCGTCTCCTGCACGCTGACGACGACGATGGGCCCCGGCATCCGCGTCGACGCCGCCGTCAAAGCGCCGGAGCTCGCGACCGCCTAGACTGCCCCGTCCACCCCAGACCACCGGCAACCAGTAAGTCCGGTGCAGGTGACTCATGAACCGAGAAGAAAAGGCACAAGCCATAGAGGAGATCGCGGCCGAGATCGAGGCGGCCGAGGCGATCTTCGCCGTGGACTACCGGGGGATCAGCGTCCCGCAGGCGGCCGAACTGCGCGCCAAACTGCGCGAAGCCGACGCCAGCTTCCGCATCGTCAAGAACCGGCTGAGCAAGATCGCCGCCGAGAAAGTCGGCCAGGAAGGCCTCTCCGAGCTCCTGCACGGCCCGACCGCGCTCACCTTCGTGCGCGGCGACACGGCGATGGCGGCGAAGGCGATCACGAGCTTCAACAAAGAGCACGAAGTGCTCACCTACCGCGGCGGCTTCATGGGCGAAACCAGCCTCGACGAGGAACGCTTCAGGGCGATCGCCAAGCTGCCGTCCCGCGACGTGCTCAACGGCCAGTTCGCCGGCGTCGTCGCCAGCCCCCTGACCGGCCTCGTCCGCGGGCTGGGCTCGATGATCGGGGGAATCGCCAATCAGCTTCAGCAGCTTCAAGAACAAAAGGAGAAAGAGGAGTAGATGGCAACCAAGATTTCGACAGAGGATTGGATCGAGGAGCTGAAGGGCATCTCGGTGCTCGAGCTCTCCGAGCGGATCAAAGCTCTGGAGGAGGAGTTCGGCGTCTCGGCTACGGCTGTCGCGGCGGCCGCTCCGGCAGCGGCCGGCGGCGGTGGCGGCGAGGGCGACGGGGGCGGCGAAGAGTCCTCGACGGTCGACGTCGTGCTCACCGAGGTCGGTGGCCAGAAGGTGCCCGTGATCAAGGTCGTGCGCGGCGCGACCGGGCTCGGCCTGAAAGAGGCCAAGGCCCTCGTCGACGAGGCGCCAAAGGCGATCAAGGAGGGCGTCGAGCGCGAGGAGGCCGACAAGCTCAAGGCCGAACTCGAGGAGGCCGGCGCCACGGTCGAGCTCAAGTAAAGTCCGCATCGACCGCGCTTGGAACCCAGGCAGGGAGCCAAGCCTGCGGTCGAGTGCCTCCGTGTGTTATTTTTCGCGGTCGCGCGCCAGTTGTGTCCCCTGCCCAATATCTGCGCTTTTTTTAACGTCCCTCTGACCGTCTGAGGAGTCGCCGACTTTGGCACGTTCGAACGCTGCCCCCGTAACCCGTAGGAGCTTTTCCCGCCTAGAAAACCCGCTCGAAGTCCCGCACCTGATCGATATCCAGCGTCGCTCGTTCGAAGAGTTGACGGACCCGAAGAAGGGCGGTCTTCGGGAGACGATCAACGACATATCCCCGATCGAGGACTACACGGGGAACCTCGCCATCGTCTTCGGCGAGTTCAAATTCGAGGAGCCGCCGCACTCGATCGAGGAGTGCCGCGAGAAGGACATGACCTACTCGCGCCCGCTTTCGGCGACCGTCGCCTTCCAGAACAAGGAGACCGGCGAGATCCGCGAGCAGGCCGTCTTCATGGGCGACTTCCCGTGGATGACCGAGCGCGGCACGTTCATCATCAACGGCACCGAGCGCGTCGTCGTCACCCAGCTCGTCCGCTCGCCGGGCGCCTACGTGATGGCGCCCAAGGACGCCGAAAAGCAGGTCTTCATCGCCAACCTGATGCCGGCCCGCGGCTCCTGGCTCGAGCTCGAGATCGACAAAAAAGGCAAGGTCTTCGTCCGCATCGACCGCAAGCGCAAGCTGCCGGTGACGGTGCTGCTGCGCGCGATGGGCTACGTCGAGGACGAGAAGCTGCTCTCGATGTTCGACGACTCGGTCTACATCCGCCACACGATCGAGGCCGACACCGAAGCGACCAAGACCGAGGAGGGCGCCCTGATCGAGCTGTTCAAGAAGCAGCGGCCGGGCGAGCCGCCCTCGGTCGACGCCGCCCGCAACCTGCTCGAGCAGCTCTTCTTCGACCCCAAGCGCTACGACCTCACCCGGGTCGGCCGCTACAAGCTCAACGCGCGGCTCGACCTCGACATCGACCTCGACACGCGCGTCCTCACCCACGACGACATCATCGCCCTGGTCAAGGAGCTGGTCAGCCTGCCGAAACTGCTCGGCATCCCCGAGGAGATCGACGAGGAGAACCCGATCAAGGACTACGCGGCGGAGGCGATCACCTACCCGCGCGAGGCGGTCAACGAGCACCTCGACGAGTACGAGCACTTCGGCAACCGGCGCCTGCGCACGGTCGGCGAGCTGATCCAGGAGGCTTTCCGCATCGGCCTCTACCGGATGGAGCGCGTCGTCCGCGAGCGCCTGACGACCGAAGACTCCGACGCGATCACGCCGCAGACGATCATCAACATCCGCCCGGTCGTGGCGGCGATGAAGGAGTTCTTCGGCTCCTCGCAGCTCTCGCAGTTCATGGATCAGACCAACTCGCTGGCCGGCCTGACGCACCGGCGCCGCCTCTCGGCGCTCGGCGCCGGCGGCCTGACCCGCGAGCGGGCGCCGATCGAGGTCCGCGACGTGCACCCGACCCACTACGGGCGGATGTGCCCGATCGAGACCCCGGAGGGGCCGAACATCGGCCTGATCGGCTCGCTCTCCTCCTACGCGGAGGTCTCCGAGCACGGCTTCGTCACCACCCCCTACCGGGTGGTCAAGGACGGCGTGGTCAGCGGGAAGATCGTCCACCTGGACGCGACCCAGGAGGAAGACAAGGTGATCGCCCAGGCGAACGCCGAGCTCGACGAGAAAACCCAGAAGCTGAAGGGCCCGACGGTCCTCGTGCGCTCCGGCGAGGACGAGTACGCGACGGCCTCGCCCAAGGAAGTAGACCTGATGGACGTCTCGCCGACCCAGATCTGGTCGGTGGCGACGGCGCTGATCCCCTTCCTCGAGCACGATGACGCCAACCGCGCCCTGATGGGCTCCAACATGCAGCGCCAGGCCGTTCCGCTGCTCAAGCCCGACCCGCCGCTGATCGGCACCGGCATGGAGCGCCGCGCCGCGGTCGACACCGGCGACGTCGTCCTCGCCGACGAGGACGGCGAGGTGACCCACGTCGACTCCGAGCAGATCGTGGTCGCGAGCGGCAGCAAGAAGATCGAGTACCCGCTGCACAAGTTCATGCGCTCCAACCAGGGCACCGTGATCCATCAGCGGCCGATCGTCGACTCGGGCCAGAAGGTGAAGAAGGGCGACGTGCTCGCCGACGGCTCATCGACCGGCGGCGGCGAGATCGCCCTCGGCAAGAACTGCCTCGTCGCCTTCATGTCCTGGGAGGGCTACAACTTCGAGGACGCGATCATCCTCTCCGAGCGCCTCGTCAAGGACGACGAGCTGACCTCGATCCACATCGAGGAGTACGAGATCGACGCCCGCACGACCAAGCTCGGCGACGAGGAGATCACCCGCGACATTCCCAACCGCTCCGAGGAGAGCCTGCGCAACCTCGACGAGCGCGGCATCGTTCGCGTCGGCGCCGAGGTCCAGTCGGGTGACCTGCTGGTCGGCAAGGTGACGCCCAAGGGCGAGACCGAGCTGACCGCCGAGGAGAAGCTGATTCGCGCGATCTTCAAGGAGAAGGCGCGCGAGGTCCGCGACACCTCGCTGAAGGTCCCGCACGGCGAGGGTGGCGTCGTCACCGAGGTGCTGACCTTCAGCCGCGACGACGGCGACGATCTGCCCGCCGGCGTCAACGACCTGGTCCGCGTCTACGTCGCGACCAAGCGCAAGATCGCCGAGGGCGACAAGCTCGCCGGCCGCCACGGGAACAAGGGTGTGATCTCGAAGATCGTGCCCGAGGCCGACATGCCGCACCTCGCCGACGGCACCCCCGTCGACGTCATCCTCAACCCGCTCGGCGTGCCGAGCCGGATGAACATCGGCCAGATCCTCGAGACGCACCTCGGCTGGGTCGCGGCCAACGGCTGGTACGACGACGGCTCCGACGCCTACAAGCAGGCGCACTCCGCCGAGGGCGACGGTCGCGTCTACGTGGCGACCCCGGTCTTCGACGGCGCCACCGTCGACGACGTCGACGAGGCTCTCTGCCGCTGGCAGGAGGAGAACGCCGAGCGCGGCGTCGACCTCGGCGTCGACAAGAGCGCCCGGCCCGGAGCCCGCGCCGCGGGCAGCGCCCAGCTCTACAACGGCCGCACCGGCGAGCCCTACGAGGGCAAAGTCACGGTCGGCTACATGTACATCCTCAAGCTCCTGCACCTGGTCGACGACAAGATCCACGCCCGCTCGACCGGCCCCTACTCGCTGGTCACCCAGCAGCCGCTGGGCGGCAAGGCGCAGTTCGGCGGCCAGCGCTTCGGCGAGATGGAGGTCTGGGCCCTGGAGGCCTACGGCGCCGCCTACACGCTGCAGGAGATGCTGACCGTCAAGTCCGACGACACGGTGGGCCGGGTCAAGGCCTACGAGGCGATCGTCAAGGGCGAGAACATCCCCGAGCCCTCGATCCCCGAGTCCTTCAAAGTCCTGCTCAAGGAGATCCAGAGCCTCTCGCTCGACGCCAACGTGGTCTCCGAAGGCGGGGTCGAGGAGCTGGCGGAGGAAGACGACGACCTGCTGAAGGCGGCCGAGGAGCTCGGCATGGACCTGACCGGGGTCCGCGCCGACTCCTCCAACGGGGCCGCCGACGAGCAGGAGGAGCAGGTGGTCGCCGAGGGCGAGGGCGGCACCGACGGCGGCGAGGCAGAAGCCGGGAAAGAGACAGAGGCCGAAGAGGCGAAGGTGGAGGACTGAGCATGATCGACATCAACAATTTCGACGCGATCGAGATCGGCCTCGCGTCCTCGAAGAAGATCCGCTCCTGGAGCTGGGGCGAGGTCACCAAGCCCGAGACGATCAACTACCGGACGCTGAAGCCCGAGAAAGACGGGCTCTTCTGCGAGCGCATCTTCGGCCCGACCAAGGACTGGGAGTGCTACTGCGGCAAGTACAAGCGCGTCCGCTACAAGGGCATCGTCTGTGAGCGCTGCGGCGTCGAGGTGACGCGCTCCAAGGTGCGCCGCGAGCGCATGGGGCACGTCGACCTGGCGGCGCCCGTCTCCCACATCTGGTTCTTCAAGGGAGTGCCGAGCCGGATCGGCTACCTGATCGACATGGCGCCGAAGGAGCTCGAGAAGGTCCTCTACTTCGCGGCGTCGATGATCACCTGGGTCGACGTCGAGGCCCGCGACAAGGACCTCGGCACGCTCGAGAAAGAGGTGAAGAAGGTCACCGACTCCTACGAGGCCGAAAGGCAGAAGCGCACGCAGGAGCTGAACGAGTCGCTCGAACGGCGCGTCAAGTACCTCGAAGACGGCACGCAGACGAAGTTCGACGACGACGACCACATCTGGGCCGAGTCGCTGAAGCTGACCGCGGCGCAGCTGCGCAAGCTGAAGGAGGACGAGCGCGGCAAGACGATCAAAGAGCTGCGCAAGACCTTCGAGGCCGAGATCTCCGACACCGAGGCCTACATCGACGAGGCGATCGAGCGGATGGAGGAGGTCTGGAAGATCTTCACCGAGATGAAGCCCAAGGACGTCGTCAACGACGAGACCGTCTTCCGCGAGCTCAAGGACCGCTTCGGCTCGCCCTTCGGCTGGGGCGAGTACTTCCGCGGCGGCATGGGCGCCGAAGCCGTGCGCGACCTGCTCGAGCAGGTCGACCTGGCGGCCGAATGCGAGGAGTTGGAGCAGGTCATCAACAGCTCCAAGGGCCAGAAACAGGCCCGCGCGGTGAAGCGGCTGAAGGTCGCCTCCGCCTTCCTCAACTCGGACAACAAGCCCGACTGGATGATCCTCGACTGCGTGCCGGTGATCCCGCCGGAGCTGCGGCCGATGGTCCAGCTCGACGGCGGCCGCTTCGCCACCTCGGACCTCAACGACCTCTACCGGCGGGTGATCAACCGCAACAACCGGCTCAAGCGCCTGCTCGACCTCGGCGCCCCCGAGATCATCGTCAACAACGAGAAGCGGATGCTGCAGGAGGCGGTCGACGCGCTCTTCGACAACGGCCGTCGCGGCCGTCCCGTCACCGGGCCCGGCAACCGGCCGCTGAAGTCCCTCTCGGACATGCTCAAGGGCAAGCAGGGGCGCTTCCGCCAGAACCTGCTCGGCAAGCGCGTCGACTACTCCGGCCGCTCGGTGATCGTCTCCGGCCCGAGCCTGCGGCTGCACCAGTGCGGCCTGCCCAAGCTCATGGCGCTCGAGCTCTTCAAGCCCTTCATCATGGCTCAGCTGGTCGAGCGCAAGGCGGTGCAGAACATCAAGGCCGCGAAGAAGATGGTCGAGTCGATGATCCCCGAGGTCTGGGACGTGCTCGAGGAAGTCATCCACGAGCACCCGGTGCTGCTCAACCGCGCTCCGACCCTGCACCGTCTCGGCATCCAGGCCTTCGAGCCGGTCCTGGTCGAGGGCAAGGCGATCCAGGTCCACCCGCTGGTCTGCCACGCCTTCAACGCCGACTTCGACGGCGACCAGATGGCCGTGCACGTGCCGCTCTCCTCCGAGGCCCAGGCCGAGGCGCGGGTGCTGATGCTCTCCGCCAACAACATCCTCTCGCCGGCCCACGGCGCGCCGCTGGCGACGCCGACCCAGGACATGGTGCTCGGCATCTACTACCTCACCTACGGCCCCGACGCCGAGGAGCTGGCCAAGATCGACGAGGGGCTGAAGGCGGGCAAAGGCGCCAAGCGGAACGGCTCGGCGCCGAAGGTCTTCCGCTCCGCGCAGGAGGCCGAGCTCGTCTACGAGAACGGCGGCTGCAAGCTGCACGACCAGGCCGAGTACCGGCGGGCCGGGCACGAGCACTTCCTGACCACGGTGGGCCGGATCATCTTCAACGAGAAGATCGAGCGGGCCCTCGGCGACGCCCTCGGCGAGGACTTCGACCCCGAGCGGTTCGAGTTCGCCAACCGGGCGCTGAAGAAGCGCGACGTCAACGAGATGGTCTCCGACCTGGTCGAGGCCTACGGCGCGCCGGCGGTCTCGCAGGTGCTCGACGCCTTCAAGGACCTCGGCTTCCACTACGCGAGCCAGGCCGGGATCACGGTCTCCAAGAACAACGTCGTCTCGCCGCCCGACAAGGAGCAGATCCTCGAGCGCTACGAGAAGCAGACGGCGGAGATCCAGTCCCAGTACGACGACGGCTACATCACCGCCGAGGAGCGCCACGAGGCCGTCACTTCGCACTGGAACAACGCCACCGACGAGGTCGCGAAAGCGATGGAGGACAACCTCGACGAGCTCAACCCGATCTTCATGATGGCCAACTCGGGCGCCCGCGGCTCCTTCAAGCAGATCCGCCAGCTGGCGGGGATGCGCGGCCTGATGGCCAATCCGAAGGGCGAAATCATCGAGCGGCCGATCAAGGCCAACTTCATGGAGGGCCTCTCGGTCCTCGAGTACTTCATCTCGACCCACGGCGCCCGAAAGGGCCTTGCCGACACGGCGCTGCGCACGGCCGACTCGGGCTATCTGACCCGGCGCTTGGTCGACGTCGCCCAGGACGTGATCGTCCGCGAAGAGGACTGCAAGACGAAGGACTGCATCGAGATGGTCCTGCGCAAGGACGACGGCTCGCTCAACGACAACCTGATCGGCCGTCTCTCCGCGAAGAAGCTCGAGACCAAGCGCGGGCGCGAGCTGCTCAAACGCAACCAGGAGATCGTCCACTCCGACGTCGAGGCGATCGCCGAGGCGTTCGGCGACGAGGAGGTCAAGATCCCGGTCCGCTCGGCGCTCAAGTGCGACGCCGAGTCGGGCGTGTGCCGCGCCTGCTACGGCATCTCGCCGGCGACCGGCTTCACGGTCGACATCGGCGACGCGGTCGGCATCATCGCCGCCCAGTCGATCGGCGAGCCGGGGACGCAGCTGACCATGCGCACCTTCCACACCGGCGGCGTCGCCGGCCAGGACATCACGCAGGGCCTGCCGCGCATCGTCGAGCTCTTCGAGGCGCGCAAACCCAAGGGCCTGGCGCAGATGGCCGAGGCGGCGGGCAAGGTCTCGGTCGAGGAGACCGACAAAGCGCTGAAAGTGATCGTCACCGAGTCCAGCGGCGAGGAGCACGCCTACAGCTTCCCGCCGCGCACCCGCCTGCACGTGGCGGACGGCGAAAAGGTCGAGGTCGGACAGCAGCTCAACGAGGGCTCGCTGTACCCGGCGGACCTGCTGGCGATCCGCGGCCGCACCGACGTCGAGCTCTACCTGGTGGCCGAGGTGCAGAGGGTCTACCGCGCCCAGGGCGTCGACATCAACGACAAGCACATCGAGCTGATCGCCCGCCAGATGCTGAAGAAGGTCCGGATCGAGTCGAAGGGCTCGACCAGCCTGCTGCCCGGTCAGCTCGAAGACCGCGGCGCGCTCAAGCGGCTGAACAAGAAAACCAAGGAAGAAGGCGGCACGCCGGCCAAGGCCGAGGAGGTCATCCTCGGCATCACCAAGGCCTCGCTGGCCACCGAGTCCTTCCTCTCGGCCGCCTCCTTCCAGGAGACGACCAAGGTGCTCACCGACGCCGCCCTCGAGGGCAAGCGGGACAAACTGGTCGGCCTCAAGGAGAACGTGATCATCGGCAAGCTGATCCCGGCCGCGACCGGCCTCAAGCACTACCGCACGCTCACGGTCGAGCCGGCCGAACCGATCGAAGCGGCGGCCGACGACGGCCTCTTCGACGAAGAAGACCTCGCCGCCGAACTGGGTCTCGACGGCGACGAGACGCCGGTCGAGAGCTTCGGCCCCTCGTTCGCGGAGGAGCTGGAGGAGCTGGCGCAGGAGATCGAGCAGACTTCCGAGGAGTCGTAGGGGTCGAGGAGGGCGGGGCCTCTCCCGCCCTGACAAGTGCCGGTCCAGTTGGACCGGCACTTTGAGTATCCGCCAGTCCGGGAGAGGCCCCGCCCTCCTCGCTCCCTGCCAGTCCTCTCCGGTTGAGCGGACCCCGTTTCGCTCCGGTGCGCCTTTGCCCCGCCATAGGGGGATAAAGCGCACCGGAAGGGGTTGGCCGGCTGGCCAGGTTCAATAGATTTCGGGCATGGCGGTTGCTGGGAAGGTTTGCGTGATCGGGGCTGGAAGCTCCGGCATCGCCGCGTGCCAGGTGCTGAAGACGAGGGGGATCGCGTTCGACTGCTTCGAGAAGGGGTCGGAGGTCGGTGGCAACTGGCGCTACGAGAACGACAACGGGATGTCGTCGGCGTATCGCTCGCTGCACATCAACACCTCGCGGGGGCTGATGGCTTACGCGACTTATCCGATGCCGGATGACTACCCGGACTACCCCAACCACTTCCAGATCGCCCGCTACTTCGACGACTACGTCGACAACTTCGGGCTGCGCGGCAAGATCCGCTTTCGCACCGAGGTGAAGAACGTCGCTCCGGCCGACGGCGAGTGGGAGGTCGAGGTCGAGGACGGCGAGGGGAACCGCGAGACGCACCGCTACCGCGCGGTCCTCGTTGCCAACGGACACCACTGGGACCCGCGGTGGCCCGAACCGGCCTTTCCGGGCGCCGAGGAGTTCGAGGGCGAGCAGATGCACGTCCACCACTACCGCGAGTCCGACGTCTTGGTCGACAAGCGGGTGCTGGTTCTGGGGATCGGCAACTCGGCCACCGACATCGCGGTGGAGGCCTCGCGCATCGCCGAGAAGACCTTCCTGGCGATGCGCCGCGGCGCCTACGTGATGCCCAAGTACCTCAACGGCAAACCCACGGACGAAGCGGCCTCCAAGCTGCTGACGCTGATGCCGTTGCCGGTGCAGCGCTTCGTCCTCTCTCGGATGCTGGGCATGACCGCGGGCGACATGACCGCGTACGGCCTGCCCAAGCCCGACCACAAGCTGCTCGAGGCGCACCCGACCGTCTCGGCCGAGCTGCTCTCGCGCCTTGGGCACGGCGACATCGTCGTCAAGCCCAACATCGCGCGCTTCGCTGGCGGTCGCACGGTCCGCTTCGTCGACGGCAGCGAGGAGGAGATCGACCTCGTCGTCTACTGCACCGGCTACAAGGTCACCTTCCCCTTCCTCGACGAGGACGTCGTCTCGGTCAACGACAACCGGCTTCCCCTCTACCGCCGGGTCGTCTCGGTCGAGCGGCCCGGTCTTTACTTCATCGGTTTCATCCAGCCGCTGGGCGCGATCATGCCGCTTGCCGAGGCGCAGGCCGAGTGGGTCGCCGACCTGCTCTCCGGTCGCGGCACGCTGCCCTCGCCGGCCGAGATGCGGGCGGAGATCGCCGAGTCCGAAGCGAAGATGCGCAAGCGCTACGTGGCATCGAAGCGGCACACGATCCAGGTCGACTTTCAGCCGTATCTGAGGGAGCTCAAGCGGGAGCGGAAGAAGGCTGCCCAGCGCGTTTAGGAGGGGACGGGGTGCCTCTCCGTCTTGCTGGGTTTTTCGCCTGAGGACGTCTCGGTCGTCCGAGGTATGGGTGCCGGGCGAAAAAGAGGACGCCGCTGCGTCGGAGAGGCACCCCGTCCCCTCCTTATCGCTCCGGCGCCGCCGGGGAGATCGTGGGGGCCGCGGGGGCGGGGGAGGGGGTGCCAGCGTTTGGGGTCGCCGCCCGAGGCGTCCTCGTCGCTGGTCTCGGCTTTCGGTTCCTGGCTGGCCCACCAGACGAGCCAGAGGGCGCCGAAGACTGGGATCTTCAGCACTACGAGCAGAAAGAAAATCGGCCAGAACCCCTCCACCGAGTTCAGTCTAGACACGAATCTGGGCCGATGGGCCGATATGTCAAGTTTGCCTTGACATATCGGCCCATCGACTCCCAAAGTCAGAGGGTGGCGGCCCAGGATTCGAGGGTGGCTACGTGGGCCTCCTCGATGCCGAGGTGCGACTCGGTGGGGACCAGGAGGGTGGGGGCGGCGCGGTCCCGCGCCCACTCATGGCAGCTCTCATCGAGGTTGTCGTCGATCCAGGCGAGGGGGCGGTCGGCGGCGTACTCCTCGATCGGGCCGAGCTTCCAGTGCGCCGAGCCGAAGCGGGCGGCGCCGTCGAAGGAGATGTGGGGGAGCTCGGCCAGGCCCAGCAGGCCCGGCAGGTAATCGTTCGCTTTCTCCTCCCACCCCGTAGCCCAGACCAGCTCGTAGTGCTCCCCCAGCCGCCGCAGCCGATCCCCCGCCACGAGCGAGATGCAGTGCACCATCCCGTCCACCATCTCGAACTTCGCCTGAGACCGATCCGGCGCCTCGTCGAACCCAAACAACGAGATCACTCCATCCACATCCACCGCCAAAATCGGCTTACTCATCCGTCAGCCTCATCCGCCCGCCTTAGCCCAAATCTCCACCCAGACATCTTTGCCCATGGCCCCTTCGAACCCGAGGTGTAGCTCGTCATCCACCAGTAGAGGGGCACGGGATGCCTCTCGGGCGGGCGGATACTCAAAACGCCGGCCTAATTAGGCCGGCGTTTGTCCGAACGAGAGGCATCCCGTGCCCCTCATCTACCAGCGGTAGTGAGCAAACGCCTTGTTCGCCTGGGCCATGCGGTAGATGTCGTCCTTCCGCTTCCAGGCGTTGCCCTGCTGCTGGGTCGCGTCGAGGATCTCGCCGGCCAGGCGCTCGGCCATCGAGTACTCCCGTCGGGCGCGCGAGTAGTCGACCAGCCAACGGATCGCCAGGGTGCGGGCGCGGCGCGCAGGGACCTCGACGGGCACCTGGTAGGTGGCGCCGCCGACCCGGCGGGAGCGCACCTCCAGCTGCGGGGTCAGCTGCTTGATCGCGGCCTCCAGGGTCTCGATCGGCTCCTCGTTGGAGCGCTCGCCGACGATCGCCAGGGCGTCGTAGACGATCCGCTCGGCGAGCTGCTTCTTGCCGTCGCGCATCGTCTTGTTGATCAGCTGCTGGACGAGCCGGTTGCGGAAGCGCGCGTCGGGCTCGACGGGGCGGATCTGTGCGGCGGAGCGGCGGGGCATCGAAGTTCGCTCAGGAGGCCTTCACGCCGTAGCGCGAGCGCGCCTGCTTGCGGTCGGAGACGCCGGCGGCGTCGAGCGTGCCGCGCACGACCTTGTAGCGCACCCCCGGCAGGTCCTTGACGCGACCACCCCTGACGAGCACGACCGAGTGCTCCTGCAGGTTGTGTCCCTCGCCGGGGATGTAGGTGGTGACCTCCATGCCGTTGGTCAGGCGCACACGGGCGATCTTGCGCAGGGCGGAGTTCGGCTTCTTCGGCGTCACCGTGGCGACGCGGGTGCAGACGCCGCGCCGCTGCGGGGCGGCGACGACCTTCTTGCGGCCCTGCGAGGACTTGAGTCCCGGCGTCGCCGTCTTCTTCTTCGGGCGCTTGCGGCCCTTCCTGACCAGCTGGTTTGTATTCGGCACGGCCGCGCATAGTAGAGCAGTCCGCCGATCAGCAGCCCCGCGGCCGCGGCGAGCTCGGCGTAGAAGCCGTCCTCGAGCACCGCCGTGGCTCCGGAGAAGTACGACGTCTGGGCGCCGGCGTCGAGGCCGGCGGGCAGGTCGACGAGCAGGATCACGGCGACGCTGAGCGCTCCGAGCGCGATCACGATCCGTCCCAGGCCGCGCCGCTGGCTGCGCATGGTCAGCGCCGCGACGAGGGCGGCGAGGAGGGCGACGGGCACGAGCAGGTACGCGTGGGCCTCGCCCGCCGACTTGCCGGCCACGGTCGGGGGCGAGGCGGCCGTCAGCCCACCGTATCCGGGCTGGCCGACCTCGACGCCCCGATAGTCGACGAACTGGGCCGCGATCAGGCAGGCGGCCGAGGCGATGACGACGGCGGCGACGGCGCGCCGCGGCGTGACGACGGCGCTCGCCCGGGTCGCCGCTCCGATCGCGGCGTCGCGGGCGCGCAGCAGCCAGCGTTCGGCCCGGGAGAAGCCGCGCAGGAGGAGGACGAGCAGCGGTCGCAGGCGCTTCCACGTCGCCTTCGCCAGGCGCGTGCCCGCGACGCGAGCCTGGCGAAGCCGCCGAGCGAGCGGCGGGCGCAGGGCCTCGAGCCGGCGCGCCACCGCCCGGTCGACCCGCCGGGTGGCGGCGCCCGCGCTCGCCAGCGCGGCGCCTACGCGCTTGCGCGCCGCTGCTATCATCGCGCGTCGCTCAGGCAGTTTTCTGGCTTTCGCAGTTCGCTTCGCCGGGCCCGCGAGGGCCTTTTTCATGCGCCGGTCCCGGCTCTTGCCAGACCGCCCGCGCTTGTCCCGTCCCCGTTTCACGACCAAACCCTTACCTTAGAAACCATGGCACGCACATTTCCGCTCGAAAAAACGCGCAACATCGGCATCATGGCGCACATCGACGCCGGCAAGACGACGACGACCGAGCGCATCCTCTACTACACCGGCCGCACCCACAAAATCGGCGAGGTCCACGAGGGCGCCGCGGTCATGGACTGGATGGAGCAGGAGCAGGAACGGGGCATCACGATCACCTCCGCGGCGACCGCCTGCGAGTGGAAGGGCCATCGCATCAACATCATCGACACGCCCGGCCACGTCGACTTCACGGTCGAGGTCGAGCGCAGCCTGCGCGTCCTCGACGGCGCGATCGCCGTCTTCGACGCCGTCGCCGGCGTCGAGCCCCAGTCCGAGACGGTCTGGCGCCAGGCCGACAAGTACGGCGTTCCCCGCATCGCCTACATCAACAAGATGGACCGCACGGGCGCCGACTTCTTCAACTCCGTGCAGACGATGGTCGACCGGCTCGGCGCCAAGCCCTTGCCGATCCAGCTGCCGATCGGCAGCGAGGACGCGTTCGAGGGCGTCGTCGACCTGATCGAGATGAAGGGCCTGGTCTGGACCGACGAGCTCGGCGCCGAGTACGACACGATCGAAGTTCCCGACGACCTCAGGGAGCAGGCCGAGGAATACCGCACGCAGCTGATCGAGGCCTGCGCCGACTACGACGACGAGCTGATGGAGGCCTACCTGGCCGAGGAGGAGATCCCCCACGAGCGGATCGCCAAGTCGCTGCACCGCGCCTGCCTCGACACCAAGGTGACCCCGGTGCTCTGCGGCACGTCGTTCAAGAACAAGGGCGTGCAGCCGCTGCTCGACGCGATCGTCGAGCTCCTGCCCTCGCCGCTCGAGGTGCCGCCGGTCACGGGTGTGATTCCGGCCGGCAAGGGCCAGGCCGAGGACACCGAGGGCGAGCGCCCCGCCGATGACGGCGCCCCCTTCAGCGCCCTCGCCTTCAAGGTGATGAGCGACCCCTACGTCGGCAAGCTGACCTACTTCCGCGTCTACTCGGGCAAGCTCGAGAAAGGCGGCCGCGTGCTCAACACCAAGAGCGGCAGGACCGAGCGCATCGGCCGCCTGCTGATGATGCACGCCAACAGCCGCGAGGAGATCGACGAGTGCTACGCGGGTGACATCTGCGCCGGCGTCGGCCTCAAAGAAACCGGCACCGGCGACACCCTCTGCGCCCCCGATGCGCCGATCGCGCTGGAGAGCATCGAGTTCCCCGAGACCGTGATCGCGGTCGCGATCGAGCCGAAGACCAAGGCCGACCAGGAGAAGATGGGCAACGCCCTGCAGCGGCTCGGCGAGGAGGACCCCACCTTCAAGATCGAATCCGACGAGGAAACCGGCCAGACCCTGATCCACGGCATGGGCGAGCTTCACCTCGAGGTGATCGTCGACCGCATGCTGCGCGAGTTCAACGTCGAGGCCAACGTCGGCAAGCCGCAGGTCGCCTACCGCGAGACGATCCGCAAGGAGGTCAAGAAGGTCGAGGCGCGCTTCGTGCGCCAGACCGGCGGCCGCGGCCAGTTCGGCCACGTCGTGATCAACGTCGAGCCGGCTCCCGGCGAAGGCTTCGTCTTCGAGAACAAGATCAAGGGCGGCGCCATCCCGGGTGAATTCATCGGCCCTGCCGAGCAGGGCATGAGGGAGGCGCTCGAGAACGGGGTCAAGGCCGGCTACCCGATGGTCGACGTCAAGGTCGAACTGATCGACGGCTCCTCGCACGACGTCGACTCCTCCGAGATGGCGTTCAAAATCGCCGGCTCGATGGCGATCCAGGACGCCGCGCGCAAGGCCAACCCGGTCCTGCTCGAGCCGGTGATGGCGGTCGAGGTCGTCACCCCCGAGGACTTCCTCGGCGACGTGATCGGCGACCTCTCGCGCCGCCGCGGCAAGGTGCAGGGTCAGGACCAGCGTGGCAACGCGCTTGCCGTCCAGGCATTCGTGCCGCTCGGCGAGATGTTCGGCTACGCGACGGAACTGCGTTCGATGACCCAGGGGCGTGCGACGTACACGATGCAGTTCGAGCGCTACGAGGAGGTCCCCGCCAATATCGCGGAGGAGATAGTCGAGCACCGTTCCGGCGAGCCGGTCGGGGCGACCTCATGATTTTCGATTCTGGCTATATTTCCCAAGTTCGCCCGCAGGCAGACAATTAACCCCGATTTCGAAAGGTAGAACGGAGAGAGATGTCCAAGGAGAAGTTCGAGCGCGATAAGCCGCACGTGAACGTCGGCACGATCGGTCACATCGACCACGGCAAGACGACGCTGACGGCCGCGATCACCACGACGCTCGCCACCAAAGGCGACGCCGAGGCGAAGAGCTTCGCCGAGATCGACAACGCTCCCGAGGAGAAGGAGCGCGGGATCACGATCGCGACCTCGCACGTCGAGTACCAGACTGACAACCGTCACTACGCCCACGTCGACTGCCCGGGCCACGCCGACTACGTGAAGAACATGATCACCGGCGCCGCGCAGATGGACGGCGCGATTCTGGTGGTCTCCGCCGCCGACGGCGTCATGCCGCAGACCCGCGAGCACATTCTGCTCGCCCGTCAGGTCAACGTCCCGCACGTCGTCGTCTTCCTCAACAAGGTCGACCAGGTCGACGACGACGAGCTGATCGAGCTCGTCGAGGAGGAGGTCAAGGACCTGCTCAACGAGTACGACTTCCCCGGCGACGACACCCCGATCATCAAGGGCTCGGCGCTGAAGGCGCTGGAGGGCGACGAGGACGCGCAGAAGGCGATCTTCGAACTGGCCGACGCGCTGGACTCCTACATCCCGGAGCCGGTCCGCGAGCTCGACAAGCCCTTCCTGATGCCGATCGAGGACATCTTCTCGATCACCGGCCGCGGCACCGTCGCGACGGGGCGCATCGAGCAGGGCATTGTCAACACCGGCGACGAGGTCGAAATCGTCGGCATCCATCCCGAGACCAGCAAAACCACGGTCACCGGGGTCGAGATGTTCCGCAAGATCCTCGACGAGGGCCAGGCGGGCGACAACGTCGGCTGCCTCCTGCGCGGCACCAAGCGCGAGGAGATCGAGCGCGGCCAGGTGCTCTGCAAGCCCGGCTCGATCACGCCGCACACCAAGTTCAAAGCCGAGGTCTACTGCCTGAAGAAGGAGGAGGGCGGCCGTCACACGCCGTTCTTCTCGGGCTACCGCCCGCAGTTCTACTTCCGCACCACTGACGTGACCGGGATCGCCAACCTCCCCGAGGGGACCGAGATGGTGATGCCGGGCGACAACGTGACGATGACGATCGAGCTGATCCAGCCGATCGCCATGGACCAGGGCCTGCGCTTCGCGATCCGCGAGGGCGGCCGGACCGTCGGCTCGGGGGTCGTCGCGGAGATCACCGAGTAGACGATTCGCACCAGGGCGGGCCGTTGGCCCCGCCCTTTCGCTGCCCGTGGGCAGCGAAACAACTTCAACAAGCACATACGACCGGGGCGGTGCCCCATAACCGGGGCCCCGCCCTTCATGCGCCCTGAGGCGCGTAGGAGAAAGACGAGAGAAGTCCGAAGTGGCAGCGATAGCGGCACAGAAAATTCGAATCAGGTTGAAGGCGTACGACCACGACGCCATAGACCGGGCTGCCCGCGAGATCGTCGAGACCGCCGAGCGCACCGGCGCCACCGTTTCGGGCCCGGTGCCGCTGCCGACCGAGAAGAACGTCTACTGCGTGATCCGCTCGCCCTTCAAGGACAAGGACTCGCGCGAGCACTTCGAGATGCGCACCCACAAGCGCCTGATCGACATCCTCCAGCCCACGCCGAAAACGGTCGACTCGCTGCAGCGCCTCGACTCGTTGCCGGCCGGCGTCGACATCGAGATCCGCCTCTAGAACGATGGCCGCGATCCTCGGCAAGAAGCTCGGCATGACTCAGGTCTTCGGTGAGGACGGTACCGTCACGCCAGTCACCGTGATCGAGGCTGGTCCATGCAAGGTGACCGCGGTGCGCGAGGCCGAGCGCGACGGCTACGCCGCCGTGCAACTCGCCTTCGGCGAGGTCAAGCAAGGCAAGCTGAGCAAGGGCGAGGAAGGCCACCTGAAGAAGGCCGGAGCGCCACCCATGCGCCATCTGGTTGAGTTCCGGGGCGAGGATTTGGGTGCTGAGGAGGGTCCCAAGATCGGCGACGACGTCACCGTTTCCTCCTTCGAGGCCGGTCAGAAAGTGAAGGTCTCCGGGGTCTCAGTCGGTAAGGGCTTCCAAGGCGGGATCAAGCGCCACAACTTCAGCCGCGGCCCGGTCACGCACGGCTCGCACAACGTCCGCGCCCCGGGCTCGATCGGGGCCAGCACCTTCCCCGCCCGCGTCTTCAAGGGGATGCGCATGCCCGGCCAGATGGGCAACAAGCGCGTCACCCAGCGCGGCCTCGAAGTGACCCAGGTCGACGCCGAGCGCAACTTGCTGCTGATCAAGGGCTCCGTGCCCGGCTCGCGCAACTCGGTGCTGGAGGTGCGCAGCGATGGCTAAAGCGACCGTGCTCGGCAAGACGACCAAGGCCGACCTGCCCAAGGAGCTCTTCGCCGAGCCCTTCCACCACTCGCTCGTGCACGAGGCGGCCCGCGCCGACCTCGCCGCTCGTCGTCGGGGCACGGCCTCGACGCTGACCCGCGGCGAGGTGGCGATGACCGGCGCCAAGGCCTGGCGCCAGAAGGGCACCGGCCGCGCCCGGGTCGGTGCGCTCAGCTCGCCCACCCGCTTCGGCGGCGGCATCGCCTTCGGCCCCAAGCCGCGCCGCTACACGGTCAAGGTCAACCGCAAGGCGCGGCGCAAGGCGCTGCGCTCGGCGCTCTCGGTCCACGCCGAGCGCGACAGCGTCGCCCTGCTCGACGCGAGCGCCTTCGAGGCGCCTTCCACCAAGACGGCCGCCGCGGCCCTCGACAAGTGGGGCGCGAAGCGATCGACCCTGGTCGTGCTCGCCCCCGAGGAGGTCGGCGCCGCGAGGAGCTTCCGCAACATCGCTCGCGTGGAGGTGGCCGAGGTGAGCGCCGTCGGCGTCGCCGACGTGATCGGCGCCGCCTCGATCGTCGTCTCCGAAGGCGCCCTGACCAAGCTGCGGGAGAGGCTGGGCTGATCGATGGACGCGCGCACCACGATCATCCGCCCCGTCGTCTCCGAGAAGAGCTACGCGCTGATCGGGGAGGGCAAGTACACCTTCCGCGTCGACGACCGCGCGCACAAGACTCAGATCGCGCAGGCGATCGAAGAGATCTTCGACGTCAAGGTCGCTGCCGTGCGCACCGCCAAGGTACGGCCGAAGCCGAAGCGTCGCGGACTCAGCGTGGGCAAGACGCGGGGTTGGAAGAAGGCCGTCGTCCAGCTCGCCCCGGGCGAGACCATCGCGCTCTTCGAGGGTGCCGAGACCGCATAGGGAAACTGGGATGCCGAACCGAAAAACCAAACCGACCAGCCCGGGCCGCCGCTTCGCGACCTACCCGTTGCGCGAGCAGCTGACGCCCTCCGAGCCGGAGCGCAAGCTGACCGAGGGGCTTCGCAAGTCAGGCGGGCGTAACGCCAACGGACGGGTCACGGCCCGCCATCGCGGGGGCGGCGCGAAGAGGCGCTACCGCCAGATCGACTTCAAGCGGCTCAAGGACGGGGTCCCCGCCAAGGTGGCGAGCATCGAGTACGACCCCAACCGCAGCTGCTACATCGCCCTGCTCCATTACGCCGATGGCGCCAAGAGCTACATCCTCGCCCCGGCCCAGATCGGCGTCGGCGACACCGTGCAGTCGGGCGCCGGAGCCGACATCCGTCCCGGCAACGCGCTCCCCCTTGGCGAGATGCCGACCGGCACGATCGTCCACAACGTCGAGCTCACCCCCGGCCAGGGCGGCAAGCTCGGACGCTCCGCCGGCACCTCGATCCAGCTGGTCGCGAAGGAGGGCGAGATGGTCACCCTGCGCCTGCCGTCCTCGGAGATGCGGATGGTGCGCGCCGAGTGCCGGGCCACCGTTGGCGTTCTCTCCAACGCCGAGCACCAGAATCTCAAGGTCGGCAAGGCGGGCCGCAACCGCCACAAGGGCAAGCGGCCGCAGACGCGCGGCGTCGCGATGAACCCCGTCGACCACCCGCATGGCGGTGGCGAGGCCCACCACACCCCCGGCGGTCACCCGGTGACGCCCTGGGGCAAGCCGACGCTTGGCTACAGGACCCGCAAGAAGGGCAAGCAGTCCGACCGCTACATCGTGCGCGGCCGGCGCCGCGGAAAGAAGAAGCGCTGAGATGGGTAGATCGACGAAAAAGGGACCGTGGGTGGAAGCGGCGTTGATGAAGCGGGTCAGCGCGATGAACGAGTCGGGCCAGAAGCAAATGCTGAAGACCTGGTCGCGCAGCTCGACGATTTTCCCCGAGATGGTCGGGCACACGATCGCCGTCCACGACGGCCGCAAGCACGTGCCCGTCTTCATCTCGGAGTCGATGGTCGGCCACAAGCTGGGCGAGTTCGCCCCGACGCGGACCTTCCGCGCGCACTCGGGATCGGGCAAGGGTGAGTAGCGTGGCAACCGGTCCGATCGTCGTCCGAGCAAGCTCCCGCTACGTGCGGGTCGCCCCGCGCAAGGCACGCTTGATCGCCGACCAGGTCCGCGGCCTGCACATCGAGAAGGCCCGCGCTCTGCTCGAGTTCTCGCCCCGCGGCGCCGCGGGGGACATCCGCAAGCTGATCGAGGCGGCGGCCGCCAACGCCGAGAACAACCACGACCTCGTCGCCGACGAGATGCGGATCGCCGAGATCACCGTCGACGAAGGCCCGACCCTGCGCCGCTTCCGCCCGCGCGCTCAGGGCCGCGCCACCAGGATCAACAAGCGAACCAGCCACATCGCCGTGGCGCTGAGCCCGGAGGACGAAGACTGATGGGGCAGAAGATCCACCCCGGCGGCTTCCGCGTCGGCTACATCCAGGACTGGAAGTCGAACTGGTTCGACGAGAAAGACTTCGCGGACGTCCTCAACGAGGACCTGAAGGTTCGTGAGCACATCGAGAGCAAGCTCGCCCACGCGGGGCTCTCCGACATCACGATCGAACGCCACGGCGAGGTGGTGGTGGACATCCACACCGCCCGCCCCGGCATCGTGATCGGCAAGTCCGGCTCCGAAGTCGACGCCCTGCGCAAGGAGCTGCACAAGCTGACCGGCAAGCCGGTCAAGGTCAACATCCGCGAGGTCAAGCGGCCCGAGCTCGACGCGAAGCTCGTCGCCCAGTCGATCGCCGAGCAGCTGCAGAACCGGGTTGCCTTCAGGCGGGCGATGAAAAGGGCGCTGACCTCGGCGATGCGCTCCGGCGCTAAGGGCGTCAAGGTGCAGGTCTCGGGTCGTCTCGGCGGCGCCGAGATGGCGCGCACCGAGGGCTACTCCGACGGGCGGGTGCCGCTGCACACGCTGCGCGCCAACATCGACTACGGCTTCTACGAGGCGCGAACCACGACCGGTCGGATCGGCGTCAAATGCTGGATCAACAAGGGCGAGGTGATGCCCGAGGGTTTTCGCTCCGACCAGCTGACCGACGAGGACGGCGGGCCGCCGCAGAGTGGCCGGCCGGCCGGCGGTCGCGGCGGTCGCGGCGGCGACCGTGGTGGACGGGGTGGCGGCGGTCGTGGAGGCCCCGGTGGCGGTCGCGGTGGTCAGCGCGGCGGAGGTGGGCGCTAGCCATGCTGATGCCGAAGCGGGTCAAGCACCGCAAGCAGATGCGCGGCCGGATGCGCGGCAACACCAAGGGAGGTAGCACCGTCGCCTTCGGTGAGTACGGGCTGAAGGCGCTCGACCGCGGCTGGATCACCAACCGGCAGATCGAGGCCGCCCGTGTCGCGATGACCCGCAAGATCAAACGCGGTGGCAAGGTCTGGATCAACGTCTTCCCCGACAAGCCCTACACGAAGAAGCCGGCCGAGACCCGGATGGGCTCGGGCAAGGGCAACCCGGAGGGCTGGGTGGCCGTGGTCAAGCCCGGCAAGGTGATGTTCGAGTTGGCCGGCGTCCCCGAGGACCTCGCTCGCGAGGCGCTCCGTCTGGCGGGGCACAAGCTCCCGGTCAAGACCAAGTTCGTCAGGCGCGAGGGGGTTGAGACGCAGTGAAGGCCGCGGAGGTGCACGACCTCAAAGACGACGAGCTGATCGCGCAGCTGATCGACGCCAAGCAGGAGGCCTTCAACCTGCGCTTCCGCAAGGCGACGGGCGAGCTGGAGAACACGGCGCGGGTCGGACAGGCGAAGAAGGACGTGGCGCGGCTGCTGACAGTGGCGAAAGAGCGGGGAATTGACGTTGAGAGAGAGCTGAAGAGATGACGGACGACGAGCAGAAAAAAGACGCTATAGAGGACACGCCTCAGGACGACGGCGATCAGGCTGCGGGTCCTGTCGCGGAGGACGCGGGCGAGCCCACGCCGGCGGGTCCTGCCTCGGAGGACGACTCCTCGTCCTCGGGGGCTGCGGGCGAGGAGCCGTCCTCCGAGTCACCCGCCGGTGAGGCCAGTGCCGAGGGAGCTGAAGAGGCTGAGCCGAATCCTGAGGACGAGTTGCCTTGGAAGGAGCGGCGGCGCCTTGCGAAGTCTCGTGAGCCGCACAAAGCTGGGCCGGCGCGTACTGACGAGGAGAGAGCTTCCGAGCGGGGGGAGCGGCGCAAGCGGAAGGCTGAGTCGCGGCGGAAGGAACGGGCCGTGGCGAAAAAGGATCGCACCGCCGGGACGGGAACCCCCAGGGCCGAGAGGGATTCGGTTGCCGCCAAGACCCGGCAGGGGATCGTCGTCTCCGACAAGGGGGAGAAGTCGATCACCGTGCGGATCGACATCGCGCGGCGGCATCCGACCTACGAGAAGGTGGTGCGCCGCTCGCGCACGCTGCACGCCCACGACGAGCGCAACGAGGCCGGCGAGGGCGACACGGTTCGCATCGTCGAGACCCGGCCGCTCTCGAAGACCAAGCGCTGGCGCCTGGTCGAGGTTCTGGAGAAGGCCAAGTGATCCAGCAGGAGTCCCGACTGAAGGTCGCCGACAACTCGGGCGCCCGCGAGCTTCTCTGCATCCGCGTCAAGGGCGGTTCGCACCGCCGCTACGCCGGCATCGGCGACGTGATCACGGCGACCGTGAAGCAGGCCAGCCCCCAGGGTGGCGTGCGCAAAGGCGAGGTCGTCCAGGCCGTGGTCGTGCGCACCAAGAAGCAGCTCGGCCGCGCCGACGGCACCTACATCGCCTTCGACGAAAACGCCGCCGTGCTGATCGACCCGGGGAGCAACAACCCGCGCGGCACGCGCATCTTCGGCCCAGTCGCCCGCGAGCTGCGCGATCGAAACTTCATGAAAATCATCTCGCTGGCGCCCGAGGTGCTCTAGTCATGGCCAAGCGGATGAGGATCAGGAAAGACGACCAGGTGATGGTGATCGGCGGCAAGGACGCCGGTAAGACCGGGCGCGTCGTGCGCACCGAGCCGAAGAAGGAACGGGTCTACGTCGAGCACCTCAACATGGTTAAGCGCCATGAACGGCCGCGGCCATCTCAGGACACCACCCGCGGCGGCCAGGTCGGCGGCATCGTCGAGAAGGAGGGGCCGATCCACGTCTCCAACGTGATGCTGCTCGACCCGAAAGACAACAAGCGCACACGCGTCGGCGTGCGCCGCGACAAAGGCGGCAAGCGCGAGCGCTTCGCGAAGCGCTCGGGGGCGGCGTTCTGATGGAGGCCACCGCGACCCCCCAGCAGGCCGCGCCGCCGCCGCGCCTGCGCGAGCGCTACGAGCAGGAGGTCCTGCCGGCGCTGACGCGCAAGTTCGGCTACTCGACGCCGATGCAGGCGCCGCGCCTGCGAAAGATCACGCTCAACATGGGCCTGGGCGAGGCGAAGCAGAACGCGAAGATGCTGGAAGCCGCGCAGGGGCAGCTGGCGACGATCGCCGGGCAGCAGCCGAACGTGCGCCGCGCCCGCAAGTCGATCGCCTCCTTCAAGGTGCGCGAGGGGATGCCGGTCGGCGTCTCCGTGACGCTGCGCCGCGCCCGCATGTGGGAGTTCCTCGATCGGCTCTGCTCGATCGCCGTGCCGCGCATCCGCGACTTCCGCGGCCTCAACCCGCGCTCCTTCGACGGTCGCGGCAACTACTCGATGGGCGTGCGCGAGCAGCTGATCTTCCCCGAAATCGACTACGACTCGATCGACGAGGTGCGCGGCCTCGACGTCACGATCACAACCAGCGCCGCGACCGACGAGGAGGCTTTCGAGCTGTTGCTCGCCCTCGGCATGCCGTTCGCCAAGGAGGGCCGTCCCGGCAAACCCGACGCGGACGCCGAGGCGGTTGCCGCCGCCGAGGAGGAGAAGCGTCACGAGGAAGCTCGCCAGCGCGCCGAGGCCGAGCAGGCCGCTCTGGAGCAGCTCAAGGAAGAGAACCCGGACGCCTATGCGAAGCCGGAAGAGCCCTCTCCGGCGGGTCCTGTCGCGGAGGAGGGCTCCTCGTCCTCGCAAGCTGCGGGCGAGGAGCCCACCTCCACGCCACCCGCCGGAGAGGCGGATGCCGGAGACGAGGCATCTGAGAAGGAGGATTCCTAGAATGGCTAAGACTTCGCTTAAGGTGAAGCAGGGCCGTAAGGCCAAGTTCAAGAGCAGGGAGTACAACCGCTGCCGTCGCTGTGGGCGGCCGCGGGCCTACTACCGCAAGTTCGGGCTTTGTCGGATCTGTCTGCGGGAGGCGGCCCACGAGGGGCACATCCCGGGCATGACCAAGTCCAGCTGGTAGCGAGACCAACCAAAAGACATGCTTACCGACCCGATAGCCGATTACCTGACCCGCATCCGCAACGCGCTTGGCTCCGGCCACGACGCGGTGGAGATCCCCGCCTCCCGCCTCAAGGTGGAGATGTCGCGCATCCTCAAGGAGCAGGGCTACATCCTCGACTACACCAAGAAGCCGGCGAAGATCGGCGAGGCGATCGAGATCCGCCTCAAGTACACCGAGGACCGGCGGCCCGTGATCGCCGGCCTTGAGCGCGTCTCGCGCCCCGGCCGCCGCCGCTACGTCGATCACAAGGAAGTGCCGCGCGTGTACGGCGGTACCGGCACGGCGATCGTCAGCACGTCGGTCGGCGTGATGACCGGCCACGAGGCGAAGCAGAAGGGCGTCGGCGGCGAGGTCGTCGCTTACGTTTGGTAAGCACATGTCCAGGATCGGAAGAAAGCCAATCCCCGTGCCCGACGCCGTCAGCGTCGAGCTGGCGCCCGGCCGCGTCGCGGTCAAGGGCCCCAAGGGGGAGCTCACGCAGGCCCTCTCGCCGGACATGACCGTCGAGCAGGCCGACGACGGCGTGCTCACGGTCAGCCGCCCGACCGACCGCGGCGAGCACCGCGCCCTGCACGGTCTCACCCGCAGCCTGATCGCCAACATGGTGGAGGGAGTCACCGACGGCTTCGAGAAGCGGCTGGAGATACAGGGCGTCGGGTACCGCGCCCAGCTCAAGGGCAGGAACCTCGAGCTGGCGCTCGGCTACTCGCACCCGGTCTCCGTCGAAGCGCCCGAGGGAATCGAGTTTGAGGTGCCGCAGCCGACCGAGATCATCGTGCGCGGCATCGACAAGCAGTTGGTCGGGCAAGTCGCGGCCGACATTCGCAAGCGCCGCCCGCCCGAGCCGTACAAGGGCAAGGGAATCCGCTACCGCGACGAGCACGTCGCGCGCAAGGTCGGTAAGCGCGCATGACCGTCGTCACCAAGCGCCAGGCGCGCTTGCGCCGCCGCCGCCGTGTCCGCGCCCGTATTACGGGAACGGCCGAGCGCCCGCGCCTCTCCGTCTACCGCTCCAACCGCGGCGTCTTCGCCCAGCTGATCGACGATGGCAAGGGCCGCACGGTGGCCGCCGTCAACTGGACCGAGCCGGAGCTGCGCAAGCTCACGGCCGGTGAGCAGGCGAAGCGGGCCGGCGAGCTGCTGGCCGAGCGCGGCAAGGCGGCCGGGGTCGAGACCTGCGTCTTCGACCGCGGCGGCTACCAGTACCACGGCCGGGTCAAGGCGCTGGCCGAAGGGGCGCGAGAGGGGGGACTGGTCTTCTAGTACCTTGGACCGCCGCCGATGAAGGGAATGGACACCACAAACGTCGAGACGGTGAGCCCGCGCGGGCTCGACCTGCAGGAGCGCGTGATCGAGATCAACCGCGTCGCCAAGGTGGTCAAGGGCGGCAGGCGCTTCTCGTTCACCGCCCTGGTCGCCGTCGGCGACGAAGAGGGCGTCGTCGGCATCGGCTACGGCAAGGCGCGGGAGGTGCCCCTCGCGATCCAGAAGGGCGTCGAGAACGCGCGCAAGAACCTGATCCGCATCCCCAAATACGGCCAGACGATCACCCACAAAATCATCGGCCGCTACGGCGCCGGTCACGTCGTTCTGCGCCCGGCCAGCCCCGGTACCGGCGTGATCGCCGGCGGCGGCGTGCGGGCCGTGCTCGAGCTGGGTGGGGTCAAGGACGTCTTGACTAAGAGCATTGGCACTCAGAATCCGATCAATCTCGTCAAGGCGACGATGGACGGGTTGATCAACCTGAGGCGGCCCGAGGAGGTCGCTGAGCTGCGGGGGCTCACCGTGGCGGAGGTTTTGGGGGTGGCTTCAAGCGAGCCCCAGCCGGCGGGTCCTGTCGCTGCAGGGGACCCACCACCCCCTGCGGTCGCTAAAGCGTCCTCGGGGGCGGTGCCCCCTACAGCGCCACCCGCCGGAGAGGCGTCTGATGCCCCGGCGCCAGCGGAGGAGGTGAAGCCCGATGCAGATCAAGCAGGTTCGTAGCGCTAATGGGTCCAATCCCGCTCAGAAAGCGACGCTTCGGGCGCTTGGGCTGGGGCGGATCGGGAAGGCTGTGGAGCGGAAAGAGAGTCCTCAGTTGAAGGGGCAGCTTGCGGTCGTCTCGCACCTCGTGGAGGTGAGCTCCTGATGGCTGAGAAAGCTCGCTCAGAGGAGGTCGGGCTGCACAATCTGAGGCCGAAGGTCAAGTCTCGGAAGCCGCGGAAGCGGCTCGGTCGGGGCGAGGGCTCGGGGCTTGGGAAGACTTCGGGACGGGGTCATAAGGGCGCGGGGTCGCGTTCCGGCTCTAAACGGAAGGCGAACTACGAGGGCGGCCAGAACCCGATTCATATGCGGATGCGAAAGCTTCGTGGGCCGCACAAAAAGCAGTCGATGCCGTTCGAGAACTTCAGGACGAAGTCGCAGCCCGTCAACCTGGCCGATCTGCAGGAGCGCTTCGACGAGGGCGCCGAGGTGACGCCCGAGGCGCTCAGGGAGAAGGGTCTGGCCAAGCGCTCCGACCCGATCAAGGTCCTCGCCAAGGGCGAGATCTCGAAGACGCTGACGGTCAGGGCGCACGCCTTCAGCGCCGCCGCCAAGGACCGGATAGAAGCGGCGGGCGGTTCCTGCCACACTCTGGAGCCGTAATGCTCCGGACCATTGCGAACGCGTTCAGCGTCGCCGACATTCGCAAGAAGCTTGCCTTCACGGCGGCGATGCTGCTGCTGTACCGGCTTGGCGCCTACATCCCCGCTCCGGGAGTGGACATCAACGCCGTCAAGGAACTCCAGAGCAACTTCGGCGGGGGCGGCATCCTCGGCCTGCTCAACCAGTTCTCGGGCGGCAGCCTCTCGCGCCTCTCGCTCTTCGCGCTGGGGATCATGCCCTACATCACGGCCTCGATCATCCTGCAGCTGCTGACGGTCGTCGTCCCCTCGCTGGAGAAGCTGCAGAAAGAAGGCGAGGTCGGTCAGCAGAAGATCACCCAGTACACGCGTTACCTCACCGTCGGGCTCGCCTTCGCGCAGTCCTTCGGCTACGTCTACCTCTTCCAGTCCTTCGGCCAGGAAGCCGCTGGCAACAATGCGCTGGGCAACCTCAGCGGCGGCAGCGTGCTGCTGATCGTGATCGCGCTGACTGCCGGCTGCACGCTGCTTATGTGGCTCGGCGAGCTGATCACCCAGCGCGGCATCGGCAACGGCATCTCGCTGATGATCTTCGCCTCGATCGTCTCTGGGCTGCCCACCGGGCTGCAGTCCTGGTGGACCAACCCCGACCAGGTCTTCGTCGTGATGATGCCCTTCCTCGCCCTCGCCGTGATCGTCGCCATCGTCTTCGTCCAAGAGGGACAGCGCCGGATCCCGGTCCAGTACGCGAAACGGGTCGTCGGCCGGAAAATGACCTCGGGCGGGTCGACCTACCTGCCGCTGCGGGTCAACATGGCCGGCGTCATCCCCGTCATCTTCGCCGCCTCGATCATGGCCTTCCCGCCGACGATCGGGCAGCTGTTGAACACACCCGCCGCGCTCGAATTCGCCGCCTTCTTCAGTCCCAGCAGCTGGGCCTACGTCGTCGGCGAGGTCTTCTTCATCGTCATCTTCACCTACTTCTACACGGCGGTCACCTTCAACCCGGTCGACCAGGCCGACAACCTGAAGAAGTACGGCGGCTTCATCCCCGGCGTTCGCCCGGGGCGGCCCACCGCCGAATACCTCGATCGCATCCTCTCGCGGCTGACGCTGCCGGGCGCCCTCTACCTGGGGGCCGTCGCGGCGCTGCCGACGATCTTGCTCAATCAGACCTCGGCCAACTTCGCCTTCGGCGGTACCTCGATCCTGATCGTGATCGGCGTCGCGCTGGAAACCGTTAAGCAGCTTGAGGCGCAGCTAATGATGCGCAACTACGAGGGCTTCCTCAAATAGGCCGCCGGGATGGCTGAGCTGAACCTCGTACTGCTGGGCCCCCCGGGCTCCGGCAAGGGCACGCAGGGGGAGCGGTTGCAGGAGGACCTGGAGCTGCCCTATTGGGCGACGGGGGACATCCTGCGCGCGGCGGTGCGCGCGGGGACCGAGCTGGGGCGCAGCGCCAAGGAGTACATGGACCGCGGCGACCTGGTTCCCGACGAGGTCATCGTCGGCATGATCGGCGAGCGGATCGACTCCGAGGAGGCGGCCGACGGCTTCATCCTCGACGGCTTCCCGCGCACCGAGCCGCAGGCCGAGGCGCTGGCGGCGAAGCTGAGCGAGCTCGGCCGCGAGCTGACCGGAGTGCTGTTGATCGACGTCGCCGACGAGGAGGTCGTCCGCCGGCTGGGCGGGCGCCGCACCTGCGTCGAGAACGGTCACGTCTTCCACGTCGAGTTCAACCCGCCCGCTCAGGGGGGCGTCTGCGACGTCGACGGGTCCGAGCTGATCGTCCGTGACGACGACAAGCCGGACGTGATCCGCCACCGGCTGGACCAGTACCACGCCAAGACCGCGCCGCTGGTCGAGTTCTACGACCACCAGAGCCTGCTGCGCCGGATCGACGGCGCTGCCTCGCCCGAGGCGGTCGCCGACGAGATCCGTAGGACGCTGGCCACGCTTCGCCTCGAGGCCGACGAGGCGATCTGAGCCTGGCGCTGGCTTGTATCGGATGATCGTTCGCAAGACCCCGGCGCAGGTCGAGCAGATGGCCGCGGCCGGCGAGATCCTCGTGCGCTGCCTGCGCATGCTCGAGGGCAAGGCGCGGGCCGGGATCACCACCGAGGAGCTCGATCACGCTGCCGAGAAGCTGATCCGCTCGCAGGGCGCCACCCCGGCGTTCAAGGGCTATCGCGGCTTCCCTGCCTCGATCTGCGCCTCGCCGAACTCGATGGTCGTGCACGGAATTCCCGGCCCTTACGAGCTGAAGCGAGGCGACGTGCTCTCGATCGACGTCGGCGTCGTCAAGGACGGCTGGGTCGCCGACGCCGCGATCACGTTGCCGATCGGCTCTATCGATCCCGGCGCCCGCCAGCTGCTCGACGTCACTCGTGGGGCCCTCTTTGCCGGAGTCGAGCAGATGGGGCCCGGCAACCGATTGGGCGACGTCTCGGCCGCGATTCAGAGGGCCGTGGAGATCGAGGGCCTCTCGATCATCCGCACCCTGGTCGGCCACGGGATCGGCCGCGACATGCACGAAGAGCCTCAGGTTCCCAACTTCGGCACGCCCGGCAAGGGCCCGCTGCTTGAGGAGGGGACGGTGCTGGCGATCGAGCCGATGGTCAACGCCGGCGGACCCTTGGTGCGGATGGGCGACGACGGCTGGGCCGTCTACTCCGAGGACGGCTCGCTCGCCGCGCACTTCGAGTTCACGGTCGCGGTGACGGCGGACGGTCCGCGGATCCTCACTCCCTGGCACGAAGAGGATTAGCCGCCGGCACGCGTCGGGTATCTTGGAAGTGCGGTTGGGGCGCCGCACGGACAGGAGGATCACCCGTTGCGCCTACTCACTCGCACCGTCGTCTGCGTTCTTTGCCTCGCGGTGGTTCCCACCGCGCTCGCCGCTCCCCAGCCCTATGGCACCAATGATGCCGGCGGGTTCCGCAACGTACTGCCGCCGGGCGAGAACGGGCTCGACACGCTCGCCGAGATCTTTGCCTTCCGCGGCAACGGCGCGATTCCACCCCACTTCGCCGACCAACAGCCGCTCTACGAAAACCTCCTCTACGGCTCGCCGACCCTGACCGACGAAGGCGTCGGCGCTTACTTCAAGGACGCGACGTTTGGCGTGCCCGCCGGTCAGGTCGCCTCGACGATCGAACCGAAGAGCGGTGTGACGATCGTCCGCGACTCCGCCTATGGCGTGCCGCACGTCTATGGCGACACCCGAGCCGACACGATGTTCGGCGCCGGCTACGCCGGCGCCGCCGACAGGCTCTTCCTGATGGACGTGCTGCGTCATACCGGCCGCGCCGAACTGGCCTCCTTCCTCGGTGGCTCCAATGCCGACGCCGACGCCGGTCAGTGGGGTTTCGCCCCCTATACCGAAGCCGACCTTGAACGGCAGCTGACCGAGTTCCCCCAGATCTACGGCGAGGCGGGCCAGCGGGCTGTCGAAGACGTGCAGGGCTACGTCGCCGGGATCAACGCCTACATCGCCGCCGCCGCTTCCGACCCCAGCCTCCGCCCGGGCGAGTACTCCCTGCTCAACAAGCCGATGGAACCGTGGAAGCCGACCGACGTGATCGCGGTCGCCTCCCTGGTCGGCGGCATTTTCGGCAGGGGCGGTGGCAACGAGGTCGCCTCCGCGGAAGCGATGCAGGCACTGGTCAAGCGCTTCGGCGGCAAGGCCGGGCGGCGGGCCTGGCTCGGCTTCCGCTCCAAGAACGACCCGGAAGCGCCGACGACGATCGGCGAGCACTTCCCCTACGAGACGCGCAGCGCCTTCGCGAAGAAGGGCCTGACGCTGCCGAAGCCGGGGTCCGTGCGCGAAACGGCGATCGCCACAGCGTCCAGCGATGCCTCCGGGAGCGGCGGCTTCGGCGAGGCGATCCAGCGCGGGCTGCGCGAAGCCGCGCACGCCTCCAACTGGGAGCTCGTCTCCGCCAAGGATTCGGCCAGCGGCCATCCGCTGGCGGTGATGGGACCGCAGGTCGGCTACTTCGTTCCCCAGATCCTGATGGAGGAGGACCTGCACGGTCCTGAAATCGACGCTCGCGGAGCGGCTTTCGCCGGGCTCAACCTCTTCGTCGAGCTCGGGCACGGGCGCGACTACGCCTGGAGCGCGACGAGCGCCGGCTCCGACAACGTCGACACCTTCGCCGAGGTCCTCTGCAAGGACCGCTTCCACTACCGCTATCGCGGCAAGTGCCGGCCGATGGAAAAGCTGCGGAAGACCGAGAGCTGGACGCCGAACGCGATCGACTCGACCGAAGCCGGCAGTCAGACGCTGACCGCCTACCGCACCGTGCACGGCATCGTCTTCGCCCGCGGCAGGGTGGGCAGGCAGGAGGTGGCTTTCGCCCGTCAGCGCAGCACCTACTTCCACGAGGCCGACTCGGTGATCGGCTTCGCGCGGCTGAACGAACCCGGCTTTCTCACTGGTACCAGCGCCTTCAAGAAAGCGGTCTCCAGCATCAACTTCACCTTCAACTGGGCCTATGTCGATTCCGAGCACATCGCCTACGCGCTCTCCGGCGCGATGCCGCGGCGCCAGGGCACCTCGCCCGACTTCCCGGTGCTCGGCACGGGCAAGTACGACTGGAAGGGGTTCAAGCCGGCGACCCAGACCGCAACCTATCTGCCCTTCGCGAAGCACCCCCAGGCTGTCGATCCGGCGTATCTCGTCTCCTGGAACAACAAGCAGGCGCCGGGCTGGGCGGCGGCCGACGACAACTACGCCTACGGCCCGCTCTTCCGCTCGCGGATGATCGCCGACGAGGTACGGGCGGCCACCAAGGGCAAGCGGCGGATGACGATCGCCGAGCTGGTGCGGGCGATGGAGGAAGCCGCGAGCCAGGACCTGCGCGGGTCCAAGCTGTTGCCCACGATCCTCGACGCGGTCGGCGCGCCGAAGCAGCCGGCGCTGCGCAAGGCGCTCGGCAAGCTGCGGGCCTGGCACAAGCACGGCGCCCACCGGCGCGACCTCAACCGCGACGGGGTGGACGAGGAAACGCCGGCGATTGAGCTGATGGACGCCTGGTGGCCGAAGCTGGTCGAAGCCGAGTTCAAGCCCTCGCTCGGCACCCGGGCGTTTGAACGCCTCGAAGACATGCTGGCCCTCGGCAGCTTCACCGGCGGCTCGCCGACCGAACCCGATTTCTTCGACGGCTGGTGGGGTTACGTCTCCAAGGACCTGCGCGACCTCTTCGGCCCCCGCCCACAGGCGCCCTACAGCCGTATCTACTGCGGTGGGGGTTCGAAGAAGCGCTGCCGGCAGGCGCTGCGGCGCAGCCTCGCGCGGGCGCTGAAGGTGACGCCGGCGGCGCTCTACGGGGGAGGAGACGGGGCCTGCGCCGCCAACCCACAGCCGGCATGCTTCGACCAGAACCGGCCGACCGTGACCGCCGGCGTCTCCCTGCCGCCGTTCCCGTTCCAGAACCGCCCAACCTTCCAGCAGGTGGTCACCCTGACCCAAAGGCTGCCGCGGTAGGTGCGTGGTCAGGAGGGGATGCCGATGGCCCCTGCGGGAATTTGCCGCACGCGAGCTTCGCTCGCTTAGCGGCGATCAGTGAGCGCGGCTGACGCCGCGCAATCGTGAGATTGCATGTCGCGGCCTTCGGCCACATTCCCTCCGGGGCCACCGGCATCCCCTCCCCCAATCGCCCGTCCCGCTCCAATCTTTGGACCGAGGCGACGCCGGCTGAGTTCGCGTCAGCTTCAGGCGCCAGCCGGGCCCGAGAGCTCGCCGGAGGCGCGTATCGCGGCCGGATCTGGCACTGCGCCGCGAAGCTTTCTCGTGCCTTGGGGCGTGTGGATAGAGGGCGAGGGTGCCCCCTCGCAAAACACTCAAGCGAGGCTCCCGCCGAGCGTTTTGAGAGGGGGCACCCTCGCCCTCCCCACCCACCCCGCCCCGAAGCACCACCCTTGCTATCTTTCTGCGTCGGCCCACCGGGCCGAAAGTTCGTGCCTGCCGTCCAACTCCTGGGACGTGCAGGAGTCCTGTAGTCGATACGAAGACCGGAGCGATGAAGGTCAGAGCTTCTGTAAAGCCGATGTGCGAAAAGTGCAAGATCATCCGCCGCAACGGGGCGGTTCTCGTGATCTGCCAGAACCCGCGCCACAAGCAGAGGCAGGGCTAGCCGATGGCGCGCATCTCAGGGGTCAACCTCCCGGTCAACAAGCGAGCCGAAATCGGGCTCACCTACATCTTCGGCATCGGCCGCTCGACGGCGCAGAAGATCCTCGAGCAGGCCAAGGTCGACCCGAACACGATGGTCAAGGACCTGACCGAGGACGAGGTCATCCGCCTGCGCGACGCGGTCGATCAGATCGAGGTCGAGGGCGACCTGCGGCGCGAGCGCTCGCAGAACGTCAAACGGCTGATGGAGATCGGCTCCTACCGCGGCCTGCGCCACCGGCGCGGCCTGCCGGTTCGCGGCCAGCGGACGAAGACGAACGCCCGCGGTCGCAAGGGTCCCCGGCGGATGAGCGTCGCCGGCAAGAAGAAGGCACCGACGCCTAAGTAGGGGATCGAGGATGGCCGCAGCGAAAAAACCCGCCAAAGGGCGCTCCCGGCGCCGCGTCAAGAAGAACGTCGCCTACGGGCAGGCGCACATCAAGACTTCCTTCAACAACACGATCGTCACCCTCACCGACACCCAGGGCAACGTGATCGCCTGGGAGTCCGCCGGCTCCGCCGGATTCAAAGGCTCGCGCAAGTCGACCCCGTTCGCCGCCCAGGTGACCGCCGACGCGGCGGCCAAGAAAGGGATGGAGCACGGGCTCGAAAAGGTCGAGGTCTTCGCCAAGGGCGCCGGCTCGGGTCGTGAGACCGCGATCCGCTCGTTGCAGGCGGCCGGCCTCGAAGTGACCACGGTCAAGGACGTCTCGCCCCAGGCCCACAACGGCTGCCGACCGAAGAAGCGCAGGCGCGTCTGATGGCCCGCGACACCGCTCCCCAGTGCAAGCAGTGCCGCCGCGAGGGGCAGAAGCTCTTCCTCAAGGGTGAGCGCTGCTTCACCGACAAGTGCGGGGTCGAGCGCCGCTCCTATCCGCCCGGCGAGCACGGTCGCGGCCGGATGCGCCAGTCCGAGTACCGCGTGCAGCTGCGCGAGAAGCAGAAGACGCGCCGCTACTACCAGGTGCTGGAGAAACAGTTCCGCGCCTACTACGACAAGGCTTCGCGCCAGGAGGGCGTGACCGGCGAGAACCTGCTTCGCCTGCTCGAGTCGCGCTTCGACAACGTGCTGGTGCGTCTCGGCTTCGCCGCCTCGCGCCGGCAGGCCCGCCAGCTGATCCGCCACGGTCACTGGCTGGTCAACGGGCGCCGGGTCGACATCCCCTCCTACCAGGTCCGTCCCGAAGACGTGATCTCGATCAAGGCGAGCTCGTCCGCCGGCGACACGATTCGCAAGGCGACCGAGCTGGTCTCGACCGTGCCGGCCTGGCTGCAGGCCGACCACGACTCCCTCACCGCCAAGGTTCTGCGCTATCCCGAGCGCGCGGAGATCTCGGCGCCGGTTCAGGAGCAGCTGATCGTCGAGCTGTACTCCAAGTAACCGGAAACGTCTCTGAAACACCCCACACGCAAGGAACTCATGACCACCGACTTCCAGGTCCCCCGCATCACCGCAGAGAAAGCCGACGAACGTCACGGCACCTTCGTCATCGAGCCCCTCGACAAGGGTTTCGGCTACACGTTCGGCAACAGCCTACGCCGCGTCCTGCTCTCCTCGCTCGGAGGGGCGGCGATCACCAGCGTCCGCATCGAGAGCGTCGCTCACGAGTTCTCGACTGTGCCCGGCGTCAAGGAGGATGTCACCGACATCGTCCTCAACCTCAAGGACCTCGTCGTCCGCATGCACACCGACGCCGACGAGGTCGAGGCGCCACTGGTGGCGACCGGCCCCGGCGAGGTCAAGGCGAAGGACATCGACCTGCCCTCCGGCGTCGAGATCCTCAACCCGGACGCGCCGATCGCCACTCTCGAGAAGAAAACCAAGCTCGAGATCTACCTGACGATCGGCCGCGGCCGCGGCTACTCGCCGGCCGAGGAGAACAAGTCCGACGAGCAGCCGATCGGTGTGATCCCGATCGACTCGATCTTCTCGCCGATCCGCCGCGCCTCCTACTCGGTGGCGGCTGCCCGCGTCGGCCAGCGCACCGACTTCGACAAGCTGACGCTGGAGCTGGAGACCGACGGCTCGATCGAGCCCGGCGCCGCCCTGCGCGAGGCCTCCGAGATCCTGATCAAGAGCCTGGCGATCTTCACCGACGCCGACCGGGTCGAGGAGCTGACCGCACGCGAACCGGTGCCGGTCCATACCCCGGACACGATTCCCGGTGCCGCGGGCGACGGCGTCGCGAGCAACAACGGACTCGACGAGATCCTGATCGAGGAGCTCGAGCTCGGCGTCCGCTCCTACAACTGCCTGAAGCGGGCCGGCGTGCAGACGGTCGGCGACCTGGTGCGCAAGACCCGTTCGGAGCTCAACGCGATCCCCAACTTCGGCCAGAAGTCGATCGAGGAAGTGATCGAGAACCTGCACGGTCGCGGTCTCGACCTCAAAGGGGAATAGCGGGAGCTGATCCGGCGATGCGCCACCGCAAGAAGCGAAACAAGCTGAGCCGCGACGCGGCGCATCGCGAGTCCCTGCTCTCGAACCTCTGCAAGCAGCTGATCGATCACGAGCGGATCAAGACCAGCCAGGCGAAGGCGAAGGCGGTGAAGCCCGAGGTCGAGCAGCTGATCACGCTCGCCAAGCGCGGCGACCTGCACGCCCGCCGGCAGGCGCTGGCGACGCTGCACAACGACAAGTTCATCGTGCACAAGCTGTTCGAGGAGGTCGCGCCGCGCTACGTCGAGCGGCCGGGGGGCTACACGCGCATCGTCAAGTTGGGCCCGAGGAAGTCGGACTCGACCGAGATGGTCTACCTGGAGCTGGTATAGAGCCTGGGGACGCGCCGGTTCTTTGCGGACCCTATGGGTACTCAACTACCGGCACGTCTAGTAGCTGACGGACTCGAGATAGAGACCGTGGGGTGGGGCGGTGTCGCCGGCGGCGGAGCGGGGGGCGCCGGTTAGGAGCTTCGTGAAGTCGTCCAGGGTTCGGCGACCGCCGGCTACCTCCAGCTGGGTGCCGACCAGGGCTCGGACCATGTTGCGCATGAAGGCGTCGGCGGTGATGTGGAAGGAGGCGATGTCGTCCTCGAAGGCCCAGCTCGCTGAGAGGACTTCGCGGTCGAAGCGGACGTGGTCGGTTTGGGTGGGGGTGAAGGCGGTGAAGTCGTGCGTGCCGAGAAGACTTTCGGCACAGGCGTCGAGGAGGGCTCGATCGAGTCGGGGCGGCCACCACAGCGCCCGCCCGCGCTCGAACGGGCTGGGGCTCTTGCGGGCGAGGACGCGGTAGAGGTAGGTGCGCGACTTGGCGTCGTGCCGGGCGTTGAAGCCGTCCGTGACCACGGTTGCGGTGGTCACCGCGATCTCATCGGGACCCACACCGTTCAAGCTCCGCGCCAAATCCGCCGGTATCGGGGCCCGCGTCTCGAAGCTCGCGACTTGGCCGAGCGCGTGTACCCCGGTGTCGGTGCGTCCGGCAACTGTCAGCTCAACCTCCTCGCGCAGCACGGTCGCCAATGCGGCCTCGAGCTCTCCCTGCACCGTGCGCAGCCCGGGCTGCTTCGCCCAGCCGCGAAACCCGCTCCCGTCGTATTCGAGATCCAGCCGAACGGTGGTCACTTGCCGAGCAGCTTCAGCAAAGCCGCTTCGTCGAGGATCTCGGTCTCGTGCTTCTCGGCCTTCTCCAGCTTGGATCCCGGGTTCTCTCCGGCGACGACGTAGTCCGTCTTCTTCGAGACCGAGCTGACCACCTTGCCGCCCGCGGCCTTGATCGCCGCGCCGGCCTCCTCGCGGGTCAGCTCGGGAAGGGTGCCGGTGAGGACCAGCGTCTTCCCTTCGAGCGGGCCGCCGCCGCTGCGGCGTTCGGAGGCGTCCTGCTCCAGCCGCAGGCCCTTCTCGCGCAGCTTCTCGACCAGGGTCCAGGTCGGTTCGTCGGCGAGCGACTCGGCGATCTGTACCGCCATGATCGGGCCGACGCCCTCGACCTCCTCGATGCGCTCGGGATCGGCCTCGTGCAGAGCGTCGATCGAGCCGAAGTGGTCGGCCAGCGCCTCCGCGGTGACGGTGCCGACCCCCGGCAGGCCGAGCGCGTAGAGGACGCGCTTGAACGGGCGCCGCCGCGAGGCGTCGATCGCGGTGACGAGATTGCGGGCCGAGACCTCGCCGAAGCCCTCGAGGCCCGCCAGCTGCTCCTCGCCCAGCTCGTAGACGTCGGCGACGTCGGCGATCAGCCCTTCCTGGAGGAAGCGCAGCGCCTGCTTCTCGCCGAGCCCGTCGATGTCCATCGCCCCTTTGCTGACGAAGTGCTTGACGTGCTGGAAGGACTGACCCGGGCAGCCGGAGCGGTTCGGGCAGAAGGTGAAGACGCCGTCCTCGGGCTTCACGGTGGGGGTGTCGCAGGCGGGGCACGTCGCGGGGGGCTTCGGCTTCGGCTTGCGGCGCTTGCCCTTCTCCTGGCGCTGGATCAGTGGTGCGACCACCTGGGGGATGACGTCGCCGGCCCGCATAACGACGACCTCGTCGCCAGGGCGGACGTCCTTGCGGGCGAGGTCCTCCTCGTTGTGCAGGGTCGCGGTCGAGACGGTGACGCCGCCGACGTGGACGGGCTCGAGCATCGCGAAGGGAACCAGGTGACCGGTGCGACCGACGTTCCAGACCACCTCCTTGAGCCGGGTCGTCGCCGTGGTCGGGGCAAACTTCCAGGCGATCGCCCAGCGCGGCTCACGGCCGACCACGCCGAGCTCCCGCCACAGCGCCCGCTCGTCGACCTTGACCACGACCCCGTCGATCTCGTAGTCGAGCTCGTCGCGACGCTCCTCCCACCAGCGGCAGCGCTCGACGACCGACTCGATCCCCGGGTGGTGCGCGGTGTCGGGATTGACCTTGAAGCCCCGCTCGCCGAGCCAATCGACCTCCTCGCTGTGGCTGGTGAGGTCGAGGCCCGGGGCAGCACCGATCCCATAGGTCCAGATCGAGAGCGGTCGTTCGGCGGCGAGCGAGGGGTCGAGCTGGCGGATCGAGCCGGCCGCCGAGTTGCGGGGGTTGGCGAAGGCGGGCTCACCGGCTTCGGCACGGCGTTCGTTGAGGGCCTTGAAATCGGCGATCGGCAGGTAGACCTCGCCCCGCACTTCGATCAGAGCCGGCGCGTCGTCGATGCGCAGCGGGATCGCTCCGATCGTGCGCAGGTTCTGGGTCACGTCCTCGCCGATCCGGCCGTCGCCGCGGGTGGCGCCGCGGATTAGGACCCCGTCCTCGTAGGTGAGCGAGATCGCTAGTCCGTCGATCTTCGGCTCGCTCGTGTAGCTGAACTCGGCGGCACTGATGTCGAGGCGTTTGAGGTGGTTGCGGATCCGCGTCTCCCAAGCGCGCAGCTCCTCCTCGTTGCGGGCGTTGGCGAGCGAGAGCATCTGCTCGGCGTGCTCGACCTGCTCGAAGCGCTCGAGTGGCGGCGCGCCGACCCGCTGCGTGGGCGAGTCGGGGGTGCGCAGCTCCGAGTTCTCGGCCTCGATCGCGCGCAGCTCGTCGAGCAGGGCGTCGTAGGCGTCGTCGTCGATCGCCGGGTCGTCGAGGACGTAGTAGCGACGGTTGTGCTCCGCCAGCTCGCGCCGCAGCTCCTCCGCGCGTTCGGCGGGGCCCGCCGCGCTCACGCCGAGGTGGGGGCGCTGGCGGCCAGCATCTCCTCGAAGCCCCAGCCGCGCAGGGTCTCGAGCCCGCCGCGGTCGGTGAGGTCGAAGTGGATCGGAGTCACCGAGATCCGCTTCTCGGCGACCGCGTTCAGGTCGGTCCCCTCGATCTCCTCGTAGCCGGGCTGCCAGCCGTAGATCTCGTAGTGCTTGCGGCCGCCGTCTTCGCCGACCAGCTTCAGCTCGTCGTTGTAGATGCGCTTGCCGAGCCGCGTCACCTCGATGCCGCGTGGCTCGCCGGCCGGGCAGTTGACGTTGATCAGCGTCGCCTCGGGCATCGGCTCCTCGATCAGGCGTCGCACCAGCTGGGCGGCGAACGGCGCGGCGGCGCCGAAGTCGAAGCGACCGCTGACGTAGCCCATCCCTCCTCCCGAGGACTGCTGGGAGAAGGCGACCGCCGGGATGCCGAGCACGATCCCCTCGAAGGCGGCGGCCACGGTGCCCGAGTAGGTGATGTCGTCGCCGAGGTTGGCACCGTGGTTGATCCCGGAGACGATCAGGTCCGGACGCTCCCCCACCAATCCCAGCTCGGCGAAGCGCACGCAGTCGACCGGGGTACCGTCGGTCGCGTAGCCGACGTCGCCGTCGCCGAACTCGACCTCCTCGACGCTCAACGGCGAGCGTGTGGTGATGCTGCGCGCCGTCGCGCTGCGGTTTGAGTCCGGCGCGATCACCTCGACCTCGACGCCCTCGATCTCGCGTAGGGCGCGGCGGGCCGCTTGCAGGCCAGGGGCGGAGATGCCGTCGTCGTTGGTCAGCAGGACTCGCATCGGCATCGATTCTAGGCAGCGAGTCGGGGGCGTCTCTCGCCCGGACAAACGCCGGCCTAATGAGGCCGGCGTTTTGAGTATCCGCCCGTTCGAGAGACGCCCCCGACTCGCTGCCTAGTCGAAGTCCCCTGCTCGAAGAAGCTTCGGATTCGTAGCGTTTTGCGCGCCATGCGTGCGTCGGACGGTGCCAGCGTTGCGCCATGCTCTTTGCGCAGATCGGACCGGCTACGGCTGTGATCGAAGCCCTGGCGACCGCGGTCGGCGCTGCGGCAGTGCTCGGAAGCATCGCAGCGGGGATTTGGGGGCTGGTTCGAGGGTCGCCAAGAGCGGACATCGAGGACGACGCACTAGCTGGTGGTTACATCGGTGGGGGCGCCGGAGCGGTCATGGCTCTCTTCGACCTGATCCTGCACTATGCTCTGACGAGGTGATTTGTCTGCAGTGAAAAAAGAGACGATGAAACAATCGATCCGCCGCGCCAATATCGGCATCGCGACCTGTGCGCTCGTAGCCGCCATTGGACTATTGGCTTTCAGAGACCAAGGAGAAGCCGCGCTGCAGCTGGTGGGGCTGGTGGCTTTTGTCAGCGCGTTCGTCGTCTTCTTCACCTTGCAGGGGCTTGCGGAGAGGCGCGAGAAAGAACGTCAGTAGCTCGCGATTTCGCCGGCTATCAGGTCCTGCTCTAGGTGGGCGAGGGTGAGGTCGCGGACGCCGGACATCAGGATCGAGAAGATCGTCAGGCGGCCGCCGCGGTCGAAGCAGTAGCCGGAGAGGTTGCTGGCCCCGGTCAGGGTGCCGGTCTTCGTGCGGCAGCGGCCGTAGGCGGCGGTGCCGTGCATGCGGTCGGCTACCGTGCCCTCGTGGCCGGCGAGGGCCATGTCCTGGATCAGTTCTTCTCCGGCGTTCGTGTCGCGCACCGAGCGCAGGAGGCCGACGACGTCCGCCGGCGAGGCGCGGTTGGAGCGGGTCAGGCCGGAGCCGTCGACGGCGTGCACCGCGGATCCCTGGGACCTGGCGAAGCGTTCGACCACCCGCGCCCCGGCGGCGGTCGTGCCGGCGCCGCCATAGCGGGCGCCCAGCAGCTTGATCAGCGTCTCGGCGAAGAAGTTGTCGGAGTAGACGTCGGTCGTGTCGACGATCTCGGTCAGCGGCGGGGATTCGACCGTCGCGACGGTCTCGGCGTCGGTCGGCGCGGTCGCCAGCCCGATGGCGGCGGGGACGCGGACGCCCGCCGCCCGCAGGCTGCGCACCAGCGTGGTGGCCGCCGTGCGGGCGGGATCGGACGAGAAGCCGCTGCCGGCGAAGCCGGAGTTGAAGGCGAGGCCGGAGAGGGGGCCGACGTAGGGGCTGGTCGCGTAGCCGGAGTCGGCGACGCCGCGCAGTCGGTCGAAGACGCTGTCGTCGGCGTAGAGACGACCGGTGATCGCCTCGATCCCGGCAGCGCGGATCTGCGCCTTTAGCGCGAACAGGTTCGTCCCCAGCCCGCCGAGGTAGCGACGGTAGAAGGACGGCGTGCCCAGCGTCGGGTCGCCGCCGCCGACCAGGTAGAGGCTGCCGTGCAGGGTTCCGCCGCGGTCGAGCGTACCGTCGGTCTCGACCGTTGTCTCGATGCGGCTTTCGGGCCCCATGCGGGCGAGCGCGGTCGCGGTCGTGAAGAGCTTCATGTTCGAGGCCAGGGGCCGGCGTCGCCCCGGGGCCCGCGCGCACAGGGTCTGACCCGTTTCCCCGTCGATCGCGAGTAGGCCGCTGGCGCTGCCGCCGCCGCGCACGAGGCGGGCGCGAAGCGTCGCGCAGTCCAGTCGCGGAGCCGCCTGGGAGGCCGTCGCGGCGAGGAGGAGCGCGAGCAGTCCGCAAATCGCGGCAATCGCTGCCGGGGATCGCCTCACTGCATGGGATAATGCATGTTTATGGGCAAAGTTGTGGAGATCGAGTCGCAGCCGCGGCGTCGTCGCGGCCGCCAACGCCCGTCGAAGACCGCCCTCGTTCTCGGCGGCGGCGGCTTTACCGGCGGGGTCTACGAGATCGGCGCCCTGCGCGCCCTCGACCTCCTGGCGGTCAACAGCACGGTCAACAACTTCGACGTCTACGTCGGCACCAGCGCCGGCTCCTTCGTCGCCGGCATGCTGGCCAACGGGGTGACGCCGGACGAGATGCTGCAGGTCCTCAACGAGCGGGTTCCCTCCGAGCTGACCGACCTCGACCTCAACCGCGTGCTGAAACCGAACTATCTCGGCTTCATGCAGAAGCTGGCGCTGCTGCCGTTGCGCAGCGCCGAGCTGCTGCTCAACCTGGCGCGCATGGGCGATTTCTCGGCGATGGACGTCGGCGTCGGCTTGGCCGAGAACCTGCCCACGGGGCTCTACTCCGGCGGCGGGATAGCCGACTACGTCGCCGAAGTCCTCTCCGAAGGCGGGCGCACCAACGACTTCCGCGTCCTCGACAAAGAGCTCTACGTGACCGCCACCGACCTCGACACCTGCGAGCGGATCGTCTTCGGCGAAGACTCCTGGTCCGACGTGCCGATCTCCAAGGCGATCCAGTGCTCGACGACCCTGCCGCTGGTCTACAAGCCGGTCGACCTCAAGGGGCGCCAGCTGATCGACGGCGGCATCCGCTCGACGACGAACGTCGACATCGCGGTCGAGCAGGGGGCCAAGTTCATCATCGTCGTCAACCCGCTGGTGCCCTTCGTCAACGACTTCCAGAAGACGATGACCACCGTCTTCGGCAACCGCGTGCGGCGGGTCTCGGACATGGGCCTGCCGGCGATCGCCAACCAGACCTTCCGCCTGATCGCCCACGCGAGACTGCACGAGGCGGTCTCGCACTGGGAGGAGAAGTACCCGGGCGTCGACATCATCCTGATCGAGCCCGAGCCCAACGACGAGCTGATGTTCGGCACGCCGATCATGGACTACTCGCGGCGGCTGCAGATCGGCCGCCACGGCTTCGAATCGGTCACGGCGACGCTGGCCAAGGACTACGACCGCTACAAGGAGATCGCCGAGCGGCACGGGCTCGAGATCTCGCAGCGCCGCGTGCGGCGCGTGGTCGAGCGGGCGGCCGAGGAGGAGCCCGAGCAGGCCTCCGCCTGGCGCCGCGTGCTGGGCCAGACCACCTCGGTCCTCCTGCGCCAGTCCGGCGAGGCGTCTTAGGGCGCTCGGGAGAGGGAGCCGCCACTCCCTCTGGACGAATTTGCCGCACGCGCTTCGCGCTTAGCGGCAATTAGAGAGCGCGCCTCCGGCGCGCGAACACCAGATTGCATATCGCCGCCTTCGGCGACATTCGCCAGAGGGAGTGGCGGCTCCCTCTCCACGCGCACAAGCTGGCCGGACTGGCGCAGAAGCGCCGCCGAATCCGCCAAGCACGAGGCACCCGTCTCCGAGAAAAGCTTTTTGGGTAGCGAGCGCGCGAGGGTTCTCGGATAGAGGATGGCTCGCGCGAGTGGGAGGGGCGGGTAGGCCCTTTGGGCGAATGTGGCCGTCAGGCAGCGATATGCAATCTGTCCATTGCGCGGCGTTAGCCGCGCTCATTGACCGCCGCTAAGCGAGCGAAGCTCGCGTGCGGCAAATTCGCCCAAAGGGCCTACCCGCCCCTCCCTACCCCGCCGCGTACAGCTCCTCGATCTCGTCCTCGTGCTTCTCGGTGACTACGGCCCGCTTGACCTTGAGCGTCGGGGTCAGCTCGCCGGATTCCTGGGTCAGGTCCTTGCGCAGGATGGCGATCTTCTTCACCTGCTCGACCCGGGCGAACTTCTCGTTGATCTTCTCGACGTGGTTTTCGATCGACTTGCGCACGTCCGGATTCGTCGCGAGCTGCTCGGGGTCCTCGGGCAGGCCGTGCTCGGCGGCGTAGGTGGCGGCTTCTTCGGGGTCGAGGGTGACGAGGGCGACGAGGTAGGGCTTGCGGTCGCCGACGACGACGCACTGGGAGACGAGGGGGTGCTGCTTGATCTCGTTCTCGAGGTTGGCCGGGGTGATGTTCTTGCCGCCCGCGGTGATGATGATGTCCTTCTTGCGGCCGGTGATCGTGATGAAGCCCTCGTCGTCGATCTCGCCGAGGTCGCCGGTGTGCAGCCAGCCGTCGACGATCGTCTCCCGGGTCGCCTCCTCGTTCTTGTAGTAGCCCTGGAAGACGTTCGGGCCCTTGACCAGGATCTCGCCGTCCTCGGCGATCCTCACCTCGCAGCCCGGGAACGGTTTGCCGATCGTGCCGACCTTGAAGTCCTCGGGGGTGGAGATCGTCGCCGCGGTCGAGGTCTCGGTCATGCCCCAGCCCTCGAGGATCAGCACCCCGGCGGCGTCGAAGAAGCGCAGGATCTCGGGACTGATGGGGGCGGCGCCCGAGACGGCGAGGCGCAGGTGGCCGCCGAAGAGGGCGCGGATCTTGGAGAGCACCCGCTTGTCGGCGAACTCGTACTGCTTGCGCAGCAGGAAGCCCGGCGTTCCGCCCGAGCGCTCGACCTCGCGCATCTTCGCCCCGACGCGGATCGTCCAGCCGAAGATCGCCTTTTTCAGGCCGCTCTCCTTCTCGATCGCGCTGGTCGCCGCCGCGTAGATCTTCTCGAAGATGCGCGGCACCGAGGGGAAGTAGGTCGGCTTCAGCTCGGCGAGGTCGGGCAGGATCTTCAGCGGGTCGCGCTGCCAGTAGGCGAGCGTCGCGCCGAGGTCGAAGCTGCCGAGCTGGATCAGCAGGGCGAAGGAATGGGCGAGGGGGAGGTAGAGATAGGTCAGGTCTTCGCCCTCGATGACGCTGTTTTCCTGGACCATGTCGAGCATCGCCCGGTAGTTGCCGTGGCTGATGATGCAGCCCTTGGGCGGCCCGGTCGTGCCCGACGTGTAGATGAAGGTGCAGACGTCGTCCTTGGTCACCGACTGCCAGCGCGCTTCCCACTCCGAGGCCTCGTGTCCGGCGCCGCGCTCGGCGAGCTGCTCGAGCGAGATCGCGTCCTCACTGGCTCCGGTCATCCGCACGACGTGCTCGAGCAGCGGCAGGCTGTCGCGGACCTCGCGGATCTTCTCCATCTGCTCCTCGTCCTCGACGACGACGACCTTGGCGTCGGAGTTCTCAAGCACGTACTGGCACTCCTCGGGCGAGTTGGTCTGGTAGATCGGGACGACGATCGCGCCCGCCGAGAGCGCGGCGAAGTCCATGTAGGTCCACTCGGGACGCGTGTTGCCGAGGATCGAGACCTTGTCGCCCTTGGCGACGCCGAGGTCGATCAGGCCGAGCGAGAGGGAGCGGACCGTGTCCCGCACCTCCTCGAAGCCGCGCTTGGCCCAGGCGTCGTCCTGCTTGAAGCAGACGGCGGCAGCACTGCCGTAGAGCTTCGCGGAAAGCGGCAGCAGATCCGCGAGCGTGGACGATTTGGTTCCCCGCTCCATGCGGGGAGGGAGTCTAGTTCGAGAGTGCTAGGAGGCGCGCGCCCCCTGAGCTCTGTTGGCGGCCTCGAAGCTGCGCATGGAGCTCTGGAAGAGGGTCTTGTCGATGCGGCCGTGGAAGATGGGAATCCCCATCTGCATGCACTTGCCGATTACGTCCTGGCGCTTCATGTGAAGCTCGGCGGCAAGCTCGGACGGGGTGAGGTGATTGGCCACGGCGGACCTCCCTTTGTCGAGTGATCGGAGTACGCCCAATTTACCCCTCGCGTCGTACGTGTCAAACGGCTCTTGCGGCAAGGGCTGCCGGAGGGCCAGGGTCGCGATAATGGCCGCGATGCCAGCTGCCGCGGAGAACCGGAAGGCGCCCCCCGGCACCGTTCCGATCCCTCGACGCGGCAGGGTCTGGGTCATCCTGGCGCTGGCGCTGACGTTGCTGGCGCTCGGCTACGCAATCGTCGATATCGCCACGCAGAAGGCGGGGCCCGCGGTCGTCCATCTGGACGGGATCGGCGAAGCCCAGGAGGTCTTCGGCGGCGTGCCGCAGGAAGGCGACCGGCTGGGCTCCTCCGACGCGCCGGTGACGATTCAGGTCTTCAACGACCTGCAGTGCTCCAGCTGCCGCGACGACTTCCTCGGCACGATTCCGGCGCTGACCGAAAAGTATGCCCGCCCCGGCAACGTCAAGCTGCTCTACCGCCACTACTCGAACAGCGAAAGCCCCGAGGAGCTCGGCTTCTACGGGGCCGAGGCGGCGGCCGACCAGGGCTACGGCTGGCAGTACGCCTACCTCTTCTTCCGCAACCAGGGCGAAGCCGAGCGCTTCGGGATCGACCAGGACTACCTCGACTCGGTGGCCGGCGGGATCGAGGAATTGAACGAGCCCGAATGGCTCGCCTACCTGGAAGACGAGGGCGGCCCCGACGGGGCGATCCAGCGGCGCCTGCAGGGCTACGAGGAGCTGGGCCGCGAGCTCGGCATCCGCACCGGCCAGGCGGCGATCGTCAGCGGCCCGAGCGGCACCCGCACCCTTCAGGACGGCCCGTCCCTGGCCAAAATCGAAGCCGCGATCGAAGCGGTCGGCTAGCAGCGCCGCCCGTCTGGGATAATCGCCGCTCTCGGGGCGTGGCGCAGCCTGGTAGCGCGCACCGTTCGGGTCGGTGAGGTCCCCGGTTCAAATCCGGGCGCCCCGATTTTGCAGACAAAAGCATCCGGCTCGTCTGGCATTCTAGGTGGATGGCCGATTCGGCGGGGACAACGAAGTCGCTTGAGCTCGTTGCGGCGCCCGCGATCGAGAAGCGGATCTTCGTCGTTCGCGGGCGCCAGGTGATGCTCGATGAGGACCTGGCCGATCTCTACGGCGTCGAGACCAGGGTGCTTGTTCAGCAGGTCAAGCGCAACGCGAAGCGCTTCCCCGGGGACTTCATGTTTCAGCTGACGAGCGTCGAGGCAGAAGCTTTGAGATCACAATTTGTGATCTCAAACGAGGGTCGAGGAGGCCGTCGCTACGCGCCATACGTCTTTACCGAGCAGGGCATCGCGATGCTCTCCGGCGTCCTGCGCAGCGACCGCGCAATCGCCGTGAACATCGAGATCATGCGGACGTTCGTCGAGCTTCGCCGAGTTGCGGGTTCCTACGCCGCGATTGAGAAGAGGCTCGAAGAGATCGAGCGGGAGTTGGGCGGGCATGACGAGCAGCTGCACCAGATCTTCAAGACGCTGCGGCAACTGATCTGCCCGCCCGCTCGTCAGAAGCGCCCAGTCGGGTTCAGGGTGCCCGAGGACGAAAGGTAGTCGACTTCGAGAGCGTCGGCACCGCAGCCTAGCCTTTGGGAATGGCCGGTGATCTTAATTGGGACTTTCCGCTCGATCACGGGAAGGGAGCTCCATCGAACATGCTCGGGATAGACCTCTTTTTCGACTTCGATTGGGGCGAAGTGGTTGGTCATCCTCAGATGCAGTTCCCAAACGGGTTGTGTCTCGCGCGTCGTGTTCTGCGTGAGTGCCCAGACGACAAGGAGCCCGCGTTGCTGCTTACGAACCAAGAGGAAGTAGAGCGACGTTCGTTCGAGACCGACCGGTTCTATGTGGTCGTGGTCAACCTTCCTCGATATCTGGAGGAAGCAAATGCCGACGCCTCCGCTGCTTACTTCGGAGACTCTTTTGGCGCTGGGCTGACCAGGATCAGCCAACTCGACGGGATTGCGAATCTGACTCCTGAGGAGCTTGCAATGCTCCTCGATGAAAAGCTCACCCCCAAGGGGGTTGCTCGGTGGGCTTCCGCAAGCCCAGCCAGGCTGGATGCGCTGCGGGAGATCGTGGCAACCGAGGATGAGGCGGAGGAACCCGCTTCCCCGGAGAGCATAGCGGCGGCACTTCGGGCCCTTGATTCGCTGGGGGTGGATGAGGTCGAGGAATTTCGCGTGCTGTTCTCGGCTCCAGACAGGAGATCGATGGCGAACTTCCTCAGTGATCACGACATTCTGCCGATGGATCTCGTGAAGACGATTGAGCTCAACGCGCGCTGCCGAGCGGTGGAGGAGCTCGAGGCGATGCTCGCTGAGGACCAGACCGAGGGTCCGTGGCAAAAGTGGTTCGAAAACAACGACTGGGTCCTCGGTACGGAGTTCGTCGGGGTTCTGGGGGAGCGGCCAATCGACGTCGAGAACATCGCCGACTTCCTGATGCAGGCATACGACGGCTTCGTCGACGTTGTCGAGATCAAGCGGCCCGAAGGGAAGCTGAGATTTTGGGCCGACGCGCGGGATCACGGAAACTACGTGCCCCACTCCGACCTGATCAAGGCCATTACTCAGGCCTCCACCTACCTTCTGGAGGTCGAGCGCGAGGCTAACAGCGTGAAGTTCCTGGAACGCCTCGGCGGCATCAAAGCGATTAAGCCGAGGTGTGTCCTGATCTACGGGCGGTCAGACAACTGGAGCGCAAAGCAGTGGGAGGCGTACCGCGTCCTCAACGCGGGTTACCACAGCCTCTCGATCATGACCTACGACCATGTTTTGGATCGGGCAAAGCGCATGCTCGATATGTAGCCTGGATCAACGGATTGATCCGGTTCAAATACCGTCCGGTTAGGCCGATTTCACAGGCAAAAACATCCGACCCGTTTGGCATGCCGATCCGATGCCCAAGCTGCGGAGAAGACGGACTCGCTGGATCTGGTCGCGGCTCCGGCGATTCGAGAAGCGGACCTTGGTCGTCCTCGCGGCGGCCTGGCGCTTGGTCCCGTCGGCCTTTAGGCTGGAGCGATGAGTAGCAAGAGCTTCACCGCCGAGGAGGCACGCCGGATCGGCGAGCAGATCGGCATCGATTGGTCGGTCGCTCCGTTCGACCTGGACGAATTCCGGGCCGGAATGGACGTGGAGCTCGAGCACGGGATGCATGATGAGAGACTCCGCGTGAAACGGATCGCCGCGAGGCTGACGGATGCAGAGCTGGGACCTGAAGACCGCTGAAGCGGAGCCGCACCAGCCGCAGATCCTCGCCTCGGCTGAGGATGCGCGGACGATCACGTTGTATCTCCCGGCGGGGGAGGAGCTGCAGGAGCACGAGGTGCACGAGCGCGCACGGGTTGTCGTCATCGACGGCGAGGTCGATGTCACCACGCCCGGTGAGGAGACAGTCACGGCGGGTGTCGGCCACCTCTTCGAGTTCGACCCCGGCGAGCGCCACACGATCGCCGCGCGGTCCGATGCCCGTCTTCTGCTGATCCTCACCCCGTGGCCCGGCGACGGCCATCCGGGCGCGATGACGCTCGAGCAGAAGGCTGAAGCGCGTCAGCGCGCCCACCGCCATCAGGCCTGATCGCGCCGCGCCGGTCCGATCAGACGCGATGCAAGGCGTGGATTCGCGTCAACATCTCATGGTTCAAATACCGTCCGGTTTAGGCCGACATTTCGTAGCATGATTCGTGCTACACTCGCGTTGTGAGTCGCTCACTTCATGTTCGCTTGGATGACAGTTCGGCAGCGGCTTTGCGAATCGTCCGCAGCGGCTCCATGACCGATTCCGAGGCTGTTCGCACCGCACTTCTGGAGTCCGCCGCCCGTCGTCGAGCGCGCTCGACGATCACCGCGGAGGTCGAGCGGTTGGCCTCCGATGAGGTCGACCGAGGCGAGATGCGGATCATCCTCGACCAAATGGCCGAGCTGGCACCCGACTCGGTCGACTAGGTGGTTCGCGGTGAAATCTTCCGGCTGCCGGCACCTCGCGGCGCCAGAGGTAGGGAGCAGCGAGGCGCGCGCTACGCGGTGGTGGTTCAGGCCGACGAGTTCATGGCCTTGAGTACGACGCTGGTCGCCCCCACCTCAACCGGCGCCCGTCCGGCAACCTTCCGGCCGACGATCTCATTGGACGACACCGAGACCCGCATCCTCGTCGAGCAGACCACGGTCGTCGACCCAGAGCGCTTGGGCCGATCCGCCGGCCGCCTCGACGCCGATGAGCTCCGAGCCGTAGACGAAGCGCTCGCGCTAGTCCTCGGGCTCTAGCTTCGACCATCACTACAAGGATTGGTTCTGCACACAGCGCCTGGATGCGGGGCCCAGACCGTTATCGACCTGGGTCTGTCGTTGTCGCGAATCGCCTGATCCTTGGTCACCAGCTTCAGCCCGCTCTCGATCGCGGTCGCGTAGATCAGTCGGTCGGCGGGGTCGCGTGGGAACGTGGCCGGGAGATTGACGGCGGTGTCGGCTATGCGTGGCGTTACGCCGATAGTGCGGACCTGCTCGGCTAGTAGGCCCTCGAGCCAGGATCGAATCGGCACGGTGACCGCGATGCGTTCATGCCTCGCGAGCCAGGCCAGCTCCCACCAGGAGATCGCCGCGACGACGAGCTCGTCCGCGCCTTCCAGTGCCTTGCGGGAGGCGGTGCTCACCCGTTCAGGCTCGGCCGACCACCAGTGGATGACATGGGTATCTCAATCAAACCCGGATTCACCGAGGCCAACTCGGCGGGCAAATACGGATTCCGCCGCGTCGGCGCTCGCGGATACTTCTTCTCCGATGGAGGCATCCGAGCAAGCGGGCGGTACGCGAGAGCAGGCGCGCGAGCAGCTGAAGAAGAAGCGCGATTTCCAGGGGCACATCGTCGCTTACGTGGTGGTGAACGTTGCTCTTTGGGCGATCTGGGCCGTCACCGGCGACGGTTATCCGTGGCCCGCCTGGGTGACCGGCGGATGGGGAATCGGCCTGGTGCTCAACTTCTGGGACGTCTACATGCGGGCGCCGATCACCGACGCCGAGGTCGATCGGGAGATGGCTCGCCTGCAGGGCAGGCGCTAGCCGCCCGGTACGACAGAATCGAGTCACGCGACCAAAGGAGCACGACGATGGCCGAACAGACGATCACCCTGACGATTTCCAAAGCCGATGCCGAGGTACTGGTCGGCGTGCTCTCCTCGGAGCGCTACAACGCCGAGGTCGAGGCGGTCTGCGACGGCCTTCGCAAGCAGCTCGACGAGAAGCTGGCGGAGGTCGGCTGATCCCGGCCGGGTGTGAACGTGAGCGAGCCGCAAAGCCGCACTCAGACCCTCCACGGCCGCACCGTCTCCTACCTGGAGGCCGGCGACGGCCCTGTCCTGCTCTTGGTACACGGGATGGGCGGCAGCTTCCACAACTGGGACGAGGTGATCGAGCCGCTGGCGCGCACGCACACCGTGATCGCGCCCGATCTGCCCGGGCACGGGACCTCGGAGGCCGGTAGCGGCGACTACTCGGTCGGCTCGCTCGCGGCCAGCCTGCGGGACCTTTTGGCCGCGCTCGGTCACGAGCGCGCGACGCTCGTCGGCCACTCGCTCGGCGGCGGGGTCGCGATGCAGTTTTCCTACCAGTTCCCCGAGATGGTCGAGCGGCTGGTGCTCGTCTCCAGCGGTGGCCTCGGACCGGAGGTGAGCCCCGTGTTGCGAGCGGCCGCCCTGCCCGGCGCCGACGCCTTCATCACCGCGACGGCGGGGGTCGGCCAGCGGGTCGCCCCGACGCTCGGACGGGCGCTGGGCGCGATTGGCCTGCGCCCCAACGCCGACGTCGCCGAGGTCCTTCGCGGCTACGGCTCGCTCACCGACCCCGACCGGCGTGCCGCTTTCCTCGGCACCGTGCGGGCCGTTATCGATACCCGCGGCCAGCGGGTCGCGGCGACCGATCGCCTCTACCTGGCCGAGGCGGTGCCGACGCTGATCGTCTGGGGAGCGCGCGATCCGATCATCCCCGCGCGCCACGGCGAAGACGCTCACGACCAAATCCCCGGCAGCCGCCTCGAGGTCTTCGAGGGCGTCGGTCACCTGCCGCAGGTCGAGGCGCCGCTGCGCTTCGTCCTCGCCCTGGAAGCGTTCCTCGCCGAGACCGAGCCGGCGCGCCTGACCCGCGAGGACTGGGAGAGCCTGATCCAGCGGCGCGAGGCCGCCTAGCGCGAAGCCGGCCGACGTCAGGCCGCGTTGGCGAGCAGCCGTTCGGCCAGCCGGTTCATGCCTCGCTCGTGGGCGGCAACCGCGGCACCGGCCCAATCGGTCTCGCGGTCGGGCGGTCGCGCGACGCCGGCGTCGCGCAGGGTGGCGATGTCCTTGAAGGCGCGCAGGTCCTCGGCGGCGTCGAGCAGCGCGCCCCGCAGAGCCGGGCGGCGCTCGCGGATCGCGTTCTCGAGCACGGCCTCTAGCGAGCCGTGGCGGCGCAGCAGCTCGGCCGCCGTCTTCGGGCCGACGCCCTTGGCGCCCGGCAGCCCGTCGGACGGGTCGCCGCGCAGGGCGATGAAGTCGGGGACGAGCGCGGGAGGAACTCCGTAGCGCTCCTCGACCTCGGCTGGGCCGACCTCTTCGGCGCCTTTGCCTTTGCTTCCCGTCTTCACATAGAGGACCGTGACTCCCTCGCCGGCGCACTGGTACATGTCGCGGTCCCCGGTCAGCAGCAATGCCCGGCCGCCGGCCTCCGCCTCGCGGTTGGCGTAGGTGCCGAGCAGGTCGTCGGCCTCGAGATCCTCGCTCGTCGCCACCATCCAGCCGAAAGCCTCGAAGAAGTCATGGGCGGCCGTGAACTGGGGTGAGAGATCATCAGGCATCGCCGCCTCGCGCTCCGCGTGGTAGGCCGAGTAGAGCTCGGTGCGGTAGGAGGCGGCGTCCGGCCCGAAGCAGAGGACGACCGCGCGAGGCGCGTGCTCTTCCACCTCGCGCAGGACGAGGTTGGCGGTGCCGAGCAGGGCGTTGACCGGGCGCCCGTCGCTGCCGACGATCGAGTCGGGCAGCGCGTAGAAGGCGCGAAAGAGCATCGAGGGCGCGTCGACTGCGAGCAGGGGCGCGGACACACCACGCACCCTATGGGGCTTCGGGTACGGTCGGGGTCTATGGGAGCGGCGGAGGGGCCACGAATCGCGCCAGGCGACAGGCGCCAGCTCGGCTGGGTCAACTTCGCGATCTCAAAGGTTGCCGGGCGGGCGACGCGGGGCCGGCCGCCGCACATCTTCACCACGCTCGGCCGCCATCGTGGGCTCTTCCGGCGCTGGCTCTGGTTCGCCGGGGCGTTGATGCCGGGTGGCAAGCTGCCGCGCGAGGAGACCGAGCTGATCATCCTGCGCGTCGCGCACAACACCGGCAGCGAGTACGAGTGGGCGCAACACGAGCGGATAGCCGTCCGCGCCGGGATGAGCGAGGCCGAAGTCGCCCGCGTGCGCGAGGGTCCCGACGTCGAGGGCTGGTCGGAGCGGCAGGCGCTGCTGCTGCGAGCGGCCGACGAGATGCACGCCGGCGGCAGGATCGGCGGCGAGCTCTGGTTCCAGCTGGCCCACCACCTCGACGAGGTGCGGCTGATCGAGCTCTGCATGCTGATCGGCCACTACGAGATGCTGGCGATGACCCTCAACTCGCTGCGGGTCGAGCCCGACTTCCCGGCGCGCCTATGAAGGATCTGCGCGGGAAGCGCTGCTTGATCACGGGGGCCGCCAGTGGGATCGGTCGGGCGACGGCGATGGCCGCCGGGGAGAAGGGGGCGGTCCTCTTCCTCACCGACGTTCAGGCTGCGGCGCTCGACTCGGTCGCGGCCGAGATCCGCGCGGCCGGGGGTGCGGTCGCCTACGCGAAGGCCGCCGACGTCACCGACTACGACGCCATCGTGGCGATGGCCGCCGAGGTCCACGCCGAGCACGACTCGATGGACGTGGTCATGAACGTCGCCGGCGTATCGACCTGGGGAACGATCGAGCGCCTGCGCCACTCCGACTGGCGGAAGATGGTCGAGGTCGACCTGATGGGCCCGGTCTCGGTGCTCGAGGGCTTCGTGCCGCCGATGATCGAGGCCGGCCGCGGCGGCCACGTCGTCAACGTCTCCTCGGCCGCCGGCCTCTTCGGCCTGCCCTGGCACGGTGCCTACAGCGCCGCCAAGTTCGGTTTGCGCGGCGTCTCGGAGGTGCTGCGCACGGACCTTCGCCGGTACGGCATCGGCGTCAGCCTGGTCTGCCCGGGCGCGGTGCGCACGCCCTTGGTCGAGACTGTGGAGATCGTCGGGGTCGACCGCGAGGCACCCGCGATGCGCAAGCTGGTCGAGCGCTTCGAGCGCCACGCGGTGGGTCCCGAGAGAGTGGCCGAGCGGATCCTCTCGGCGATCGAGCGGAACCGCTATCTGGTCTTTACCTCGGCCGATATCCACGCGCTCTATCTGGTCCAGCGCTACCTGCCACCGCTCTACTGGGCGATCATGCGTGGCGCGGAGGCCCAGCTGACCCGAGCTGGCCGCCGCAGCGAAGCCTGAACCGGCCGGCGACGGCGGTTCACTACGGTTAGCCGCCGTGAGAGAGCAGGCGCTGCACATCGAAGACCTCGAGAAGCGTTACCCGACCGGGGTCGAGGCCCTGCGTGGCGTCTCGCTCGACATCGCGCCGGGGGAGCTGTTCGGCCTGCTCGGCCCCAACGGAGCCGGCAAGTCGACGCTGATCCACTGCACGACCGGGCTGGCGCAGCCGACGGGGGGCGCGATCCGGGTCTTCGGTCACGACGCCACCGGCGACTACGGCGACGCGCGGCAGGCGGTGGGGCTGGCGCCGCAGGAGCCCAACCTCGACTGGTTCCTGACCGTCGCCGAGACCCTCGACTACCACGCCGGCTACTTCGGCATGCCGAAGGCGGCCCGGCGCGAGCGCACCGACGAGCTGCTCGAGACCTTCTCGCTGACCGAGAAGCGCGACGAACGCACGCGCACCCTGTCCGGCGGGATGAAGCGCCGCCTGATCCTGGCGCGGGCGATGATGCACCGGCCGCGCCTGCTGATTCTCGACGAGCCGACGGCGGGGGTCGACGTGGAGCTGCGGCTGGAGCTCTGGCACTACGTGCAGCGGATCAACCAGGAGGGGACGACGATCCTGCTCACGACTCACTACCTGGAGGAGGCCGAACAGCTCTGCGACCGGATCGCCTTCATCAACGAGGGGCAGATCGTCGGCAGGGGAACCAGCGCGGAGCTCGCCGCCCGCTACGGCGTCGCCAGCCTCGAGGACGCCTACCTTGCCCTGGTCGGCCGCAAGGAGCTCTCTCGCTCGCACGCCGAGGTGATTGCGCCGTGAGCGCCGCCCAGATCCGCTTCGCGACGCTCTGGCGCCGCGAGGTCAACCGCTTCATGAAGATCAAGAAGCAGACGCTGGGCGCGCCGCTGCTCGAAACCTTCCTCTACATCTCGGTCTTCGGCGCCGCGCTCGGTTCGCGGATCAAGGAGCTGCACGGGATCGAATACGTCGTTTTCGTGATCCCCGGTCTGATCATGATGTCGTTCGCGATCAACTCCTTCGCCAACAACTCGTCCTCGATCCTGCAGCAGAAGTTCCAGGGGGCGATCCAGGACCAGCTCTCCTCGCCCGCCTCGCCGCTGGAGCTGCTGCTCGCCTTCAGCTTCGGCGGCTTCATGCGCGGCCTGATCGTCGCCGGCCTGACCTTCATCGCCGCCTCGTTGCTGGTCGACCTGCCCGTCGACCACATCCTGGTGCTGGTTCCGTCCCTCTTCCTGGTCGGCTTCTTCTTCTCCCAGCTCGGCGTGCTGACCGGGGTGCGGGCGGAACAGTTCGACGACGTCGCCTTCGTGCAGACCTTCGTGCTGACGCCGCTGATCTTCCTCGGTGGGGTCTTCTACTCGGCGACGCTGCTGCCGCAGCCGTTCGAGACGCTGACTCACTTCAACCCGATCTACTACATGATCAACCTGGTCCGCTACGGCTTCGTCGGCTTCACCGAAGTCAGCATCCCGCTCTCGCTGCTCGCTCTGACCGCGGCGACGGCGGTCCTCTTCGCCGTCAACCTGCGCCTCTTCGCGCGCGGCTACAAGCTGCGCGCGTAGCCCCGAGCCCTCAGGCGTCGGCGAGTGGCATCCGCTCCGCCAGGCCGGTCAGCTCGAGGACGCGCGAGACCGCCGGGGCGGTGCTGGGAATGAAGCTGATCCGCGAGTCGCCGTCGTCCCCGTTGAGGCTGGCGACGAGCATCGCGATCCCGGTCGAGTCGATGAACTCGAGCTCGCGCATGTCGACGATGACGGAGCGACCGGCGGCGAGGGAGCCCTGCAGGGCCGCCTCCGCGGTGCCGGCGTTGGCGAGGTCGAGCTCTCCGCAGAGGGCGATCACCTCGGTGTCGCCGTCCCGCGCGACGCGGACGACGAGCGTGCCGTCGGCGACTTCGCTCTTCTCGCTGGGCATTCTCGTGTCTCCCTGGATCGGGGCCGTCGTCTACGTACGGCTCCCCTCCCCTTATGTAATCACGATTGCGCGCGCGAGTAGCCTGTATACCTTCTATTGCACCGGCCGGGGTCTGGGCCTGGCCTCTCGTCGATAAAAAGGGGGAAGCAAGTTGAAGCAGCGCCTTTTTCGTTCTAGATCCATGCATTTGACCGTCGCCCTGGTCGCCACCGCTCTGGTCGCCGCCGCCGCGGTCCCGACCCTGGCGCCGGCCGACGAAAGCAGTGCCAACACCGTGACGATCAGCGCCAAGGGGGGGTTGCGCTTCGAAGCTCCGAAGACGATCGTCGACGGCGAAGAACTGACGATCCTCAACGAGACGGACGCGCACAAGGTCGGCCCGCACACCTTCTCGCTGGTGACCAAGTCCTCACTGCCGAAAACGCCGAAGGCGCGGCAGCTCTGCTTCACGCCGCACCACATCTGCAAGGCGATCGCCGGCTGGCATGGCGTGAAGGGCAACGGCCCGCCGAAAGTAAATCCGGCTGAGGCCGGGCCCGAAGGCTGGTCGACGATGGGCAGCCTGACCAAGAAGGGCGACTCCTGGTTCACCGGCGAGAAGCCGAAAGCGACGTTCGCGCAGAAAGTCGACGTCGACACCTCCGCCGGCGCGACGCGGATCTACTTCATGTGCGCCGTCCATCCATGGATGCACGGCTCGATCAACGTCCTGCCGGCGGGCTAGCGGCACGGCTGGCGAGCCCACAGATTCCGATCAACGCCTGGGGCGCCGAGCTTTCCTCGGCGCCCTGGGCGGGGGCGCCCTCGCCACGGCGCTGCCGCTGGGCCTGCGTCCCGGCACGCTCCATTCGAGGTCGGCCAAGCGTTCCACACCCGCCCCGCCACCCTTCCGCCTGCCGCTGCCCGTCCCGCGGGTGCTCGACGGCGCCAGGCTGACGATCCCGATCCGCGAGGCCGAGGTCCAGGTCGTCCCCGGGGAGAGGACGAGGATGTGGACCTACGGCGGCACCTTTCCCGGCCCGACGATCAGGCGTCCCGCCGGCCACCGCACCGAGGTCACCTTCCTGCACAGGCTGCCACCCTCGGCGGGCGAGCTGACCGTCCATCTGCACGGTGGCCACAACCGCACCCAGTTCGACGGCCAGCCAGGGGGGCTGACGCGCGCTCATCCGGTCTCCTTCTACTGCGACGTGCCGTCGGGCCTCTCGGCGCGCGAGTCGGGCAACGACGTGCTGATCGAGCCTGGCGGCCGGCGCACCTACGTCTACGACCTGATGGAGGACGGCCGGCCGGAGCGGGCCGCCTTCCAGTGGTACCACGACCACCGCCTCGACCGCACCGCGCGCAACGTCTGGCGCGGGCTGGCCGGGATGTGGATCATCGACGACGGCCTCGACGCCGGCCTGCCGCTGCCCAGCGGCGAGCGCGACCTGGCGCTGATGATCGGCGACCGAACGCTCGACCGCCACAACCAGCTGACCGACCCCTTCACCGACCGTCGCCCTCCCGCCGATGGCATCGCGGCGCACCTGATCCTCGTCAACGGCGTCCACATGCCGTTCCACCGCGTCGCCCCCCAGCGCTACCGGCTGCGCATCCTCAACGTCTCCCAGTTCCGCTCCTACAACCTCTTCCTCTCCAACGGTGCGCCGCTGGTCCAGGTCGGCACCGACAGCGGCCTGATGCCGAAGCCGGTGCGGCGCGAGGAGGCGACGATCGGGCCGGCCGAGCGGATCGAGGTCGTCGTCGACTTTTCGAGCGCGGCTGGGGAGAGGGTCGAACTGCGCAGCGGACCGCGTCACGGCAAACGCAACCCCGTCGGGGCGCGGCCCTACGTCGGGGCGCTGATGCAGTTCAGGGTCGACTCGCGGCGCCGGCCCGACCGCACGCGGGTGCCGCGCGAGCTGCGGCCGCTGCCGGGCTGGGTCAAGCGCGCCTCGAAGAAGCCCGACCGCACCTGGGAGATCTCGATCGGCGGCCTCTTCAAGCCGGTCTGGCTGCTCAACGGCCGCACCTTCAACCCCGCCCGCGCCGACGCCAGGCCCAAGCTCGGCTCGGTCGAGACCTGGGAGATCGTCAACCGCACCAGCGTCGCCCACATGATGCACATGCACCTGACCGACTGGTACCTGCTCTCCCGCAACGGCAAGCCGCCGCCGCCGTGGGAAGACTGCCTCAAGGAGACCTTCTTCGTTTACCCCAACGAACGCCTCCTCGTCGCCGGCCGCTTCGTCGACTACACCGGCAAGTTCCTCATCCACTGCCACATGCTCGACCACGAGGACCACGGCCTGATGGGCCAGTTCCAGGTTGTCGAGGCCCGAGCCGCTCGCTAGCAGCCCTTTTCCCGAATGTCGAGTTAGCTGGCCGAATATTCGGGTAGCGGCACCAAAACCCCCGATCACAGGAGGTACACGATGAGACGTGCCCGCAAGGTGGCCGCGCTCGCCGCCGCCATTGCCCTGACAGCGGTGGGACCGGCATATGCGGTTGGCGGCCCGAACGAGGCCGGCAACTCAGGCCAGTTCCATCCCAACAGCAACCCCTGTCAGAGCGAAAACGACCACCCGCACTGCCCCGGCCCGCACTAGCTGGCTTCGAGACATTCCCGAGGGCTGTGATGGCTGTGGCCAGCACAGCCCTCTTGATGAGTGTTAGCCGTATCTCGAGATCAGCTTCAGCCCGGACTCGGGCACCTGGATGAAGTCCAAGGCCACGCCACGCTTGTCGGCGAGCTCCACAAGCTTTGCGTCCCCGTAGTCGCTGACGACCGTTCCCTTGGCCCCGGCGGGCCACCTTCCCACTCCGTCACGCAGCTCGACGAAGTCGTGCTCTGCGATCGCCTGTTTGACGGTGGTCATCGAATCTCCAGTCTAGGGTCTTACAAAGGCGCTCACGAGTCGCGGTTGGGCTCCAGGCTCCGCGATCTCCCAGATCGTCCTCACGGTAGGCCGAGGAAGAGGCGCAGATTGTTTCAGGCCCCGATCAGCTCGATCCGGTAGCCGTCGGGGTCCCGCAGGAAGCAGATGAAGTGGCCCTCGGTGCGGCCGCCGGGGCGGTAGGGGGGCTTTTCGGGCTCGATGCCCTGCTCGGCGAGGCCGGCCAGGGTGGCGTCGAGGTCGTCGACGAGGAGGGCGATGTGGTTGTAGCCGCTGCCGAGGTCATAGGAGTCGACGCCGTGGTTGTAGGTGAGCTCGAGGATCGGGTCCTCGCCGGGCAGGTTCAGGAAGACGTTGATCGCCTCGTCGCCGATCGGCATCCGCCCGCTCTCCTCGAAGCCGAGCTTCTCGTAGAAGGCGACCGAACGGTCGATGTCGCCGATCCGGTAGCACGTGTGCAGGAACCTCGTCATCGCCGGCCCAGCCTAGCGCTCTCCGTACAATTCGCGGTCGAATGGCGCGCCGGGCCCGACGGCGACGACGGACGTCGCATACCTCGAAGCTGAAGAAGGTGCTGGTCCCCCTCGGGGTCCTCGCCATCGCCGTCGCCATCGCCGGCGGCATCGCCGCCAGCTGGGCGATCGACGTCTACGAATCGGCGCCGCCGCTCTCCAGCCTCAAACCGGTGCAGAAGGGCCGCTCCTCGGCGATCTACGCGGCGGACGGAAGCCTGATCGGCTTCATCCAGTCCGAAAACATCCGCCAGCCGGTGCGCGAAAGCGCGATGCCACAGATTCTGCGCGACGCGACGATCGCGATCGAGGACAAGAACTTCTTCGAGCACGGGGCGCTCGACTACACCGGCATCGCCCGGGCGATCTGGAAGGACATCCTCGCCGGCGGCAAGCCGGTGCAGGGCGCCTCGACGATCACCCAGCAGCTGGTCCGCAACCTCTACATCCAGAACCCCGAAGAGACGCTGAAGCGCAAGCTCAAGGAAGCGCATCTGGCCGAAGAAGAGGAGGAAACGCACTCCAAGGACGCGATCCTCACTGCCTACCTCAACACCGCCCCGTACGGAACGGTCGAAGGCGAGACCGCGGTCGGGGTCGAGGCCGCGGCGCAGACCTACTACGGCAAGCCGGCCAAAGACCTGGGGCTGAACGAATCGGCGCTGATCGCCGGCCTGCCCCAGGCACCCTCCGAATACAACCCCTTCCTCGACCCCCATGCCGCGAAGCAGCGGCGCAACGAGGTCCTGGCCGCGCTGCACGAGCAGGGCTACATCGACGGGGCCGAATATCGGGAGACCCTGAAGGAAGGCCTCCAGCTAAGCCCTGGGCACAAGTACCGGGTGATCCGCGACCCCTTCCTCTTCGACCTCGTCCAGCAGGAGCTGATCGACAAATACGGCATCAACACCGTCCGCAACGGCGGGCTCAAGGCCTACACGACGATCGACCCGGAGCTGCAGGAACGGGCGCAGGAAGCGGTGGATTCGTGCGGCGTCTGCTACTCGGAAGGCGGGCCGGCGGCCGCACTGGCTTCGGTCGACCCGTCCAACGGCGAGATCGTCGCCCTCGCCTCGACCGAAGGCTCGGCCAGCGAAAGCCAGTTCAACTACGCCTGGCAGGCGCACCGCCAGCCCGGGTCCTCGTTCAAGACCTACGTGCTGACGACCGCGATCAAGCAGGGCATCGACCCCTACAGCACCTACTACGACGGCACCTCGCCGAAGACGCTGGAGATCCCAGGCGGCGGCACCTGGACGGTGAACAACGCCGAGCCGGGGGGCGGCACGATGTCGCTGGCGGCGGCGACCACCGACTCGGTCAACGTCATCTTCGCCCAGCTCGACCTCGACGTCGGCCCGGAAAGCGTCACCGAGACCGCCCACGAAATGGGGATCGAAGCGAACCTCGAATCGGTGCCGGCAGAGGCGATCGGCGGTCTCGCCGAAGGCGTGACCCCGCTCGAACAGGCCGACGGCTACGCGACCCTGGCCAACGGGGGCATCCACCACGACCCGACCGCGATCAGCCGCGTCGAGTTCCCCAACGGCAAGGTCGACGAGACCAGCACCGACGAGGGCGAACGGGTGCTGAGCGAGGGCCAGGCCTACGACGTGACCAAGATCCTCGAGACCGTGATCACGGAAGGCACCGGCGCCGGCTACACCTACATGGGCTGCAACGCCGAGGCCGGCAAGACCGGCACCTCCGAGGACCTCTCCGATGCCTGGTTCGTCGGCTACACGCCGCTCTACTCGACGGCGGTCTGGGTCGGCCATCCCCAGTCGCGCGAAGCGACCGGCTTCGGCGGGCCGACGGCGGGGCCGATCTGGCGCTCGTTCATGGAAGCCGCCACGGCAGGCGACTGTCCGGAATTCAGCGAACCCACAAGCCTCCCTGAACTCTCCGGGCTGGACAGCGGCCATGCGTCGGCCGGGTCCGCTTACACGCCCGAAGCCGAATACGAAGAAGCGCCCGAAGAAGACGCGAAGAAGGGCGGCAAGAACGGCGCCAAGGCCCCCGCGCCCGAATCAGCCCCGCAACCGGAGCCCGAACCCACCCCAGAACCGGCGCCGGAACCGGAGCCGGCGCCGCCGCCGGAGGTGGGTCCCGGTGGAGGCGTCGCCAGCCCGCACTGATCCGCGCTCGTCCGGCGGGTGGTTCGGGGATCCGGCGGGTGGCTCTGGAACGATGACGCCGTGGCGGCGATCGAGACCGAGGGGCTGTCGAAGTTCTACGGCGCCGCGCGCGGCATCGAGGAGGTGACGATGGCGGTCGAGGCGGGCGAGGTCTTCGCCTTCCTCGGGCCCAACGGCGCCGGCAAGACGACGACGATCCGCACCCTGCTCGACCTCCTGCATCCGAGCGCCGGCAGGGCCCGGATCTTCGGGCTCGACAGCCATCGGGACAGTGTCGCGATCAGGGCCAGGCTCGGCAACCTGCCCGGTGACTTCGGCTACGGCAAGCGCGCCACGGGACGTGAGGCGCTCGGCCTGTTGGCGAGGCTGCGCGGGCTCCCCGGACTGGGCCGCGCCGAGCAGCTGGCACGGCGCTTCCGGGCCGACCTCGACCGCCCGCTGGGCCAGCTTTCGCGCGGCAACCGCCAGAAGGTCGGCTTGATCACCGCGCTCTTCCACTCGCCCGAGCTGCTCATCCTCGACGAGCCGACGAGCGGGCTGGACCCGCTGATGCAGGAGGAGTTCCTCGCCCTCGTGCGCGAGGAGCGCGAGCGTGGCTGCGCCGTCTTCCTCTCCTCGCACGAGCTCGACGAGGTCGAGCGCGTCTGCGACCGGGTCGGGATCATCCGCGACGGCCGCCTCGTCGCGGTAGAGCGCGTCGCCGACCTGCTGGAGAAGACAGTCGAGCGGCGCAAGGTGGAGGTCGAGTTCGCCGAGGCGGTCGAGCTCTCAGACGTGCGCGCGATCCCTGGCGTCGTCGGTGCCGAGTTCGCCCGGCCCACCCTCGAGGAGGTCTTCCTCACCTACTACCGGGGCGAGGAGAGAGGGGAGGAGTGACTCCGCTGATCCTCGCGCAGTTGCACGAGCGGCGACGCTCGCTGCTCTCCTGGGGGCTGCCGATCGGGCTCTGGTCGGCCTTCGTCGTCGCCATTTACCCCTCCGTCGAAGACGCGCTGGCGAAAGCCATCGCCTCCTATCCCGAAGCGCTCAAGCAGGCCTTCGGCATCGCCGAACTGACCAGCGTCGAGCAGTACCTCAACGCCGAGATGCTGAGCCTGATCGTGCCGCTGGCCGTCGGCTACCTGGCGGTGCGCGCCGTCGCCAGCGGCCTCTCGGGGGCGGCCGAAAGCGGCCGCCTCGACGTCCTGCTCTCGGCGCCGGTGTCGCGCCGGCGGCTGGCCGCCGCCGCGTTCGCGGCGGCGGCGATCGAGCTCGCGGCCGTCCTCCTGGTCAGCGTGCTGATCACGATGCTGGGCAGCGTCCTCGCCGGCTCCGGGCTCTCATTCGATCGCGCCCTGGCCGGCTACGCCAGCGTCTGGCCGCTGGCGCTGCTCTTCGCCGCACTCGGCATCGTCGTCACCGGTTGGTCGCTGCACACCGCGGTCGTCACCGGCTCGGTAGCGGGCGCCCTGGTCGCGATGTACGTCGCCGACCTGGTCGGACGCCTCGACACCAGCCTCGACTGGGTCCGCTACGGCTCCGTCTTCCGCTACTACGGCCGGGCGATCGAAGACGGCATCGACCCGCTCGCCTTCGCCGGGGTCAGCGCCGTCGCGGTCGCCCTCGCTGCGCTCGGTGCGCTGCTCTTCGAGCGCCGCGACCTCTCGGCCTAGCGAGTGTCGCCTCAAGTCCCGAGCCGGCATCTCGGTGGCGAGGTGACTAGCATCTCTCGCGCCGTCTCTCCCTACGGCAACCGTGGGAAGGAGTTTTTGAGCATGCGGAAAGACTCAAAGACGGCGCGTCGACGCGGAGACCGGGACTTGCTCTTGCTCGCCGTCGGCCTGCTCGCCCTCGCCGCGTTCGCGGCGGGGTGCGGTAGCAACAACAGCGGCGACCACGGCAGCGCCAGCGACAGCTCCTCCGGTGGCCCCAAGCTTGACGTGGTCGGTTTCTCGACGCCGGAGTCCGTGTATGAAGAACTCGAGCCGACTTTCCGGGAAACCCTCTTCGGCAAAGCCGTCAGCTTCAGCAACTCCTTCGGGGCCTCTGGTGACCAGAGCCGCGCGGTCGCCGCCGGCCAGCCGGCCTCGGTTGTCCACTTCGCCCAGGCCGGCGACATGGAACGGCTGGTCGAAGAAGGCGAAATCGTGTCGAAGGATTGGAACAAGCAGCCCTTTGGAGGCATGGCCGTGTACTCGGTGGTCGCGATCAGCGTCCGCAAGGGCAACCCGAAGGGCGTCCATACGCTGAAAGACGTGCTCGAAAAGGACGTCGACGTGGTCACCCCGAACCCGTCCAGCTCCGGTGCCGCGCGCTGGAACATCATGGCCGTCTACGGCACGCTGATCAACGAAGGTAGGTCACCCGATCAGGCGCTGACAGGCGTCAAGGCCCTGCTCGAAAAGACCGTCGCCCAGCCCGGCAGTGCCCGTGACGCGCTCGCCGCCTTCACTCAAGGCCAGGGCGACGTCCTGCTCGGTTATGAGAACGAGGCGATCAAGGCCACGGAAGAAGACGAAGACCTCGAATACGTCGTGCCGCCTTCGACGATCTGGGTCGAAACGCCGATTGCCACCACGAAGGATGCCCCGGAGCCGGAGGCGAAGAGATTCCTCCAGTTCCTCTGGTCGGGTTCGGCGCAGGAAGTTTGGGCCGAAAACGGCTATCGGTCCGTCTACGTGAGGCTGCGCGATTCGAAGAAGTTCCCCATTCCGAAGGATCTCTTCAAAATCAGCCAGTTCGGCGGCTGGAAGCAGGTCAACGAGAAGTTCTTCGACCAGAGAACGGGCTCGGTCGCCAAGATGGAGACCGAACTCGGAGGTTAGGGCGTCTCCGAATCGGGTCGCGCGCGGGCGGCGAAGATCGCGTCTTTGACCTCGCGCACGTCGCGGCCGATCTCGTCGAGCCGCTCGAGCACCGCCCGTTCGAAGGAGCCGCTGCCGCCGGAGCGCCCCGCCGCGTAGAGCAGCTCGGCGACGTCGGCCTCGAGCGCCTTGGCGATGCGCTCGATCACCTCGTCGGCGGGCGGGCCCTGGCTGCCGAGCTCGACGCGGGAGAGGTTGGAGGCCGACATCGGGATGCGCAGGGCGAGCTGTTCGAGGGTCAGGCCGCGTTCTCGGCGCAGCTTGCGCAGCAGGGCGCCGAGGGCCAGCGCTCGGCTGGCGTCGCTGTCTGCTCTCGGGTTGGCCATGGCCAACCTGGGTCTTCGAGCATAAACACGCGGTCCCCTTGCCTCTTCCCGTAAACCAGTAGATAGCCCGTCCTTACGGTATGTTGGCGCAGCCTGGCCAGGACGGGAACCGTTGTCAGCCTCGACTGGTCAGGCATTTCTTTTGGACGATTCATGACTTTATGAATCGACATTGTGCTACAGTGCCGCCCGCTTCTTCTCTAAGTCAGTCAACAAAGGAAGGATTTCGGTACATGCGCAAGGCCCTCAAGACACTCGACCCTCGCGACGCCAAGGTCGCCCTCCTCCTCGTGCCGTTGGCGCTCGCCGTGGCTCTGGTCGGAGCTGGATGCGGGGGTGGGGGCGACGGCGCCAGCGCCTCCGATGGCGCCAAGCTCGACGTGGTCGGCTACTCGACGCCGGAAGCCGTGTACCAGGAAGACCTCGAGCCGGCCTTCGAGAAGACCTCGACCGGCAGTGGCGTCAGCTTCAGCAACTCCTTTGGCGCCTCCGGCGATCAGAGCCGCGCCGTCGTCGCGGGCCAGCCCGCCTCGGTCGTCCACTTCGCCCAGGCCGGCGACATGGAACGGCTGGTCGAAGAAGGCGGCCTCGTCGCCAAGGACTGGGACAAGCAGCCCTACGGCGGCATCGCCCAGGACTCTGTGGTCGTGATCAGCGTCCGCAAGGGGAACCCGGAGGGGATCGAGACCCTCGACGACGTGCTGAGCAAGGACGTCGAGGTCGTCACCCCCAACCCGTTCAGCTCCGGCGCCGCGCGCTGGAACATCATGGCCGTCTACGGCACGCTGATCAACGAGGGCAAGTCCCCCGACCAGGCGCTGGAAGGGGTCAAGACGCTGCTCGAAAAGACGGTGGCGCAGCCGGGCAGCGCCCGCGACGCGCTCGCCGCCTTCACCCAGGGCCAGGGCGACGTGCTGCTCGGCTACGAGAACGAGGCGATCAAGGCCGAAGGCGAAGGCGAAGACCTCGAATACGTCGTGCCGCCCTCGACGATCCTGATCGAAACGCCGATCGCGGTCACCACGGACGCCCCCGAGCCGGCGGCCGAAGACTTCCTCGAGTTCGTCTGGTCCGACGAAGGCCAGGAAATCTGGGCCGAAAACGGCTACCGCCCGGTCAACCCGAAGCTGGTCGACCCGAAGCGGTTCCCGACCCCGAAGGAACTGTTCAGGATCAGCCAGTTCGGCGGCTGGAGCAAGGTCAACGACGAGTTCTTCGACGATGAAACGGGCTCGGTCGCCAAGATCGAGACCGAACTAGGGGTCTCGACGAGCGGCTGATGGACGCTCTTCCGGCAACCCCCGGCCCAATCTCGAGCCCACCTTCGCGTTCCGGTGCGCCTTTTCCCCGATATGGGGGGATAAGGCGCACCGGAATGGCCGCGGGGCTCGGCCGTGGCCTGGTCGTGCTCTATCTCAGCGTCCTCGTCCTGCTGCCGCTGGCGGCGCTGACGAACCAGTCGCTGAGCGAGGGCCTCGGCACCTTCTGGGACCAGGTCACCTCGACCCAGGCCCTGCGCTCGCTCGAGCTGACCCTGATCGCCTCGCTGATCGTCGTCGCGATCAACGCCGTCTTCGGCACGATCCTCGCCTGGCTGCTGGTCCGCGACGACTTCCCCGGCAAGGCTGCCGTCAACGCCGTCATCGACCTCCCCTTCGCGCTGCCGACGATCGTCGCCAGCCTGATCCTGCTCGAGCTCTGGGGCGCCCGCAGCCCGGTCGGAGTCGACATCGCCGCGACCCAGGCCGCGGTCGTCGTCGCCCTCTGCTTCGTCACTCTGCCCTTCGTCGTCCGCGCGGTGCAGCCGCTGCTGATGGAGATGGACCGGGAGATGGAGGAGGCAGCCGCCTCGCTCGGCGCCGGCGGCTTCACGGTCTTCCGCCGCATCATCTTTCCCAACCTGCTGCCGGGCCTCGGCGCCGGGATCGCGCTCGCCTTCGCCCGCGCTCTCGGCGAGTTCGGCTCGGTCCTGCTCTTCGCCGGCGGCCTGCCGGACACGATGGTCTCCTCGGTCTACATCCGCCAGCAGATCGAGTCCGGCAACGACACCGGCGCGGCGGCGGTATCGGTCGTGCTCCTGCTTGCCTCGCTCCTCTGCCTCGTCGTCGTCGGCCTGATCCAGCGCTGGGCGGGCCGCCACGAACGCTCGGCGCCGGAGGTCGACACGACGATCATGCCCTTCGCCGGATCGGGAGGAGCTGGCTGATGAGCGGCACCGCGACCAGCCGCTGGGGCCTGCGCGTGCTCGGCCTCGGCTACGTCCTGCTCCTGCTCCTGCTGCCGCTGGGGTTGATCTTCTACAAGACGTTCGAACACGGCATCGCTCCGCCGCTCGACGCGATCACCTCGCCCGATGGGCTGAACGCGCTGAAGCTGACCCTGCTGATGGTCGCGATCGCGGTGCCGCTCAACACCGTCTTCGGGATTGGCTGCGCGCTGCTCCTGGTCCGCCACCGCAGCCGCGGCAACCCGCTGATCGACGCCGTGATCAACCTGCCCTTCGCGATCTCGCCGGTGGTGATCGGGCTCTCGCTCTTCCTGCTCTACGGCACCACCGGCTGGCTCGAACCGGCGCTGGCCGAAGCGGGGATCAAAGTCCTCTTCTCAGTGCCGGGGATGGTCCTCGCCAGCATCTTCGTCTCGCTGCCCTTCGTCGTGCGCGAGACGGTGCCGGTGCTGCAGGAGATCGGCACCGAGCAGGAGCAGGCCGCCTCGACCCTCGGCGCCAACGCCTGGCAGACCTTCTGGCGGGTCACCCTGCCCGCGATCCGCTGGGGCGTCGCTTACGGCGTCGTCCTCACCACCGCCCGCGTGCTCGGCGAGTTCGGCGCCGTCTCGGTCGTCTCCGGCTCGATCTCCGGCCAGACGCAGACGCTGCCGCTCTTCGTCGAGAAGCAGTACCAGAACTTCAACCTGCCGGGGGCATTTGGCGCCTCGGTCCTGCTCGCCCTGCTCGCCCTGTCGACCCTGCTCGCAATGAACGTCCTAAAGAGAAAGGAGGACGCCTGATGGGAATCACAGTCGAGGGAGCATCCAAGCGCTTCGGTGACTTTCAGGCCCTCAACGACGTATCGATAGAGGTTCCGAACGGCTCGCTGACCGCCTTGCTGGGCCCCAGCGGCAGCGGCAAGTCGACCCTGCTGCGGGCGATCGCCGGGCTCGAGGCGCTCGACGCCGGCCGCGTCCTGATCGAAGACGAGGACGTCTCGAAGAAGCCGGCGCAGAAGCGCGAAGTCGGCTTCGTCTTCCAGCATTACGCCGCCTTCAAGCACATGACGGTCTTCGAGAACGTCGCCTTCGGGCTCAAGATCCGCAAGTGGGACAAGGCGAAGATCTCCGCCAGGGTCCATGAGCTGCTCCAGCTGGTCCAGCTCGACGGGCTCGCCGAGCGCTACCCCTCGCAGCTCTCTGGCGGCCAGCGCCAGCGCATGGCGCTGGCCCGGGCGCTGGCGGTCGAGCCGCAGGTGCTGCTGCTCGACGAGCCCTTCGGCGCGCTCGACGCCAAGGTGCGCAAGGACCTGCGCACCTGGCTGCGCCGCCTCCACGACGAGATGCACGTGACGACGATCTTCGTCACTCACGATCAGGAGGAGGCGATGGACGTCGCCGGCCAGCTGGTCGTGATGAACGAAGGGGGGGTGGAGCAGTCCGGCGGCGCCGCCGACCTCTACGACCACCCGGCGAACGAGTTCGTGATGAGCTTCGTCGGGGAGGTCAACCGACTCGGCAACCATTTCGTGCGGCCCCACGACATGTCCGTCTCGCTCGACTCCGAGGAGGGGTCGGAGGAGGCGATGGTGCAGCGCGTCGTCGCCCTCGGCTTCGAGGTCCGGGTCGAGTTCGTGCTCGGCGACGGCACCGAGGTCTGGGCGCAGCTGACCCGCGGCGAGCTCCAGAGGCTGGAGCTGCGGGAGGGGCAGATCGTCTATCTGCGCCCGGGTCAGACCAAGAGCTTCAGCGGCACGGAGATATCCGCGGCCGCCTGAAGGGGGCGATGGGCGGGGCGCGCTTTGCCGGGTGGCGCCCCGCCCACCTCGCCACCTGCCCCTCATTTCCGCTGACTTCGTCTTTTGTCGCGCTATACGACGACAAAAGACGAAGTCAGCGAGCGCGTGTTATTCTTGAGTTATATGGTCAATAAAAACAAGAAAAGGGGGCCGAGGTGAGTGACGTGCCGAAGCACACGAGGATCGTCTCGCGGGGTCGCCTGCGGGGCGTCCTCCGCCAGGCTCCGAGCGGAGGGGGGCCGGGGGAGGGCTCCACCCAGCCCGGCCGCGAGCGGAGCGCCGTCGACGACCTCGACACGCAGGCCTTCGAAGCCCTCTACTACCGGGCGCGCCTGATCCTCGGCGAGACGCTGCCCCGTCCCGGCCGGTTCGGTCGGCAAAGTCTCTGAGCGCGAAGCCGTCAGCTCAGGCGAGACGGCGCTCGAAGCTCTTCTCGAGCGTCCGCTCGTCGTCCTCGCCGGCGACCGTCTTGTCGAGGCGGGCGGTCGCCTGGCGGCCGTCGAGGTGGAGCGTCGCGACCTGGTTGTCGAAGTAGGGGCCCTCGAGCAGGCGCCAGCGAATGCCGGGATCCGGGGCGTGGGCGAGGCGGGCGAGGCCGCTCGCGGCGGCCGCGAAGGGGCGCGAGAAGCCGGCGCGAACGACGTTGCGCTCGCCGCGGCCGAGGGGGTTGCGGTAGGGGGAGCAGACCGCCTGGTAGACCGGGGCCCGCATCTCCGTCCCACGTGGGAAGGCGACCTCGGAGAGATAGGCGTGGTGCACGTCGCCGGAGAGGACGACGATCGAGGCCGGCGGCTTGCCGCGCTTGCCGGAGCCGACCTCTTCGAGCAGCTCGCGGAGGCGCCGGAAGGAGAACTGGAACGAGGCCCAGTGGTCGAAGTCGACGGCGCGGCGCAGCCGCTCGCTGCCGCGGGCGACGAGGCCGCCCCAGGCTCCGTCGCAGAGCCGCTCGTTCCAGGCCTCGAGATGGTGGAACCCGGGGGAGAGGAGGAAGGGCACGGTCGTGCCGATCAGGAGGTGGTCGAAGTCGCCGCTGGCGTGTTCGACGATCCACTCCCAGACCCGGTCGTCGAACATCGAGCGGCGCTCCGAGCTCAGCACCCGAGCCGCGCGCGAGTCCATCATGATCGCCCGCACGCCGTCGACGTCGCGGCAGAAGCTCCAGCGCGTTCCCGCCGCCGTCGTGTCGATGCTCCTCGCCCACTCGCGCAGCGGCTCGGTGGCGTCGGCGCTGCCGCGCACCCGCGCGTAGATCTCGTTCTCGTCGAGCTCACGCGGCGAGAGATTGCCGAGGTGCTGGTAGATCCAGTAGGTCATGATGCCGCCGACCGCGCGCTCGTGCCACCACTCCTTGCGGTCCATCTCCTCGTGCCAGGAGCGCGAGATGTTCCAGTCGTCGCTCATGTCGTGGTCGTCCCAGACCATCGACGTCGAGACGGTCGAGAAGAGCCAGCGAATCAGCGGATCCCGCCAGGCCTCGTCGTAGAGCCAGGTGTACTCCTCGAAGTCGATCACCTCCTCGCCGGGGGGCCGGCCGGTGTCGCGGCGGGCGCGGATCCGCGCCCGCGTCGCCGGTGAGGCCTCGTCGACGTAGACCTGGTCGCCGAGCAGGAAGAGCAGCTCCGGCCACTCGTCGCGGTCGTCGCGGGCCATCTGGCGGGCGAGCACGTGCAAGGCGTCGAGCTCGAAGCCCTGCTCGTCCTCGTCTTTGCTCAGCGTGTAGGGCTCCTCATGGGGGGCGGCTACCCGGCAGGAGCCGAAGCAGACGTCGACGGCCCGGCCCGGGGAGAAGGTGCGGATCGCGCTTGGCGGCAGGTCGCTTCCCGCCTCCGGCCAGCGGCGCTCGCCGTCGAGCAGGACCTCGTACTCGTAGAAGCCCCCCGGCTCCAGCCCCTCGACGCGGACGAGGGCGTAGTGGTGCCCGGCGACGCCGAAGGTGGGCTCGCGGTGGCCGAGCACCTCGACCACGCAGCGCTCGTCGGTCTGCACCCAGATCGTCGCCTCGGTTTCGGAGACGTAGCGAAGCAGGGGGCCGAGGACCAGATCGGACACCCGATCCTTCTACCCAGAAGGCCGCCCTAGGTCAACCTCCTCCGGCTCGCGCTGCTCGATCTCGTCGGCGTCGCGCACCGCCCAGCCCATCCGCTCGACCAGCTGGCCGGAGAAATGCTTCGACTCCAGGTCCGAGGTGGCGACCCGCTCGCGGTACACGAGCCTGTTCGCGGTCTCGTCGGCGATGTCGGCGACTACGAGTATCTGCGGCATGCTGACCTCCTTGTCGGGTGCTGGGACCAGGATGACCCGCCAACCTGAGGCGGGAGTCAAAATTGGGTAAAGAAAGTGCTCATCTCGCGAGCCGCCCGATCGCGCATCCGACATCGACCCCACTCCACCGTGGTCAAATCTCGGATGCGCGGTGCGCGGCCGATCTACGGCGTCAAACCCACCTTGACCACGCCTTTGCGCTGGTTGCCGAAGAGGTCGTAGGCCTCCTCGATCTGGTCGAGCGAGAAGCGGTGGGTGATCAGCGGATCGAGGTTGAGGCGGCCGTGGCGGACCATCTCCATCAGCGTCCGCATGCGCTCCTTGCCGCCGGGGCAGAGTGTGGTGAGGATCCGCTTGTCGCCGATGCCGTAGACGAAGGACTCGAGCGGGACCTCGAGCTTGCCGCCGTAGACGCCGAGGCTGGAGACGATGCCGCCGGGGCGGGTCGCCTCCAGGCAGGACTCGAAGGTCTGCTGGGTGCCGAGCGCCTCGATCGCGACGTCGACGCCGCGGTCGCCGGTCAGTCGCCTGATCGCGGCGATCGGGTCTTCTTCGGTGAAGTCGATCGTCTCGTCGGCGCCCATCTTCTTCGACAGTTCGAGCCGGCCGGCGATGCGGTCGACGCCGATGACGAGCGAGGCGCCCATCAGCCGCGCCCCCGCCGTCGCACAGAGGCCGATCGGGCCCTGGGCGAAGACGGCGACGGTCTGGCCGATGCGCACGCCGGCGGTCTCGGCCGCGGAGATCCCGGTCGAGGCGATGTCGGCGAGCAGCACGCACTGCTCGTCCGTGAGGTCGTCGGGGATCTTCGCCATGTTGGCCTGGGCGTAGGGCACGCGGAAGTACTCGGCCTGGACGCCGTCGATCGAGTTGCCGAGCTGCCAGCCGCCGATCATCCGCCACTCGTCCTCGTAGCCCGAGCACTGGGCCTCGTTGTGGTTCTGGCAGTAGAAGCAGGTGCCGCAGGGCGTGATCGCGCCGACCAGGACCCGGTCGCCGACCTCGTAGCCGGAGACGGCGTCGCCGAGCTGGTGGATCGTGCCGACCGGCTCGTGGCCGACGATGCGGCCCTGCTCGACCGGGTACTCCTCGCGCCAGATGTGCACGTCGGTGCCGCAGATCGTCGTCAGCGAGATCTTCACGATCGCGTCGGTGGGCCCGCAGGCGGGGATCGGCTTCTCCTCGAGCACGATCCGCTCGTTGCCCTCGAATACGGCCGCCTTCATCGTCTCCGCCATCGGTTCGCTCCTTTGTCCGTGATGCTGGAGTGACAGACGCTAGGCCGGATGCGGAGAAACGGCATCGGTACTAGGTACGGACTGTCCGCCGGAGTTCCACCCTTTCGCGCGCCTTCGCGAGATGGGAGGCTTGAGCCGTGGCGAGACCCGAGCTCGTGCAGATCGCGCCGCAGCCGCTGGAGCGGTTCCGTGAGCTGATGGGCGAGGAGTACCCGGCCTTCGAGGCGGTAGCGGCACGGGCGCGGCAGAGGTTCGCCGGGCGGGCGATCTGGCACGTCAACTCGACCGCGCGCGGCGGCGGCGTCGCCGAGATCCTCCACTCGCTGCTGCCCTACGTGCGCGGGGCCGGCGTCGACACCCGCTGGGCGGTGCTGCGCGAGGAGCCGGAGTTCTTCGCGCTGACCAAGCGCCTGCACAACCACCTGCACGAGGACCCGGGTGACGGCGGACCGCTGGGGGAAGAGGAGCGGGCGCTCTACGAGGGCGCCCTGCGCTCCAGCGGCGACCAGCTCGCCCGCCTGATCCAGCCCGGCGACGTCGTCTACCTGCACGACCCGCAGACCGCCGGCCTGGTGCCGGCGATGCGCGAGCTCGGCGTGAAGACGATCTGGCGCTGCCACATCGGCGTCGACGCGCCAGGGATGCTGGCGCGCGACGCCTGGGATTTCCTGCGCCCCTACGTCGAGCTTGCCGACGCCTACGTCTTCTCGCGCGAGAAGTACGTCTGGGAGGGGCTGCGCAGGGGGAAGGTCTGGCTGATGCCGCCGGCGATCGACCCCTTCGCGCCGAAGAACCAGGAGCTGTCGGGCGACGACGTCGCCGCGATCCTGCGCGTCCTGGGCCTCGCCGACGGCGAGCCGCCGACGCCACCGAGCTTCGCTCGCGGCGACGGCACGCCGGGCCGGGTGGAGCGGCCGGCGGCGCTGCTGCAGGAGGTGCTGGTGCCGCACGACGCCAGGCTCGTCGTCCAGGTCTCGCGCTGGGACCGGCTCAAGGACCCGAGCGGCCTGCTCGAGTGCTTCGCCGGCCACGTCAGCGCCCCCGACGCGCACCTCGCTCTGGTTGGGCCAAGCGCGTCGGCGGTCTCGGACGACCCCGAGGGGCTGGCCGTGTACGGCCACGTGGCCGAGTCCTGGCGGGCGCTGCCCAGCGACGTGCGCGCCAGGGTCCACCTCGCCAGCCTGCCGATGGAGGACCTCGACGAGAACGCGGCGATGGTCAACGCGATCCAGCGTCGCGCCGACGTCATCGTCCAGAAGAGCCTCGCCGAGGGCTTCGGCCTCACCGTCGCCGAGGCGATGTGGAAGGGCAAGCCGGTGGTGGCCAGCCGTGTCGGCGGCATCCAGGACCAGATCGTCGACGGCGAGAGCGGCGTCCTGATCGCCGACCCCCGCGACCTCGAGGCCTTCGGCGCCGCGATCCGGCGCGTCCTCGACGATCCGGCCGAGGCGGCTCGGCTCGGCGTCGGCGCGCGGGCGCGGGTCAAGGACCGCTTCCTCGCGATCGGCCGCCTGCGCGAATACGTGACGTTGATCGACAGCCTGATCGACGACGGCTAGCGGGCCGCGTCGAGCAGCAGGCGCCGCTCGGCGGCCGCGATCAGCCGCCGCGCGCGGTCGAGCGCGTCCATGTTGACCGAGATCGCGTCGATCCCGGCCCGCACGAGGAGCTCGGCGTACTCGGGGTGGACCGAGGGCGCTTGGCCGCAGATCGAGGTCCGCAGGCCGAGCTCGCGGGCGCGGGCGAGCAGCCGCGAGATGTACTCGGTGACCGCCGCGTCGCGCTCGTCGAAGACGTCGGCGACCAGCTCGGAGTCGCGGTCGGCGCCGAGCACGAGCTGGGTCAGGTCGTTGGAGCCGATCGAGATCCCGGCCACGCCCAGCTCCGCGTAGCGGGGCAGGTGGAAGAGGACCGAGGGGACCTCGGCCATCACCCAGAGCTCGAAGCCGGGGCGGCCGAGCAGCCCGGCCGCCGCCATCTGCTCGCGCACGGCGACGACCTCGCGCGGGGTGCGGACGAAGGGGATCATCACGTGGAAGTTGGTGTGGCCCTCGTCCCAGACGCGGGTGATCGCGTCGAGCTCGAGCCGCAACAGGTCGGGCTCGCGGGTGTAGCGCAGGGCGCCGCGGTAGCCGATCATCGGGTTGGCCTCCTCGGGCTCGAAGCGCTCGCCGCCCTTCAGGCCGCGGAACTCGTTGGTGCGGAAGTCGATCGTGCGGTAGGTGATCGGCCGCGGGGCGAAGGCCGCGGCGAAGGCGTTCAGCGACTCGGCCATGCGCTCGACGAAGCGCTCGCCGCGCCCTTCCTCGATCAGCAGCCGCGGGTGCACGCCCTCCAGCGCCTCGACCACCATCAGCTCGGCGCGCAGCAGGCCGCAGCCGTCGGCGTCGAGCCCGGCCGCGCGCTGCAGCTGCGAGGGCTCGGAGAGGTTGATGAGGACCCTGGTGCCGGTCACGGGTGCGGCCGGGGCGGCCGAGCCGCTGCCGGGCTCGGCCGCCTGTGGCCGCGCGGGCGCACTCGCGCCCTCGGTTACGACGCCCTCGCCGGCGTCGACGGTTACCAGCTCGCCGTCGCGCAGGACCTTGGTCGCCTCGGCGGTCCCGACCACGCAGGGGATGCCGAGCTCGCGCGAGACGATCGCGGCGTGGCAGGTCATGCCGCCGGAGTCGGTGACGATCGCCGCCGCCCGCCGCATCAGCGGCACCCAGTCGGGCGCGGTCATGTGGGTGACGAGGATCTCGTCCTCGGCGAGGCCGTCGGCGGCGGCGAGCTCGGCGATCACGCGTACCGGGCCGGAAGCCATTCCCGGGGCGGCGCCGAGGCCGCGGACGAGAACCTCGCCCCGCGCCGCGGCGGCAGGCTCGGCGAGGGGCACGCCGCCGGTCGCCGTCACCGGGCGGGACTGCAGCATCCAGATCGCGCCGTCGGCGTCGATCGCCCACTCGGTGTCCTGCGGGGCCGCGTAGTGGCCCTCGATGCGAACGCCGAGCTCGGCGACGCGGCGCACCTCCTCTTCGTTGAGCACCGGCCGCTCGGCCTCCTCGCCGGCGAGCTCGCGCGTCGTCGTGCCGCCGTCCGCGTTCGGCTCGATCGTCAGCTCCTTGCGCCGCACTTCTCGCCGCAGCGTCGTCAGCGTCTCCTTGGCGACGACGTAGCGGTCCGGGGAGACCGAGCCGGAGACGACCGACTCGCCGAGCCCGAAGGCGCCCTCGACGATCAGCCGGTCGCCGGCGCCGGAGGCCGGGTCGATCGTGAACATCACCCCTGAGCGGGTCGAGGAGATCTGCGCCTGGACGACGACGGCGATGTCCATGTCGGCCTGGCCGAAGCCGCGCTTGGCGCGGTAGTAGACGGTGCGGGCGCCGAAGAGGGAGGACCAGCAGCGGCGCACGGCGTCGAGGACGGCCTCGCGGCCGCGCACGTTGAGGATCGTCTCGTTCATGCCGGCGAAGGAGGCGGACTCGGTGTCCTCCGCCGTCGCCGAGGAGCGCACGGCGACGGCGGCGTTGGGGTTACCGCCGGCCAGCTCGTCGTAAGCGTCGCCGATCGCGGCGGCGAGGCCGCCGGGCAGCGGCTCGGCCTCGACCTCGGCGCGGACTTCGGAGGCGGCGCGTTCGAGCGCCTCGGTGTCCTCGACGTCGACGCCGGCGAGCCGCGCCTCGATCCGGCCGCGCAGGCCGCCGCCGTCGCAGAAGGCCGCGTAGGCGGGGGCGCCGACGACGAACCCGGGCGGCACCGGCAGGCCGGCCGCGGTCAGCTCGCCGAGGTTGGCGCCCTTGCCGCCGGCGTAGGCGACGTCGGCGCGGGAGAGCTCGGCGAAGCGGCGCACCGCGTCGGCGACCTCGACCGTCGTGCTCACGGCCGCGGCTCCACCAGCACGGGGCAGGGGGCGAGGTGGACGAGCTGGGTCGAGACCGAGCCGAGCAGCACCCGCATCACCGGCCCGTAGCGGCGCGATCCGGCGACCAGCAGGTCGACGCCGTCGTCGCAGGCTTCGGCCAGGGTTCGAGCCGGCGGGCCGTCGAGCCGGCGGCCGGTGGCCGCGAGGCCCGAGTCGACCGAGTTGACCGCCTCGGTGAGGACCCGGTCGGGGTCGGGCGGGTCGATCGGCGTGTAGCCGACGACCCCCGGCATCGCCACGGGCGGGGCGACGACCGTGAGCACCTCGATCGTCGCTCCGGTGGGAGCGGCGATCGCTTCTGCCCGGCGCAGTGCGGCCTTCGCTTCGGGGGTGCCGTCGTAGGCGACGGCGATCCGCCGCGCCGGGTCGTGGCGCTCCTCGGCGTAGGCGCGCGGGGCGACGACGACCGGGCGGGGCGCGCCGTGCAGGAGGCTCTCGGCGACGCTGCCGATCAGCGCTCGCCCGACCGCCCCGCGGTGGGGCGAGCCGACGACGATCAGGTCGATCTCCCCGGCTTCGGCGAGGTCGGTCATCACCCCGGCCGGAGAGCCGCCGCCGAAGCCGCGGGTCTCGACCTCGAGGCCGGCGAGGCGCTCGCGCGCCTCCTCGAAGAGCGGCTCGGCTTCCGCCGCGGCGTCGCTCTCCAGGGCGCGGAAGTCGACCGGAAGGGGCCCGTAGGGGATGACGGCGACAACCAGCAGGCCCGCTTGCGCGGGTTCGGCGACGCGGCGCGCCAGCTCGAGCGCGTCGCGGCCGCCCTCGCTGCCGTCGAACCCGACTAGGAGGCGCACGGCGCTCGCGTCCTCGACCTGCCGTCGATCTTGGCCATGGCGGCGAATCTACGCGCGTCGCCGCCGGCCAGCATCCGGGAAAAGCCGAATAGATCGGGGGCATTACCCCGATGTCAGCGGCCCTCCCAGCCAGCACAATCGGAGACCATGACGCCGGCAGAGGCAGAGCTGGGCTCCCGACCGACTCGGTTCCGCGATCGCCACGACGCGGGGCGGCGGCTGGCGTCGGAGCTGCTCGCCTATCGAGACGAGGGTCCGGTCGTCATCGGCCTGCCGCGCGGCGGTGTTCCAGTCGCGGAGGAGATCGCGGCGGCGTTGGACGCTCCGCTCGAGGTCCTCGCCGTGCGCAAGCTCGGTGCGCCCCACAATCCCGAGTACGGGATCGGCGCGATCGCTGAGGGCGGCGTCCGCGTCTTCGATTCCGAGGCGCTGGCCGTGCTCGGCATCAACGGCGGCGTGCTCGACTCGATCGTCTCCCGCGAGTCCGAGGAGCTGCGCCGCCGCGTCGCCGCCTACCGGGGCGAGCGCCGCCTGATCGACCTGCGTGGGCGAACCGCGATCGTCGTCGACGACGGCGTCGCCACCGGGGTCACGGACACCGCCGCGCTGCGCGCCGCGCGATGCCTACGCCCACGGCGCCTGGTGCTCGCGGTGCCCGTCTGCGCTCCCGACTCGGCGCTCCGCCTGCGCGAGGAGGCCGACGAGGTCGTCTGCCTGAGCGAACCGCCGCTGCTCTACGGCGTCGGCCAGTGGTATCGCGACTTCTCCCAGGTCTCCGACGCGGAAGTGATCGCGGCGCTCGACGCCGCCGCCGGGAGCGGAGCGGCGTGAGCATGGCCGCGCCGAGCCGCGACGGGCGCCGCCCCCGGGTCCTGATCGCCGGCGGCGGGATCGCCGGCATCGAGGCGGCGCTCGCCCTTCGCGACCTCGCCGGCGGCAGGGTTACGGTCGAGATGCGGGACCCGCGTCGCGAGTTCGCCTTCCGTCCCTTTGCCGTCGGCGAGCCCTATGGGGCGGCGCGCGTCTTCCGCTACGAGATGGCGGGCCTCGCCGAGCGCTGTGGGGCCTCCTTCCATGCCGACGGCATCGTCGCCGTCGAGCCCGAGCGCCGGCTCGCGATCACGCGCGACGGCGAGCGCCTGTCCTACGACTACCTCCTCGTCGCGGCCGGCGCGCGCATGCTCTGGGCGGTGCCGGGGGCGATCACCTTCTGGGGCGTCGCCGACGAAGGCCAGGTCGGCGAGGTGATATCCAGCCTGCGCGCCGGCGACCTGCGCAGCCTCGTCTTCACCATGCCCGGTGGTCAGAGCTGGGCACTGCCGCTCTACGAGCTCGCCCTGCTCGGGGCGAGTGAGCTGGCAAAATCGAGCGGCGCGCGCACCCGGCTCATCGTCGTCACCCCGGAGGACGTCCCGCTCGAGCTCTTCGGCAGGCGCGCCGGAGAGCAGATGGGTCGCCTGCTCGAGGAACGGGAGATCGAGGTCGTCGCCGGCGCCCACCCGGTCTCCTTCGAGGACGGCCGGCTGCGAATCGCTCCCGGTGAGGAGATCGCGGCCGACGCCGTGATCAGCCTGCCCCGGCTCGAGGGACGGCGCGTCTCGGGGGTTCCGCACGACGCGGACGGCTTCATCGGCGTCGACGAGCACTGCCGGGCTATCGGCGTCGAGCGGATCTTCGCCGTCGGCGACGTGACCGCCTTCCCGGTCAAGCAGGGAGGGATCGCGACCCAGCAGGCCGACGCGGCCGCGAGCTTGATCGCCGCCGAGGCGGGAGCCGACGTCGATCCCGAGCCGTTCGACCCGGTCCTGCGCGGCGTCCTCTGGACCGGCGGCGAGCCGCGCTACCTGTACGGCCGTCCGACCGGCGGCCACGGCGAGACGTCGAGCCTCAGCGAGGAGCCGCAGTGGGGTGAGCAGCGGGGCGGCAAGGTGATCGGCCGCTACCTGACGCCGTTCCTCGACTCGCTCGCCGAACCCGACGACGCGATCCCGGTGGCCCGTTTCCGCGCCGCCTCGTGAGCCGGCGCGATCGGCTATTGATGCTCGGGTGAGCGAAGCCCTCGTGCAGCGTTTCCGCGCCGCCCGCCGCGACCGCGCGCTCGCGGTCTTGGAGGGCTTCCACGCGCTCAAGCACGCCCTCCGCTTCGGCGCCGAGGTGGTCGAGGCGGTCGCGGTCGACCCTGAGGAGCTCGACCGCCTGGCGGCGGACTTGGCACCGGACCTCGCCGGCTCACTGGCCGGCCGCGTCGCGCGGGTCGATCCTGGGGAGCTGGAACGAATGGTCCCGCACGCGCCGCGCACCGGCGCGGTGGCGATCGCGCGCCGCCCGGCCGTCGACGTCGCGGCGGCCCTCGCCGACCCGCGCCCGGCGCCGGTCGTCCTGCTCGAGGACCCGCGCACGATGGGGAACATGGGCGCCTGCGTGCGGGTCGCGGCCGCTGCCGACGCCGCCGCGGTCCTCACTACCGGCGACAACGACCCCTGGTCTCCGGAGGCGCTGCGCGGCGCAGCCGGCCTGCACTTCGCGCTGCCGGTGGCGGCGGTCGCCGGGGCGCCGGAGTGTGAGCGGCCGCTGGTCGCGGTCGACCCAGACGGCGACGCGATCTCTCCCGACGAACTGGCGCCCCGCTCCGTCCTCGCCTTCGGGACCGAGCGCCACGGGCTCAGCGAGGAGCTGCTCGCCCGCGCCGACGCGCGCCTCGCGATCCCGATGCGCGAGGGGGTGTCGAGCCTCAACCTTGCTACCGCGGTCGCCGCCGTCCTCTACGCGATGCCGAAAACTACGGATGCAGTAGGCAGGGACGCCGAATAGCGTGAGGAATTGGAACCGGGGGCGGCTTTTGGCCGCCGAACTGAATCGAGAGACCGAAAGGACACCCCTTGCCACTCGCCGACATCAACCTGGGCGAAGCCCTGCTTCTCGCCTTCGAGATCTTCTTCTTCGTGATCTGGATTTGGATCCTGATCACGATCCTCTCCGACCTCTTCCGCGATCACGAGATTTCAGGCTGGGCCAAGGCGGCATGGGTCCTGTTCCTCGTCTTCATCCCGTTCCTGACGGCGCTGATCTACCTGATCGTCCGCGGCAACGGCATGCGCGAACGCGCGATCAAGGCCCAGGCGGAGGCAAAGCAGCACATGGACGCCTACATCCGCGAGCAGGCCCATTCCTCGCCCGCTGACGAACTGCACAAGCTGAACGACCTCAAGGAAAAGGGCGCGATCAGCGCCGAGGAGTTCGACAGGGCGAAGTCCAAGCTGATCGGCTAGATCACGCCGACGACCCCGCGCGCGACCAGATAGAGGCCGAACGTCGTCGCGACGACGATCACTATCTGGCGCGCGTTGCGGGCCATCCATTCGTTCAGCTGCTCGACTCGCGCCTGGGTCGCCTCGGGCGCGAACGAGTAGCCGAGCAGCGGCACCTCGGCGAGCACGAACATGATCAGGTTGAAGATCACGATCGCGACGACCTGGTTGCCGAGGCCGTCCTGGCCCTGGGCGATGTCCTTGAGCGCCACCAGGTAGAAGGCGCCGGGCAGGTTGAGGACGACGCCGACGGCGAAGGCGATCGGCGCCGTGCCGCGACTGAGCACCCGCTCGGACCAGGGGTCGCGCTGGGGCTTGGCGGCTTTCTTCTCGCGCCGGCGCTCGCCGAGGCCGGCGCCGCGGTCGCTGGCGAGGACGTAGGCAACCAACAGCAAGAGGAAGCCGATCGTGAAGTTGACGATCGGGTCGGCCGCCGGACTCGAGCCGGAGACGACGTCGAGTTCGCTCAGCGAGGTGACGATCGCGATCCCGACCGCGATGCTGGTCAGCAACCCTCCGACCAGGTACGCCGCGAGCAGCCGCCGCGGCTGCGGCCGGTGCAGGACGACGATGACCACGGCGAGGATCGTGGGCGAGACGGCCGCCCCGACGGCCAAGACGACGACGTTGAGCACCGCGTCACCCTACCCCCCGGCTCCTCGCTGACTTCGCCTTTAGTTCCGCTATCCGGAACTAAAGGCGAAGTCAGCAGATCGAGGTCGGGGTCGTTTGTCCTGCAACGCGGCGAATTCTGCAAGGGAAGTTGCAAGTTATTAGCAACTGCTCACAATCTTCAGGCGAGTTCGCTACGGTGCGCCGCCGATGCGCGTTCCCCCTCGCGGCAACTCATGGCGGCTGCTGCCGCTCGCGGCGCTGCTCTTCGGCCTGCTCTGCCTGGCGGCCTCGGCTCCGGCCAAGGACCTCGAAGAGAAGCTGCACACCACCCAGGGCAAGCTCAGCCACGTGCGCGAGAGCAAGACCGCGCTGGCGGCGACGATTGCCGAACAGAACCACGCGATCGACTCGATGCTCGGCGAAGTCTCCGACCTGCGCCAGCAACAGGCAGCGATCGAGGCCGAACTGGAAGCGAAGCAGGCCGAGCTCGACCGGGCGACGGCGAAGCTGGAGGCCGACAAGCGCCATCTGGCGAAGGTCCGCGCCCGTCTGCGCCGGGCGCTCGCCGTCCTGCGCGCCCGGCTGGTCGCGATCTATGAGTCCGGCAGCCCCGACATGGTCAACGTCGTCCTCGACTCGGCCAGCTGGTCGGAGGTCACCACCCGCGCCGACTACCTCGACCAGATCCAGGCCTACGACGACTCGGTCGCCGCCCGTGTCAAGTCGCTGCGCGATCAGGCGCGCGCGGCCGTCAGGCGGATGACCGCGGTGCGCCTGCAGATCAAGGAAGCGCGCGACGCGATTGCCGCCAAGGAGCGCGAGGTCGCCGCCGCCCGCCAGGAAGCGGAGGCGCGCTTCGCCGAGCTGAAGGAAGCGCAGGCGGCGCGCCAACGCTCGCTGGAAGGGCTCGAGTCGCGCGAAGAAGCGCTCAGCGACAACCTCGCCGCGATCTCCGAACAGCTCGCCGCCAGCGGCGCGCCCGTCCCGACCGGGACGCCGGCGCCCCTGACCCCCGGCGAGAGCGCCAGCTTCATCTCCGAAAGCCAGGCCAGCGTGCCCAGCGCCGCGCCGTCGGCGATCGCCGCCGCGATCGAAGCCGCCAACTCGATCGCCACCACCCCCTACATCTGGGGCGGCGGGCACGGCTCCTTCGAATCTTCCGGCTACGACTGCTCGGGCGCGGTCAGCTTCGCCCTGCACGGCGGCGGCTTCCTCGAAAGCCCACTCGACTCGACCGGCCTCGAGACCTGGGGCGAACCAGGCCCGGGACGCTGGATCACCGTCTACGCCAACTCAGGCCACGCCTGGATGATCATCGCCGGCCTCGCCTTCGACACCGTCGGTGGTCCCGGCCCCCGCTGGCATCCCAGCCCAGTCGACTCGACCGCGGGCTTCATCGCCCGGCACCCGCCGGGCTACTAGCGACGTCACTCCAGTGCGCGGCGTTGCCGCGGCTGACGTGGACCACGCCCTCGAAGCCTTCGCGCTGCAGGATCGAGGCGGCCAGGCCGCTGCGCTTGCCGGCCTTGCAGATGGTGGCGATCGGACGGTCGCGGGGCAGCTCGTCGAGGCGGTCGCGAAGCTCCGCGAAGGGGATGTGCAGGGAGCCCGGCACGTGGCCCTCGGACCACTCGGCCTCGCGGCGCACGTCGAGCACCTGCGGCGGCGCCTCGCCGTCGATCCGGCGCGCCAGCTCCGCCAGGTCGATCGCCTCGATCCGCGCCACCGGGCGATCCTCCGCCCGCCAGGCCGTCATCCCGCCGCCGAGGAAGCCGCGCACCGGTAGACCGACCGCGGCGAGCAGCTCGGCCGCCTCGAGCTCGTTGCCGTCGGAGGCGGCGACGATCAGCAGCTCGGCGTCGACCGGCACCATCTCGGCGACCTTGGTGGCGAAGCCGGTGTCGTAGGCGGAGGCGCTGATCGAGCCGGGGATGTGGGCCTCGTCGAATTGCTCGTTGGTGCGCGAGTCGATCGCCAGCGCGCCGGCCGCGATCGCGGCCTCGAACCCGTGCGGTGTGAGCCGGGTCGGAGCGCCGATCGTCTCGACCAGCGGCCCGCGGTTGAGCGAGACGATGTGCTCGACGTTCGGCGGCTTGCTGCCGACCGTGGCGATCGCCTCCTCGACGAACTCCTCCTCGCTGGCGAAGGCGAGGGCGCGGTTGTGGCGGCGCTCGAAGCCGATCGTCGAACAGGTCTTGAGGTCGATTCCAGAGCTGCCGCAGAGCGAGCCGCCGAGGTGGCCGGGCCATACCTCGCACTCGTCGGGCAGCGCCAGCAGGCGCTCGTGCAGGGAGCGGAAGATGTCGACCGCCCCCTCGCGCGGCTCGATCGCGAGGTCGGGCCTGGCGACGTCGCCGACGAAGAGCGAGTCGCCGGTCAGCACAGCCCAGGGCTCGTCGCCGCGCGAGGCGTCGCGCAGCAGGAAGGAGGTGTGCTCGGGCCGGTGGCCCGGCGTGTGAATCGCCTCGATCGTCGCCCCCTCGCCCAGCGCCAGGGCCCAGCCGTCGGCGAACTCCTCGTGCGGGTACTCGGCGGCAGCCAGCTCGTGGATGTGGATCGTCGCTCCACTCGCGCGCGCCAGGCGGCCGTGGCCAGAGACGTGATCGGCGTGGTTGTGGGTCTCGAGCACGTGCTCGATCCGCACCCCGTGCAGGCGCGCCAGCCGCAGGTAGGGATCGATATCCCACTGCGGGTCGACCACCGCGGCGACGCCCGACTCGGTGTCGCCGACCAGGTAGGAGGCGCAGCCGAGGTCCTCGTGGACGATCTGGCGGAAGAGCATCTGGGCGGTCGCTATCGCATCGGCTGTCGAACGGCTACGGTTTCGAAAGGGTAGCGGCGAGGAAGGGAGAGGGGAGAGGAATGTCGATCGACGCCAACACGGACCTCGAGCGCGAGCTGACCGAGCAGCTCGAGGTGGAGCGGTTCGAGCCGCCGGCGGAGTTTCGCGAGCGGGCGCTCTGGAGCGACCCGGCCGTCTACGCGGAGGCCGCGGCCGACCCCGAGGCGTGGTGGCTGCGGCAGGCGCGCGAGCTGCTCGACTGGGCCCAGGAGCCCAGCGAGGGGCTCGACGAGTCCGACCCGCCCTTCTTCAAGTGGTTCGCCGACGGGACGCTCAACGCCTCGGCCAACTGCCTCGACCGCCACGTCGAGGCCGGCCGGGGCGAGCGGGTCGCCTATCACTGGCGCGGTGAGGAGGGCGAGGAGCGTGACGTCACCTACGCCGAGCTGCTGGCCGACACGCAGCGCTTCGCCAACGCGCTGCGCGAGCGCGGCGTCGGCAAGGGAGACGTGGTCGGGATCTACCTGCCGATGATCCCCCAGGTGGTGGTGGCGATGCTGGCCTGCGCCCGGATCGGGGCGATCCACAACGTCGTCTTCGGCGGCTTCTCGGCCGAGGCGGTGCGCGAGCGCATGGAGTTCTCCGAAGCGAAGGCGCTCGTCACCGTGGACGGGGCGCGGCGCAAGGGCAAGACGGCGCCGGTCAAGGCGCAGGTCGACGAGGCGATCGGCGGCGTCCCCTCGATCGAGACGATCTTCGTCGTCCGTCACACCGACGCCGCCTGCGAGATGCGGGAGGGCCGCGACGTCTGGTTCGAGGAGGCCTGCGCCGCGGCTGCCGCGGAGTGCCCGCCCGAGCCGATGGGTGCCGAGGACCCGCTCTACATCCTCTACACCTCTGGTTCGACCGCCAAGCCGAAGGGAATCCTGCACACCACCGGTGGCTACCTGACCGGCGTCGCCTACACCCATCGCTACGTCTTCGACCTGCGGCCGGAGGACGACGTCTATTGGTGCGCGGCCGACGTCGGCTGGGTCACCGGCCACTCCTACATCGTCTACGGGCCGCTCCTCAACGGCGCGACCAGCGTCATGTTCGAGGGCGCGCCCGACTATCCCGACAAGGACGTCTGGTGGGAGATCGTCGAGCGCTACGGCGTCACCATCCTCTACACGGCGCCGACCGCGATCCGCGCCTGCATGAAGTGGGGGCCGGAGTACCCGGGCCGTCACGACCTCTCCTCGCTACGCCTGCTCGGCAGCGTCGGCGAGCCGATCAACCCCAAGGCCTGGCTCTGGTACCGCAAGGTGGTCGGCGGCGAACGCTGCCCGATCGTCGACACCTGGTGGCAGACCGAGACCGGCCAGATCATGATCTCGCCGCTGCCCGGGATCACGGCGACCAAGCCCGGCTCGGCGACATCGCCGCTGCCGGGGGTCGACGCGGCGGTCCTCGACGACGACGGCAACCCGGTATCCGAACGCGAGGGCCTGCTCGTCCTGCGCCGTCCCTGGCCGGGGATGCTGCGCACGCTCTACCGCGAGCCCGAGCGCTTCGTCGAGACCTACTTCTCGCGCTTCGGCAAGGAGACCTACCTGGTCGGCGACGCCGCGCGCCAGGACTCCGACGACTTCTTCTGGGTGCTGGGCCGGATCGACGACGTCGTCAACGTCTCCGGTCACCGCCTCTCGACGGCCGAGGTCGAGTCGGCGATCGTCTCGCACCCGAAGGTGGCCGAGGCGGCGGTGATCGGCCAGACCGATCCCGACACCGGCCAGGCGATCTGCGCCTTCGTCACCCTCGAGGGCGACCTCGAGGGCTCTGACGCGCTGGTCGCCGAGCTGCGCGACCACGTCGCCGAGCGGATCGGCAAGCTGGCCCGCCCGAAGCGCGTGATCTGGTCCGGTGACCTGCCCAAGACGCGCTCGGGCAAGATCATGCGCCGCCTGCTGCGCGACATTGCCGAGGGCCGCGCGCTGGGCGACGTCACCACCCTGCGCGACCCCGACGTGATGAAGGAGCTCGAGGCCAAGGTCGCCGCCGACGGCGAGGACTGACGCTCAGCGGACGGTGCGTTCGTCGACCATGCGCTGGACGGCGATCTCCAGCGCCTGCAGCTGTTCCTGGACGTTGCGCAGCTCGCGCAGGGCGACGGCCTCGGCGCTGAGCTCGACCTCCATCTCTTCCTCGACCTCGCCGATTTCAGGGCTGAGGAAGCGCTGGGCGAAGGCGCCGGTGAGCAGGGCGACGAAGCCGATGCCGACGAGCATGGTGACGACGGAGACCGCCTCGCCGCCGGTCGTCGTCGGATAGATGTCGGAGCCGAGCGTCGTCATCGTCGTCACTGCCCAGTAGATGCCTTCCCAGGCGTCGAGGTGCTGGGAGTGCTTCTCGAAGGCGACGAAGAGGGCGCCGCCACCGACCGCGGTGAGCAGGGTGAGCAGCAGCGCGTAGCGCAGGCCCTCGAGCGAGAAGACCTCGCGCGAGAGCTGCGCCAGGCGCAGCAGCCGGAGCAGCCGCAGCAGGCGCAGGACGCGCAGGCTCTGCAGGCCGGCCGGCAGGACTGGGGGGGTGAGGAAGACGATGACCAGGTCGAGCGGGTGGTGGCGGAGCCACAGACGCCGGTTGGGCACGACGGCGAGCATCACGACCAGCTCGATCGCGAACGCCACCCAGGTGACCCAGTTGAGCACGATCGCGACGTCCTCCAGTAGGCCGCCCGGTTTGGACTCGGTGATCGCCACCGTCGGCAGCGTCAGCGCCGCCGCGATCAGCATCGGTGTGTTCAGCCGTTCCGCGACCCGCGTGCTGCGCGCGTCCATCCCGGGCGCGTAGCGAACCGCCTTCTGCGTGGCCTCGGCCATCCGCGTCTACTTCGACGCGGCGGTCCGGGTGCCTACCCGTTGAGCAGCTCGACAGGGCTGCCGTGGTAGCCGACGCGGGCGAGGAGGCGGTCCTCGCCGCCGGGCCACGCGGTCAGCTCGAGGTTGGCGCGGTCGTCGGCGGGCTCCATGCGCAGCCAGGCGAGCGGGGCCTCCGCGGTGGCGCGCTCGCCGGCCTCGCGGATGCCGTCGAAGAGGGCGGCGCGCTCCGCGTCGCTCAGGTACTGGCTGACGATCGAGTGGTAGACCACGGTGGCCCGGCCAGGCGCGGGCTCGGCGAGCATCCGCCGCGCCCAGGTCGAGGCGGTCTCGCGATCCAGCGCGACCGGCTCCCGGCTCGCGACCTCCAGCGCCGCTTCCACGCGCGCGATCCGCTCGGGCTGGTCGGGCCAGACGAAGGAGCGCAGGGTGAGGCGGCCCTCCGGCGTGGTGGCGTCGATTGGGTTGGCGTCGCAGCCGCGCCGCTCGGCGACCTCGACCGCGGCGGGAAGCGTCGGGGCTTCTCCTTCGAGCTCGAACTCGAGCCGCAGCGGCGAGTCGGCCGCACCCCAGGCGAACCCGTCGGCCGCGTAGGCGAAGCGGTCCCAGCGCAGATTGAGCCCGGCGCTGGCGCCCACCTCCAGCAGGCGCAGCGGCAATCCCGTCGTCTCGGCCACCGCGAGGAAGCCGAAGAGGAGCCCGGCGCAGCGACCGACCTCGTTGGTCTGCACCGGCCGCTCGAGCGAGTCGCGCAGCTCGGCCGAGTTGCGCCGCAGCACGTCGAGCAGCCGCTCCCAGGCCTCCGTCGCGTGCCCGGCGGCGTAGGCCTCGGCGAGGGCGGGCTCTTTGCCGGTCAGCGCCAGCCGGTTTACCGCTCCGAGCAGGCGCAGCCCCAGCACCGAGAAGCGCGGATCGTCCTCGTGCCCGCGCAGGATCTCCGCCGTCGGCCCTCCTGCCCGCACGTCCTCCGCGGCACGTTCCATCAGTCCGGCGTAGAGCGGCGAGCCGATCATCCGGCAGGCGTCCGCCTGCCACTGCAGCTGCCCCGCGATCGCCTCTCGGGCCGTCTCCATCAAGCCCAATCCTAGGCCCCGCCTCGCTGACTTCGTCTTTTGTCCCGGTATAGCGCAACAAAAGACGAAGTCAGCGGGGGGAATATGGTTTGCTAAACTAATTATCAAAGCTAATCAATGACTCGGACCGCCGACACGACGCTCACCGACCTCGCCGCACGGCTGCGGATGGCGGTGGTGCGCACCTCGCGCCGGCTGCGGCAGGAGGCGGCGGCGGGGGAGGCGGGCGAGCTGACGCCGACGGCCACCTCTGCGCTGGTCGCGGTCGAGCGGCACGGGCCGCTCACGCCCAGCGAGCTCGCCGACATCGAGCGGATCAAGCGGCCGACCGCGACCCGCATCCTGCGCGGTCTGGAGGAGGCGGGCCTGGTCGACCGCGCGCCCGATCCCGCGGACGGGCGCAGCGCCTTGCTCAGCGTCAACGGGGCCGGGCGCGAGCGTCTGCGGCGCATGCGCGGCCGCAAGAACGCCTACCTGGCGCGGCGCATGCGCGACCTGCCTGCCGAGGACCTCGCCGCGCTCGAGCGCGCGGCGACGATCCTCGAGCGGATGCTCGAAGGTGAGCGCCGGTGAGCGCCGGCCTCCGCCGCAGCTTCGACTCGCTCTCCGTCCCCAACTACCGGCGCTACTTCGTCGGCCAGATCGTCTCGCTCTCCGGCAACTGGATGCAGATGGTCGCCGAGATCTGGCTCGTCCTCTCGCTGACCGGCAGCGGCCTCGCGGTCGGGATGACGACTGCGCTGCAGTTCCTGCCGATCCTCCTCTTCGGCGCCTGGGGCGGCGTGCTCGCCGACCGCTTCGACAAGCGCGAGCTGCTGATGGCGACCCAGGTGCTGATGGCGCTGCCGGCGCTGGCGCTGCTCGCGGTGACGGGCGCCGGCGTCGTCGCCCCCTGGATGGTCTTCGCGCTCGTCTTCGTCCGCGGCACCGTCAACGCCGTCGACAACCCGACGCGGCAGAGCTTCGCCATCGAGATGGTCGGGGCGGACCGGGTCGTCAACGCGGTCAGCCTCAACAGCGTCCTGATCCACTCCGCGCGGCTGATCGGGCCGACGCTGGCCGGCCTGCTGATCGTCGCCGTCGGGGTCGAGCCCTGCTTCGCGCTCAACGCGCTCAGCTTCGCGGCGATGTTCCTCGCCCTCTGGGGCATGGACCCGGCGCGGCTGCGCACGCCGCCGCCGGCCGAGCGCGAGCGCGGCGCGGTCCGCGCCGGCCTGCGCTACGTGCGCCGCACGCCGGAGCTCGCCGTGCCGCTGATGCTGATGGCGCTGGTCGGCACGCTCGGGCTCAACTTCCAGGTCACCCTGCCGCTGCTGGCCCGCTTCACCTTCAACGGCGGCCCGACCGCCTACGCCGCGCTGGTCTCGGCGATGGGAGCCGGCTCGGTCGCCGGCGCGCTGCTCACCGGCGCCCACGGCCGCACCGACGGGCGCCTGATCGCGGGCGCGGCGCTCGCCTTCGGCTTGGTCGCCGGCCTGGCGGCGCTGATGCCCAGCCTGGCGCTCGAGCTTCCCGTCCTCGCCCTGCTCGGCGCCTCCGCCGTCACCTTCGCCGCCTCGATCAACTCCTCGCTGCAGCTCGCCGTCGAGCCCGAGATGCGCGGCCGCGTGATGGCGTTGTACTCGGTCGTCTTCCTCGGCTCGACGCCGATCGGCGGCCCGCTGGTCGGCTGGCTCTCGCAGACCTACGACCCGCGCCTGGCGCTGCTGCTCGCCGCCTCGGCCGGGCTTGCGGCGGCGTGGTGCGGGCACGTGGCGCTCGCCCGCCGGCCGCCGCGCGCCGAGAGCCAGAAGAGCGCCGCGAAGACGACGAGGCCGAGGACGTTGAGCACGAGCTTGTAGTCGAGCTCGATCGAGCCGAAGATTTCGTCTCGGCTCGGCCTGGTGTCGGGAATCAGGCCCAGAGCGCTGAACAGCGCGTCGACGGCGAGCGCGGCGACGATCATCGTCACCAGCATCAGGGCGACGATCCGCGCCGTGAAGGCCCAGCCGTAGTACTTGCGGTAGATCGCGACGATCGGCAGCACGATCAGGTCGGCGAAGATGAAGGCCATCACCCCGGCGAAGCTGATGCCGCCCGACCAGAGCACGGCGGCGAGCGGGATGTTGCCGATCGAGCAGACGAAGCTGAGCACGGCGATGATCGGGCCGACGATCACGTTCTCGATCGCGTTCGCCCACCCCGGGGCGTCGCCGATGAAGAGCGCGTTGAAGAAGTCGTCGCCGAGCAGGCCGATGAAGCCGGCGAGCAGGAAGCCGATCGAGATCTCCTTCCACAGCATCTGCCAGTCGCCGCGGAAGTTGCCGGCGACCTCGGTCCAGCTGTCGAGCGAGCGCAGCCGCTCGCGCAGCGGCTTCGCCTCGGCCTGCTCGCCGCCGTGCTCGTGCTGGTGCCCGGCGTCGGCCTCCTGGGCGTGACGCCGCGCCCGCTCCTCCAGCCGCGGCGAGACGAACGCTCGCAGCAGCACGGCCATCAGCACGATCATGAAGATGCCGCCGACGTACTCGGCGAGGGTGAACTGCCAGCCGAGCAGCACCCAGAGGACCAGGCCCAGCTCCCAGACGAGGTTGGTCGAGGCGAACTGGAAGGCCAGCGCCGAGGTCGCCGAGGCGCCCTTCTGGAAGAGGCTCTTGGCGATCGCGACCGCGGCGTAGGAGCAGGAGGAGGAAGCGGCGCCGAGGCCGGTGGCCCAGGCGACGGGGCGCGCTCCGTCGCCGGCGAGAGTCGCCTCGATCCGCTCGCGCGGCACCCAGGCCTGCACGACGGCCGAGATCGCGAAGCCGAGGACCAGCGCCCACCAAACCTCGTAGGCCATCAGCAGGGACTGTTCGAGCCCTTCGGCGATCTTGCTCAGGACATCACCCATGCGGTCACCGTAGCATACCCCCAGGGGGTATAGTGGAGTCAGCCGATTCCGAGGCGGCGAGAGCGTTCGACCGCGCGCGCCACGACTTCCTCGCTACCCGGGATCGCGCTTTTGCGCATCAGTACTTTGCCCGCGACGACGGTGGTGTCGACGATCGCGCCGCTGGCGCTGTAGACGAGGTCGGCGTAGAGGTCGCCGAGGCTTAGCTCGGGCGTGTCGGGGCGTAGCAGCAGGAAGTCGGCGGGCCCACCGACTCGGAGCTCGGCGCCGTCGGTGGCCACGGCCCACGCCTCGCGGGCCGGGATCACGGTCGGGTCGCCGCTGGCGTGCCGCTGCGAGAGGGCGAAGACCTTGAGATCGGAGAGCATGTCCAGGGAGTCGTTGGAGCCCGGTCCGTCGGTGCCGAGCCAGACGCGCACGCCGGCACGCCGCGCCTCGGAGTAGGGGAGGACCCCGCCGACCGCCAGCTTCATGTTGGCGACTGGGTTGGCGACGACCGTGCAGCCGCGCTCGGCGATCAGCTCCAACTCGCCGCGGTCGAGCCAGACGCCGTGGGCGAGGACGGTGCGCTCGCTGAGCAGCCCAAGCCGGTCGAGGTAGTGGGCGGGACGCAGGCCGTGGCGCTCGAGGCACTCGCTCACCTCGTCCTCGGTCTCGGAGAGGTGGATCTGGATCGCGACCCCGCGCTCGGCGGCCCGCTCCGCGGTCCAGCGCAGCAGCCCCTCGCTGACGGTGTAGATCGCGTGCGGGGCGAGCGAGGCTTCGACCAGAGGCCCGGCCTCGGCCAGCTCGTCGAGGCTCGCCAGCGCGCTCGCCTTCATCTCCTCGGTACCGCCCTCGGCGTCGAAGAGCGGCCCGCCGATCGTCGCTCGCATCCCGGCGTCCGCGACGGCGCGCGCCGTCTCCCCGGGGTGCCAGTACATGTCCCAGAAGGCGGCCACGCCGTTGCGGGCCATCTCCAGGCAGGCGAGCCGCGTGCCCCAGTAGACGTCCTCGGGCTCGAGCCGGGCCTCGACCGGCCAGATCGCCTCGCGCAGCCAGCGCATAAGCGGCAGGTCGCCGCCGTAGCCGCGGAAGAGCGTCATCGCCGCGTGCGTGTGGCCGTTGAGAAGCGGCGCGACCAGCGGCGCCCCTGCCGCGTCGATCGTCTCGTCGCCCGGCTCGGGCCCGACCCCGGGGCCGAGGGCGACGATCTCGCCGTCCTCACAGCGCAGGCCGACGGTCTCGCCCTCGAGGACGGCGCCCGTGACCGCGAGCGGCGGCGCCTCAGGCATCGACCAGTCGCGGCAGCGCCGCGTCGAGGGCGTCGCGGAGCCGAACGACGTTGGCGAGGCGCTGGCGCTCGACCTCCTCGAGGCTGATCTCCCGGGCGCCGACGCCGTTGGCGAGGTTGTCGACGACGCAGATCGCGGCGTAGGGGATCTCGAGGTCGCCGGCGACGACGCACTCGGCGCCGAGCGTCATCCCGACCACGTCGGCGTGCGTCGCCATCAGCCGGATCTCGGCCGGCGTCTCGAAGCGCGGCCCGATCGCCTGCCAGTAGACCCCGCCATCGCGCGCGCCCAGCTCACCCTCTGGCCAGGCCTCGAGAACCCGCGCGCGCCACGCGCGATCGAAGCCCGGAGCCCGATGCGCCCGCGCATCGTCCAGGGCACTGATCCCGACGTGCATCGCGATGAAGTCGTCCGGGCAGACGAAGCTGCCGACCGCCAGCTCCTCCTTCAGCGACCCAACCGAAGCGATTGCCACCACCCGATCGCACCCCTGCCCGACGAGCGCTCGCAAATTCTCGACGTGATCGATCCGGTGGGGCAACGTGTAATCGCCCGCGCTCCCCCCGTGACGCTGCAGCACAAAAGCTCCATGCCCAGCGGCCGTGGCCGCGACATTCTCCCCCTCGGACCCCAACCCATTACTCCCCATGATCACCCCAAGCTTTCCCATCGGCCGGGGGTGATCCTAGGACCTATCCCGGTGGGGGTGGAACGGTTTGTCTTTTCGTCGTGAGCAAGAGGCGCCAGCCCACCTCCTCTCCACCGAAAAGATCAAGTGGAACCCCCACCGGGATAGGTCCTAGCCACCGCCCCGCCGACCCAGGAAAGCCGCTACGGCCTCGTCGTGATCCACGATCGGCTCCGGGTAGTCGAGCCCATGCCGCACCTCAGCCGGCAGCCGCCAAGGCTCATGCACCGCACGGCCCTCGACCCCCGCCAGCTCCGGCACGTAGCGCCGCACGTACTCGCCCTCGGGGTCGAAGCGCGCCGCCTGGCGCGACGGGTTGAAGACGCGGTTGGGGCGGGTGTCGTTGCCGGTGCCCGCGACCCACTGCCAGTTGCCGGCGTTGTTGGCGATCTCGCCGTCGACCAGCAGGTCCCAGAAGTGCCCGGCGCCCCAGCGCCAGTCGAGGTAGAGGTCCTTGACCAGGAACGAGGCGGCGACCATCCGCGCCCGGTTGTGCACGCGGCCCTCGCGCAGCAGCTGGCGCATCGCCGCGTCGACGATCGGCACACCGGTCCGGCCCTCGCGCCAGGCGTCGAAGGCGCGCCGCGAGCGTGACCAGCGATCGCCGCGCGGCCGGTAATCGCGCCGCGGCAGGGCCGGGAAGGCAGCGAGCACCTGATGGTGGAAGTCGCGCCAGCAGAGCTGGCGGGCGAAGGCGCCGCCGCCCGGCCGGGCCCGGGCCTCGCGTAGCAGCTCCAGCACCGAGACGCAGCCGAAGCGCAGGTACGGGCTGAGGCCGGAGGTCAGGTCGGCGGCGAGGTCGTCGTGGGCGTCCTCGTAGCCGGCGAGGCCGTCGCGCAGGAAGGCGCGCATCCGTCGCCTGCCCTCGCTCTCGCCGCCGGGCGCGCGCTGCGGTGAGGGACGGCCGTCGACCAGAGACTCCAGCGACGGCAGCCGCCCCGCTCGCAGTCGGGACGGGCCCCGCAGGCGCCGAGGCCTCGCCGCCGCCGGGCGCATCGGGACGTCCTCCCAGGCCCGGAAGTACGGCGTGAAGACCTTGAAGTGATCGCCCCCTGCTGGCGTCACTACTCCCGGGTCGACGATCGTCGTTCCCGGGTGCGCTCGAAACTCGACCGCGGCTTCCGTGCAGGCACGCGCCAGGCGCCGCTCACGTCCCTGCGCGTAGGTGCTCCAGTCGGCGCTCGCGTGCACCGCACCAGCGCCGCACTCGCGCGCCACGGCCAGCGCCTCGCGCACCGGATCGCCATGTCGCACGTACAGCCGCGCCCCGGAAGCGCGCAGCGAGCGGTCGAGGTCGCGCAGCGCCTCGAGCATGAAGGCGACCCGGTTCGGCGCCGCGAAGCGCGAGCCGAGCAGTGCCTCGTCGAGCACGAACAAGGGCACCGTGCGCTCCGCCCGCGCCGCGGCGGCCAGCGCCGGGTTGTCGCGCGCCCGCAGGTCGCGGTTGAAGAGGACGACGGCGACGTTCACGTGCCCTATGGTGAACGCATGGAGGAACGCCCGTCCGGTCGCGAGGAGAGCGAGGGCGAACGCCTCGATCGCAACCTCGGCGAGCTGCTCCAGGAGCTGCGGGTGGCGCTGCCCGGCGTCCAGGTCCTCTTCGCCTTCCTCCTGGCGGTCCCCTTCCAGCAGGGCTTCGCCAAGATCGACGGCTTCGAGAAGGGCGTCTACTTCGCGACGCTGCTGCTCACCGCGCTCTCGGCGATCCTGCTGATCGCGCCCTCCTCATATCACCGGATGACCTTCAGGCTGCAGCAGAAGCGCGAGCTGATCCACCTCGCCAACCGCTTCACGATCGCCGGCCTCACCTTCCTGGCGCTGGCGATGACCGGCGCCGTCGTGCTGATCACCAGCGTCCTCTTCGGCTTCCCGATGACGGCTATCGCCGGGGTCCTCACCGCCGTGACCTTCGCGGTGTTCTGGTACCTCGTCCCGCTGCGGCGCCGCCTCAGTCTGACTGGGAACGCACAGCCCTGAAGCGGTCGCCCCAGAGGCCGACCATCTCGTCCGCGAGCCGGTCGGTGAGCGGCAGTTCAGGGGCCTCGTCGAAGAGCATTTCGAGGTCGGCCTCCCAGATGTAGATCTTCAGGTCGAGCGGCACGGCGAGTTCCTCGCTGACTCCCTCCTCGATCAGCGCATAGGCCTCGCGCAGCATCATCACGTTGGTCAGTTTGTCGGCGGCGAATATGGCCAGCGCCTCCGGGCCGGCCTGGGCGACGCGCCAGCGATGCTCCTGCTTGCGATCCTCGTAGACTGGGATCGTCTCGTCTTCGGTCAGCGCCTCGACCAGTCTCGCGATCCGCTCGCCGAAGCGCTCGCGCACGTGGTCGGCCTCGGTCTCGCTCTTCTCGACCACGTCGTGAAGCAGCGCCGCCGCTACTACGTCGTCGTCGAAGCGCTGCTTGACCAGCAGCTCGGCCACCGCTTCGGGGTGCTCGATGTAGGGGCGGCCGTCGCTGCCGCGCCGCAGCTGTCCCACGTGCGCCTTGCGCGCGAGTTCCCGCGCGTCCGTGACCAACTCGGATCTCTCGGCCGCCGCGTCGAGGCCGGGTGTGGCGGACATCAGCGTCGGAGCGTAGCGCGACGCCGTAAATTGCTTGATTTCTGGGACTCAGGTTGCAGGCGCGGCGCTGGCGGCCCGCGCCGGCAGCTCGTACTCCGCCTGCTCCACGGCCAGGTCAATGCCGTCGGCCGTGCCCCCGAGCTCCACCCAACGCTCGCGCGCCCGGCGGCCGAGCTCGTCGAGTTGCGCGTCGGTGTGCGTCGGGTCGTGGTGGAAGAGGAGGGTGCGTTCGGCGCCGGCGCGGCGAGCGAAGGAGATCGCGTGCGAGACGGAGGAATGGCCCCAGCCGAGGTGGTCCGGGTACTCGGCGTCCTCGTACTGGCCGTCGTGGATGAGCAGCGAGGCGTCGCGGGCGAGGCCGAGGCCGGAGATCCATTCCTCCTCGAGCTCGTCGAGGTCGGCGCCGAGGGCCGGCTCGTGGTCGGGGATGTAGGCGAGCGAGGAATCGCCGTCGTCAATCCGGTAGCCCAGCGTCGGCCCGCGGTGGGCGACCGAGGCGGCCCGGATTCGCGCCGGGCCGATCTCCCACTCGGCCTCCGGGCAGTGGTGGAAGGAGACGTCGCAGGGCAGCTCGCGTACCTCGACCGGCGAGAGCGGCGCCGAGACGTAACGGGCGATGCGGTCGCGCAGCGAGGCCTCGGGGGAGGCCGGGCCCCAGATCACGATCTCGGTCTGGGGCCGGAAGACGGGGGCGAAGAAGACCAGCCCCTGGATGTGGTCGAGGTGCAGGTGGGTGAGGAGGATGTGCAGGCGGGTGGGCTCGGCGCCGAGCGCGAGGCCCAGACTGCGGATGCCGGTGCCGGCGTCGAGCGCCAGCATCGAGCCGTCGGAGAGGGTGACGCCGACGCACGAGGTGTTGCCGCCGTAGCGGATCGTCTCCGGGCCGGGGGAGGGGATCGACCCTCGGGTTCCCCAGAGCTTGACCTTCATCTCAGCGCCCTGCCCCGCTGCTCGCCGCGGCGGGCCAGAAGACGGCGATCGCGCCGCGCGAGCCGTGCGCGGTGAGGATCGGGAAGGCGGAGGCCTCGACCTGCTGCCGCGCCCCGTCGACCGAGCTGATCTCGAAGTCGGCATGGGCGGGCCGGCCGTTGCGCACGGCGATCACGAGGGGCAGCTCGTCGTAGGGGATCGGCTCGCCGTTCTCGTCGAACGGCCCGAAGAGCGAGCCCCACTCGTCGGGCCCAACCGTGCCCAGCTCCTCGAAGCGCTTGCCCAGCAGCGTGCCCGCGGCCTCGTTGTAGAAGACCAGCACACCGCCCTCGTCGACCAGGAAGGCCGGCGTCGACAGCGCCGACATCAGGTTGCGGGCGAGGATCAGCTCGAGGGGCTTCTGCGTCACGGACGACACTTTAGATAGTTGGAATCGGCACAGCCGCGGGTCGATGCGAGCAGGAGCGCGCGAAACGGGACGGTTACCTTCGACCGTCAGACCATCCAACTACGTGACATCGGTCACGTACCCTGGGCCCCGCCGTGACAGCGGGTTGAAGTTCACGGCGGGGATCACCCCGCTTGGATGCCGCTATTCGAGTTTGCCGATCTTGAAGATTTTGGTCCCGCAGTCGGGACAGACGCCTTGAATGGCCGGGCGACCGTTCTTCATCGTCACCTGCTTGGCGTCTTTGATCTCGACCTTCTTGCGCTCCTTGACGCAGTAACCCTCGGGCATCGAGTGCCCTCCTTTCGCTGCCTCCACGGCAGTGCTCGCGGTGCTCGCGAGGTCGAATTGCGGCGAATGTAACGCAGAAAGGGGACGGTCCCGGGGGAATTTCGTGCGAAATAGCACAAATGTCGAAGTCGAAGAGGGCGCGGGCTCGCTAGTGAGCTTCTTCTTTCAACGCTTCGAGCAGCGCTTTCGGCGAGCCGCTCGGCGGTTGCGCGCCGCCGGTCCCGCCGTTCGGCGCCGCTTCTTTCGTCCCCTTTTCCTTCGCGCCGCCGCCAGCGCTGCTCAGGGCTTCGACTTCCGACTTCAGCTGGGCGACTTCGGCTTCGAGCTGGCTCAGATTTGCCGCGCTGCCGCTGGCGATCCGCGCGGCGAGTTCGTCCCTCGTCCTCCGCAGATCGCTTTCGCTGACCGCCGTGTCGCGTGCGTCGGCCGCCAGGTAGATCGCCGCTCCGGCGGCGCCGACGGCGATCGCGACGAGGACGAGGAAGACGCGGGTGCGCATGGTGAGCTTGCGCTCGACCAGTCCTATCCATGCCCGCAGCCCGTCCAGCTCCATCGCGACTAAGTTAATCGACTACCCTGCGGCCCGCAGTTCCCGCCCACCGTCCGCAAGGAGAGAACCCGAGATGCCCGAGGCAGTAATCGTCGACACCGTCCGCACCCCGATCGGCCGCGCCTTCAAGGGCTCGCTGGCCCAGCTTCGCCCCGATGAGACGACCGCCTACGTCGTCGACCAGCTGCTCGAGCGCAACCCGCAGGTCGACCCGGCCGAGGTCGAAGACCTCTTCTGCGGCTGCGGCATGCCGCAGGGCTTGCAGGCGTTCAACATCGGCCGCATCGTCTCGCTGCTCTCCGAGAAGCTGCCGCGGGAGGTCAACGGGGTCACCGTCTCGCGCTACTGCTCCTCCAGCCTCGACGCGATCCGCCACGCCGGCAACGCGATCAAGGCCGGCGAGGGCGACGTCTACATCGCCGCCGGGGTCGAGTGGGTGAGCCGCTACAACGAGCGCACCGAGCCGGCGGGCGCCGACGACCGCAACCCGAACCTGATCGGCGAGAACGGCCAGCCCAACGCCTACATCGACATGGGCCTGACCGCGGTCAACGTCGCCGAGCGCTACGAGGTCAGCCGCGCCGACATGGACAAGTTCGCCCAGCGCTCGCAGGAACTGGCGGTCAAGTCGCAGGAGGACGGCTTCTTCGACCGCGAAATCGTCCCCGTGACCCTGCCCGACGGCACGGTCGTCGGCAAGGACGATGGCCCGCGCGCCTCCTCGACCCTGGAGAAGCTCTCCGAACTGCCCGAGGCCTTCGGCGGCGGCGGGGTCACCGCCGGCAACTCCTGCCCGCTCAACGACGGCGCCGCCGCGGTGCTGCTGATGAGCGATACGAAGGCCAAGGAGCTGGGGCTGACCCCGCGCGCCCGCATCGTCACCGCCGCCACCTGGGGCAACGAGCCCGAGTACATGGGCGTCGCCCCGATCGGCGCGATCAAGAAGGTGCTCGAGCGCGCCGGGATGACGATCGACGACGTCGACACGGTCGAGCTCAACGAGGCCTTCGCCGCCCAGGTGATCCCGATCATGGACGAGTGCGACATCCCGCTGGAGAAGCTCAACACCCACGGCGGCGCGATCGCCCTCGGCCACCCCTTCGGCATGACCGGCGCCCGCATCATGGGCACCCTGCTCAACGTGATGGAGACCGACGACCACCAGGTCGGCATCGAGACCATGTGCGTCGCCGGCGGCCAGGGCAAGGCGATGATCGTCGAGCGGGTCTGAGCGCCCTCGGCCAGCGGCCTCATGCGCGAAGGTCGCGGGTTCATGCCCGCCACCGACGTTGACAAAAGCCCTGAGATATGGGGCTCCTGTCGTCGTCCAACGCAGACAATATATTTCATATATGGGTTTGCGGCAACGACTAGGGCAGCTTGAGCTTCAAGAGAAAAGGGTAGATCTGAACCCTTGTGCAACCTCTCCACTGGGCGGTCGCAGGGAGGGACGGGGCTCATCCCATCGAAGCGGGGCACCGATGCTCGCTCGTGATGTGTCGTCCGACGCCCTTGCGACGGTTCCTGCTGGCTTGGCCGTAGATGCGACCGTCTCCGACGTTGCCACCGAGGGTTGCTCGGGCTCTAACAGCGCCGAGGCTGGTGGCGGCGGCGAGCGAATCCCTGTCCTGGACCTGTTCGCCGGTGCGGGCGGTCTTTCGATGGGTCTCCATATGGCGGGGTTCGACCCTGTCGGCGCGGTCGAGATCATGGAGGACGCGGCAAAGACCTACGAGGCCCACCACGACGTAGAAGTGGACCGCCGTCGACTAGAGGAGATCCCGGAGCGGGAGCTTCGCGCCATGCGCGGCAAGGTGCCCGTTGTCGTGGGTGGCCCACCCTGCCAACCGTGGTCTACGGGTGGCCTCCGCCGTGGTGAAGAGGACGACCGCGACGGTTTCACGGCCATGTTTCGCGCGCTTGACCTCATCAAGCCTGAAGCGTTCATCATCGAGAACGTGGCCGGGCTAGAGCGTGGGAAGACCCGCTCTTACTTCCTCGGCCTGCTGCGCGCCCTCGAAGACGTATTGGGCTACGAGATCAAGGCCAAGACGCTGAACGCGGCTGACTATGGCGTGCCCCAGCAGCGGCAGCGAATGTTCATCGTGGGGCTGCGCGACGGACGGCTCCAGTTCCCGGCTCCGACGCATGGCCCCGGCCATTCGAAGCCTTGGAGAACGGCAGGCGAAGTGCTCACCGACGAACCCGTGGGCGACCCGAACCCGTCCATCGTCACCTACGCCAAAAACCCGGACCTACGGCCAAGCCCCTACGACGGCCTCCTGTTCAACGGCGGCGGTCGCCCAATCAACCTCAACGCACCGGCTCGCACGATCCTTGCCTCTGCAGGCGGTAACAAGACGCCGTTCGTCGACACGCTTGGCGTGGTGCCCGAATACCACGCGACCATATGGGATGCCGACAGGGGCAAGCCGCGCGCCGGCTACAAGGGCGCCATCCGAGTCGGTTGCGTTCCCGGTGCTCGCCGCATCACAGTCGCGGAGTCGGCCGCCCTACAGACCTTTTCCGAAGGGATGGAGTTCCAGGGCCCCCGCTCGTCGCAGTACACGCAGGTCGGCAACGCCGTGCCGCCGAAGCTCGCCGCCGCGGTGGGCAAGGCCGTCCGCGCGGCACTGCTCGCTACGGCGTCTCGGTGAGGCCACGTGCCTCGAGGGCCGACACGAAGTCTTGGACACGTTGGTCGTTTGGCTGCTTGTCCACCAACAGCGTGTAGAGACGTTCCAGTGCGTGACGGCGCTGCGGCTTGCCGAGCCGCGCCAGCATCGACCTGGCCTCCTCGCGCACATCGAGGACGGTCAGGTCAAGGTCGGTAGGGAGCGCGCTGGCAATCTCGTCGCCGGTCGGCTTGGCGGCATCCCTGGCAACTATGTGAACGCGGCGCAGGTCATGCTGGCGGAGTGTGTCCTCCGCTTGGCCGACCTTCGTCGTGTAGTCGTTGGCGGTGACCTCATATGCCTCGGTCACCTGCCCGCGATGCTTCTCCTGCACGTCCGCAGCTGTCCCGGTCGAGGAGTCGGAAGCGTTGAGGTTCTTCGTCTCCACCACGCCCTGCTCGCCAAGCTGCTCTCGCCATGCTTCGAGCAGCGCGGCGAAGATGAACTGCTCGTGCGCGCCAGCCGAGTTCTGTCGCAGCATGTCGTCCAGCTGGGCGAAGACCGCCGAGAACGTGAGCTTGGGGGTATCGAGCGTGGGCATGGCCGGAAGGTCACGCGCTGTCGCCGCAACCCCGGCCGCCAGGTAATGGAACGCAGCTTCGATCTGCGTGAAGCCATGAGCAGTCCGCCTGTCCGACGCCCACTCCAGGATCGACTTCCACGTCGTGTTCTTGCGGTCGATGTAGCGGCCGACGCCCTTCACGCCCGTTTGCAGCGCCTCGCGAGACCCTGCGATGTGCAGACGCGGGTAGATCGTCGAACCGAGGTACTTCGAGGCGTTCCGTGCTGGGTTGTAGATGCTCTGCTCGCGCCAGTCGATCAGGTCGCCGTGCTCGACCTCCATGGCAAGCAATGTGAGCATCCCATCGCGGACGGTGTATTCGCGCTTGGAGAGCAGCGTGTCAAGATGGGGCTTGACCTCGTCGGCGGGGTCGGCCACGGGGCCGAAAATCCCTGCGACCATGGCGTCCAAAGTGCCTTCCAGGCGCTTGGCGATCTTGTCGCGGGACGGCAAAGACATGAACGCCAGCAGGCTATCTCCCCATCGCCTTCGATGAGTGACTACCCGCATCCCAGCACCCCCGCCGTCACGGCGGCCATGAAGGGCAACCGTCGTGCCGACACCAAGCCTGAGGTGGCACTGCGCGCTGCGCTTCACGCACGCGGTCTACGCTTTCGCAAGGATCTCCTGGTGCGTGCGACCGATGGGACCAGTGCCAAGGTGGACGTGGTCTTCACCCGGGCTCGCGTGGCCGTGTTTGTAGATGGGTGCTTCTGGCACGGCTGTGCCGAACACGGCCGTGTGCCGGCCACGAACCCGCAATACTGGCCGGCCAAGCTTGCCCGCAATCGTGCCCGTGACGAGCGCGTGACGGCCGCCTTGGAGGCAGATGGGTGGACTGTCCTGCGTCTCTGGGAACACGTCTCAGTCGTAGAGGCCGCTGAGCGCGTCACGGAGGCGGTCGCGGGCTATGACCACAAGCTGTAATTCCTGAGCACGTGCCAGATAGGCTCGCATGGCCATGGTGAATTTCGAGACGCTTACCTTCAAAGCAGATGGCCGGGTCGCTCGCATAACCCTGAACCGGCCGGAGCGGGGGAACGGGATCACGCCGCGGATGCCGGTTGAGATCGCCGAGTGCGTCGAGCGGGCGAACCTCGACCCTGCCGTCCACGTCATCGCCCTGACGGGCAACGGAACCGGCTTCTGCGGCGGCTACGACCTGGTCGCCTCGGCCGAGGGCGACATGAGCGAGCTCGGCGGGGCCGAGGCGCCGGCCGGCTCGCCGCTCGACCCGGCGACGATCGCCGCCAACCACGTGCCCGAGTCCAACTGGGACCCGGTCACCGACTTCCAGTTCATGTGGCGCAACGTGCGCGGCTTCATGAGCCTCTTTCACTCCGAGAAGCCGGTGCTCTGCAAGGTGCACGGCTACTGCGTCGCCGGCGGCACCGACATGGCGCTCTGCTCGGACCTGCTGGTGATCGCCGACGACGCCAAGATCGGCTACCCGCCGGCCCGTGCCTGGGGCTCGCCGACGACTGCGCTCTGGGCCGCTCGCGTCGGCCCGATGCGGGCCAAGCGCCTGCTCTTCACCGGCGACTCGCTGACCGGCGCCCAGGCCGAGGAGTGGGGGCTGGCCACGGAAGCGGTCCCGGCCGCCGAGCTCGACGAGCGCTTCGAGGCGCTGGTGCAGCGCGTCGCCCATCTACCGGTCAACCAGCTGGTGATGATGAAGCTGCTGGTCAACCAGGGGCTCTACGCCCAGGGCCTGCACCAGACCCAGCTGCTCGGCACCTTCTTCGACGGCGTCGCCCGTCACACCGAGGAGGGGCACGGCTTCGTCCGCCGCGCCGCCGAGGCCGGCTTCAAGGAGGCGGTCAAGGATCGCGACGAGCCCTTCGGCGACTACGGCTTGGAGGGATTCGGGATATGAGCGGGCGGCCGTCGGTCGCGGTTGTCGGCGGCGGCTTCGGCGGCGTCGGCGCCGCCGCGATGCTGAGGCGCGAGGGCTACGAGGACGTCACGGTCTTCGAGAAGGGCGAGCGGGTCGGCGGCGTCTGGCAGGCCAATACCTACCCCGGCGCGGCCTGCGACATCCCCTCGCACCTCTACGAGTTCTCCTTCGCCCCCAACAGCTGGTCGAGGCGCTTCTCGCCGGGACCGGAGATCCGCGCCTATATCGAGGGCGTGGCCCGCCGCTTCGGCGTGCTGGAGCGGGTGCGCACCCGGACGGAGGTGAAGTCCGCCCGCTGGGACGAGGGGCTCGGCCGCTGGCAACTGGAGACGAGCGCCGGTCGCCACGAGGCCGACCTCCTGCTCACCGCCTGCGGCCAGCTCTCGGTGCCGAAAGTTCCGGCGATCCCAGGTCTCGGCGACTTCGAGGGCCCGGCCTTCCACACGGCGGAGTGGCGCCACGACGTGGATCTGGCGGGCAGGCGCGTCGCCGTGGTCGGCACCGGCTGCAGCGCGATCCAGGTCGTGCCGGCGATCCAGCCCGAAGTCGCCCAGCTCGACGTCTACCAGCGCTCGCCGGGCTGGACCACGCCGAAGAACGACCGCGAGTACTCCTCCTTCGAGCGGGCGCTCTACCGCCGCCTGCCCCTCCTGCGCCGCCTCGACCGCGCCTCGATCTACCTCTTCCACGACGTCGCCGCCCTGGCCCTGACCCGGCACCGCTGGCTGCTGTCGCTCTTCCGCGTGATGGCCGAGCGCCAGATCGAGTCGACGATCTCCGACCCGGAGCTGCGCCGCAAGGTGACCCCGACCGACGAAGTCGGCTGCAAGCGGATCATGCTCACCGATGACTGGTATCCGACGCTGACCAAATCCAACGTCGAGCTGATCGACGCGGGCGTCGAGTCGGTCACGCCCGGCGGCATCAGGGACGCCACCGGCGTCGAGCGCCCCGCCGACGCGATCGTCCTCGCCACCGGCTTCGCCAGCCACGACTTCGTCGCCCCGATGGAGGTCGCCGCGGGTGGCCGCACGCTCACCGCGGAGTGGGCGGCGGTGCCGCGCGCCTATCTCGGGCTGACCGTTCCCGGCTTCCCCAACATGTTCCTCCTGTACGGGCCGAACACCAATGGCGGCAGCGGCTCGGTCGTCAACACGCTGGAGTGCGGCATCGGACACGTGCTGGCCGCCCTGCGCGGGATGGAGTGCGAGCGGGCGCGGCGGATCGAGGTGCGGGCCGAGGCGGCGGAGGCGTTCGACCGCGAGCTGCGCGCCGCCCTCGCCGGCACGGTCTGGCAGACGGGCTGCGACAACTGGTACGTCGACGAGAACGGCAACGACTCCAGCAACTGGCCCTGGAGCTGGACCGCCTACCGGCGCCGGACGCGCGTGCTGGCGCCGGGCGCATACGCTTTCGCGTCATGAGCGAGACGCCCGCGGCCCAGGACCGCTCGCTGATCGAACCCGAGCACGTGCGCGGCTTCCTGCCCGGCAGCTTCCCCGGCGACCTCGGGATCGAGCCGCTGGAGATCGAGGACGAGTTCGCCAGCGGCCGCATCGTCGTCGACCGCCGCCACCTGCACCCCGGCGGCTACGTTCACGGCGGTGTCTGGACCGCGCTCGGCGACACGGTCGCCGCCTGGGCGACCTTCCGCAACATCCCGCCCGGTCACAACTTCACGACGATCGAGCTCAAGCTCAACGTCTTCGCCGCCGGCCTGCTCGACGACGAGATCGTCGCCACCGCCGTTCCCCTGCACGTCGGCAAGAGCACCGTGGTCATAGAGGTCAAGATCGACCGCCGCCGTAAAGGCATCGAGCCCCGCTTGGCAGCCAATCTGATCGTCTCGCAATTCGTCCTGCCGCCGCGCTGAGACTCACGATGCGCCCGCCGAACTCCGCTTCCTGAAGTCTGGCTGCGGCAGATGAGGGCATCGGGGGGTCCCCCTTCAGGAACTCCCGCGAAGCGGCCTGAAGGGGGACCCCCCGATGCCCTCAGGTCCCCGCAGGCGCTTCCAGGGATTCGATTTGGGGGAGGCGCCAGAGGACGCTCGCGATAGCTAGGCCGACAGCTGCTGAGAGCAGGGCTAGGAACCACTGGGCGGAGCTGAGCAGGTCCATCTCGAAGAAGTCGCGCAGGGGCGGGATCGCGAGGATGCCGGCGTAGAGGCCGCCGAGGCCGACGACCATGCCGAGCATGTAGCTCTGGATCGCGATGTGCTCGCGGCCGGGGCCGCGCTCGAGCAGGAGGACGAAGGAGAGGCCGAGGACGATCAGGGTCGTGGTCGCGGCGGTTCTGCCGGCCTCGAGGCTGCCGCCGAAGACGGTGTCGACGAGGAAGAAGGAGAGGATCGATCCCAGGGCCGTGGCGATCCCGGCGGGCACGGCGAAGGCGGCGAGGGCGCGCAGCAGCCGGCCGCGGTAGAGCGGCCCGTCCGAGGGCGCCAGCGCCAGCACGAACGACGGGATGCCGATCGTCAGGAAGGCCGCCAGGGTCAGGTGGCGGGGGAGGAAGGGGAAGGCGAAGCCCGGCACGGCGACGAGCAGGATCAGCGCCGCGGCGTAGACCGTCTTGGTCAGGTACAGCCGCCCGAGGCGGTGGATGTTGCGGGCGATGCGGCGGCCCTCGCCGACCGCCTCGGGCAGGCGCGCGAACTCGTCCTCGAGCAGGACGACGTCGGCGACCCCCTTCGTCACCTGTGCGCCGGAGCCCATCGCCACCGCCATCCGCGCCTTCTTCAGCGCCGGCACGTCGTTGACCCCGTCGCCGATCATCGCCGCGTAGCGGCCGGCCGCCGCGAGCGCCCCGACCAGGTCGCGCTTCTGCTCGGGCTTGATCCGGCAAAAGACGGTGTTGCGCTGGGCCGCCTCGGCCAGCCCTTCGGGGTCCTCGGGCAGCTCGGAGCCCTCGATCACGCCGGCCGTGGCCGGCACCCCGACCGCCGCCGCGACAGCGGTCACGGTCGCCCGCGCGTCGCCGGAGATCAGCTTCAGGTCGACTTCCGCCTCGCGCATCGTTGCCACCGTCGCGGCCGCGTCGGGGCGCAGCGTCTCCTCGAGCACGACGAGCGCGATCGGCGCCAGGCGGGGCGCCGCCGCGTCGGAGGGCTCGCCCGGCAGCGGCTCGCTCGATTCGCCGAAGACGACGACCCGCCGACCCGCCGCCGTCTGCTCCGCCAGCTTGGCGGCGAGCCCCGCGGGCAGCGTCAGCGCACCGGCGGCTTCGAGCACGTCGGGGGCACCGAGCACGTAGGTGGTCGAGTCGATCCGCAGGCCGCTCCACTTCCACTCCGAGGAGAAGGGGACTTCGCCGCCGACCCGCCCGGCTTCACCTGGGAAGCGCTCGGCGATCGCCTCCAGGGTGCGGTTGCGGTCGCCGGCGCTGGCGGCGAAGCGGCCGAGCGCCGCGTGGGCGGCGGCCGGCTCGACGCTCTCGGCGACCTCGGCGCCGAGCAGGCGCAGCTCGCCGTCGGTCAGCGTGCCGGTCTTGTCGACGCAGATCGTGTCGACCGCGGCGAGGCTCTCGGTCGCGCTCATCTGCTGGACCAGGGTTTTGCGCCGCGCCAGCCGCACGGCGGCGACGGCGAAGGTGACGCTCATCAGCAGCACCAGCCCCTCCGGCACGAGTGTCACGAGGCCCGCCGTCGCGGTCTGCGCCGCCTCTTCTATGCCGGTGTTGCGCAGCTTCAGGGTGAGGATCAGCAGAACCGCGAGCGGGACCATCGCGTAGACGCAGGCGACGATCACCCGGTTGACCTCCTCCTGCAAGGGCGAGGGCGGGTGGCGGAAGGCGCGCGCCTCGCCGGCCAGCCTGCCGGCGTAGCTCTCCTCGCGCACCGCGTCGACCCGGTAGTAGCCGGAGCCGCTGATGCAGAAGGACCCGGAGAGGGCCCGCTCGCCGAGCCCCTTGCGCACGCCGTCGGCCTCGCCGGTCAACAGCGACTCGTCGAGCGTCATCCCGCGCGTGCGGATCACCTCGCCGTCGGCGACGAGCTGGTCGCCGGGCTCGACCGCGACCACGTCGCCGGGGACGATCTCCTCCGCGAGCAGGCCGACCGCCGCGCCGTCGCGGACGACCCGCGCGTGCGGGGCAACCAGCACCGCGAGCTCGTCGAGCGTGCGCTTCGCCTTCAGCTCCTGGCGGATGCCGATGTAGGAGTTGATCACCGCGATCACGCCGAAGATCGAGTCGGCGTAGAGCCCGAGCCCGAGGTCGAGCAGGAAGAAGGCGCCGATGATCGCGTTGAAGAGGGTGAAGACGTTGCCGGCGACGATGCTCGAGGTCGAGCGCGAGGAGGTCCCCGGCGACGAGCCCAGCTCGCGCAGGCGCTTCGCCGCCGTCTGGCTCGAGAGCCCCTGCTCGATCGCCGCCGCTTCGCTCATCGCCAGCTATTCAATAGGGTGAGCACCGGATGGCGCTCAAGCTTGGACTGAACCTCGGCTACTGGGGCATCGGCCCGGCGGGCGAGGATGCGCTCGAGGTGGTGCGCGCGGCCGAGTCCGCCGGCTACGAGTCGACCTGGGTGGCGGAGTCCTACGGCTCCGACGTCGTCAGCGTGCTCGCCTGGCTCGCCGGGCAGACCGAGAAGATCAACCTCGGCGCGGCGATCATGCAGGTCCCGGCGCGCCCGCCCGCGGCGGCGGCGATGGCCGGGGCGACGATCGACAAGCTCTCCGGCGGCCGCTTCATGTTCGGCTTCGGCCCGTCGGGCCCGCAGGTCTCCGAAGGCTGGTACGGCGTCCCCTACGCGAAGCCCTGGGGACGCACCCGCGAGTACATCGAAGTCGTGCGCGAGATCGTCGCCCGCGAAGGGCCGGTGGATCACCAGGGCACTCACTACCAGTTGCCTCTACCCGGCGGCGAGGGCAAGGCGCTCAAGCTCAACTTCCACCCCGAGCGCAACCGGATCCCGGTTTTCGTCGGCGCGATCGGCCGCAAGTCGGTCGAGATGGCGGCAGAGATCGCCGACGGCTGGATCCCGATCTTCTTCTCGGTCGACGCCTTCGAGGCGACCTGGGGCGAGCACCTGGAGGCCGGCTTCGCCAAGGGCGGCCGGCAGCGCTCCGACCTCGAGGTCTCGCCCTCGCTGCAGGTCGCGATCGACGGCGACCAGGAGGCGGCCAAGGCCGTGGTCAAGGCAGGCCTCGTCCTTTACTTCGGCGGCATGGGCAGCAGGAAGACCAACTTCTACGTCGACCTCGCCCACCGCTTCGGCTTCGGCGAGGTCGCCGACGAGGTCCAGCGCCTCTTCCAGGAAGGCGACAAGGGCGCCGCCTTCGCCGCTGTCCCCGACGAGGTGGTCGAAGCGACGTCGCTGGTCGGCACCGAGGCCGAGGTGGCCGAGCGGGTCGAGCGCTTCCGCGGCGCCGGCATCGACCGCCTGATCGTCTCTCCGGTGCACGCCGAGCGCGATCAGCAGCTGCACACCCTGCAGAGGCTCGCCGCCCTGACGGCCGGCTGACGCGACCGACCCGCTTTCACATAATCTTCCGCGCCGCAGCATCCCGACTATGAGGATCGGAGTTCCAAGAGAGACCGTCGAGGGGGAGCGCCGGGTCGCGCTCGTCCCTGACGTGGTCAAGTCGCTGAAGGGCAACGAGAAGGTCGAGGTCCTAGTCGAGAGGGGGGCCGGCGAGGCCGCCGGGCATCCCGACTCCCAGTACGCCGAGGCCGGCGCCGACGTCGTCGAGGGCGACGTTACCTGGGGCGCCGACGCCGTCCTCCGCGTCGCCGCCCCGTCCAACGAGGAGATCGGTCGCCTCAAGTCGGGCCAGGTCCTCGTCGGCCACCTGGCGCCCTGGACCGCCGCCGAGACCAACAAGGCGCTCGCCGCCGCCGGCGTCACCAGCTTCGCGATGGAGGCGATCCCGCGGACGACGCGGGCGCAGGCGATGGACGCGCTCTCCTCGCAGGCCGCCGCCGCCGGCTACGCCGCCACCCTGATCGGCGCCCGCGAGTCGGGCCGCTTCTTCGGCATGATGACCACCGCCGCCGGCACCGTGCCGCCGGCCAAGGTACTGGTCCTCGGCGCCGGCGTCGCCGGCCTGCAGGCGGTCGCCACGGCGAAGCGGCTCGGCGCGATCGTCACCGGCTTCGACATCCGCCGCGCCGCCTGGGAGCAGATCGCCTCGCTCGGCGGCCGGCCGCTGGAACTCGACTTCATCCCCGACGCCGAGGGCGAGGGCGGCTACGCCCGCCCGCTCACCGACGAGGAGAACGCGCAGGTGCGCGACGCGCTCGGCGAGAACGCCGCCAGGCAGGACGTGATCGTCACCACGGCCGCGATCCCCGGCCGCCCGGCGCCGCTGCTGATCACCGCCGACGCGGTGCGCGGCATGCGGCCCGGCTCGGTGATCGTCGACCTCGCCGCCGAGACCGGCGGCAACTGCGAGCTGACGCGGGCGGGGGAGACCGTGATCGAGAACGGCGTCAAGGTGCTCGGCCCGCGCAACCTGGCCAGCGAGATGCCGCTGCCGGCCTCCCAGCTCTACGCCAAGAACCTGGAGAACCTGCTCGGCCTGCTCGTCTCCGAGGAGGGCGAGCTGAACCTCGACTTCGAGGACGACATCGTCGCCGCGGCCTGCATCACCCACGGCGGCGAGATCCGCAACGAGAGGGCCGCCGGGAGGGACTCATGAGCTTGATGACCGAGATCACGATCTTCGTGCTCGCCGTCTTCGTCGGCTTCGAGGTGATCTCGAAGGTGCCGACGACCCTGCACACGCCGCTGATGTCGCAGACCAACGCGATCCACGGCATCGTCATGCTCGGCGGCCTGATCGTCGTCGGCTTTGCCAACGACGGCGTCGAGTACGCCATCGGCACGATCGCGATCGCCTTCGGCACGATCAACGTCGTCGGCGGCTTCATGGTCACCGACCGGATGCTCGGCATGTTCGCCAGAAAGCCGAAGCCGAAGCCGAAGACGGACGACGGGAAGGGCGGCTCCTGATGCTCGAGGCCGTGCTGAAGCCGGGCGGCGACGCCGCCACGGCGCTCTACATCGTCGCCTTCTCGCTCTTCATCATCGGGATCAAGCAGGGCACTCACCCGACGACGGCCAAGCGCGGCAACCTGATCGCCGCCGTCGGCATGGCGGTGGCGGTGGTGACGACGCTGCTGCTCGACGGGATCGGCAACTGGGGCCTGATCGCCCTCGGCCTCGGGATCGGCACGGCGGTCGGCGTGATCGCCTCGATCCGCGTGCAGATGACCGAGATGCCCCAGATGGTCGCCCTCTACAACGGCGTCGGCGGCGGTGCCGTCGCCCTGATCGCCTGGTCGGAGATCCGCCACGGCGTCTCGATCGGCGAGGACTTCCCGCTCGACTCGCTGATCCCGGTCCTCTTCGCCGGCGTCGTCGGCTCGGTCTCCTTCTGGGGCTCGAACATCGCCTTCGCCAAGCTGCAGGATCTGATCCCGACCCGGCCGATCGCGGCCCCCGGCCAGCAGGTGATCAACGCCGTCCTGTTGATCGCGATCGTCGTCATCAGCGTCGTCCTCGCCGTCGACCACGAGTCCCCCTCGCAGGGGCTCTTCATCCTGCTCCTGATCCTGGCGGCGATCCTCGGCAACCTCGTCGTGCTGCCGATCGGCGGCGCCGACATGCCGGTCGTGATCTCGCTGCTCAATGCCTTCACCGGCCTCTCCGCGGCGGCCGCCGGCTTCGCGCTCGACAACGTCGCCCTGATCGTCGCCGGCACCCTGGTCGGCTCCTCGGGAACGATCCTCACCCTCGAGATGGCGACGGCGATGAATCGCTCGGTCGCCAACATCCTCTTCTCCGGCTTCGGCGGGGCGCCGGCGGGCGGGGCGACAGGGACGGGGGAGGAGCGCCCGCACGTCTCGATCGGCGCCCAGGACGCGGCGATCAAGCTCGCCTACGCCGACTCGGTCGTGATCGTGCCGGGCTACGGCCTCGCCGTCGCCCAGGCCCAGCACGCGATCAAGGAGGTCGCCGACGAGCTCGAGAAGCGCGGCGTCACCGTCAACTACGCGATCCATCCGGTCGCCGGCCGCATGCCCGGCCACATGAACGTCCTCCTCGCCGAGGCCGACGTGCCCTACGAGCAGCTCAGGGAGATGGAGGAGGTCAACCCGGAGCTGCCGCGCACCGACGTCGCGGTGGTCGTCGGCGCCAACGACGTGACGAATCCGGCGGCGAAGAACGACCCCGACAGCCCGATCGCCGGCATGCCGATCATCGAGGTCTCCGAGGCCCAGCAGGTGATCGTGATCAAGCGCTCTCTCAGCCCCGGCTTCGCCGGCATCGACAACGACCTCTTCTACGAACCGAACACGTCGATGCTGTTCGCGGACGCCAAGCAGGCCGCCGCGGACATAGCGGCCGAGATCCAGCAGCTCTGACCCTGGACCGGGCCTCCGGCGGGGGTGGCCCTCTCAGGCCGCTTCGCGGGAGTTCCTGAGAGGGCCACCCCCGCCGGAGGCCTGCTGCCGCGTCGGCTGGATCTCGGCCGCCAAGCTCCTTCGGGGGGAGAGTTTGGACGTGCCGGTCCTTATAGGACCGTATGGGTACTCAACTTACGGCACGTCATCCGAGGGATCGGCGGGTGCTGGCACAGCGGGAGCGCGAGCTTGCGAGGTTGGCTGGGAGGCAGCATGGTGTCCTCTCGCGCCAGCAACTGCTGGCGAGCGGCCTAGGTCCGAGAAGCATCACCCGTCGCATAGAGGCCGGCCGTCTCCATCCCGTCCACCGGGGTGTGTACGCGCTGGGACGCAAGCGCCTCGACCAGCGCGGGCACTGGATGGCCGCCGTCCTGGTCGGTGGCGAGGGATCCCTGTTGAGCCACCGGAGCGCCGCGGCGCTGTGGGGGTTGATGCGGCCGGCGAGACCGATCGAGATCACGGCTCCTCGTGGCCGGCGGAGGCCGTCGATCGTCGTCCATGAATCCGGTGTAGCGCCGGCGGAGCGCACCACCCAGAGCCGAATTCCGGTGACGACTGTCGCTCGCACCCTGTTCGATCTCGCTGAGGTCCTCAACGAGAGGCGGCATGAGCGAGCCTGGGAGGAGGCCGACCGGCTCGGGTTGCTGGAGATTCGGGCCGTCGAGGATGTCTGCGCTCGCGGTCACGGTCGGCACGCGCTACCCGCGGTCCGGCGGTTGATTGAGGCGGCAAGGATTCCGGAGACGGTGCGCTCTCCGCTCGAGGAACGCTTCCTCGAGTTCTGTCGGGAGCGAGAGATCCCCCTGCCACAGACGAACGTGCTCGTCCTCGGCAAAGAGGTCGACGCCTACTGGCCTGGCGCCGCGCTCGTGGCCGAGGCCGATGGCTGGTCGTTCCATGGCCACAGAGCGGCCTTCGAGCGCGATCGCGCCCGTGATGCCGCGATGCAGGCTCAGGGCTATCGGGTCCTGCGTGTAACCGATCGCCGCCTCAAGCACGAACCGAACGAGCTTGCCGCCGAGCTCCGCTCTCTTCTCGCTCTCCCGAAAGGACGTGCCGGTGATTAGCGGTCCGTATGGGTACTCAACTACCGGCGCGTCCTCGGAGCGGGGGCAGGGGACTGTGGAGTGGGTGGCGCTCTTGGTGCTGGTCGCGTTGACGTTTGCGGGGCTCGTGGCGGTTGGGGCGCGCGTGCCGGGGTTGGGGCTTGCTAACGCCGTCGCCTCGCGGATTCTCTGCGCGGCGGCGCTGGCGGAGCATTGCGGGGACGAACCGGGATTGATCGCGGCTTATGGGGACGAGGTGGGGAGGCTGGCGCGGGAGCACATGCCGACGATCCTCTTCGAGAAGGGGTCGCTGGCGGTGCCGGTGGATTTCAGGCGCTGCCGGGAGACGAGCTGCGGCGACGCGGCGGAGCGGGGTTTCGTGCGGCGGACGAAGGCGGGGTTGCCGATCACCGCGTTCGTCCACGTAGTCGATTGCCGGCCCGACGCCGCTGAGGACAGCGAAATCGCCGGCGCCGATTGCTCCGGCGCTCGCGCCGGCAACCTCTACCTCCAGTACTGGCTCTACTACGCGGACTCCGCAACCCTGCGCGACGTCCCAGTAGCGGGCGAGCGGGGCTACCACCGCGACGACTGGGAGGGAGTGCAGGTGCGTATCCGGCCCGATGGCACGGTCGACGAGCGCGCCACGTCCCACAACGGCTTCAACGAGCGCCCGGGCAAGGTCAGCGGCTGGGCCTCGGACGCCGGCGCCACACCGGTAAAGGCCGCCGAGGAAGCGATCGGCTTGCGCTCGGCGAACGGCTGGGGCCCGGAGACCCGGCTGCTGATCGTCTCCGGCGGCAGCCACGCCGGCAACGTCGCGGGCGTGCCCGACCTGGAACGGCTGACGCCCGGCCGCTTCGTCCACCTCGTCCCGCTCGAGCCGCTTGTCGACACCACCGAGGCCCGCTTCGCGGTCTCGCCGCCCTGGCGCAAGCACGCCTGGCGCGATCCCGAGGCCGCGGACACGCACTGACCAGTGGGTCGGCTTCACATCTCGGTAATCGTTCCTCGCTAAGGTCTTCGAATCGCCACCGAGGTGACGCCCAGCTCCAAGGCAGCGATCGCGGAACGTCTCGCCGAGGCGCGCCAGCGCACCCTGGCGCTGATCGCGCCGCTCGACGACGAGCGGCTCAACCGGGTCTACTCGCCGATCCTCAGCCCGCTGGCCTGGGACCTCGGCCACATCGCCAACTTCGAGGAGCTCTGGCTGGTGCGGACGATCGGCGGGCGCGAGCCTTTGCACGGCGAGCTCGGCCGCTTCTACGACGCGATCGAGAACCCGCGCCGCACGCGCGGCGAGCTGCCGATCTTGCGCGACGCCGAGCTGCGCGCCTACCTCGCCGACGTGCGCGAGCGCACGCTGGAGGTCCTCGACGAGGTTGAGGTCGGTCTCGAAGTCGAGGACCCGCTGCTGCGCGACGGCTTCGTCTACGAGATGTTGATCGCGCACGAGCTGCAGCACCAGGAGACGATGCTCCAGCTGCTGCAGATGGTCGATGTGGGCGGGGGTCTTCGAGGCGCGGGGCGTCTCTCGCCCGGACAAATGCCGGTCCAGTTGGACCGGCATTTTGAGTATCCGCCCGTTCGAGAGACGCCCCGCGCCTCGAAGACCGTTCGCATCGACGGCGGCAGCTACGAGATCGGCGCGCCCGCTGGAGGTTTCGCTTACGACAACGAGCGGGCTCGGCACGTGGTTAAGCTCGAGGCGTTCGAGATCGACCGCCTCCCCGTGAGCAATGGCGCCTACGCGGAGTTCGTCGAGGAGACGGGGACCGAGGCGCCGATGTATTGGGAGAGAGATGGCGAAGGCTGGGTCCGCACCGCGATGGGGCGCCGCGATCCGGTCGACCCCGACGCGCCCGTGGTCCACATCTCCTGGGACGACGCTGACGCCTTCTCCCGCTGGGCGGGCAAGCGGCTGCCGACCGAGCAGGAGTGGGAGGCGGCGGCGCCGCGCCTCGACGGGGTCGGCGCCGTCTGGGAGTGGACCTCATCCGACTTCCTCGCCTATCCCGGCTTCGAGGCCTTCCCCTACCGCGAGTACTCCGAGGTCTTCTTCGGCGACGAGTACAAGGTCCTGCGCGGGGGCTCGTGGGCCACGCACCCGAGCGTGGCGCGGCTCAGCTTTCGCAACTGGGACCTGCCCCAGCGCCGCCAGATCTTCTCCGGCATCCGCTGCGCGAGGGACGGCTGAGATGGCGACTACCGAGCCGCAGATCGAGATCGAGGTCCACCTCGACGCCGACGGCGGCGAGCGGATGCGGCGCGACATCCGCGCCGGCCTCTCCGCCGAGCCCAAGGAGCTGGCGCCGAAGTATTTCTACGACGAGCGCGGCTCACAGCTCTTCGAGCAAATCACCGAGCTGCCCGAGTACTACCCGACCCGTGCCGAGCGCTCGATCCTCGACTCGCGCTCGGGGGAGATCGTCGCCGGCGCTGGCGAGCCGCGCACCTTGGTCGAGCTCGGCTCCGGCTCTGCCGCCAAGACCCGACACCTGCTCGACGCGATGCGCGAGGCCGGCTGCCTGCGCACCTACGTCCCGGTCGACATCTCCGCCGAGATCACCCACGAGACCGCCGAGTCGTTGACCGGCGAGTACCCGGGCCTCGCCGTGCGCGGGCTGGTCTGCGACTTCGAGCACGACCTCGAGCGCATTCCCGACGGTGAGGGCGGCCGCCTGGTCGCCTTCCTCGGCGGCACGATCGGCAACCTCTACCCCGAGGCCCGGCACGAGTTCCTCTGTCGCATCGCCGGCCTCCTCGGCCCCGACGACCGTTTGCTGCTAGGCACCGACCTGGTCAAGGAGCCGGCGCGTCTCGAGGCCGCCTACGACGACTCGCTCGGCGTCACCGCCGAGTTCAACAAGAACGTCCTGCGCGTGCTCAACCGTGAGCTCGGCGCCGACTTCGACCTCGACGCCTTCGAGCACGTCGCCCGCTACGACGCCGAGGAGGCGCGCATGGACATCCGTCTGCGCTCGCTCGCCGAGCAGACGATCCAGCTCGACGCCCTGGAGATGTCGGTCGCCTTCGCCGCCGGCGAGGAGATGCGCACCGAGATCTCCTCCAAGTTCACCCGCGAGCGGCTCGAGCGGATCTATGCTGACGCCGAGCTGGAGATGAGCGGCTGGTTCACCGACGCCGCCGGCGACTACGCGCTCAGCCTGGCTCGCACAGCGCCCGCAGCGTAGCCACTACGCACTCGGCCAGGGCATCGACGTCATAGCCGCCCTCGAGCACGGCGCCGAGCGGCGCACCGAGCTCGTCGGCGAGGCCGCGCACGCTGCTGGCCATCCGGGCGAAGTCTTCGGCCTCCAGCAGGCAGCTCGCCAGTGGGTCGGCGCGATGGGCATCGAACCCGGCTGAGACGAGGATCAGCCGCGGGGCGAACCTCCGGCCTGCGGGCAGCACGATCTCCTCGAGCAGCGAGAGCCACAGATCGCCGTCGGAGCCGGCCGCGACCGGGAGGTTGATCGTAAACCCCTCGCCGGGCCCCGAGCCCCTGTCCTCGGCAGCCCCGGTGCCCGGGAAGATCCCGCCCTGGTGGATGTTGGCGACGAGGACGTCGTCGCGGCGGCGGAAGATCTCGGCCGTGCCGTTGCCGTGGTGGACGTCCCAGTCGACGACGAGCACCCGCCCCGCTCCCAGCTCGCGAAGCGCCAGCTCGGCGGCGACGGCGACGTTGTCGAAGAGGCAGAAGCCCATCGCCCGCTCGCGTTCGGCGTGGTGACCCGCCGGCCGCGTGCCGCAGAACCCGACCCGGTCCTCGCCGCCGAGCAGGGCACGGACCATCGCGCAGGCGCCGCCGGCGGCGCGCCGAGCCGCCTCCCAGGACCCTTCGACCGCGTAGGTGTCGGGGTCGATCGCGCCGCCCCCGGCGGCGCAGAGCTCGCGGATCGCGCGCACGTGCTCGGCGCTGTGGGCGAGCTCCAGCTCGGCCTCGTCGGCGAGCGGCGCCTCGCGCCGCTCCCAGCCCAGCCACCCTCGCGCGGCCAGGGCCCGCTCGATCGCCGGCAGCCGCTCGGGTCGTTCGGGGTGGCCCGGCATCACCGAGGCGGGATCGTGGCCGAGGCAGGCCGGGTGGCTGAAGTAGAGCACCGGGTTAGCTCGGCGCGAGGGCCTCGATCAGCTCGCCGAGCCTGTCCGGCGTCGCGATCGGGGTGAGGATCGGCAGGGTGACGCCGCCTTCGGCGAAGGCGCCGATCCGCTCCTTCATCTCCTCCGGCGAGCCGAAGACGAACATCTCCTCGATCAGCCGCCACGGGGCCGCGGCGGCGGCGCCCTGACGATCGCCGGACTCCCAGGCGTCGATCATCGCGTCGATCTCGTCGCCGTAGCCGAGCCAGCGGTAGAAGGCGGCGTAGACCGGGACGGTGATGTAGGAGGAGAACATGAAGCGGGCCAGCGGCTCGACCGCCTCGCGCTCGCCCGGGATGCAGAAGAAGCGGCAGAGCAGCTCGAACCCGTCCGGCGCGCCCTCGAGCTGGGCGACGACCTTGGGCAGGCCCTCGAGGGGCAGGAAGTTGGTGAAGGCGCCGTCGGCGCCCTCGACTGCCAGCTCCAGCATCTTGCCGCGCAGCGCCGCGAGCACGATCGGCACCCGCCGCGCCGGCGCCGTCTCCAGCTTGAAGCCGCTTGCCGTGCGCTCACCTTCCAGCGCGACGCGGAGGAAGTCGAGCGTCTCGCGGACCCTGCTCAGCGGCCGCTCGAAGGGGATGCCGTTCCAGCCTTCGACGATCCGGTCCGAGGAGGAGCCGATGCCGAGCACGAAGCGCCCGCCGGAGGCGTCGGCGAGCGCCGCGGCCTCCTGGGCGAGCAGCGCCGGGCCGCGCTGGAAGACGCCGACGATCCCGGTCCCGAGCCGCGCCCGCTCGGTCCAGGCGGCGCTCAGCGTCAGCGGCGTGAAGCCGTCCGGGCCGTTCGTCTCGCCGCTCCAGAGGTCGGTGTAGCCGGCGGCCTCAGCCCGCCGCACCAGATCCTCGTGCGCCGCGAGCGGGGTCCCGGGCAGCGGCAGCGTCAGTCCCCAGCGCATGCGACGACCCTATAGCCTCCCCCGTCCGTGCCGGAGGCCTCTCCCCCCAAGCCGGACCGCAACCTCGCGCTCGAGCTCGTGCGCGTGACCGAGGCCGCCGCGCTCGCCGCCGCCCGCTGGGTCGGCCGCGGCGACAAGATCGCCGCCGACCAGGCCGCGGTCGACGCGATGCGCTTCGTCCTCGACTCGGTCTCGATGGAAGGGATAGTCGTGATCGGCGAGGGTGAGAAGGACGAGGCGCCGATGCTCTACAACGGCGAGCAGATCGGCGACGGCAGCCCGCCCGTGGTCGACATCGCCGTCGACCCGCTCGAGGGCACGCGGCTCTGCGCGCTCGGCATGCCCAGCGCCCTCGCGGTGATCGCGCTCGCCGAGCGCGGCACGATGTTCGATCCCGGCCCCTGCGTCTACATGGAGAAGATCGCCGGCGGCGAGGAGATCGCCGACCTGCTCGACCTCGACCGGCCCCTGCCGGAGACGCTGAAGCTGATCGCCGAGCGCAAGGGCGGCAGCGTCGGCGACGTCACCGTCGTCATGCTCGACCGACCGCGCCACGAGGAGGCGATGCGCGAGGTGCGCGAGGCCGGCAGCCGCATCCGCCTGATCACCGACGGCGACGTCTCCGCCGCCCTGCTCGCGGTCAGCGACCGCTCGCCGGTCGATTTGCTCTGGGGCATCGGCGGCACCCCCGAGGGCGTGCTCTCGGCGGCGGCGCTGAAGTCGATGGGAGGGCAGATGCTGGGCCGCCTCTGGCCGCGCGACGACGAGGAGCGCGGCGCCGCGCTGGACGCCGGCTACGACCTCGACCGCATCCTCACGGCCGACGACCTCTGCTCCGGCGAGGACGTCTTCTTCTCCGCCACCGGGGTCACCGACGGCGACGTCCTGCAGGGGGTTCGCTACCGGGGTTCCGGGGCGACCACCGAATCGCTGGTCATGCGCTCCCGCTCGGGAACCGTGCGCCGGGTCCACGCTCGCCACGACCGCTCCAAGCTGCGGGCGGTCACCGGCGAGCGCTACGGCTGAGCGCCCCGCGCGGCCGCCGGGCCTCGCCTCCGATTCCACCCATCGAACGACCGTTGGCTCGACCGTCCTTGTTTGGGAACGGAGCTATATTGCTTTGATACTTTCAAGCATTCGCGGCAAACTATTGGGAGGTACGACGTCGCCGGCTGAGAGCAGCCCTCGTCCACGGGCAGGGACCGCGGTCCTGTCCCTTTTGGCGGCGCCGCTCAACGGCCTCGTCGTGCGAGCGCTTGCCGACAAGCCGAAGCGGCTCGCCGAGCTGCGCGCCGACCTCGGCGGCCCCGCCCAGTCGACGCTGCGCGGCAACCTGACCAAGCTGATGGAGCTCGGCATCCTCTCGCGCGGCTCCGGCCCGCGTCCGAGCGGCCTCGCCTACCAGCTGACCGAGTTCGGCCGCGACGTGCTGCTCGCTGTCGGCGCCGTCGAAGCTTGGCTAAGAATGGCCCCGCAGGGCCCAGTTGCGCTCGAGAGTTCGGCCGCCAAAATCGCGATCAAGGCGCTGATCGGAGGCTGGGCCTCGACCGTCGTCCGCGCTCTCGCCGCGCGGCCGCTCACCCTGACCGAGCTCGACAAGCTGATCGACAGCCATACCTATCCGGCGCTTGAGCGCCGGCTCTCGGCGATGCGCATGGCCGGGCTGATCGAGGTCGACCCCAGCGTGGACGGCTCGATCGGCCGGCGCTACACGGTCAGCGAGTGGCTGCGGCGGGCGATCGGCCCGCTCAGCGTCGCCGCTCGCTGCGAGCGACGCCACATGCCCAGCACCACGGCGCCGATCGGCCGCCTCGATGTCGAGTCGGCGTTTCTCCTGGTCGTGCCGCTGATCTCGAGCGTCTCAGGAGCCGACGGTACCTTCCAGCTTGCCGTCGAAGGTGGGCGCGCCGACACCGGCAGGCCCTGGGCTGGCGCGCAGGCGACGTTCGAGAGCGGCTCGTTCTCCTCCTGCGTGGCCAGGCTCGAACCGCGGCCGGAGAACTGGGCGCTCGGCTTGCCGTCAGCCTGGCTGGAAGCCGTGATCGGCCGTGATCCAGAGGCGCTTCGCTTCGGTGGCGACGTCGATTCCGGCCGCGAGATCGTGAGGGCGATTCACGACGCGCTCTTCGCCGAGTCTTCCTTGCAGCCGCAGTCGGCCTCTCGCGCCGCCGCCGGGTAGTCGTTGCGCGCGTAGGGCAGCTCGCCGGTGTCGTGCAGCTCGTGGCGCAGCGAGTTGATCGTCGCGCCGGCCAGCAGCGCCAGGCTCAGCAGGTAGAACCAGAGCAGGGCGATGAGGATGAAGCCCAGGGTCGAGCCGAGGCGCGAGAGGCTGGAGACGTTGGCGAGGTAGAAGGGGAAGAGCCAGTTGGCGACGGTGGCGGTGAGCGTGACGAACGCCGCCCCGGGCCAGACCGCGCGCCACGGCATATGCCCCTTTGGCACCGCCCAGAAGATCACGCAGCAGATCAGGAAGACGATCAGGACCGCCGCGGCGAGCAGCAGCAGCGTGTCGATCGCCTTGATGTCGGAGAGCCCGAGCGGCAGGCGGTCGGTGCTGGCGACGAGCGTGCTCTCCATCGTCGGCAGGAAGATGCTGACCGCGATGAAGAGGAGGACGACGGCGAGCATCGCGAAGGAGAAGCGCTTCTGCTCGACCCAGCCGCGGCACTGGACGTGGTAGATGCGGCAGAAGGCGGTGTCCATCGCCCCCCAGAATGAGGCGCCGATCCAGAGCGAGCCGAGCAGGGCGGCGACGCCGATCGTCGTCGAGTTCTGCTCGATCCGGTCGAGCACGTCTTTCAGCGTGTGCTGCTCGGTGCTGGGGAAGAGGCGCTGCAGGTCGTTGACGACGCTGGTCTCGACCCCTTCGATGCGCAGCACCTGACCGAAGACGAAGAGGACCAGGAGGGCGAAGGGGAAGACCGCCAGCATCAGGTTGTAGGCGACCATCGCCGAGAGCCCGGTGACGTTCTCGTGGTAGGCCCGCCGCCAGAAGGCCCGCAGCCAGGGACGCGATTTGTGCATGGACTTTGCCATTGACTTCAGAAACTGAAGCGACTATGATGCGAACAGACGTTTGAGCGGCGCCAAACGCCCACGAAGGGCCACGGACGACGCAGACTAATCGGCAACGCGGACCGGATCGCCGGTCCGTTTTTTCGCGACTTTCCGCCGCGTGCGGCGTTTTGGTCGCAGGACTAAACCCACTAGCGCGAAGGAACGAGAGAGACAGGATGCTGGTAGCAGAGCTTCAGGAGCTTGAGGAGGTCAAAGGGCTGATCAGCCGCGGGCAGCAGCTCGGCGTGCTGACCTTCGGCGACGTCGCCTCGGCGGTCTCGGAGGTCGACCTCGACGAGTCCGACGTCGAGGATCTCTACGGGCACCTCGAGAAGTCGGGGATCGAGCTCGTCGAGGACATGGACCCGGCCCAGAAAGCGGCCGCGGAAGCCCTCCCGATCGACACCGGGAAAAAAGGCCGGCGCCGCCAGAAACAGGCGCTCGACCTGAAACCCGACATGACCACGGACAGCCTGCAGCTGTTCCTCAAGGACATCGGCAAGGTCCGCCTGCTGACCGCCGCGGAGGAGGTCGAACTCGCCAAGCGGATCGAGCGCGGCGACCTCGACGCGAAGCAGAAAATGGTCGAGTCGAACCTGCGCCTGGTCGTCTCGATCGCCAAGAACTACCGCAACCAGGGCCTGCCCTTCCTCGACCTGATCCAGGAGGGAACGCTGGGCCTGGTCCGCGCGGCGGAGAAGTTCGACTACCGCAAGGGATTCAAGTTCTCGACCTACGCGACCTGGTGGATCCGCCAGGCGATCGCCCGCGCGCTCGCCGACAAGGCGCGCACGATCCGAATCCCGGTGCACGTGGTGGAGAAGCTGAACAAGATCGGCCGCGCCGAGCGCAAGCTGGTCACCGAGCTGGGCCGCGAGCCGACGCCGGAGGAGATCGCCGAGGTCACCGGGATCGACCCCGAGGAGGTCGACTCGATCAAGCGCTCCGCGCAGGCCCCGGTCTCGCTGGAGAAGCCGGTCGGCGACGAGGAGGAGTCGGAGTTCGGCCAGTTCATCGCCGACGAGAAGGCCGAGTCGCCCTTCGACCGGGCCGCGGACCTGCTGACCAAAGAGGCGCTGAAGGAGGCGCTGGAGAACCTCTCCTACCGCGAGCGCCGCGTGCTCGAGCTGCGCTACGGGCTCGGCGGCGAGCACCCGCGCACGCTCGACGAGGTGGGGCGGACCTTCAACGTCACCCGCGAGCGCATCCGCCAGATCGAGAACCAGAGCCTCAAGAAGCTGCAGCAGCTGGGCGAAGCCCAGAAGCTGCGCGAGGTCACCTGAGTTTCAGGGCTTAAGGAGGGCGGGCATCCCAGCCGATACAGGCCGGGATGTTCGAGATCGACAAAGCGCTGCGCCAGCTGATCGAGAGGGAGGGCTCCGACCTCCACGTCAAGGTCAACCAGCGGCCGACGATCCGCCAGCACGGCGAGCTCGTCCAGCTCGAGGGCTATGAGCCGCTCGAGCCCGAGGACACCGAGAAGGCCTTCCACGACATGGCCGAGGTGCGCTCGCTGACCGAGTTCGAGCAGGCCGGCGAGGCCGACTTCTCCTACTCGATCCCGGGCCTCTCGCGCTTCCGCGTCAACGTCTTCAAGCAGCGCGGCACGACCTCGATCGTCTGCCGCGCGATCCCCTTCGAAATCCGCTCGGTCGAGGATCTCGGGCTGCCCCCGGTGGTGACCACTCTGGCCGAGGAGAACCGCGGGATCATCCTCGTCACCGGCACCACCGGCTCGGGCAAGAGCACGACGCTGGCGGCGATGATCGACCACATCAACCGCAGCAAGCCGCACCACATCATCACCCTCGAGGACCCGATCGAGTACCTGCACCAGGACAAGCTCTCGATCGTCAACCAGCGCGAAGTCGGCTCGGACACGGAGAGCTTCAGCCGCGCGATGCGTCGCGTCCTGCGCCAGGACCCCGACGTGATCCTGATCGGCGAGATGCGCGACGAGGAGACCGTGCGCACGGCGCTCTCCGCGGCCGAGACCGGCCACCTCGTGCTCTCCACCGTGCACACCCTGGACGCGACCGAGACGATCAACCGCATCATCGACTTCTTCCCGCCGCACCTGCAGCACCAGGCGCGGGTGATGCTCGCCGCGACGCTGAAGGGCGCGATCGCCCAGCGCCTCGTGCCCGACGTCAACGGCGAAGGCCGCGTGCCCGCATCCGAGGTCCTGGTCGTCACCGGTCGCGTCCAGGACCTGATCATGAACCCGGAGGAGACGGGCAAGATCACCGAGGTGATCTCCGAGGGCGAGTACTACGGCATGCGCACCTTCGACCAGTCCCTGCTCGGCTACGTGATGGAGGGCAAGGTGGCAGAGGACGTGGCCCTCGAGTACGCCTCCAGCCCCCACGACTTCAAGCTGATGCTCGCCGCCGGCGGCCGCAGCGCCAGCGGCCTCGAGCAGATGGCCGCTCAGCCTGCTGCTTAGTACGGGCGTCCAATCCAAATCGGCTCGCGGGTCCTCGCTGCTAAAGCTGACGCCTCCCGCGGCCGATGGACGACGCAATGCGCACCCTCTACGTACTCCGCAATCACCTCCGACAGCTTCGCGACGGCGAGCGCGGCATGGCTCTCCCAGTCGCCCTCTTCGCGATGATCGCCGCGATGGCGCTCGTCGGGGTGGCGGTGCTGGCTTCGGTCAACGTCCAGCAGGGCTCGCACCGCGACAGCGGCTCGAAGAGCTCGATCGCGGCCGCTGACGCCGGGGCCAACGTCGCGCTGCAGAGACAGAACCAGTACGCCAACCAGCTCAGCGACGAAGACCCGTGCCTGGTCGAAGGCGCGGAAGGCCTCGAACCCGGGCCCGAGGTCTCGACCGAACCGGGCTGGTGCGCGCCGGTCGAAGACGAAGTCGGCGGGGTCCCGTACACCTACCGCGTCAGCACGGTTGGCGGCGTCTGCGGGGGGCACGAAGTCTGCATCGTCTCGACCGCCACCGCCAACGGCGTCAGCAGGCGCATCGAGCTGAGCCTCGACCAGGTCGGCATCACGACCATCGTCGACAAACAGCAGCTCGAAGAAGAAATCCTGAAAGAAACCGAAGGCAAAGACCTCTCGACCCAGGAACTGAAAATCCTCGAAGAAGAGCTGCAGGAAAAATTCTTCGAAGAAGAACACGGTGGCAGCGTTCCCGGTCTGGTCGGCAAGGACGAAATCGTCGTCAGCGGCAACGGCAACGTCCGCGTCGGCGTCGGCACCAACGGCAACCTGACCACATCCGGCAACGCCAGCGTCTGCGGCGACATCCGCGTCGGCGTCGGCAAGAAATGGTCGAAAAGCGGCAACGCCTCGCAGTGCAGCGGCTACACCGTCACCGAAGGCGACACGACCCTGCCGGAAGTCAGCAGCTTCATCCCCTCCGACATCGCGACGAACAACTCCAACGGTCGCATCACCACCTGCAGCAACGGACTGCCGACCGACTGCCAGCAGGACACGTTCGCGGGCGGCAAATGGACCAGCACCTCGCCCTACAAACCGAGCACCAGCAAAACCACCACCGCGGGCACGATCAGCCTCTCCGGCAACACCACCCTCACGGTCGGCGGCGGGGACTACTGGATCTGCTCGCTCTCCTTCAGCGGCAACTCGAAGTTGATCATGGCCGCCGGCGCCCACGTCCGCTTCTTCTTCGACACTCCCGAGCACTGCGGCACGTCGACCCAGATCAGCATGACCGGCAACAACGAAATCAGCGCCACGGGCTACAAACCCGCCCTTGGCCAGTTCGACATGCCAGGCTTCTACCTGCTCGGCTCGCCCACCACGTCGAGCCAGGTCAACCTCTCGGGCAACAACTCGACCACGGACGAGTTCGTCATCTACGGGCCCAACACCACCGTCAGCATCAGCGGCAACGCGACCTTCAAGGGCATCGTCGCCGGCAAGACGATCGCGATAAGCGGCAACGGCAACATCGAACAGGACTCGGGCTTCACTCCTCCCTCGGAGATCAGACCTGCCGGGGACGGCAGCGGCGCCAAACCGCTCGAAGAACTCCTCAGCCAGAAAGAGCTCGATCTCGAAACGCGGGAACTGCTGCTCGAACGCCTTCAGGAAGAACTCGAAAACGGGACCAGCGGCTCCGTCTTCCACACGGCGTCCTTCGTCGAGTGCACCGGCATCCCGATCACGGGCCAGGCCCCCAACGCGGGCTGCTGAGCCTCGCCTCCAACGGCCGCCGCGCGGCCACGATTCAAGCTTCCGGCCCTTGCTGCCGAGCTAGATAAGCGAACGTATGAGGGACAAGCTCAACGACAACCCGCTCCTGCAGGCCGCCCTGATCGGGGTCCTGCTGCTCGGTGGCGTCTTCTTCTTCATCTCCTCCACCGGCGGTGGGGGCGAAGAAACTTCCGGAAGCGAAACGGAAGCGACGGTCAGCGTCGCTGGCACCACGGCCAGCGGCACCGCGACTGGCGCGACGCCCGGCGAAGCGGTCGAAGGCGCGGTCGAAGCGGCGACCGAAGCGGCCGTGCCGGCCGGCGTTGCCGGTGCCCTCGCCCAGGTCGCCGGCAGCTCCGCCCCGCCACTGCCGCGACCGGTGCTCGACGCCTGGCGGTCCAACAGGACGCTGGTGCTGCTCTTCGTCAACGACGGCGGGATCGACGACGGCCTCGTCAAGCGCGCCGCGCTCGGGGTCGAGGGATTCGACAACGCGGCCCTCTTCGTCGTGCCGGCCCACCGGATCTCGCGCTACGCCGCGATCACCGAGGGCCTCGGGGTCGACCGGGTGCCGGCGCTCGTCGTCGTCACGCCCAAGCACCTGAACCGCTCGACGCCGACCGCCTCGGTCAGCTACGGCTTCCAGAGCCCCGAGAGCGTGCGCCAGGCCGTGATCGACGCCGGCTACGACGGCCCTACGGTCGACTACCACCCCTGAGGCTGACATGAGCGACTCGCGGGACTATCCCAGCCACCTGCGGCCGGTCCCCGAATCGGGCGACTCGACCGCGCCGGCGCTGCCGCCCGAGGCGGGTGGCACGCCGGGGCTGACGCCGCCGATGATGCGGGGCCGCTCGAGCGGCTTCGTCACCGACGTGCTCGTCGACCTCGGCTTCGTCGGCGAAGGCCGGGCCCGGCAGGCGATCGAAGAAGCGCGCACCGCCGGCGCCCCGCCCGAGAGCCTGCTGCTCCAGCAGGGCGCGGTCGACCCCGACCAGCTCTCGCGGGCGGTCGCCGAGCGCTACGGCCTCGACCACGTCGACCTCGGCGTCTACCAAGTCGACATGGCGGCCGCCAACCTGATCCCGGTCAACACGGCCCGCCGCTACAAGGCGCTGCCGGTCGGGTTCGTCGACAAGGGAACGCTGATCGTCGCCATGGCCGACCCCACGAACGTCCTCGCCGTCGACGACATCCAGATCGCGACCGGCCTCGACTGCCGCGTCGCGGTCGCCGCCGAGGAGGACATCGAGGGTCTGATCGGTCGCCTCAACACCCTGCAGAGCGCGGTCAGCGAGGCCGTCTCCGAAGGCGAAGAATCCGGCGAGGAGGAGCTCGCCGAGGTCAGCGACATCGAAGTCAGCGCCGAGGACGCGCCGGTGATCAAGCTCGTCTACTCGATCCTCGGTCAGGCGGTGGGGGAGGGGGCCTCCGACGTGCACTTCGAGGCCGGCGAGGACGAGATGCGGGTCCGCTTCCGCATCGACGGCGTCCTGCGCGAGGCCGCGCACGTGCCGAAGCGGATGGTCGGCGCCGTCGTCTCCCGGATCAAGATCATGAGCGACCTCAACATCGCCGAGAAACGCGTGCCCCAGGACGGCCGCGTCGGGATCACGGTCGAGGACCGCCGCGTCGACCTGCGCATCACGACGCTGCCGACGCAGCGCGGCGAGGGGGCGACGATCCGCATCCTCGACAAGGACAACGCCCAGCGCTCGCTCGACGACCTCGGCATGGACGGCAGCGCCCGCGAGCGCTTCGAGGAGGCCTTCCACCAGGCCTACGGCGCGGTGCTGGTCACCGGCCCGACCGGCTCGGGCAAGAGCACGACGCTCTACGCGGCCCTCCAGGATCTCAACGAAGTCGAGAAGAACATCATCACGATCGAGGACCCGGTCGAGTACCGGCTGCAGGGGATCAACCAGATCAACGTCAACCGCAAGGCCGGGCTCGACTTCGCCACCGGGCTGCGCTCGATCCTGCGTGCCGATCCCGACATCGTCATGGTCGGCGAGATCCGCGACGGCGAGACGGCGCGGATCGCGATCGAGGCGGCGCTGACCGGCCACATGATGCTGACCACGCTGCACACCAACGACGCGCCGGGCGCGGTCACTCGTCTCGCGAAGATGGGAATCGAGTCCTTCCTGATCGCCTCGGCGGTCGACTGCGTCGTCGCCCAACGCCTCGCCCGCAAGCTCTGCACGCACTGCAAGCGGCGCACGATCGTCCCCCAGCAGGCGCTGGCCGAGGCCGAGATCCCGATCGGCGGCGATCTCGAAGCCTACGAGCCGGCCGGTTGCTCGCGCTGCGGCCAGAACGGCTACCGCGGTCGCGTCGGCCTCTACTCGGTGATGACGCTGAGCGAGAGGATCAAGGAGATGGTCGTCGATCAGCGGCCGGAGGCCGAGATCGCCACCGTCGCCCGCGAGGACGGCATGCTGACGCTGCGCGAGGACGGCGTCGCCAAGGTCCGCGCCGGCCTGACCAGCCTCGAGGAGGTCGTCCGTGTCACCGCATAGCCGCCAGTCCTCAAGAATCGGCGCGGGGAAGACGATCTAGGTCTCATGGATTTGGACTTCGACTTCTCCCAGGTCCTCGGCCACATGGTCGAGGTCAGGGCATCCGACGTGCACCTGACGCCCGGCTTCCCGCCGGCGATCCGCGACAAGGGCAAGATCGTCGCGATGGAGGGCTACCCGGTGCTGACCGCGCAGGAGACGCGCGAGGTGGTCTTCAGCATCCTCAACGAGGATCAGCGCAAGCGCTTCGAGAACCACAAGCAGCTCGATTTCGCCTACGCGATTCCCAACGTCGCCCGCTTCCGCGTCAACTGCTTCTTCCAGCGCGGCGCGGTCAGCGCCGCCTTCCGCCTCGTCCCCCAGGACATCCCGGCGCTCGACTCGCTCGGGGTGCCTCCGGTGCTGCGCGAGCTCGCCGACAAACCGCGCGGCTTCGTGCTCGTCACCGGCCCGACCGGCTCGGGCAAGAGCACGACGCTGGCGGCGATGATCGACGTGATCAACTCCGAGCGCCAGGACCACATCCTCACGATCGAGGACCCGATCGAGTTCCTGCACAACCACAAGCGCTCGATCGTCAACCAGCGCGAGGTCGGCGCCGACGCCGAGGACTTCGCCCTCGGCCTGCGCGCAGCCCTGCGAGAGGACCCCGACGTCATCCTCGTCGGCGAGATGCGCGACCTGGAGACGATCTCCACCGCGCTGACCGCGGCCGAGACCGGCCACCTCGTCTTCGCCACCCTGCACACCCAGTCGACCGCGCAGACCGTCGACCGCATCATCGACGTCTTCCCGCCCCAGCAGCAGGGCCAGGTGCGCACCCAGCTCTCGATCGCCCTGCAGGGCGTCGTCACCCAGCAGCTGCTGCCGACCGCCGACGGCATGGGCCGCACCGTCGCCACCGAGGTGCTGGTGCCGACGCCGGCGATCCGCAACCTGATCCGCGAGGGCAAGACACACCAGATCTACGCCGCCGTGCAGACCTCGGGCGCGGTCGGCATGCAGACCATGGACGCCGACCTGGCCCGGCTCGTGCGAGCCGGCAAGATCACCCGTTCGCTGGCCGAGCAGCGCGCCTCGGTCCCGGAGGAGCTCAAGCGCCTGCTCGGTGGCGAGATAGCGGTGCCGGCGGCCCTGCGGGACTACGGGGCCCCGAAACCGGCCGCCCCAGCGGCGCCGAGCGCTCCCCCGTCTGCCTACGCGCAGGGGGGCTAGCCGATGGCCGCGGCAGCGACAACGTTCGCCTTCCGGGCGATGGACCTCGCCGGTGCCGCCACCAGCGGCGAGGTCGAGGCCGAGTCCAAGGCCCAGGTCACCGAGCAGCTGCGCCAGCGCGGCCTGATCGTCCTCGACGTCAGCGAAAAGAGCGAGCCGTTCAAGATCGAGAACATCTGGCGCAACTGGAAGAAGGTCGACCAGCGCGAGCTGGCGATCTTCTCGCGCCAGTTCGCCACCCTGGTTGCCTCGGGGATGCCGATGCTGCGCACCCTGCACACGCTCGAGGAGCAGTGCAAGGACGAACGCATCCGCGACGCGGTGGCGAGCGTGCGCTCGGACGTAGAGGCCGGCAGCACGCTCGAGCAGGCGATGGAGCGCCATCCCGAGGTCTTCGACAAGCTCTTCATCGCCATGGTCCGTGCCGGCGAGCAGTCCGGCCAGCTCGAGTCCTCGCTCGACCGCGTCGCCTACCAGGTCGAGAAGGCCGACGCGCTGCGGCGCCAGGTCAAATCGGCGATGATGTACCCGCTGCTGATCTTCGGCTTCGCCGGCGTTGCCCTGCTCGGCATCGTCGCCTTCGTGATCCCGGTCTTCGTCGGCATCTTCGAGCAGATCAGCAAAGAACACCCAGGCGAAAAGGCGGAACTGCCTCTGCCGACCCAGATCTGCGTGATGGCCTCCGACGCGATCACCGGCTACTGGTTCATCACCTTCCCGGTGATGATCCTGCTCTTCGTCCTCTTTTTCCGCTGGAAGCGCACGGAAGGCGGCAAAGCCGCCTGGGACCGCTTCATCCTGCGCCTCCCGGCCCAGATCGGCGACGTCGTGCAGAAGGTGGCGCTGGCGCGCTGGTCGCGCACCTTCTCCGGCTCGGTCGCGGCCGGCGTGCCGATGCTGCAGGCGATCCAGCTGACCGGCGACACGGCCGGCAACGTCGTGCTCGAGCAGGCGATGGCGGAGGTCTACGACTCGGTCAAGCGCGGCGGCTCGCTCGCCGGCCCGATCGAGAAGACCCCGATCTTCCCCCCGATGGTCGGCCACATGGTCGCCGTCGGCGAGGAAACCGGCCAGCTCGAGCACATGCTGAGCAAGATCGCCGACTTCTACGAGGCCGAGGTCGACGCCAAGGTCAAGGCCCTCACCGCTCTCCTCGAGCCGGTGATGATCGTCTTCGTCGGCGGCGTCGTCGGCTTCATCGTGATCGCGATGTACCTGCCGATCTTCAGCCTCTACGACAAGATCCGCTAGAGCGCTCGGCACCCGCGAAACGTCACATTCCGCGCGCCACGCGTGCGTCTTGGCTCTCTACGGTCGGTGGGTAAGGGCAATCCGCGGAGCGTATGATGCTCCGTATGAAGGAGAGGATCACGATCTCGGTGGAGCCGGAGGTTGTTGAGATAGCGCGTGAAGACGTCGAGGCCGGCAGGGCGACGAGCGTCTCCGCTGCGGTGGAAGACGCCGTCAAGGCTCGTGCCAGAAAGCGCGCGCTGCGCGAAGCGCTGGCTATGCGAGAGGAAGAGTTCGGTCCGATCCCAAAGGAGGCGAAGGCGTGGGCGAAAAAGGAAATGGAGAGGGTGCGGGCGGAGCGTCGGAAGCGACAGGCGGAGCGTTCGTCCTCGACGCGGGGGCGCTGATCGCCTTCGAGCGATTCGATAATCAGATCGATGCCCTTCTCGCGGAAATCGTCGAGGGCGACGGGGAGATCCTGATCCCAGCAAGCGCGCTGGCTCAGGTTTGGCGGGGCGGCTCGCGATCCGCGCGCCTCGTCCGCCTTATTGCGGGTTCGCACAGCGATCCGCTCGACGAGACTCGAGCGAGAGAAGTCGGCGAGCGGCTCGGCAGCCGCGACAAAGCCGACATCGCTGACGCCCACGTCGTCTGCTGCGCGATCGAACGCGACGCCGATCTGCTCACGGCCAATCGCGACGACATCGAAGCGCTCGTCGAGCCCAGCGAGCGCCTTACGGTGGTTTCCGTCTGATCTGACCCGGCCAAGCGCTACCGTGACGCACATGAATAGCGTTGGGGTCAGGGAGCTACGGCAGAACCTCTCGCGCTACCTGGTCAAGGTCAAGGAGGGCGAGAGCTTCATCGTCACCGAGCGGGGCCGCGAGGTTGCGCGTCTCACCCCGTCGGGGCCCGCGGACTCCCCGGTCGCCCGCCTCGTAGCCGAGCGCGGGGCGACGATGCCGCGCGGGAATCTGCTGGCCCGGGTGCGCGAGTCCGACACGCCGCCCGCCGTGGGCCCGCCGAGCCTGCAGGTTCTCGACGAATTGCGCGAGGAGCGGCTGTAGCCGGCCGGCTGCGTATCAGGACAGCCCGGCCTACGTGAAGTTGCCGCTTCGGGAGGCCGAGCGCGAGCCCTTGCTCGCCGAGTTGGGTGGATGGGACGGGTACGTGTCCAGTGCTCTGCTCGGGGTCGAGGCGGTGAGGGCGTGCGGCGCGAATACGGCGACCGACACGCGGCCGATGCCCGCGCGTTCCTCATGGACGTCGCGCTGCTGCCGCTTAACGACTCACTGCTCGCGGGGGCGGCGTCGATCGCACCCGACACGCTCAGAAGCCTCAATGCGCTGCATCTGGTCACTGCGCTCAGCATCAAAGACGAGGTGGGGGTTTTCGCCACGTACGACCGGCGCCTTGCCGAGGCCGCGGTAGCGCACGGGTTGAAAGTGGCCCAGCCAAGAGCTTGAAGCCTCGCCACGCTGCTGGTTTACGGGTTATCCACGAGAATTGGCTCCAGAACCCTGAGTTTTGGGTAAATGAAGTCCTAGTTTCGGGGATTTAGGACACTCGCTGGCCGCCGATAACGGGCTTGTGATGAATCTGCCAGTGCTCTGGTGCCAAAGGCAAACCCGTCGCGAGGCGGGGGCGCAAAGCCAACGGGACTCCTCTGGAGTCGGCCGGGCTTCCACCGGGGTCGACAGACACCACGTGGCTGAGATGCGACGGGGCTCTGGCTCAAGCGAAATGACCATAGGAGGTCACTGAATGTTTGTCCAGAATCTCCGGGCCAAGGTTGGCGCCCGGCTCAACGGCGACAGCGAGGCCGGCTTCACGCTGATCGAGCTTCTCGTCGTCATGCTCATCCTCGGCATCCTGGCCGCGATCGCCCTGCCCGCCTTCTTCAACCAGAAGGAAAAGGCCGGCGACGCGAAGGCCAAGGAGTACGCGCACTCCGCGCAGGTCGCGATGGAGACGTACTCGACCGACCACAACGGCAGCTACGTGGGTGCCGACGTGGGCGAACTCGAAGCGATCGAGCCGACCCTGGGGAGCGCTCCCGGTCTGGAAGTCCTCGCTTCGGGAGGCGCCGCGGAATCGGCCCCGACCGCTACTGGCTACCGCATCGTCGTCGACGGCTCCGGAACCCAGTGGTTCGCGGTTGACAACAACGCCGGTGATTTCAGCTTCCCGTGTGAAACGGGCGGCAAAGGCGGCTGCCCCGACACTGGCGCGGAAGGCGGCCTGGGGGAATGGAGCGAATAAGCCTCCGGACCTCCTTGGCCTAGCCAAGCCTGAAGTTCCCGAGGGGCGGGCCGCAGTGGCCCGCCCCTCGTTCTTCGGGTTGAGACCTCGCTTCGGAAAGGGTCAGTCGAATGACCGACATCCAAAATCTTCGGGCCAGGGTTGGCGCCCGGCTCAACGGCGACAGCGAGTCCGGCTTCACGCTGATCGAGCTCTTGGTCACGATGCTGATCCTCGGCATCCTGGCCGCGATCGCCCTGCCCGCCTTCTTCAACCAGAAGGAAAAGGCCGGCGACGCCAAGGCCAAGGAGTACGCGCATGTGGCCCAGGTCGCGATGGAGACGTACTCGACCGAACACGACGGCTCATATGTCGGCGCCGACGAAGAAGCGCTAGTGAGGATCGAGCCGGTCCTGGCGAGCGCCCCGGGCCTGACCGTCACCGGCTCGGGCGAAGCTGAAGAACCGACCGCCACCGGTTACCGAGTCACCATCGACGGCTTCGGGGCCCAATGGTTCGCGGTCGACGACAATGGCGGCACGTTCAGCTTCCCGTGCGAAACGGGTGGCAAAGGCGGCTGTCCCGACACCGGCGCCGAAGGCGGCCTGGGCGACTGGGGCGGCTGATCGGGCTTCGGTCAGGCGTCCAGTGCGGAGCTAAGCGAATGACCGAGTCGCGCCGATAGAGCAACGATGCCGGGGAAGCACAGACATCGCGCGCTGCCGCTTGCGCTGGCGGCGCTTGCCTTCATCCTCCTAGCCGCTCCGGCGGCCCTGGCTTCGTCTGCCCGCTACGAGGGCATTTCGGCCGACGGCGAGGTCGCCGTCTTCAGCACCGTCGACAAGCTCGTCCCCGGCGACACCGACCTGCAGCGCGACGTCTACGTGCGCGAACTCGACGAAGAGCTCGGCTACGTCACCCGCGAGGCCTCGCTCGGCCCGACCGGCGGCAACGACGCCTACGCGGTGCAGTTCCTGACGATCGACGCGGCCGGCGACAGGGTCTTCTTCGCGACGAAGGAGCGGCTGACGGCGGCCGACAAAGACGGCGCCGAAGACGTCTACGTCCGCGACCTCGCGGAAGACACGACCTCCCTTGTCTCCGCTGGCGATCCGTCCTGCGCCGGGTCGGGCTGCGGCAACGCCAACGTCGACGCGGGCGCCGCCCCGGGCGGCATCGTCGACGAAGGAAACAGGGTCTTCTTCGTCAGCGGCGAGCCGCTCTCCACGCAGGACAAAGACGCGAGCCCCGACGTCTACGTCCGCGACCTCGAAGCGGGGACCACCGCGCTCGTCTCCGCCGCCGCGCCGTCGTGTGGCGGCAGCTGCGGCAACGGGGCGAACCCGGCCGTCTTCCAGGACGCCTCGGCCGACGGCTCGAGGGCGATCTTCACCAGCGCCGAGTCGCTGGCCGGCGCCGACGCCGACAGCGAAAGCGACCTCTACGAGCGCGACCTTGAAAGCGGCGAAACGAAGCTGGTCTCGCTCGTGGGCCCCGGGCCGGAAGCCTGCCCCGCCGGGCACAGCTGCGCACCTGTCAACAGCGCGATCTCGGCCAACGGTGCTCACGTCCTCTTCGAGACCAACGAACGGGTTCTCGTCGGAGACAGCGACGAATCCCAGGACGTCTACGACTGGTCGGCCGGGACGGCGACGCGCGTCTCGACCGGGGCCGGCGGGGGCAACGGAAAACACAACGCGCTCCTCGAAGGCAGCTCGGTCAGTGGGGCCGCGATCTTCTTCGCCACGAGCGAATCGCTGGCGGCAGCCGACGGAGACGAAGCCCAGGACGTCTACGTCCGCCAGGGCGGCGAAACCGAGCTGGTCTCCGAAGGAGAGTCGGCCTGCCAGCCCGGCTGCGGCAACGGCACTCTGCCGGCCTCGCTCGCCTGGGTCTCCGCTGCCGGCACGACGGCCGTCCTCAGCACCGCGGAACCGCTGGTCGCGGAGGACGAAGACTCGCGTGCCGACGTCTACGCCCGGGCTCTGCCCGGCGGACCGACAGCGCTCGTCTCGGCCCCCGGACCGACCTGCGTCGACCCCGAATGCGGCAACGCGGAACAGAGCGCGGTCTTCGCCGGCGCCTCCGCCGACGGCTCCCACCTCTTCTTTGTAACCGACGAGGCGCTGGCGCCACCGCTCGAAGGGGACGACAGCGGCCCCGGCGACCGCGACGAACGCACGGACGTGTACGAGCGCAGCGGCGGGGTCACGAGGTTGATCTCGGTCGGGCAGCTGGGCGGCGCCGGCCTCTACAGCGGCAACGGTGCCTTCGACTCGCAGCTACAGGGCGTGGCCGACGCCGGCGATCGCGACTTCTTCACCACCAACGAGCGGATGACGGAAGCCGACCACGACTCCGAAGAAGACGTATACGAACGCTCGGTGACCGGCACGGTGCTGGTCTCGCAAGGCAACGATCCCGAACTGGAAGCTTTACTGGCACCGCCGGCCCCCCTCTTGGAAGAAACGAACCCGGAATCGCCGGGCGCCTCCACCGAACCGAGCGTGCTCGGCTTCGAGAGCGTCACCGAGGCCTCGATCAAGCTCTACCGAACGGCCGACTGCTCCGGCGAACCGGTCGCGACGGGCAGCAGCGCTTCGCTGGAATCGCCGGGCATCAAAGTGAACGTCGCGGCTGGCTCGACGACAGCCTTCCGCGCGACCGCCGAAGCGGAAGGTTTCATCTCTGCCTGCTCCGAAGCGCTGACCTACAAACAGGTCGATCCCGAACCGGAAGGCGGTGGGGGCTCCGGCGGCGGGGGTACAGGGCCGACGGGCACCGAGCCGGACCTGGGCAACTTCGGCGTGCCGGGGGGCAAGACGGCCCACGTCGCTCCGCATACGCGGATTACGTTCGCGCCGGCGGCGAAGACCCGCTCGCGCAACCCCGTCTTCCGCTTCGTCGACGCCACTGGCCAGACAGGGACGAAGTTCCGCTGCAAGCTAGACCGTGGGCGCTGGAAGGGTTGCCACTCGCCCCTGAAGCTGAAGAAGCTGAGTCGCGGCAAGCACGCCCTGGAAATCAAGGGCGTCAATGCCGTTGGCACGCCTGAGGAAAAGCCGGCGACGCGCCGGTTCAAGGTGGTCCCGCGATGATCGCCGCGCTGCGTCGCAGGCTCTCGGCCGGCGGGGGCGAGGCGGGCCTGACCCTGGTCGAGCTGCTAGTTGCCGCGGCGATGAGCGTCGTCATCGTCGGCGGCGCGACGGCGATGCTGATCAGCGCCGTCCGCGCGCAGCCGAAGCTGAGCAAGAAGAACCAGGACATCACCACGGCGCGCTACGTGCTCGAGCGCATGACGCGCGAGATCCGCAACGGCGTCACGGTCTACCAGGAACCGGCTCCGACCGGCTCGGAAGTCTCCTTCCTCACCCAGGTTCGGCGTGAAGGGGGAACCTGTGGCGGCCTGCCCGCCGAAGGCACGAGCTCGCCCTCGGTCGAATGCCGGGTCACATACCGCTGCTCGACGACCGAATGCACACGGACGGAGACGGCGCCGGCCGTGACGAGCGGCGGTACGCCGACGACGCTCGTCAGTGGCCTCGACAGCAACCAGGTCTTCAACTACGAACCGAGCGCCGAAGAACCGGTCTACGTCGGCATCACCCTGCACATCGCCAACCCGGAAGGCGAAGGCGATCTGACCATCACCGATGGCGCCGGCCTCCGCATCCTCGACTACACGAGCGGCTGACGATGCGAGCCTGGCTGAAAGCGCGGTTCGACGGCGACTCGGAGGCGGGCCTGACGATGGTCGAGGTGCTGGTTGCCGCGATCGTGCTCGTGCTGGGGGCGGCCGCGACCTTTGGCATCCTCGGCGCCGCGACGCGCAACGCGCAGCGAGCGAAGGCGACGCAGGTGGCGCTCGATCTCGCCCAGGAAGAGCTGGAGCGGTTGCACAGCCTGCCCTACGACTGCTCCTCGGTGCCGGCGGGAGAAGGGTGCCTCGCTGTCGACCACGTCCCGAGCCACGAAAACGGCGAGAAGAAGCCGAACTCGCGCATCAACGGCAGCCTCTTCGCGCTGCAGCGCGACCCGCCAAACGCCTACTTCCCGCTCGACGTCGAGGCGGAAAAGGGCTTCAGCCCCGAATCGCACTTCCAAACCGGGGAAAGCGGGTTCGGCGCCATCGAGGGAACGATCTACCGCTACGTCGTCTGGCGTGACGACCCGAGCTGCACGACCGAAGCATGTGAAGAAACCGAACACGACTACAAGCAGCTCGTCGTCGCGGTGAAGCCCGACACGCCGGTCGCCCAGCAGAGCGAAACCGGCTACGTCGAAGTCCAGTCGGCGGTCGGCCCGCCACCCGCGGTCAGCGACGAAGAAAGACAGAAAGAAAGAGAAAAAGAAGAACAGGAAGCTAAAGAAAAAGAAGAAGAAGAAAACGCCGGCCAGGACAGCGACATCACCGCCCAGCAATTCTTCCTCTCCGATACGTCTTGTTCGGCGAGCGGGACCACCGAAGGCCTGGAAGTCAGCGGCGATCATCTGCTGCACAACACGCTCGGCACCTGCGCCAGCGGGCAGCAGAGCGGCACGACGCTGGGCGCGCCGGATGCCCTTCTCGACAGCGCGCCGCTCGACCCCTACCCCGAAGACGAAGCGCTGCCGGTCCTGCACGACTACGCCGACGACTTCTACCTGGAGCCGACGCCCGACACCGACAAGGGGGTGCAGATCCGCCGCGACGACACCAGCGGCTGTCATTACGACCCGACCGGGACCGCGCACCCCGAGTCCCAGGTGCACCGCTGGGTGACCGACCCGATGCCGCAAGACTTCGAAATGGGCGGCAAGGTCGTGCTCGAGTTCTACACCCGCACCCTCAACGACGCGCTCTACACCGGCACGCTCTGCGTCTTCCTCTACGAGCGCACGGAAAGCGGCAGCGGGAAATCGACGGTGGCCGAAGACGAACCGCTGATCGCCAAGTCCCAAGGCACGCCGTACTGGACCTACACGCCGGAGGGAAACGGCTACTGGCCGCGAAACTCCTGGGCCAAGGTGCGGCTGACGATGGAATTCGAGGAAGCCCCGAAGACGATCGACGAAGACAACCGTCTCGTCCTCGCCCTCAGCGTCGATCGCGCCAACACCCCGGCCGACGCGATCCCGGTGATGTACGACCACCCGAACTACGCGGCCCGGCTCGAGGTCGACACCAAAACACCGATCGAACACACCGGGGGCTAACGGGTGGCCGCCGCCCTGGCGTTCGCCTTCCTCGGAGGGCTGCTCGCCGGTAGCTTCGTCACGGTCGTCGCCCATCGAGTCCCGCGCGGCGAGTCGATCGTCGGCCCCCGCTCACGCTGCCCGGGCTGCGGCGCGCAGATCGCCGCCTACGACAACGTGCCGGTGTTCTCGTGGCTGCTGCTGCGCGGGCGCGCCCGCTGCTGCGGGACGCCGATCTCACCGCGCTACCCGCTGACCGAGCTGACCCTGGGCGTCCTCTATGCCGCGACCGTGGCCGTGCTCTGGGACGACCCGACCGAAGCGGTCCTCGGCCTCGTCTTCGTCACGACCCTGACGGCGGTGACGTTGACCGACCTCGAGCGGCGGATCATTCCCAACAAGATCCTTATCGTCGCGGCCGTGCTCGGCGTGGCGATCGCCGCGATCGGCGATCCCTCCAGCCTGCCCGAGCGGGCGATCGCGGCCGTCGCGGCCGGTGGTCTGCTCTTCGCCGCGGCGCTTGCCTACCCACGCGGGATGGGCCTCGGCGACGTCAAGCTGGCGGCCGTGATGGGCCTCTTCCTCGGCCGCAACGTCGCTCCGGCGATCCTCGTCGCCCTCCTGGCGGGCTCCCTGGTCGGCCTGGCGATGATCGCCCGCGAGGGCGTCGCCGCGCGCAAGCGGGCGATTCCCTTCGGCCCCTTCCTCGCCCTCGGCGGCGTGGTCGGCCTGCTTCTCGGCGACCAGATCGTCGACCTGTACCTGAGCACCTTCTGAGCCGGCGCTCGGACGGATGTCCAGATTCTCATAGAAGTAAGTAGTTGCAGGGCGAAAGGTCCGGAGCCTTTCTGTCGATTGAGAAGGACGAACGCGCTCCCCGCGCGCCGTGACTCAGCCATGCGACTGCAACTGACCAGGAAGAAGAAGGCGGACAGCGTCGCCGGCCTCGAGATCGAGGCGGGCAGCATCGCCGCGACCGAGGTGATCGGTTCGAACGGCTCCTCCCAGGTGCGCGCCTCGGGCATCGCGCCGCTCGCCCCCGGCGTCTTCCACGAGGGCGAGGTGCTCGACCCCGACCGCCTCTCCGCCGCGCTGAAGTCGCTCTTCGCCGAGCACAAGCTGGGCAAGAGGGTGCGGCTCGGCGTCGGTAACCAGAACGTGGTCGTCCGCACCGTGCGGCTCCCCGTGATCGAGGACCCGAAGGAGATGGAGGCCGCGGTCCGCTTCCAGGCGCAGGAGCAGATCCCGATGCCCCTCGATCAGGCGGTGCTCGAGCATCAGGTGGTCGGCGGCGTCCCCGCCGAGGAGGGGAGCGCGCCGCAGGTCGACGTGGTCGTCGTCGCGGCCCGCCGCGAGATGGTCTCCTCGTTCATCGCCCCGCTCCGCGAGGCCGGCCTCGAACCGGTCGGGATCGACCTCACGGCCTTCGCGATGATCCGCGCCCTCGCCGGCGCGGGCAGCGAGGACGTCGCCCCCGAGCCGGGGCAGCGTCCCAGCGAGGGCGTCCTCTACTGCAACGTGGGCGACGTCACCAACCTCGCCGTCGCGCGCGGCCGCTCGTGCCTCTTCACCCGCGTCTCCCACGTCGGGCTCGAGTCGATCGGCGAAGGGCTGGCGGGGGCCAGCGGCCTCAGTGCCGAGCATGCCGCCCAGTGGCTGACCCACGTCGGCCTCGATCTGCCGGTCGAGCAGGTCGAGGGCGACCCCCAGACCGTCGCGGCCGCCCGCCGGGCGCTCGAAGACGGTGTCTCCTCGCTGCTTGACGAGCTGCGCCTCTCGCTCGACTACTACGGCGCCCAGGAGGGCGCCCTGCCGGTCGAGCGGATCGTGCTGGGCGGTGCCGGCAGCGCGATCGCCGGCCTCCCCCAGCGCATGGAGGAGAGCCTCGGCCGGCCGATCAGCGTCGCCCGCCCCGCTGCCCTCGCCGGCTTCGGCGACGAAGCGGCGGCCCGGCTCACCCTGTCCTACGGCCTCGCCCTGGAGAGCTGAGCCGTGCGGCCGGTCAACCTGATCCCCCCCGAGCAGCGCCGCGGCGAGCACGCATCGCTGCGCACCGGCCCGCTCGTCTACATCCTGCTCGGTGTCCTCGTGCTCGTCCTGATCGGGGTCACGGCCGTGGTGCTCACCAACAACCAGATCACCGAACGCAAAGACGAAGTCGCCCAGCTGCAGGCCGAAGACGCGGTGGCCCAGGCGCGCGCCGCCCGCCTAGTCTCCTACGCTCAGTTCAAGCAGCTGAGCGAAGCGCGAGTGCAGACCGTGCAGAGCCTCGCCGACAGCCGCTTCGACTGGGAACGCGTGCTGCGCGAACTGGCGCTGGTCCTGCCCGCCGACGTGCACCTGACAGATCTGAACGCCTCCTCCGGCGGCAGCGCCGAAGCGGCCGGCGGCGAAGCGAGCGGCCTCGGCGGCGCCCTGGCAGGACCGTCGCTGAACCTGTCGGGCTGCGCGAACGGTCAGCGCGGGGTGGCTGAATTCGTCACCGCGCTGAAGGACATCGACGGCGTCACCCGGGTCGGCGTCCAGTCCTCGACGCTGTCCGGCGAAGGCGGCGAATCGGAAGGCTCCGAATGCGGCGTGAACCCCGGGGCCGCGACCTTCATGCTGCTCGTCGCCTTCGACGCGGCCCCCGTGCCGCAGGAAGCGACCGCGGGGGCGACGCCTGCTTCGGCGACGGAAACCGCCGAATCGGCGTCGAGCGAAACCTCCGAAAGCTCGAGCGAATCGAGCGGCGAAGAAGCGGAAGGCGAATGAGATGGCGGGGCTGAAGAAATCCAGCACGGCGACGATTGTCGCCATGGTCCTCGTAGCCGCGCTCGCGCTCGGCTTCTGGGTGCTGCTGCTCGGCCCGAAGCGAGACGAAGCCGCGAAACTCGGCGAACAGGTCACGCAGGTGGAAGGGTCGCTCGCCGAACACGAAGCCGAAGTCGCGGCGGCCGAAGAAGCGCGCTCCCAGTTCCCCGTCGACTACCAGAAGCTGGTCGTGCTCGGCAAGGCGGTCCCCGCCAGCGACGAAACCGCCTCGCTGCTGGTGCAGCTGACCGGGGTCGCCGAACGCGCCGGGGTCGAATTCAGCAGCATCGCCCTCAGCGCCGAAGGCGGGGGCGGAGAAGAAGCGCCGGCGGCGCCGGCGGGAGAAGTCGCCTCGGCGACCGAGGCCGAAGCCTCGCTGCTGCCGCTCGGCGCCACCATTGGGCCCGCCGGCCTCGCGGTGATGCCCTACACCCTGACCTTCAACGGCAGCTTCTTCGAGGTGGCCGATTTCGTCAAAGGCCTCGACGCGATGGTCAAGAGCCACAACGAAGGGGTCGCGGTCAAGGGGCGCCTGGTGACGGTCAACAGCTTCTCCCTCGCGACCGGCGAATCGTCCGAACCGGGCGAACCGAGCGGGGGTGGCGGCGCGCTCACCGCGACCTTCTCGGTGACCACCTATCTGACGCCGCCTGACCAGGGAATCACCGCCGGTGCCTCTCCGGTCGGGCCGGAAAGCGCCACGGCCACGCCGGCCGCGACCACGACCGGAGGGACGCCGTGAAGGGCTTGAAGAAACCGGAGCTGAAGAAGCCCGAGCTGAAAATGCCCGGCTTCGTCACCGACCTCTACTGGGACCTGCGCGATCGCCGGCTGCTGCCGCTGGTGGCGCTGGTGCTGATCGCGATCGTCGCCACCCCGATCCTGCTCGGCCAGGGCTCCGAAGAAACGCCGTCGCCTGATCCGGGCGCGGTCGCGGCATTGCGCGAAGAAGGAGCGCACGCCTCGCAGCTGACCGTCGTCGAGGCGAATCCCGGACTGCGCGACTACCGCAAGCGCCTGCGCGGCCGTACGCCGACCGATCCGTTCCGGCAGCCACCGGTCAAGCAGAGCCTCAAGGGGGCGCAGCTGGGCGGTGGCGAAGGCGAAGGCGAAGGCGGCTCGAGCTCGACGTCCACGTCTACTTCCACCTCGAAGTCAACCTCGACGACGACGACGGAAAAGGAAACGGCCGGTTCGGGCGCCACGGGAGAAGGCTCGCCTGGGCGGTCGGGCGGCTCCGGCGGCTCCGGTGAGGTCGTCGAATACACGATTGCCGTCGACGTCCAGATCACGACGACCCGGACGCTACCGAGCGGCAAGAAGGAAAAGAACGGGCCGCAGCTGCGCAAGCGGGTGATCCCGCCGGCGCCCCTGCCCAGCGCCGATGTGCCGGCGGTCGTCTTCATGGGCCTCAGCCCCAAGACCGGTCAGCCGTCCTTCCTAGTCTCCGACGCCGTGACCGCGATCTTCGGCGAAGGCCGTTGTCTGCTGGGCACCGAGACCTGTCAGCTGCTCGAAGTCGACCCGGGCATGCCCGAGACCTTCGTCTTCGGCCCCGAGTCGACGCGCTACAAGCTCGTCGCCCTCAACCCGCGCCGGGTCCCGATCTCGCATGAACAACTGCCGTAGCAGCGCAAAACTTCAATAACTGAAGCGAGACTCGCTACACTCGTGAAGCGAGGCTTTCGACGCAATCGACACGAGCTCCGCCTCGCACCTGTCATGAGTGCCGCATCCAACGCCAGCTGTCCCGTCTGCCGCACGGCCGAAGTCGTTTGCGGCAAGTGGACGCTCCTCGTCATCCGCGACCTGGCCGAGGGCGCGAGCCGCTTCTGCGAGTTGGAGCGCTCGCTGGAGGGGATCAGCCCGCGGACGCTTTCGCTGCGCCTGCGGGCGCTCGAAGAGGAGGGCATCGTCGAGCGCCACACCTACCCCGAGGTCCCGCCCCGGGTCGAGTACGCGCTGACCGAGAAGGGCGAGGCCCTCGTTCCCCTGGTCGAGGACATGCGCCGCTACGGCACCCGCTGGCTACTCGGCGACGCGGTCGCCGTCCCCGCCTGACGCGACCGCCGTCCCCGCCGGAGGGGGACGTGCCGGTTGTTGAGTACCCATAGGGTCCGCAAAGAACCGGCACGTCCTGCAAGGGTGCGTGCAGGCGCAGGAGGGCCAGGCACGGGCGGGAAGCCAGGCCCGTGCGCGACCGGCTGCTCAACGACTCGCTGACCCGTCTTGCCTCCGAGGCGGCGATCAGGCTCGGCGCGCTGGTCGCGACCGGCGATCAGATCCCCTTCGACGTCGATGCCGACAGCGGCGAGGATGCCGCCTTCTACAGCTACCGGCCGCTGACCGCGCGCTACGTGCGCGACCACGAAGCCGAGCTGCGCGCCCTTGACGCGTTTGCCGCGGCCCGTGACGCGGTCGCCGGCGCCGGCATCGCCCCCGCCTACCTGGAAGCACGCGGTGAGATCGTGTCCGGCGACCCGGGCGAGCGCGCGGCGCGCATGCTCAACGTCTTCCTCGCTTCGCTCTGGGACGGCTGCACGGAATTCACCCTCGACCACCAGCGCCTCGCCCAGGCGCTCACCGTCCTCGAGGCCGAGACGCGCGGCGCCGAGGAGGCCGACGTGCTCGTCGCGCCGCTCGTCGGCCTGCGCATGCCGCTGCCGCGCCTGGCGCTGGCCAAGGGCGTCGAGATCGTCCGCGCCGACGCGATCGAGGCGCCATTGGAGGCGATGCGCAGCGAGGGCATGAGCCGCGCCGCCTGGGAGCCGCAGTTCCTCGCTCTCGCCGAGCAGGGCGAGGGGCCCGAGAGCGCCGAGACCGCGATGTGCCAGCTGCGCGAGCTGGTCAGCGTCATGCACCTCTTCAAGGCCGGCAGCGTCGGGCTCGGCCCCTACGCCTTCGCGCCCACGGGCGAGGGCCGCTGGGCGCGCCTCGCCACCGGCGCCCCGGCCGCGCGCCCCGGCGCCTACGCGCTGAGCGAGGAGGAGGCCGTGCGGCTCGCCGAGTTCGCCGCCTCGCTGGAGGCGCGTCCCGACCCCGACGGCGCCCTCTCCTGGGCGGTCGCCCGCTTTGAGATGGGCTGTGGGCGCGAGACCTCGCTCGAGGGCCTCAGCGACCACCTGCTGGCTCTGCGCGCGGTGCTCGACGGCCAGGGGCCGGTCGGCGCATCGCTGCCGATGCGCGCCTCGGCGCTGCTCGCCGGGGAGGAGCTGGACCGCTTCGATGCCCGCGAGCGGATCGAGGAGGCGCTGGAGCTGGAGCGCGCCCTGATGAACGGCAGCCAGTCGCTGCCCGGCCTGGCGACCGCCGGCTGGCTCGAGGAGGGTGTGCGCCGCATCCTGCGCGACGCCGCCCTCGGCGAGCTGGGGGGAGACCTCAACGCCGCTGCCGAGGAGACCCTGATCGCCGCCGGCCTCGACGCCGGCGACGTCGAGATCGCGGTCTCGGCCGCGCCCGCCGCGGAGCCGGAGGCCGCGAGAACCACACCGGAGCGGTCGCCGGAGCCCGAATTCGAGTCGCCGCGGCTGCCGCTCGACGAGACAGAGGAGGAGCACGACATGGACCAGGAGACCCGCATCCTCGAGCCGATCCCGGACGAGGGCGAGATCCGGATCAGCGCCCGCGACTGGCTCGAGGAGGTCGAGGCTCCGGAGAGCACGCTCGACTTCCCCGCGGTCGAGGGCGACGTCGCCCACCGCGAGCGGATCGATACCCCCCGCGTCCGCCACCTCTTCCCGGTCCCCGAGGACGCCGACTGGGAGGTCAAGGAGCTGAAGTACGACCACTACCGCCACGCCGGCTGAGGGCACCTGGCGCTGCGCATCTCCGCGTCCTCGGTCGCTCGCGTGCAGAGCACGCCACGCTCCCTGCGTCCTTGATCTGCTTGGCCAGGCACCTTCGGTCGGGTGCTGGCACCGGAGTCATGCCCGGCCGGCGGCGATCGCCTCTCTCTGCTCGCTCGAAGCGAACAGGTAGCGGTTGATCTCGGCCAGGCCGGCCAGGTCGTGGACGTCCTCGTCCAGATAGGGGACGCGGATCGTGCCGGCGGTTCGCAGCTCGCGGGCGAGGCGTTCGATGTTGCGCGCGTCGCGCTCGGCCAGCGCCTGGTAGTCAGCGAAGTTCTCGGCGACGCGACCGGCCAGGTCGTCGTCGCCCAGCTTCTCGGCTAGCGCCGCCTGTAGGTCCTCGCCGTCGCCGCGCAGCTTCTCGGCCGGGTAGTGGACCTTGTTGACGATCACGCCGCCGAAGGGCAGCTTCGCCTCGACCAGCTTGCGGTGGAAGTAGACGGCCTCGTCGACCGGCTCGCCCTGCGGTCCGCAGACGACGAGGAAGCAGGTGCGGGGGTCGGCGAGCAGGCCGTTGACCCGCTTCGCCCGGGCCTGGAAGCCGTCGACCATGCCGCTGAAGGCGTTGAAGAACTCGGCCAGGTCGGCGAGCAGGTCGAAGCCGACGATCCGCTTGAAGACCGAGAGCGCGACCGAGGCGCCGCGACCCGCCACCTTCGCCGCCAGCCCGGTCGGGCGCATGAAGACGCGCAGCGAGCGGCCCTCGATGAACTGGGTCAGGCGCCGCGGCGCGTCGAGGAAGTCGAGCGCGTTGCGGGTCGGCGGCGTGTCGAGCACGAGCAGGTCGAAGCGGCCCTCGGTGTGCAGCTCGAAGAGCTTCTCCATCGCCATGTACTCCTGCGAGCCGGCCAGCGCGTTGGAGATCTGCTGGTAGATCGGGTTGCCGAGCACGCGGTCGCGCGACTCCTCGTCGGGTGCCTGGCGCGCGACCAGTTCGTCGAAGGTCGCCTTCGCGTCGAGCATCATCGCCCACAGCTCGCCGCGCATCTCTACCCCCTGGCGCCCGAACAGCGCCGGGTCGACCCGTTTGGCCTCGTTGCCCAGCTCCTTCAGGCCGAGCGAGTCGGCGAGCCGCTTGGCCGGGTCGATCGTCAGCACGCAGACCTTCAGCCCGCTCGCCGCCATCCCGGCGGCGATCGCCGCCGAGGTCGTCGTCTTGCCGACCCCACCCGAGCCGGCGCAGATGCAGACGTCCTTGCCCTCGAGGATCTCGCCGACGTGCGACATCAGCCCAGCCTCCTCGCCAGCTGCCCGGCCGCCTCGACGCCGAGCTCGGGCTCGAAGAGGAAGGGGAGGGTCTTGACCGGCGCCCGCACGCGGCGGCGCAGGCGGGCGAGCTGGGCGCGCTGCGAGCGGGCCCGGTTGTGCTCGGAGAGCGCCGCGCGGGCGGCGGCGCGCACGGCGCCGTCCTCGCCCTCGGCGAGCCGCCCGAGCCGCTCGCTCTCCTCGTTGGCGAAGCGCTCGGGGTAGAGGCCGTTCATGTAGACGCGGTCGACCGCGACGCCGACCTCCTCGCGCAGGTCGTGCTCGAGCGCCGCCGACTCGTTGACCGGCATCTCCTCGGGCAGGGCGACGATCGCGACCCCGGTGTGCTCGTGGTCGACGATCAGCCGGTCGAGCTCGCGCGCCTGCGAGTGGATCGGGCCGACGCGGGCGATCGCGGCGAAGGTGCGCGGCGTCTGCAGGAAGCCGATCCCGTGCCCGGTGGCGGGCGCGTCGACGATTACCAGGTCGTACTTGCGCCCCCGCTTCACCTTGCGGTCGAGCTGTGCCAGCTCCCAGATCTTGCCGATCGTAACCAGCTCCTTGAGCCCCGGCGTCGCCGCGGTCAGGTAGGTGAAGATACGGCTGCGGAAGAGCATGTCGCGCATCGCGCGCACCTTGAGCTGCAGCAGCACGTACTCGCGCATCGCCTCGTCGGGGTCGATCGAGATCGCCCAGAGGTTGTCGGCCATCTCGACCTCGTGGAAGCCGACTTCGGCGTGCTCGAAGAAGCGCGAGGCGTTCTCCTGCGCGGCGACCTCGCAGACGATCGTCCGCTTGCCTTCGGCCGCGGCACGCAGGCCGAGCGCCATCGCGACGGTCGTCTTGCCCACGCCTCCCTTGCCGGTGACGAAGACCACGCGCTTGTCGAGAAGTTCGGTCAGCGGAGGATTCCTAGCAATTTATGGGAGGAGCAGGAAAAGCGGGGGGTCATGCGAATACCCGCTGCAATGGGATTCTTGAGCCGTAAGAGCAAGTTCAGAGAGCCGGTGGAGGAGCAGCATCCGATCGTGGAGGAGCTCGAGGAGATGGAGGCGGCTGTGCCGGAGTCTTCCCACGAGCGCCCGCCGGCGGGTCCTGTCGCCGCAGGGGACCCACCGCCCCCTGCGGTCGCTAAAGCGTCCTCGGGGGCGGTACCCCCTACAGCGCCACCCGCCGGTGAGGCGGAGATGACTGACGCTCCGGGACCGACGGCTCCAGATGTCCAAGCTTCTAGGGGATCGGGCGGCGCTCCTGTTGCCGAAGCTGAGGAGCGCGAGTCCGAGCCTGAGAGGTTTATGCCTCGGGATCTGCTGGCGCCCTCCAGGCACGAGGTTGCCAAAGAGGAAGCTGAGCCGGAGGTGCCGGTCAAGTCTGCTGAGGTGATCGCGTTCGCGAATCAGAAGGGCGGGGTGGCTAAGACCACTACGACTTTGAACCTTGCGGTGGCTTTTGCCGAGTCCGGGCATCGGGTTCTGTGCATCGATCTGGACCCGCAGGGGAACCTGACGATGAGTCAGGGGATCGATCCCGACAAGGTGGAAAAGAGCCTCTACGACGTGCTGGTGCACGACATGCCGATCTCGGAGATCATCCAGAAACGGGAGATCGACATCGCCGTCGCCTCGATCGACCTGGCCGGGGCCGAGATCGCGATGAGCACCAAGATCGGCCGCGAGCGCTCGCTGGAGAAGGCACTCAAGGAGGTCGCCGGCGACTACGACTTCGTCTGCATCGACACGCCGCCGAGCCTAGGCCTGTTGACGATCAACGCCCTGACCGCCGCCAACAAGGTGATCGTGCCGGTCCAGTGCGAGTACCTCTCGATGCGCGGTCTCGTCCAGCTGCAGAACACGCTGAAGATGATCCAGGAGAACCTCAACCCCGACGTGCGGATCGAGGGGATCCTGCCGACGATGCTCGACACCCGTACCGTCCACGCCAAGGAGGCGGTCGAGATTCTCGAGGAGAACTTCGGCGACCTCGTCTTCAAGTCGCGGATCCGCAAGGCGATCAAGTTCGCCGAGGCTCCCGTGAAAGGGGCCAGCGTGCTCAAGTACGATCCGCAGGGGAACGCCGCGGGCTACTACCGCGACCTGGCGAAGGAGGTTCTGGAGCATGAGTCGGCGCAATAAGCGGGCGAGTATGCGAGAGGGCCCACTTTCCGATCTGTTCAGGTCGACGACCGAGGACGATGACACCCAGCCGGCGGGTCCTGTCGCGCAGGAGGGCACGTCGTCCTCGCAAGCTGCGGGCGACGTCCCCTCCTCCACGCCACCCGCCGGAGGGGCGGAGTCGGCCCAGGGTCAGGGTCCTGACGAGCAGGGCTCTCGCGAAGAGCAGAGCTCCGAGACGCCTCCGGAGAGGTTGAAAAGAGTCTTCTCCGAGGAGCCTCGTCAGCGGCGGGAGGTTGAGCCTGTTGTGGAGGCGCCCAGGTATGGGCGCGAGGAGCCGGAGTATGAGCCGCCGGGCAGTGGGGAGCCGCATCAGCCGGTGATCCGCGTGGTCGGCGTGGGGGGCGGTGGCGTCAACGCCGTCAACCGCATGGTCGAGGCGCGGATTCCCGGGGTCGAGTTCATGGCCGTCAATACCGATCTTCAGTCCCTGCAGCTCTGCGTCGCCGACGTCACCGTCCACATCGGCGAAGAGCAGACGCGCGGCCTCGGCGCCGGGGCCGACGCCGAAGTCGGTCACCGTTCCGCCTTCGAGGAGCAGGACAAGATCAAGCGCCTGCTCAAGGGCTCCGACATGGTCTTCGTCGCCGCCGGCGCCGGCGGCGGCACCGGCACCGGCGCCGCGCCGGTGATCGCCCGCCTCGCTCGCGAGGTCGGCGCGCTCACGGTCGGCATCGTCACCAAGCCGTTCAGCTTCGAGGGCAGCCGCCGCGGCAGCCAGGCCAGCAAGGGCATCGAGGAACTCGCCGGCGAGGTCGACACCCTGATCGTCGTCCCCAACGACCGCCTGCTCGAGGTTCTCGACCAGCAGACCTCGATGGTCGAGGCCTTCCAGGTCGCCGATGACGTCCTGCGCCAGGGCGTGCAGGGCATCTCGGACCTCGTCACCCTGCCGGCCGTGATCAACCTCGACTTCGCCGACGTGCGCACGATCATGTCGGAGGCCGGACGCGCCCTGCTCGGCATCGGCATGGGCCACGGCGAGGGACGAGCTTTGCTCGCGGCCGAAAAAGCGATCTCCTCGCCGCTGCTCGAGACCTCGATGGAGGGCGCCCGGGCGATCCTGCTCTCGATCACCGGCGGTTCCGACCTCTCCCTGGTCGAGGTCAGCGAGGCCGCGCGGCTGGTCGGCGAGGCCGCCCATCCCGACGCCAACATCATCTTCGGCGCCAACGTCGACGAGGAGCTCCAGGATCAGGTCTGGGTGACGGTCGTCGCGACGCGCTTCGACGGCCGGCCCGCTCCCACGCGCAGGGTCGCCGAGCCCACGATCCGGCGCACCGCGGACGCCGGCCGGGGACGCGCGCCGCGCTCCGAGAAAGCCGGCGATCTGGGCACCCTCGACGTTCCCGAGTTCCTCCCCGGGTAGACCAGGCCCCATGAGCGGGGTCGTAGCCGCCGGTCATCCCGCCACCGCCGAGGCCGGGGCGGAAGTCCTGCGCGAGGGCGGCAACGCGGTCGACGCCGCGGTCTGCGCGGTGCTCGCCTCCTTCGCCGCCGAGAGCCCGCTGACCGGCTTCGGCGCGGGCGGTTTCATGATGGTGCACCGGGGGACCGAGACGGTCCTGATCGACTTCTTCGTCGCCGCTCCCGGCCTCGACGGGATCGAGCGCGGCGCCGAGCTCGTGCCCGTCCCGGTCCACTTCGACGCCGAGACCGTGCAGACGTTCTACGTCGGCCCGGCCTCCTGCGGGGTGCCCGGCACCGCGGCGGGTTTGGAAGAGGCGCTGCGCCGCTTCGGCACGATGCCGCTCGCCGAGCTCGCCGCTCCCGGTGTTCGCCTCGCCCGTGAGGGAGCGCCGGTCAACGCCCAGCAGGCCTACATCCTCGACATCCTCGAACCGATCCACGCCCGGCTGGAGGGCACGCGCGAGCTCTATGCTCCGGCCGGGTGCACCCTCCGCGACGGCGAGACGATCCGCTTCCCGGATCTGGCCGAGGCGCTCGAACGCTTCGCCGCCGAGGGTGCCGAGCCGTTCTACCGCGGCGAGATCGCGGCGGCGCTGAGCGAGTTCGTCGTCGAGGGCGGCGGCACGCTCGGGCCGGGAGACCTCGCCGCCTACGAGGCGATCGCGCGGCGCCCGATCCGGGTGGGCTTTCGCGACGCTGAGGTGCTGACCAACCCGCCCCCGTCCTCGGGCGGAGTGCTGATCGCCTACTGCCTCGGCCTGCTCGAGCGGCTGGGGGGAAGCAGCGGCCCCGAGAAGCTGGTCGCCGCGATCGGCGCCGCCAACGACGCCCGTGGCGTGGCCTTCGCCGAGGCGCTATACGGCGAGGGGCTCGAAGAGAGCCTGCTCGACCCGGCGACCCTCGATCTCCAGGCCGGCGACCTGCTCGGCTCGACGACGCACATCGCGGTGCTCGACGGCGACGGCATGTGCGCCAGCGTCACCTGCTCCAACGGCTCGGGCTCGGGCGTGCTCGTTCCCGGCACCGGGGTGATCCTCAACAACATGCTCGGCGAGGAGGACCTCAACCCGCTCGGCTTCCACGCGATCGCCCCGGGCCGGCGGGTGCCCTCGATGATGGCGCCGACCGTCGTCCTGCGCGACGGCGAGATCGAGCTCGGCCTGGGCAGCGCCGGCTCGAACCGGATCCGCTCGGCGATTCTGCAGACGATCGTGCGCGCGGTCGAGCAGGGGATGGCGGCGGAGGAGGCGGTGCGGGCGCCGCGCCTGCACTACGAGGCGGGGATCGTCCAGGCCGAGCCAGGGATCGACGAGGCCGCGCTGGCACGGATCGAGGAGCGCGGAATCCCCGTCCTGCGCCGCCCAGCGATCAACCTCTTCTTCGGCGGCGTGCAGGCCGTCGCCCGCGATCCATCCAGCGGGGCGCTCAGCGGCGGCGGCGATCCGCGCCGTGGCGGTAGCGTGGCGAGCGCATGACCGACTTCCAGGTAGAGGGTCTGCTCGACGGCCTCGAGGGCGAGGCCCGCGAGGCGCGGCTGGCGCTGCTCGAGCAGTTGGCCGGCGAAGGCGTGCCGCTCCCCGAGCTGCACGAGGCGGTGGCGGCGGGGCGTCTGACCTTGCTCCCGGTGGAGCGCGGCCTCACCGGCGACGGCGCCCGCTACACGCCGCGCGAGGTCGCTGAGCTTTCAGGTGGCGACCTGGATCTTCTGCAACGCGCCAGCGCGGCTCTTGGCCTGCCCTATCCCGAGCCCGACGAACGCGCTCTGTACGAGGCCGATCTGGAGGCGGCGCGCCGGGTGAAGGCGTTCCTCGACGCCGGCCTGCCCGAAGACGGCATCCTCCAGGTCGCGCGCACGATCGGCATGGCGACGGCGCGAATCGCGGAGGCCAACCGCGAGCTCATGGTCCGCACCCTGATGCAGCCTGGTGACACCGAGCGCGACCTCGCCCTTCGCTTCTCCGCGGCCGCCGAGCACATGCTGCCCGTCTTCGAGCCGATGCTGCTCTACGCCCAGCGCGCCCATCTGCTCGAGCAGATTCGCCGCGACGTGATCGGCACCGCCGATCTCGCCTCGGGCGAGCTCGGCGCGACGACCGAGGTCTCGGTCTGCTTCGCCGACCTCGTCGGCTTCACCAAGCTCGGCGAGGAGATCGACCCCGAACAGCTGGGCCTGGTCGCCGGCCGCCTCGAGGAGCTGGCCAGCGCCGTGGCGGAGCCGCCGGTGCGGCTGGTGAAGACGATCGGCGACGCGGCGATGCTCGTCTGCGCCGAGGCCGAGGCGATGACCGACGCCGCCCTGCGCCTGGTCGAGGCCGCCGAGGAGGAAGGCGAGGAGTTCCCGCGCCTGCGCGCCGGCCTCGCCCGCGGCCCGGCGGTTACGCAGACCGGCGACTACTACGGCGCCTGCGTCAACCTCGCCAGCCGCATCACCGCGGTCGCCAAGCCCGGCAGCGTCCTCGCCGACGAAGCGAGCAAGCGCGCCGCCCCCGACCGCTTCGAGTACTCCTTCGCCGGCGAGCGCCGCCTCAAGGGCTTCGAGGCCCGCGTCAAACTCTTCCGCGTCCGCCGCGGCGACCCATCGCCCACTGAGTGATCGACCTTGAGCTCCAAGACATTATAATTAGTATTTAATGAGTTATTTCGCCGCAATTGATGGCAATGCGCTTGCAGTTCTGCTAACCGCAGTCGGAACTGTGATTGTCACACTTGGAACTATCGCTTTGTGGCGTTTGACTCAACGCTCCCAACATCAGCGTGATATCGAGCAATCCATCAATGCTCAGATTTCTAATCATCTCCATCAGTTTCTCGATCTCTCCGAGCGATCTCGCGGTCTTGCGGAGAGGACCGAGAAAATTCAACGAGAGGCTGATGGCATCCAGCGTGCGATCAACAGCGATAGAGAGCAGATCACGAACGACAGGGAAAAGCTTTCGGATCTACAGAGTGAGTTGACGGAGCTTCGAGATCGGTGGGGACGATTGGTTCCAACTATGGAGTCAATTGAGGAAAGTCCCGAGCTGCTGCGGATGACTGCTCGCCAAAAGCTCGATGCCGGACGTGAAGCCGATGCGCCAGAGGAACGAGAGAGTGCCCTCCGAGAAGCCGCAGCTTTCCTTCGTCGCCTTTTGCAGCATCCAGATGCCGAATCGCAGGATCTTGAGTTTGGAGGAGATCTCGCGAGAGATGAGCTTCGAATGCCCGCTCTCGCGCGCCAACTCTACGAGAGGGCCGTCGAGGACGATGCGTCAAATGTATCGGCAAAAGCGGAGTTGGCGGCCTTGCGGGTGCGTCGGCCATCGGAACGCGAGGAAGCGCTGCAAGAGTTGGTTGATCTAATAGAGACACATCCGGAGGTAAAGAACGCTCGCTTCAGTCTTTTTAATCATTTTATCGATCGAGATCGCTATCGAGATCTAACGGAAATATGCAAACGCCTCCTCGCGAAGGACCGTACCGATGCGACGGCGTGGAGAAACCTAGGTATTGCTATGAAGCACCTCCACGGCGATACTCCAGAGGCTCGTGAGGCGTTTGAGAAAGCTGTTGAGTTGGCGGGGATCAATGGCGAATTTGGCGACCTGGGAAATACGGCTCGCGCGTATTCAGGGCTCTTGAGGGATGCGGGCTCAAGCGACGATTTGCAGCGCTCCTGTGAGCTGCTGGAAGAGGCCTTGCGCGAAAGCCCACTCGACTCAAGTTTGCATACTTCCATAGGGCGTACGCTTCTCAAGATGGGCGACGCGGAGCAAGCGAGTCACTATCTCGAGGTAGCAATGAGGCTTGGAACTCCCATCGAGGCTCAGATGGCTAGCCAGTATCTACAGGAGATCAAGGTTCTTTCGGAGGTCGGACTGCTCGGCGAGCATCCCGTAGACGATTCCGTCGATCAAGACGGCTTGCGGGCGGAGACGAGGAGGTTGTAGAAGAGCTCGGCGGGGAGGTGGGGCTCGAGCAGGCGGGAGTCGACCTTCTGCAGGGCGATGTAGCTGTTGAAGGCGAAGCGGCGCCAACCCCAGGAGATCGATTCGGGCTCGGCACTCGACTCCACGGTGCGCAGGCCCCAACCCCAGGCGTTGGCGAGCAGCTCCTCACCGCCGACGTGACGGCGCTCGAAGCCGGCGTCGCGCAGCAGGCGACGCAGGTCGGCGGGGGCGAAGGCGTGCACGTCGACCTCGCCCTCGAGGCTATGCCCCTCGGACTGCTCGGCCTCGGCGATCGCCCGCGGCCGTGCCCGTACGAGCCGTCGCCAGGCGGGCGCGGCGAGCAGGCCGGCGCGCTTCGGCAGCGCCGCCAGGCGGTCGCCGTAGCGCGAGGGCTCGCCGGCGAAGGCGATCGCGCCGCCCGGGCGCAGCACGCGACGGAATTCCGCGAAGGCCTGCTTGAGGTCGGGGATGTGGTGGAGGACGGCGTGGCCGAAGACGAGGTCGAAGCTCTCGTCCTCGAAGGGCAGCGCCTCGGCCTCCGTCTCGGCGGTCTCGACGTCGAGACCGAGCTCCTCAGCCGTCGTCGCCAGCCGCTCCAGCATCCCCGGCGAGATGTCGGTAGCGGTGAGGCGCTCGACGACGCCGAGCTGCACGAGGTTGAGTGAGAAGTAGCCGGTGCCAGAGCCGATCTCCAGGGCGTCGCCGAAGGTCTCGCCGTCGTGGCCCCCCAGCGCCTTGACCAGCTTGGCACGCACCTGCTGCTGGCCGGTGGCGCCGAAGTCGATGCCCCACTTGGCGTCGTATTCATGCGCCGCGGCGTCGTGGTAGCGGGTGTTGACGTCCTTGATGTGCTCGGGCGTGGCTGTCGGGGAAGCCGGCATGCGGCCGGGAACAATACGGTCCCGAGGCCGTGACGCGCGAGTACGTGCAGGAAAACCAGCCGCCCGGAGTGCCACCACTGCCGCTGACCGGCGAGCGCACGCTGCCCGACGTGCCCGAGGAGAACTACTGGTACCGCCGCCACCTGGTCGTCTACGAGTGGATCGCGGCGCGGGCCGGCGGCAAGCGGGTGGTCGACATGGCCTGCGGCGAGGGATACGGCTCCGACACCCTCGCCCGCGCCGCGGCGAACGTCGTCGGCGTCGACGCCAACCCCGAGGCCCACGACCATGCCCGCCTGCGCTACGTGCGTCCCAACCTGCGTTTCGAGCGCGACCTGGTCGAGAACTTTGCCGAGCCCTGCGACGCGGTCGTCTTCCTGCAGACGATCGAGCACGTCCAGGACCCCGGCGCGACCCTCGAGCACTTCAAGTCGATGCTGGCCCCCGGCGGCGCCGTCTACGTCTCAACCCCCAACCTGCTCACCCTCGCCTCGCCCGGCGCCGAGAAGTCCGACAATCCCTGGCACGTCAAGGAGTACCGCGCCGAGGAGTTCCGCGAGCTCTGCCAGGCACACTTCCCGCGGGTCGAGCTGCTCGGCCTCTTCCACGCGCGCAAGCTGCGTGCCCACGAGCTGGCGATCAAGGCGGGTTGGGACCACGTCCACAAGGCCCTTGGCGTGACGGATCGCTTCTATGGCTTGTTCACTCCGGCGATATCGAGCTCGGACTTCAGCTTGAAGTCAAAGAAGCTCAACGCGGCCCTGGACTTCGTGGCCGTATGCCATGCGTGAACCCGATCCGCCGCTGCCGGCGGGTGGCGCCGTAGGGGGGCCCACCCCCGAGGACGCTTTAGCGACCGCAGGGGGTGGGGGGTCCCCTGCGGCGACAGGACCCGCCGGCCCGCCGACGATCGGAGATCTCGCCATCGTCCTACACAGCCACATGCCCTACGTCGAGGGGTTCGGCACCTACCCGTTCGGCGAGGAGTGGCTGTTTGACGCGGTGATCCGCTCCTACCTGCCGGTCCTCGAGGTGGCCGAGAAGCTGACGATGACGGTGACGCCGGTCCTCGCCGACCAGCTCGAGGACCCGGGAGTGCACGAGCGGCTGCGCCGCTTCCTGCTCGAGTGGCGGATCGGGTCGGCGGAGGCCGACGTGGCGCAGGTGCCCGCCGAATGCCGCGCTGCCTGCGAGGCCGAGAGCGCGCGCTACGCGCAGGCGCTGGAGCTACTCGACCGGCACGGGGGGGACCCGCTGCGGGCGTTTCAGGCGGCCGCGGAGGAGGGCCGCGTCGCGCTCGCGACCTCCGCGGCGACGCACGCGGTCCTGCCGCTGCTCGCCACCCGCGAGGGGCTGCGACTGCAGCTCGACGCCGGCATCCGCTCGCACCGGCGCCGCTTCGACTGGGATGGCGGCCTCTGGCTGCCCGAGTGCGCCTATGCGCCTGGCCTGGAGTGGCGGCTGGCGGAGCACGGCGTGCGCTGGTTCTGCGTCGACCAGAGCGCCAGCGCCGAGCCGTTCGACCCGATGGCCCCGGTCGCCACCGAAGCCGGTCCCGTCGCCTTGCCGATCGACTGGGAGGCGATTCAGTGGCTCTGGTCGCTCGAGGGCTACCCGTCCGATCCCGCCCACGCCCAGTTCGCCGGCAAATCGCTGCGCGGCGTGCGGATCTGGAAGGTGGGCGGCGGCGGCTACGACCCGGCCGCGGCCGCCGCGGCGGCGCGTCGACAGGCCGGCGAATTCCTCGCCGCGGCCGCCGCGCGCCTGCGCGCCTACGCCGAGTCTCGCGACCGCCGCGGCCTGCTCGTCTTCGCGATCGACACCGAGCTGCTCGGCCACTGGTGGTCGGAGGGGGCGATCTGGCTGCGGGAGGTGCTGAGCGCCGCGGCCGGCGCCGACGTCCGGCTGCTCACGGTCCCGGAGGCGCTTGCCGAGCACCCGCCGTTCGAGCGTGACCTCGTCGCCTCGACCTGGGGCGAGGACAAGGACCTCAGCACCTGGGATTCGCCCGCGGTCGCCGACCTCGCCTGGGGCGCCCGGCGGCTGGAGCTGCGCCTGCTGCGCGCCCTCGCGGGCGGCCTGCGCGGCGACGCGGCGCTGCGCGCGGCGCGTGAGCTGCTCGGGGCCCAGGCGAGCGACTGGGCCTTCCTCGACAAGCGCGGCCAGGCGGGCGACTACGCCTACCAGCGCGCCGTATCCCACGCCGAAGCGGCGCTGGAGGCCATAGACTCCCCGGCCATCGTCGATCCGCGCCTGCGCTCCCTTGCCCCGGACCTGAGCCTCTCGCCTCTCCTCCAGCCTTGACACGCGTACTGATCCTCTCCTGGGAGTACCCGCCGCTGATCGAGGGCGGCCTGGCCCGCCACGTGCGCAAGCTCTCCGAGGCGCTGGTCGAACGCGACGTCGAGGTCCACGTCCTCACCCGGGGTGGCGAGGAGTCGCCCGCCGAGGAGAGCTGCGCCGGCGTCGTCATCCACCGCATCCGCGAGCCGAAGCGACCGACCGACCTCGGTGAGTTCGTCGCCTGGGTCGAGCGGATGAACTCCGACATGCTCGCCGCCGGCGTCGAGCTCGGCGACCGCTACAGCTTTGACCTCGTTCACGGCCACGACTGGCTCGTCGCCAACGCCTGCGACCACCTCGCCAAACGGTTCGGGGCGCCGCTAGTGACGACGATCCACGCCACCGAGCACGGTCGCCACCAGGGCTGGATTGAAAAGCACCCGCAGTCCTACATCCACGGAGTCGAGCGCTGGATCGCCAACCGCTCGGACCGGACGATCGCCTGCTCGCACTACATGCGCGAGCAGATCGCCGACATCTTCGACGTCGACGAGGGGCGGATCGCGGTGATCCCGAACGGGATCGACCCCGACGACCTGCAGCCGCAGGACCCCGCGGAGCTGACCCGGCTGCGCTCGGAGTTCGCCGAGCCCGACGAGAAACTGGTCCTGCTGATCGGCCGCCTCGTCTACGAGAAGGGCTTCCAGCTGGCGCTGGAGGCGATGCCCCGCCTGGTCGAAGAGGTCCCCGGCACGCGCTTCCTGATCGCCGGCTCGGGCACGCACGAGGTCGAGCTGCACAAGCAGGCTGAGGAGCTGGGGCTGATGGAGCACGGCACCTTCCTTGGCTGGATCGGCGACGACGTCCTGCACTCGCTCTACAAGATCGCCGACCTGACCGTGGTTCCCTCGATCTACGAGCCCTTCGGCCTGGTCGCGCTGGAGGCGATGGCGAGTGGCTGCCCCTGCATCGTCGCTGACACCGGCGGGCTGCGCGAGGTGGTGCCGCACGAGGACGTCGGCCTGCGCTTCCGCGCCCACGACCCCGAAGCGCTCGCCGAGGTCGCGATCCGCGTCCTCTCCGACGACGAGCTCGGCCGCAGCCTTGTCGCCGAAGCGTACGAGCACCTGCGCCGCTTCGACTGGGACGATGTCGCCGAGCAGACGGCGGCGGTCTACGCCGAGCTGGTCGGCGAGGCGAGCCCGCGAGCCTGAGCTAGTTCGCCCTCGGATCGCCCCCTGGGGAAACCGAGAAGCTGCCCGCCGTGAAGCGGCCCGGGTTCCAGTCGATTCCCTCGAGCAGCTCTTCCGAGCGTACGGAGAGAGCGCCCGCCAGCTTGACCAGCGTGTCGATACGGGGGACGCGTTCGCCGCGCTCCAGCAGCCCGATCTCGGTGCGGTGTAGGGCGGAGTGATGGGCGAGCTCCTCCTGCGAGAGGCTCGCGCGCTTGCGGGCACGGGCCAGGTTCTGCCCGAAGCGGGTGGCGATGTCCACCGCCCGAAGTGTTCTGTCTTCCAGCCGAAGAATCTACCGACCCCTATCTGCCTCACGAACGTGCGTCAGACAACACGCTTCCAGCATGCTATTGTCTGCAACGGTCGTTGCGGCACGGGCTCGCCGCGAACGCCCGAATTACCATGACCACATGCGAGAGATCGGAGTCGCGGAGTTGAAGGCGAAGCTCAGCAGCGTGCTCAGGCGAGTCGAGCATGGCGAGCGGGTCCGGGTCACCCGTCGCGGCCGAGCCGTCGCCGACATCGTGCCGCCGGAGTCGGCGGAGGAGCAGTGGGAGCGGATGGTCGCCGAAGGCAGGATCACGCCCGGGCGCCGCCCGCTGCCGAAGGATCCGCCTCCACCGATCCAGACCGGCCACCCAGCCTCAGAGCTGATCCTCGCCGAACGCGAAGAAGACCGTTGAAGCTCTATCTCGATTCGAGTGCGCTGGTCAAGCGCTACGTCGCGGAGCTTGGAAGCAATGAGGTGACGAAGGCGATGGACGAGGCGGAAGCTTGGTCGAGCTGTCAGGTCGCCTTCGTCGAGACGTTTCGCGCCGTGGGTCTGCGAGCCGGCCCCCCGGGGACCCGGCGAGTCGAACGCGAGTGGCCGAACGTCGACGTCGTCGCCCTCGATCGAGAGCTCATCCGGCATGCCGCGACGCTGGCTGTCGCGACCGGGCTTCGAGCCCTCGATGCCATGCACCTCGCGGCTGCGCTTTCGCTGCCGCTCGCGAGCACGGTCTTCGCCACCTGGGACCGACGCCTGCACCGCGCCGCTCGCGGGCATGGGCTGCGCACGCTGCCCGCACGGCTCGACTGATTCTCGCTTGCCCTCAGTCCGCGGCCGGCGGGCGCAGCGTCGTCCAGGCCTCCGGGTCCGGCTCGACCGGTTCGGCCCAGCGCAACTCTCGCGGCGCCTCGCGCATGCGGATGATGCGGGCCGGGATGCCGGCGACGACCGCGTTGGCGGGCACGTCCCTGGTGACGACCGAGTTGGTGCCGACGATCGAGTTGTCGCCGACGCGGACCCCGCGCAGGATGCAGGCGCCGTAGCCGATCCAGACGTTGGAGCCGACCTCGACGTCGCGCTTGTAGATCCCCTGCTGGCGGATCGGACGGTCGACCTCGACCACGCCGTGGTCGAAGTCGATGAACATCGAGCGGTCGGCGATCACGCACTGCTCGCCGATCCGCACCCGCTGGTAGGCGGAGATCGTGCACTCCTGGCCCATCACCGTCTTGGCGCCGATCTCGACCCGGCCCTCGTGGCAGCGGATCTTGGTCCCGTCGCCGACCCAGACGAAGCGGCCGAAGTCGATCCGGCCCTTGCGGCCGACCTCGAGTTCGAGGCCGCGGCCGAGGAAGAGCAGCCCGTCGCTGCGCCAGCGCCGGCCCGCGTGGGTCAGGGCGCGTCGCCAGAGGTAGCGCCAGAGCAGGCGCCCGTATTTGCGATTGAGCATCCCGTTGCGGGCGAGGAAGCGGATCGTCTCGATCACGGCGGCGGGGACTCTAGACTGGCGCAGCGTTGACCGACACGGCCAAGACAGCCTCGCTCTCCGAGCGCCTCGTCGCCGGCGACAAGCGCGCCCTGGCGCGGGCGATAACGCTGATCGAGTCCGACGACCCGGCCGGCTGGGAGCTCGTCCGCGAGGTCTACCCGCGCACCGGCAGGGCGCGGATCGTCGGCTTCACCGGCCCGCCCGGGGTCGGCAAGAGCACCCTGATCGGCGCCCTCACCGCGGAGCTGCGCAAGGCCGAGCGACAGGTCGCGGTGCTCTCGATCGACCCCTCGAGCCCCTTCACCCAAGGCGCGCTGCTCGGCGATCGGATTCGTCTCACCGAGCACTTCCTCGACCCCGGCGTCTTCATCCGCTCGATGGCCTCGCGCGGTGCCCTCGGCGGCCTCTCCGAGGCGGCGCTGCAGGTGGCGCTGGCGATGGACGCCGCCGGCAAGGACGACGTCCTGATCGAGACGGTCGGCGTCGGCCAGGCCGAGATCGACATCGTCGACCACGCCGACACGATCGTCTTGGCGCTGATGCCGGGCTCGGGGGATTCGATCCAGGCGCTGAAGGCGGGGGTGATGGAGATCCCCGACGTGATCGTCGTCAACAAGGCCGACCATCCGATGACCGACACGATGGTGCGCGAGGTGCGCGGCGTACTCGCCCTCTCGCACGACCCGAAGGGCTGGCAGGTGCCGATCCTGCGCACCGAGGCGGCCCGCGGCGAGGGGGTCGCCGAGCTGGCGCAGGCGATCAAGGACCACCGCGAGCACATCGAGGCGGAGGGCACGCTGGATGAGCGCCGCGCCCGCAATCTGCGCAACGAGGTGCTCGGCATCGCTACGTCGCGGATGCGTCGCCGGCTCGAGGCGACTGCCGCGAGCGACCCCGAGACGGCGGCGTTGCTGGAGCGCGTGGTGCGACGCGAGCTCGACCCCGCGAGCGCTGCCTCCAAGCTGCTCGAGAGACAGGGCGATGGCTGACGCGGGCTCCGCCGCGGCGCTTTCGACGGAAGCGGTCGGACGCTGGATCGGCTACGGCGTGGACGACCTCGACGGCTTCGCGATCGGCCAGGTGCACGGCCTCTTCGTCGACTCCGAGAGCGGTGAGCCGAGCTGGCTGATCGTCCGCCAGGGGCGCCTGCGCGGCACGCTCGTCGCGGTGCCCCTGCGCGACTGCGCCGCTGCTGCCGAGCGCGTCTGGGTCGCCCACGGACGCGATGCGATCCGCGACGCCCCGGTCGTCGATCCGTCGCGCCCGCTGCTGCGCGAGCACGAGCTGACGATCTGCGCCCACTTCGGCATCGGCGAGCGCCTCGGTCGCGCCGCCGAGGTCGCCGGCCGCCCCGAGGGCGGCGTCACCTCCCGCCCAGCCTGACGTGCCGGTAGTTAGAGGTCCACATGGGTCCCTAACTACCGGCACGTCCGTCACCGTCTCGTAAGGGACGTCTGGCAAGGTTGAGGCGATGGTCCTGCTGATGCTCTTCGGCTTCCTCGCCGGCGCCGGCACCGCGCTCTCGCCCTGCGTGCTGCCCGTGCTGCCGATCGCGCTCTCCGCGGGCGCGACCGGCGGCCGGCGCCGGCCGCTCGGAATCGTCGCCGGCCTCGCCGTCTCCTTCACCTTCGCCACGGTCGCGCTCGTCTACGCGATCTCGGCGCTGGGCCTGCCCGACGACCTCCTCCGCAAGCTGGCGATCGCGGTCCTGCTCGGCTTTGGCATCTCGCTGATGATCCCGCCGTTCGCGGCCCGGATCGAGGCGACGATGAGCCGCTTCGCCGGCCGCGCTGGCGTCGCCGGCGGCGGCGGGGACGGCTTCTGGTCGGGGACCCTGGTCGGCGCCAGCCTCGGTCTCGTCTACGCCCCCTGCGCCGGCCCGATCCTCGCCGGGGTGATTACCGTCTCGGCCTCGCAGCCCTTCACCGCCGGGCGCCTCGCGGTGGCGCTCAGCTACGGGATCGGCTCCGCGGTCGTCCTCTACCTCCTGATGCTCGGCGGTCGCCGCCTGGTGGCGCCCCTGGCGCGCCGCGGCATCGCCCTGCAGGTGACGATGGGCGCCGTGATGGTCGTCGTCGCGCTGGCGATGGCTGGCGAATACGACATCCGCTTCCAGAACTCGATCGCCAGCTCGCTGCCCGGCTTCCTCGTCAATCCCACCGAAGGTCTCGAGGACACAGCCGCGGCGCGCACCGCGCTCAGCGACGTGCGCGGCGAATCGGCCCACGGCGTCGGAGCGAAGGCGACAAACGGAGGCAGAGGGCCGTCGGGGGGCCCTCCCCAGGAACTCCCGCGAAGCGGCCTGGGGAGGGCTCCCCGACGGCCCGCATACCCCGCGCTGCCCGTCCTCGGCACGGCGCCTGAATTCGTCGGCACCCAGCGCTGGTTCAACACACCCGAGGGCAAGCCGCTGACCTTGCGCTCGCTGCGCGGCCGCGTCGTCCTCGTCGACTTCTGGACCTACACCTGCATCAACTGCCTGCGCACGCTGCCCTACCTGACCGCCTGGGACCGGACCTACCGCAGGGACGGGCTGACGATCGTCGGCGTGCATTCGCCCGAGTTCCCCTTCGAGAAGGACGCCGGCAACGTCGAGGAAGCGATCGCGCGCAACGGCATCCACTACCCGGTGGTCCAGGACAACGACCTCGCGACCTGGAGCGCCTACGGCAACCAGTACTGGCCGGCCGAGTATTTCATCGACGCCAGGGGCCGGGTCCGCTTCGCCCACTTCGGCGAGGGCGAATACGAGGAGAAGGAGAAGGTCATCCGCGAGCTGCTGGCGGAAGCCGGCCGGCCGGTCGCCGGGCACGATTCGGGCGCGCGCGGGATCGCGGCCTCGGCCGGCGTGACGACGCCCGAGACCTATCTCGGCGCCGCCCGGGCGGAACGGTTCACCAACCCGATGCTCTCGCCCGGCAGCCATGACTTTGGCAGGCTGGCCGAGCCGCCGCTGAACGAATTCGCCTACGGCGGCCGCTGGAAGATCGCCCTCGAGTCGGCAACGGCCGAGGAGGGCGCCTCGCTGGCGCTGCACTTCGGCGCCCGCCGCGTCTACCTGGTCCTTGGCTCGCCGCGGGGCCCGCGGCGGGTCAGGGTCCTGCTCGACGGCCACCCGATCCCCGACTCCCTCGCCGGCTCTGACGTCCACGGCGGCTCGCTCGAGGTCACCGCCCAGCGCCTCTACGACCTGGTCGACCTGCCCAGGGTCGAGGAGCACGTACTCACGTTGGAACCGGAAAGGGGCGTGATGGGCTATGCCTTCACCTTCGGTTAGCTGTCCTACCCACAGACGTTGTGAACGCGGCTGATCGGCGGCCGGTCTCCCAGGAGCTGTGAGGGCGACGCCGGTTGTAGTAGCGAAGGAAGGATGACAAGGACCGAAGTCGCTCGGTCGATGTCTGCCAGCGGTGGGCGTATGCCCACTCGCGCTGAAGGGTCTGGATGA